>FWPU01003762.1_pt1 | contig 37222 bp, 40 predicted proteins | sample 2228361 | NCBI WGS metagenome assembly FWPU01 (sample SAMEA103939777, study PRJEB20133) | metagenome
CCCAGGCAAGCTTTCGTCGAGAATTTAAGCAACTAATTTGGAGATGAACCAATAAAATTAACGAAGGCTCAAAAGCCTGGGAGAGAAAATGGGAGCAAATTTGGATTTACTAATAAAGGGGGATTTAGTTCTTGAAGATGGTTTGGCCAAAGACGCCTCCCTCGGCATAAAAAATGGAGTGATCGTCGGTCTTTATGCGGCGGGAGAGGAGATTGAAGCCCGAGAATCTATGGATTTTCAAGGCCTTCTTGTCTTTCCGGGAATTATTGACGCTCATGTCCACTCTTACAGTATTCCAGGAATTGAAGGCTTTAAATATTCTACCAGAGCAGCCGCTGCCGGCGGCGTAACCACTATAATCGAGATGCCTTATGATGCGGGAAATCCCATTACTAATCCGGAAGCACTTCAGAAAAAAATTAAATTAATTGATCAAGAAGCTTTGGTTGACGTAGCTCTATTGGCAACTCTAAAAAAGGATGGTTCCCGCGAAATGATCAAGCCGCTTTTAGAGTTAGGGGCTTGCGGCTTTAAATTGTCCCTATTTGAAACTGATCCAGAACGCTTTCCCCGTATTCCTGATGGGGTTCTCTGGGAGATCTTGCCTTTATTGGCGGAAGCCAAGATTCCCGTAGGATTCCATGCTGAAGATGATGAATTAATTTTCTATTTGATTGAGAAATGGCAAAAACTGAGGGATACTTCTGCGCCAGCGCATTGTGCTACTCGTCCACCCGTAAGCGAAACCATAGCCGTCTTAAAACTATTAGAATTGGCCTATTGGACTAAAGTTCCTTTACATATTTACCACGTGAGCGAACCCAGGTCTGGAAAATTGATTCAAATTTTTAGACAGCAGGGCGTAAATGTTACCTGGGAAACCTGCCCCCATTATTTGATCTTAACCTCTGCCGATATGCCCAGGCTTGGAGGGAAGGGGAAAATAAATCCTCCCCTGAGAGATAAACAAGCGGTAGCGCAGATGTGGGCCTTATTAGGAAAGGGTGGAGTTGATATAGTTTCCTCGGACCATGCCCCCTGGCCCTTAAAGGCCAAAGAACAAGCCAATATTTTTGCTAATGCTTCAGGGGCGCCGGGAGTAGAAACTCTATTTCCTTTGATGTTCAGCGAAGGGGTGGTGAAAAGAGGACTTTCTTCCATTCATTTAGCTAAGGTTTTAGCTACGAACCCGGCGCGCAGGTTTGGACTTTATCCGCGGAAAGGGCACATTGCTTTAGGCGCGGATGCTGATTTAACTATTGTAAATCCCCATACCACCTGGGAAATTAAAGAAGAAAAAATGCAATCTTCAGCCAAGTGGTCCCCTTTTGCGGGCATGACTCTCCAAGGAAGAGTGGTGCGCACTATTTTACGGGGAAAAGTGGTATATGATGGACAGGAAGTGGTTGCGGCTCCTGGCTTTGGACAGTTTATACCGAGGTTAAAATAATGGTGGAAAATTTATGCGTCAAAATTGATAGCGAGCGATTATGGAATGATCTCACAGAACTTTCTCGCTTTGGAGGAGAATCTGGTTGCGGCGTGGAACGTTTAGCCCTTAGTGACGTGGATCTTGCTGCGCGCCGTTGGTTTGTAAAGAAGATGGAAGAGGCTGGGCTGAAAGTTAAAGAAGATGCGGCGGCTAATTTAATTGGCCGGCTTGAGCCAGAGAATGTTTCCTCAGAAAAACCCTGCATCGCCTTTGGTTCCCACATCGATACTGTCTTAAATGGGGGGAAATTTGATGGTGCTTTGGGGATTTGTGCGGGCCTGGAAGTCATGCGGGCTATTAAAGAGCAAAATATTAATTTATTATATCCCGCAGAACTTTTAGTTTTTACCGATGAGGAAGGAAGCCATTATGCGGGCACTTTTGGCAGCCGGGCCATGTTCGGATTGATCAAAGAAGAAGAATTAGAGAGGTCACGAAGAACAGGAAAGCCTTCTTTGGGAGAGGATTTAAGATGTCTGGGAAAAGACCCCGGGCAGATAAAACTAGCTCGCCGCCACCCTAGAGAATTTAAAGCTTTTCTGGAGTTGCATATTGAACAGGGACCAGTATTAGATTCTAAAAGAATACCTATTGGCATAGTTGAAGGAATTGCGGCTCTCCGCCGTTATCTGATTAAAGTAAAAGGGAAGGAAGGACATGCCGGCACTACCCCTATGCCTTTGCGCGATGATGCTCTCGTAAAAGCCGCAGAGATAATTTTAAAGGTGCACAAATTGTTATTGCATGAAGCAGAGCGGAAAAAAGGACAGGCGGGAGAACCCGATTTAGTTGGTACCATAGGGGAAATCCAGGTATATCCAGGGGCAATCAATATTATTCCAGGGGAAGTTCATATGTCTTTAGACCTACGCTCTTCTCAGGGAGATAAATTAGCCTCAGTCGCCCGGGCTATTAGAGATATAGTTTCTTCTGTTAAAGGAGCTTTTCTCGAACTTATTATTGCCAAAGAAGGGGTTCTTCTTGATGCCTGGATAAAAGAGATAATTGCTGATTGTTGTCGCCGTCGGGGAATTCTATTTAGCCATTTGTGGAGTGGCGCCGGACACGATGCCATGACTTTTCCGCTCGTGAATATTCCCACAGGCATGATCTTTATCCCTTGTAAAGAGGGTAGAAGCCACTGCCCGGAGGAAGAGATCCTGCCTGAACATGCTTTATTAGGAGCCCAGATTTTGGCGGATACAGTAATCCGCTTAGCTACCAATCCTTAAATTGAGAGTAAGAGTTCAGATTTTCCAAATGGTTTTATTTTTCGCCATTATTTTTATCATCCGCACTCTATCGCTCTTAGTTTATGACAATAGTTAGGCGAGCGGACCAAAAGCAAGCCAGAGGCAAGCGTGAAAAATGAGAAATCAAGCTGAAAATTCCTCGAAATTCGTAGGGCAAGCCCTTGTGGCTTGCCGAATATGGCAAGGGATCCATTGGGCGCCCTATTTTAGAAGTTCTAATTTTAGTAAGCGACTTTATCGATGCCCTTTAAACCGAGAATATGGCGGGCCTCATCCGGCGTAGCAGGTTCAATGCCAAACTCTTTGGCGATGCGGATAATTTTGGCCACCTGTTCAGCATTACTTTTCGCCAAAACGCCCTTTTCCAGCCAGAGAGCATCTTCTAAGCCGACGCGAGCAAAGCCACCCATAAGCAGGGCATGGGTACACATGGGCATTTGGTTTCGTCCCGCAGCACAAACGGACCAAACAAAATTTTTCTCGCCGATTAGCCGGCAGGCAGACTCATAAAGAAAGACCAGGTTTTCAATAGTCGCCTGCATGCCTCCGAGAATACCCAAAACAAATTGGATATAAATTGGTGGTTTCAGCAAACCGCGTTGGATGAGAAAGGCCGCATTATTAATCATCCCCGCATCATAAATTTCCAGCTCTGGTTTAGTGTCGCTTTGTTGGAAGATATTTAGAAAAACGCGTAAGGATTTAAAGGTGTTGGGAAAGATGAGGTCTTCGCTCATCTCTAGATATTGCTTTTCCCAGGGGAATTTAAAATCTTTTAATTTTTCTAAGAGCGGGAAAAGGGCAAAATTCATAGAGCCCATATTGCAAGAAGCGAGCTCTGGCTTATAGGTAGAGACTACGGCCACTCTCTGTTCGGGCGTCATGCCTAATCCGCCTCCCGTAGTTGTGCAAATAACTACATTACATTTACTTTTTATTTTACTTAAGACTCCTTTAAAAATTTCTAAATCTGGGGAAGGCTGGCCGGTTTGGGGATTACGCACGTGAATATGGACGACCGCTGCTCCAGCTTCATAAGCCTGAACGGCGTTCTCGGCTATTTGGTCTGGAGTAATCGGCAAATAAGGACTCATGGTGGGCGTATGAATAGAACCGGTTATAGCAGCCGTTATAATAGCCTTACTCATGGAAAGATCCTCCTATTTAATTAATTTAAGACAAAGGGCCCTTCCCCCTTGCCCGAGATTTTGGCCGTAAATATCGTTCATTTCGAAGGTTTATAAATTTTTAATATTTTTTCAATCACTTTTGTGCTCGAAGCGCCTGGAACTAAGGGAACGCGCCTTACCTTTCCGCCTTCTTTTTCTACGAGTTCCCGGCCGACAATTTGCTTTTTGGTCCAATCTGCTCCTTTAACCAAAATATGCGGCCGGATAGCTTTTATAAGCTTAAGGGGATCAGGTTCGCTAAAGAGAACTACGTAATCCACAAATTCTAAAGAGGCTAAAACTTCAGCTCTTTCTTTTTCCGGAATTATTGGGCGATTTTGACCTTTGATTAATTTGACCGAGTGATCAGTATTTAAACCGACAATGAGTATATCTCCAAGTTTCTTGGCTTTTTGCAAATAACGTACATGTCCGACATGGAGAAGGTCAAAACAGCCATTGGTGAAGACGATTTTTTTCCCCTGACTTTTGAGCTGAGCTGCAATTTTTTTTAGGACAGCAACGCTCTTAATTTTGCTCTTAGCCATAATTTACTAAAAGGGAGTTTATCATTCACGGCCAAGGATTGCAATAAAGAAAAGATTGACCATAGATAGCAAAAGTAATCGGTGATCAGAGAAAAGATCAGGCCCAAAAATTTTAATATAGATAACCTAATCAGGAAGGAATTTAAATCAACTTTCTGGGAGGCTTAAGCCCCCCAGAAAGTTAATAGCTAAAATTTTAAGGAAAGTTATTTCTTCTCCAAAGCTACATTAATCGCATCCAGGAACTCAGGAATCTCTGGTGGGGTACGTCCACTTACATGGTTACCATCAACTACTGCCGCCCAATCCCAATTAAATTCGCCGCCCATTATCTCTACAGAATCTTTACATGCCAGCCAGCCAGCAACTTTCTTTCCTTTAATTAAATCAGCGGCCGCTATTGGAATCGGACCGTGGCAGATATAGGCCAATATTTTTTTGGCCGCATTGGCCTTTTTGAGGAATTCAAGTGGGGTACGCGCTGCTATCATATTCCAGGGGCAAAAAGCACCAGGAATTTGGAGAGCATCAAACTCTTCCATGGTTACTTTAGCCAGCGGCTTAATTTTATAATACTTTAATGGTATTTCTTGGAGAGGAACGGTCATGCCGAAGTTCCCCTGGACTATATTGAGTCCACCAGGACGCGATTTCATAGGCGCGGGGAAAGTAGCCAGAGTTACGGAAGCTCCCCGATAGAGATATTCCATTACTGGAACCGCCAATTCGATATCTTCGAAATCCTCCCCGGCTATGACGAGAATTTTTTTGCCTTTCATAGCTCCTTTTCGGGGATCTTTAAAATTAGGATCGAAAGCTTTACATAAGGCCCGCACAAAAGCAGGGGTATCAATGGTATCACCGGCGGTAATCAATTTTCCATCAACGACCACTGACTGTTTAACAAAAGTGCCAATCTTTTTGATCATAAATTCAACTTGCACATCGCCAGTGGCTTTCTTCCCTTTCATTATGCCTGCGCGAATGAAGGGTATGGACCCGGCGCCAATCGCTCCCATAAAGGCACCATTGGCATGAGCCTCCTTGATGAAATTTATCACTTTTTCCTCGGTGACCATGACATCCGCAGAGTGGCCGCCCATAACAATTACGGCATCGTATTCTTTAGGATTAGCCTCCCCCAACTTTTTAGAATTACATTTCCCCGTGCCCATTACCGGAATTGGATCCAGGCTCAAATCCCACATGCCGCGGACGCCTTTTTTGGAAATATTGGGCCTGGTAAATTTCCATTCCACCCAGTCCACCAGGAGGAAATCCAATTTGCCACCGAACTCTCCAATATAAGAAGCCAGGTAATAGGCTTGAAAATCACTGAATTCGCTGGCGGCAATGGCTGCAACTTTTTTGCCGGCCAATGGTCCTTGAGGTTTAGTAACTCCCCCGGGCCCTTTCCAAACTAAAGCATCGCCAATCTGGGCTATCTCAATGCCTGTTTTTTTGGCTACGTCCAGGAAAGAAGCCGCCATTAATGGACTGACACTTAATGCCCAAACCAAAAATAGAATAAAACCGATAAATTTTGCCTTTTTCATATTAGCCTCCTACTTAGTTTTTAAGTTTTTTGTTTTTCTGGTTGGTCGGCGCAAAAAATCCTTCACCTCCTTTCCCGCCTAAATTTAAAAAATGTGAATATTATATAAAAAAAAATTGACAAGTTTGTCAATAGAATTTTTCCGCTTGCCTACCTTCACCTTAAAACCCAAATCTTGGTTTACTTAAGAGACCAAGGGATTCATCCGGGATAGGGAAGATGGAGAGGGATAAATTTAAAAAATTAATTGCTTTGAGAAATAATTTTATTAGAGGCCAGATAATTTTTAAAATTAAATGCTCAATAAATGTTGACATATCGATTTTGATTGTGGTATGCAAAATTAAAAGGCCATAGAGCACAAATAGGAAGTAATTTTTAGCTTGGGTTTTTAGAATAGAAGAGGGAAATAAATATGATTGAAGTTAGATTTCACGGTCGCGGTGGACAAGGGGCTGTTACCTCAGCCGAGATGCTGGCTTTAGCCGCCATAGAAGAAGGCAAATATGCTCAAGGATTTCCGAGCTTTGGGCCTGAACGAAGAGGAGCACCAGTAGTTGCTTTTGCACGCGTGAATGATAAGCCCATTCGCTTGCGCTCAAAGATTTATCAACCAGACGTAGTTGTAGTTTTAGATTCCAGTCTTCTAAAAATAATCGACCCCTCCCAAGGATTAAAGGCCGGTGGTTTGTTGATCATCAATTCCCATAAAACGATTGCTCAGATTCGAGACGAGTTCGGCTACCAAATGCGGTTGGCCGTAGTTGATGCTAATCGGATAGCGCAGGAAGAATTAGGTTTGCCCATAACTAATACCACCATGTTGGGAGCATTGGTTAAAGGAAGTGGTATTGTAAGCCTTGAATCATTCATCGCCCCTTTAAAAGCCCGCTTTGGAAGAGCCATGGAAAGGAATGAAAAGGCTTTACGCCGAGCGTTTGAGGAGACAGTTCTGAATCCATAAGACTGGCAACACGACCATCGAGTACTTTTTTAACAAATCCCCATTAGCATTTAAATTTTTTAACTTGATGATAGAGGGGGATGAATTTTGCTTTAGCTTAGCTATAAAACAAAGGAGGAAGATCATGGCCAAAGCAATGGAAGAATATACGTGGGAAGAATTAACTGTGGGATGCGTTGTGATCGAACCCGGAAATGCCCGAGAATATAAAACAGGAGATTGGCGTTCTCAACGGCCCGTGGTTGATAAAGAGCAGTGCATTAAATGCGCCGTTTGTTGGGTTTTTTGCCCTGATGCTGCTATTCAAAAAACCGCTGATGGTTACTATATTGCTGATCTGGATTATTGTAAGGGGTGCGGCATCTGTGCTCGGGAGTGTCTAACAGGGTGTATATCAATGGTGGAGGAGGAAAAATAATGAGAAGAAGAGTAGGGATGGAAGTTTCTCTCGCTTTAGCAGAAGCGGTCAAACTGGCCAACGTGGATTGCATTGCAGCTTACCCGATTACTCCCCAGACCCATATTGTGGAGCATCTTTCTGAACTGGTGGCCGATGGACACCTGGATGCAGAATTTGTTCCTGTTGAATCAGAGCATTCGGCTATGTCTGTTTGTATTGGTGCTCAAGCTACGGGCGCACGCACTTTTACCTCTACCAGTGCGCAAGGGCTAGCCTTAATGCATGAACTTCTCTTTATTGCTTCAGCCATGCGTTTTCCCATCGTGATGGCCACGGTGAATCGTGCTCTTTCAGCACCTTTGAACATTTGGAATGATCATAGTGATGTTATGGCTTCGCGAGACTGCGGCTGGATTCAAATTTTTGTGGATAATGGGCAGCAGACTTTTGACCAGATCATCTGCGCTTATCGCATTGGAGAAGACAGAAGGGTCCTCTTACCTGTAGCTGTAAATATTGATGGCTTTAGTTTAAGTCACGTAGTGGAACCAGTTGAGTTCTTAATTCAAGAGGAAGTAGATAAATTTTTACCCCCCTATCAGCCTTTATACCGAATGCATCCAGATCAACCAGTTACTATGGGGGCATTTGCTATGCCAGAGCTATATATGGAAACTAAAAAGGCTCATGATATTGCCTTGCGCCACTCTTTGCCTATAATAAAGGAAGTGTGGAGAGAATGGAAGGAATTAACTGGACGTGAATATTCCCCCCTGGAAGAGTATCGCTTAACTGATGCTGAAGTAGGAATATTGGCTGCAGGAGCAATCTGCGAAGTGGCCATGGAGGCAGTAGATCGAATGCGGGACCAAGGGAAAAAAGTCGGTCTCTTGAAACTTCGCCTTTGGCGACCATTTCCTTTTATTGAGTTGCGACAAATGACCAGGAGACTGAGGAAGTTAATTGTAATCGATCGGGCATTGTCTACTGGCGGACCTGGGGGGCCAGTTTTTTCGGAGATCCGTTCAGCCCTTTATGAACAAGAAAATCGTCCCCAGGTTTTTGGTTTTATTGCGGGCTTAGGGGGAAGAGATGTTCCTCCAGAGCAAATTATGGCAGCAGTGGATCAGGCCATAGTAGGTTCTTATAAGAAAGAGGAATATTATCTGATAGGTGTTAGAGAGCGAGGTTAAAAATGGTAGAAGAAAAGAAAGAAAAGAAAACTACTCCAAAAGTTAAGCCTACGGATACAGTGCGCGATTTAAAACATATTAAGGCCAAAAGTTGGCCACAGGAAGAATATTTTGCTTCGGGCCATCGGGCTTGTCAAGGATGCGCAGAAGCTTTAGCCGTAAGGTTGGTCCTAAAGGCTTTGGGGCCCGATGTCATTATTGCCAATGCTACTGGATGTATGGAGATTGTCTCTTCTCCCTTACCGACTACCTCCTGGAATGTTCCTTGGATTCATGTGGCCTTTGAAAATACAGCGGCAGTTGCCTCCGGATTAGAGGCCGGTTTAAAAGCTCTTATGCGCAAAGGCCGTCTTCCCCAGAAAGAGATAAAAGCCATTGCTATGGCCGGAGATGGGGGGACAGCGGATATAGGGATTCAAGCTCTTTCGGGTGCTTTGGAAAGAGGGCACAATATGATATATTTTTGTTTCGATAATGAAGCGTATATGAATACAGGGATTCAACGCTCTAGTTCTACCCCTTTTGGAGCGATGACTACAACTTCTCCCCCTGGGAAGATGAGCCCAGGGCAAATGACTTGGAAGAAGAATATGCCAGAGATTGCCGCAGCCCACGGAATTCCATATGTGGCTACAGCTTGCCCCAGCTATCCTTATGACCTATACGAAAAGGTGAAGAAAGCTCGGGCTATCCAAGGTCCTGCTTACCTTCACATCCTTTCCGTTTGCCCCACAGGGTGGAGAATTCCTCCTGACCAGGCTATTCGCTATGGACGTTTGGCCGTAGAGACAGGCATTTTCCCTCTTTATGAAATTGACCAGGGGAAGTATAAAATTTCTATTGAATTTCCAAAGCTTCGTCCTATAAAAGATTATTTAGAAGGACAAGGGCGTTTTCGCCATCTAACACCCGATCTGGTAGCTAAAATCCAAGAGCGAATTTTTGCTGAATATACAGCCCTTAAAGCAAAAGTAGGTTGATTGGTAGAGGTGATTATTCTATAAATGCTCTCAGGAGAGGGATAAAATGGGAAGGAGATTATATTCCGTCGCGGTCGCGGGCGCCACAGGCGCGGTTGGTTTAGAGATGGTCAAGACTCTGGAGCAACGACAATTTCCGGTCAAATCTCTAAAACTTCTCGCTTCAGAACGTTCTATTGGCCGGGAAATAAATTTTTATGGGGAGAAGATAAAAGTAGACAAGCTAAGCCACGATTCTTTTAAAGGAGTAGAAATTGCTCTCTTCTCTGCCGGTGCCTCCCGCAGCTTAGAATTTGCTCCCTCAGCGGCTGCAGCCGGGGCGGTGGTAATCGACAATAGTAGTGCCTTCCGCATGGATCCTGAGGTTCCCTTAGTTGTCCCCGAAGTGAATCCTCAAGCCATTGCTCAATATAAGCAGAAAGGGATTATCGCTAATCCCAACTGTTCCACAATTCAAATGGTCGTGGTTTTAAAGCCTATCCATAATGTGGCCCGAATTAAGCGGGTCGTGGTTTCTACATATCAATCGGTATCGGGCACAGGGCTTAAGGCTATCGATGAACTCCTTACCCAAACGAAGGCCCTTCTCAATGGACAACCCATAACGCAGAAAGTTTACCCGCATCAAATTGCTTTCAACTGTCTGCCCCATATTGATTCCTTTTTAGATAATGGCTATACCAAAGAAGAAATGAAAATGGTCAAGGAAACGCAAAAAATTATGGAAGATCCGCAGCTAAGGGTGACCGCTACTACGGTACGGGTCCCGGTCTTATATGCCCATTCTGAATCTGTTAATATGGAAACGGAGAAAAAAATTACACCGGATGAGGTGCGCCGAATTCTCTCCCAAGCCCCTGGCGTGATCGTAGTCGACAACCCCCAACTAAATGAATACCCTTTAGCGATTCACGCCGCCGGCCGCGATGAGACCTTTGTGGGGCGTATAAGAGAGGACGAGTCAATTCCTAATGGAATCAATATGTGGATTGTAGCGGATAATTTGCGCAAGGGAGCGGCCCTCAACGCCGTGCAAATTGCTGAGAAACTTATTGCTCAATATCTTCCATGAAGTTTTTCACTGATCTTACGCTCGGGCAGTTCCTGCCGGGAGATTCTTTCCTCCATCGCCTTGATCCCCGCACCAAGTTTATTTCTCTTCTAATGTTGATGAGTGCCATCTTTTTAATTAGCTCATTTCTGGGTCTTTTGCTTTTGGTAGCATTTTTCTTTTTAACTTTGTCTCTTTCACGTTTACCTTGGCATTTCGTCTTTCAAGGGGTTAAGCCATTTATGTGGCTCTTTTTGATTGCGGGCGCAATTCATCTCTTCTCTACGCCTGGCCCGCCTATCCCTTTTTTTCCATTAAGCTCTCTTAAGGCCACATGGACTGGCGCCAACAAAGGCACTTTCGTGGCCAGCCAGTTGTTCTTAACCATCCTTTATTCTTCCTTGATGACTTTAACTACTTCACCATTGCAGATGGTCCACGGCTTGGAAAAAATTATTTTTCCTTTAAAGAGGTTTCGGGTTCCAGTAGAAGATCTCTCCATGATGATGATGTTGGCCATCAAATTTATTCCTATTCTGCAGCAGGAAGCAGATCGCATAATCAAGGCGCAGAACGCTCGGGGGGTTGATTTTGCCTCTGGGGGATTAAAGGAGCGGGCTAAGAATATGCTCCCTATTCTAACTCCGCTATTTAATAGCGTGCTCAGAAGGGCAGATGATTTGGCTTTGGCCCTTATGGCCCGGGGATACGGAAGCGGTAAAAAGAAGGCCCATCTTCACGAGCTGAAGATGAAAGGCCGAGATTGGGGAGCGCTTGCGTTGGTTTTCTCTATTTCTTTTTTGGCCACCAGGATTTAAAGGAATTCTCGCAAAACAGGTAAGGGGCAGAGATGACTAATAAAATTAAATTTAAAGGCTTTATTCAAGTATATACAGGGGATGGCAAGGGGAAGACCACGGCTGCTTTGGGCCTGGCTCTGCGGGCAGCGGGTCATAAATTAAAAGTATTAATGATCCAATTTTTAAAGGGTGGAGAAATATACGGGGAAATAAAAGCGGCCCGGAAACTATCCCCTTATTTGCAGATCATTCCGGTAGGCCGAGAGAGTTTTGTGCACCGAAAAAACCCTGATCCAGTTGACGTGCAATTAGCTAAAAAGGGCTGGAGTTTAGCTAAAATTTCCATTGCTAGCCGTAAATATCAGGTTGTGATTTTAGATGAAATTAACGTGGCCGTGAAGTATGGATTAATTCCCACAAAAGAACTGATCCAGGTATTGAAGAAAAAACCTAAGGATGTAGAGGTTGTACTTACCGGCAGGTGGGCAAGTAGCCAGCTGATTGCTATGGCCGATTTGGTCACCGAAATGAAAGAGATTAAGCATTATTATCAAAAAGGAATTGAGAGTCGATTGGGAATTGAGAGATGAACCAGGGATGAACCAGGGTTGTAATAGGACAGGCCTTTAGGGCGTGTCGAATACGGCAAGGGATAACCCCTCGCCCTGCTAATTAAATCATTAATTCGTAGGGCAAGCCTTTATGGCTTGCTGAAGGCGGCAAGGGACAAGCCCTTGCCCTACGGTTGAAAATATGAGGATTAAGCCCTTGTGATTTGCCGAACATGCCGCAAGGGTCGAGCCCTTTGCCAAAGCACGGCCCAAGATTTGGACCCCAAGTGAAGGTGGGCAAGGATGTTTAACTTATTGACAACCCTTCAAAGCGTGTTAGTATTTAAAAAAATTTTTAATAACTATTGCCCATAAGCTATTGCGCGTTATCGCTGGAGAATTAAAAGGAAAGAAGCTATTTTCGGTCAAAGGGTTGAGATTAAGGCCTACTTCGGACCGGGTAAAAGAAGCCATATTCGATATTTTGCAGGACAAAGTAGCAGGGAAAAAAGTTTTAGATCTATTTGCAGGGACGGGAGCATTGGGTATAGAGGCCTTAAGCCGAGGAGCAGAGAAAGCTATATTCGTGGAGCATAGTCCCCATGTTTTGGCCGCCTTAAGAAGAAACATTGCCGAATGTCGCTTGGAGAAGAAAACGGAGGTCTTGGCCTGCGACGTTTTTAAAGGAATAAAAATACTTGCTTCCCGGGGCGAGGTCTGTGATCTAATCTTTATTGACCCTCCTTATGGCCGCGGATTAGTTGAAGAAACTCTTAAAAATTTGAGTCAAAGTGGCCTCGTTCCTCCAGATGGTCTTATTATTGCTGAACATTCATTAAAAGAAGATTTGCTAATACCTCATCCTTGGAAGTTGATTGCCCATCGCCATTATGGAGCGACCGGGATATCTTTCTGGAAGTCTTTAGGAAGAGATTAAAACTTAAAACAAGAAATTAAGAGGACAAAGTATGAACGAAAAAATTGCTGTTTATCCGGGATCATTTGATCCCATTACTAATGGACATGTAAATATAGTAGAAAGAGCTTTAGCCATCTTTGATCGGGTTATTGTGGCCGTAGCTCATAATCCCAATAAAACTCCTCTTTTTTCCGCCGAAGAAAGAGTGGAGATGATTAAAATTGCCCTGAAGAATGATCCGCGCGTCAAAGTAGCTGCTTTTCAAGGTCTGTTGGTCGATTTTGTGGAAGAACAAGGAGCGCGCGTAATTATTCGAGGGTTGCGCGCTCTTTCCGATTTCGAGTATGAATTTCAAATGACTTTAATGAATCGCAAATTAAATCGAAAAGTTGATACAATATTCTTAATGACAGGCTTTAAGTGGTTTTACACGAGCTCGAAGATTATTAAAGAGGCAGCTTCCTTGGGAGGTTCAGTTCGGGGCTTGGTACCAGAAATTGTTCATCAAAAATTGAAAGAAAAATTTCCTTTGTACCGCAACGTTCCTTAAAAATTTTCACCGCAGAGAGCGCTGAGGGCGCAAAGATATTTTATGATAAATTAGCTCTAAGAAGAAAAGCCTTTAAGGCTTCTTAATGAATCTGGGAAAGGAGAACTTTATGCAATTAGCCGAGAGAGTAAATAGGATAAAACCATCTCCCACTTTTGCCGCGGCTGCTAAAGCAGCGGCCATGCGCTCCCAAGGGATAGAAGTTATTAGCTTTGCCCAGGGAGAGCCGGATTTTGATACGCCCGAAAATATTAAAGAAGCAGCTTACCGGGCTATAAAAGAAGGAGTAACTAAATATACTCCGGCAGCTGGATTCCCGGAACTTAAGGACGCTATTATTCAGAAATTTAAAAGAGATAACAGGCTCACTTATGAGCGGTCCCAAATAATTGCTTCCGCCGGAGCCAAACTTTGTATTTATAATTTAGCCCAGGCCATATTGGGAACCGGAGATGAGGTAATAATCCCAGCACCCTACTGGGTTTCCTATACAGATATTGTTTTATTAGCTGATGCTCAGCCGGTAGTTATACCCACTCAAGAAGAGAACGGGTTTAAAATAACTCCCGCCCAATTAAAAACAGCCATTAACTCGCGAACAAAAGCCATTATTCTAAATAGCCCCTGCAATCCTACAGGAACTGTTTATACGGAGAAAGAACTAAAAGATTTAGCAGATCTTATTTTAGCCAATAAAATTTTGATTATTGCTGATGATATCTATGAAAAATTTGTTTATGATGGGACTGTATTTACGAGCATCGCCTCATTAGGGAAGGAAATACAAGACCAGACAGTGGTTATCAATGGAGTTTCTAAAACTTATGCGATGACTGGTTGGCGCATAGGCTACGCTGCTGGTCCTAAAGAAATTATCGCGGCTATGGATAAAGTTCAAACTCAAAATGTCTCTAATCCAGTTTCTTTCTGTCAGAAAGCCGCTATCGAAGCCTTGACTGGTCCTCAAGACTCTGTGACGAAAATGGTGGCTGAATTTGATCGACGACGGAGGTATATAGTCCAACGCTTAAATGCTTTGCCGGGTATTACTTGCTCCCTGCCTGCAGGTGCCTTTTACGCCTTCCCCAATATAACTAGCTTATTCGGCAAAAAGTGGAAAGGAAAGGTACTCTCCAACTCAGCCGATGTAACTGATTTTCTTTTAGAAGAAGCACGGGTAGCAGTGGTGGCCGGCAGTGGTTTTGGAGACGATAAATATATTCGTCTTTCTTATGCCACCTCGATGAGCAATATTGAAAGAGGAATGGATCAGATCCAACGGGCTCTGGATAAATTGACCTAAATTAAACCTTGACGGCGAGCTTCAAAGTAATCGCGCAAGATAATTTCATGATCAAAAGCTAAAGGGGAGGGGAGTTTACTTTTTATAAATATTTGGGCTTTTTCGGCGTCATCACTCGGACGAAGAAGGCCCTTCTGAGCTTTGGCCACAAAAACAGTAGATATAGTATGCCGCCGTGGATCACGATCAGGATCAGAGTATGTACGAAATTGGCGCAACTCTGAGACTTCGATCCCGGTCTCTTCCCAAGCCTCTCTAAGGGCCGCCTCTTCCAGCGCCTCACCGTAGTCAACAAATCCCCCAGGCAAGGCCCAAGCCCGTGGTGGATTTTTGCGAAAGATAAGCACAACTCCATGCCCTTCCTCCGTGTCTACTTCAATAATTATGTCCACAGTGGGTACGGGATTGATGTATTGAAACACGGGCGTGCCACACTTTGGGCAATAGACTTCTTTTCCTTTCATAAGTTGATCTCCATAACCTCACTTAATTCCTTGACACTTACGCGCATTTTTGTTATAAATTTATTACACTCTTGGCAGGAAAAACAATGCCTAAAATAAAATTTATAAAAATTTTCGAGATATTTTCTTCTGCAGCTTTTGGCCTTTCCTTCTTGCCCCTCTGCTTATTAAACCAAAGTTCTTTCTTTGCTGATTAATTTGGAGGAGTGCGCCAAGGACCAGTTTGAAGGGAACAAATAGAGCCTTTAATAACTATTTTTGAAAGAAAAATGACGCTTAAAGGAAAGAAATTGGTATTGGGAATTACTGGAGGAATAGCTGCGTATAAAGCAGCGGAGCTGGTGCGTGAATTAGTTCGCTTAGAAGCCCAAGTGCATGTAGTCATGACTAAAAATGCTCAGGCTTTTATAACTCCTCTCACTTTTCAGACGCTCACCGGTAATCCAGTAATCACCAAACTCTTTAGCTTATTTGCGGAAGCTAAGGTGGGCCACATTGCTTTAGCTGATATGGCCCAAATTATAATAATTGCTCCAGCCACCGCCAATTTTATTGGTAAAATTGCCGCCGGGATAGCGGATGATATGCTGAGCACAGTGGTGATGGCCACGAAAGCTCCGGTATTGATCGCTCCCGCCATGAACGTGCACATGTGGGAGAATGCCATCTGCCAACAGAATATAATTAAACTTCGGTCCTTAGGTTATCACTTTGTCGAACCGGCTACGGGCGAATTAGCGTGCGGATATGAAGGTCAAGGGCGACTGGCTGAAATTCCAGATATCATCGAAGAAATTAAAAGCCTGCTCTCGCCCAAAGATTTCGTTGGCCAAAAAATATTGGTCACCGCCGGCCCCACAGCCGAACCCATAGATCCCGTGCGGTTTATTTCTAATCATTCCTCAGGTAAGATGGGCTTCGCCTTAGCCCGGACAGCTTTAAGAAGAGGCGCTGAGGTTACACTTGTCAGTGGCCCGGTTCATCTGTCGCCACCGAAGAGGTGCCAATTCATCTCCGTGGGCACAGCCCAAGAAATGCGTCAAGCTGTTTTAGAAAATTTTCCGAAAGCTAATATCCTCCTTATGGCGGCTGCGGTTTCTGACTATCGCCCCCAAGAGATGGTCAGCCAGAAGATAAAAAAGAGATCTTTACCTATCAACCTGGGGTTAGTTCAAAACCCAGATATTCTGGCTGAAGTTGCCTCAAATAAGGGAGAACGAATAGTAGTCGGTTTTGCAGCTGAGACCGAAGATTTAATAAAGAACGCCCAGGAAAAACTCATCCAAAAAAATTTAGATTTAATTGTGGCTAATGATTTGACCATGCCTGGAGCAGGTTTTGCGGTGGATACTAATATTGTCAAAATTTTAGATCGCGCCGGAAATGTGCAAGAGCTTCCTTTGCTGAGCAAAGAAGAATTGGCAGACATCATCCTTGACCGCCTTAAGGGGCTAAGGAAATTATGAAACAGCGAGAGATGTTAGCTTTAGTGGCGCCTAATGACGAGCGCAATGGGCTCAAAGAGATCATCATCGGCTTGCGCTATTACCTGGCAGAAGAAATGGCATGGGGGTGGGATGGTTGGGAGCATGCTTCCCTAGCTGACTTAGAGCCCAAAAATTCCGGTTCCCCGAAACTGGAAGAAATTCGTCAAGAAATGGGTGACTGTCGGCGCTGTGGATTACACACCTCCCGCACGCAGATTGTTTTTGGCACTGGTAATCCGCATGCGGAACTGGTATTTGTAGGTGAGGCTCCTGGCCGGGAAGAAGACCTTCAGGGGCAGCCATTTGTGGGGCAAGCGGGACAGCTGCTTACTCGGATCATCGAGGCCTTAGGATGGAAGCGGCCAGAAGTTTATATAACTAATGTGGTTAAATGCCGCCCCCCGGAAAATCGCAATCCTGTCCCCGAAGAAATAACTGCTTGTGAACCCTTTTTAATACAACAACTGCAGGCAATTCGCCCCCGGTTGATTTGTGCCTTGGGTACCTTTGCCGCCCAAACATTGCTAAAAACAGAGGCGAAGATTTCCGCTTTAAGAGGTAAATTCCACACCTATCAAGGGATACCCCTTATGCCCACTTACCATCCTGCTTTCTTGCTGCGCAACCCTCTGAAAAAGCGGGAGGTATGGGAGGATATGAAAAAGCTGAAGCAAGAGTATGAAAAGTTAAAAGAAATATCTAATGTTTGAGAATATGGTTAGGAGTTTTTGATGTATAAAAGGTATGCCTACATTTTTTTAGTATTGGTCGGATGGCTAATGATTCTTGCTCCCTGGAACAGCCCGGCCCAGAGGAAACAGGTCGATGTGATCAAGATTAACGACGCTATTACGCCAGCTGTAGCGGAATTTATAAGTAAATCTATTGAGCAAGCAACGAAAAATCGGGCCGAATGCTTGGTGATTCAGTTAGACACGCCGGGTGGGCTGGATACTTCCATGCGCGATATAATCAAGGATATTATGAATGCTGAAATTCCCATAATAGTTTATGTAGCTCCCAGTGGAGCACGCGCAGCTTCAGCGGGGGTCTTTATTACCCTGGCGGCAGATGTAGCGGCAATGGCCCCAGGAACGAATATAGGAGCTGCCCATCCTGTGGCTGTGGGAGGAGGGCGAATAGACCGCACCATGAGTGAAAAAATAGTCAATGATGCGGTAGCCTATATTCAATCCATAGCGGAGAAGAAGGGGCGAAATGTAAAATGGGCTGCTCAGGCAGTGCGGGAAAGCGTTTCCATCAGAGAGACGGAAGCCTTAAGATTAAAAGTCATTGATCTAATAGCCAAAGACTTAAATGATTTATTAGAAAAAATCCATGGAAAAACTCTGGAAAAGCCTCGGGGAGAAATTAAATTAGCTACTAAAGGCTTAAAGACGAACTTTCTGGAGATGGGATTCCGGGAAAGGTTTCTGGCTGTATTAAGTAACCCGAATATCGCTTATATTCTGATGATGATCGGTTTATTAGGACTTTACTTTGAACTTTCTAACCCTGGAGCAATCTTTCCCGGTGTAATTGGCGGAATTTGTCTCATCTTGGCTTTTTTTGCTTTTCGCACCCTCCCGGTAAATTATGCCGGCGTAATGCTTATTCTCTTGGGTGTCTTTCTCTTTGTGGCAGAAATAAAAATCGCCAGTTACGGTCTCCTTACTATCGGGGGATTAGTATCTTTGGCTTTAGGCTCAATCATGCTCTTTGAATCACCTATTCCAGCTCTGCGGGCTTCCCTTTCCGTGATTATTCCTACTGTCATTGTTACTGGAGCTTTTTTTGCCGTCGCCGTAACTATGGCTGTAAAAGCTCAATTAGCCAAGCCAGCCACAGGTGCTGAAGGTTTGGTCGGAGAAGTTGGCGTGGCCCAAACCCCTTTGAGCCCGGAAGGTAAAGTTTTCGTGCACGGAGAGATTTGGAATGCTTATGCGGAAGAGACAATAGAAGCGGGAGAGAAAGTACGGGTCTTAAAAACAGAAGGCCTTAAAGTGAAGGTGGAAAAGATAATAAGATAAACTTAATTGGGTAAGCGGATTCAAAAATCTTTAAAATTTTAAAATAATGATAAGGAGGAAAGAAATATGTCGGTTATATCGCTGGCTGTTTTACTAATTCTGATTTTGATGATCTTGGCTAGTGCTTTAAGAATCCTCAATGAATATGAAAGAGGGGTTATCTTTCGCTTGGGGCGCGTGCGCAGCGTGGGCGGAAAGCCGGCAGCTAAGGGCCCGGGTCTGATTTTTTTAATTCCCATTGTCGATAGATTAGTCAAAGTGAGCCTGCGTACCGTGACCATGGATGTACCTCCCCAGGATGTAATTACGCGAGACAACGTTTCTATAAAAGTTAACGCGGTAATCTACTTTCGCGTCATGGACCCAATTAAAGCCGTGGTCGAGATTGAAAATTATCTTTACGGCACGTCCCAGCTTTCCCAGACTACCCTACGTTCTGTTTGCGGACAAGTTGAACTTGATGAACTGCTTTATCAACGGGATAAGATTAATTTGCACTTACAGGAAATCTTGGATAAACATACCGACCCTTGGGGTGTAAAAGTTACGACTGTAGAAGTGAAGGCTATTGATCTTCCGGAAGAGATGCGTCGTGCTATGGCCAAACAGGCCGAGGCCGAAAGAGAACGTCGCTCGAAGATTATTCACGCGGAAGGCGAATACCAAGCGGCCGAAAGATTACGGGATGCCGCGCAGATCATGGCTTCCAATCCGATGGCTTTACAACTGCGCTATTTGCAGACTTTGACGGAAATCGCCACCGAGAAGAATTCAACAACGATCTTCCCCATCCCCATCGACTTGGTCAAGCCCTTTTTAAAGATGGCCGAGAAGAGCTAAGTCATAGCCTGGCCAGGATGAGGGATATTAACCCTCTTTTAAATTTGATGAGGTAGTTTAGACGAAAAAGAAGAGATAGAGCAGAGGTTGAAGAATTTAACTTTATAAAAGAATAAGGCCCTTTTGAGGGCCTTATTCTTTTAGCCGGTGAGACAAGGAGCATTTTTTGGAGAGTTGGAAGAAGAATCTATTTAGCCTTTGGACAACAGAATTTTTGGCGGCCTTGGGGCTTTCCCTGATCCTACCCTTCCTTCCTTTCTATATCCGCGAGTTAGGAGTTAGCGACCCCGGCGAAGTCAAACGCTGGAGTGGATTAGTCTTTGGCGCCCCTTTCTTAATGGCCACTTTTGTAGGTCCTCTATGGGGTTGGTTAGGAGATCGGTATGGGCGTAAGACCATGTTAATTCGGGCTTTGGCCGGGTATGCCGGGTCTTCTTTTTTTATGGCTTTTGCTACCTCAGTTCAACAGCTTTTACTTTTGCGTTTAATTCAAGGAGGGGTTTCGGGTTTTATAGCCGCTACTCTGGCTATTGCCGCCACCACCACCCCTCGCGATAAAATGGGTTATGCTATGGGAGTCCTGCAAACCTCTCTGACTACCGGAGCGGTTATTGGCCCTTTTTTCGGGGGGCTCTTGGCGGACCGCATAGGTTATCGGTATATCTTTTTGGTGACCTCCGCTTTCGGCTTTATTGCTGCTTTCTTAGTCATCCTCTTAGTTAAAGAGAATATTTCATCTCGGGAAGAGAAAAAGTCTCCAAATTTTCTAGCCAATTTTCGGTTGGTCTTTACTTCGTCCTCTTTAATCACAATTTTTACCGCTGGCCTAGCCGTGCAAACAGCTGTAATGTCCATTCAACCAATATTATCCCTCTTCGTGGAAAGACTCTGGCCAGGTGGAGAAGATTTGGCTACAGTTGCTGGAGGTGTATTTGCTACAACCGGCTTGGCCAGTTTAATTTCTGCTCCTTATTGGGGGAAGAAGGGAGATCGCATTGGTTATAAAAAGATGTTGCTAATCACGTTATTGGGTACTGGATTGACCAGTTTTCCCCAGGCACTCGTAAATCAGGTATACCAACTTCTTTTGCTGCGGTTTGTTTATGGTCTCTTTGTGGGTGGGATTCTTCCTGCCCTCTACACCTTGACCTCTTTAAATGTGAGCGTTGAGCGAAGAGGTGGAATAATGGGGATAACTCGAAGTGGATTGTTGATCGGCAACGTTATTGGGCCCGTGACGGGTGGTTTTTTATCAGCTTCTTTGGGTATAAGGCCCATATTTATAATTATGACGGTTCTTCTCTTTTTAGTATATTTATGGGTTCGCCAGGCTATAAAAGAACCTTAACCTTTTGCGAGATAGAGATGAGTAGGACTTGTATTTATCCTTCCTGCAGCCTGTTGGGAACGAAGCTTACCTCTTTCCTTTCCGCCTAGGCAAGAATTGAAAGAAAAATAAAAACTGTTGGTCAAACAGGCTAAAAATAACTTGACACCTTTTTGAGGGTATGTTAATAAAACTTTGAATGAACAATCATTCAGTTTTAAGCAGTTATAACATTCCCTCTGGCAGGAGAAAATCATTAAAACTACGCGGAATCGTAAATGAAAGATATAAATAAACATAAAAAGATATTAAAAGCAGCCGTGAAAGTATTTGCCGAGAAAGGGTTTTATAATGCCCGAGTCTCAGAGATAGCTAAAGAAGCTGATGTAGCTGACGGAACGATATACCTCTATTTCAAAAATAAAGATGACATCCTAATCTCCCTCTTTGAAGAAGAATTCGGCCAAATAGTAGAAAATATGCGTAAAGAACTGGAGAGAGAGAAAGATCCTTTGCAAAAAATTAAGAAATTTGCCCAAGTCCATCTTTCTATTTTACAAAAACAACAGCAGTTAGCTGAAGTTTTGGGGGTTGAAGTCCGACAAAGTAGTAAATTTATGAAGGAATATGTAAATAAACCCTTTATCGAATACCTGAACCTTATCCGGACGATTGTAGTGGAAGGACAGGAGAAGGGGGTCATCCGTAAAGATTTAACTCCAGGAATTATGAAAAGGGCTTTTTTTGGCGCTTTAGATGAGATGGCCCGGTATTGGGTTCTCTCTACCAAGAAGAAACACAGCATAGATGATGCCGTCGGGCAAATAAGCGATGTCTTTATAAGAGGAATGATGACAGAGGAGGCAAGAAAGAAGAATCTCTGGTCAGTTTAAAAGGTAAATCAAGCCTTTAGCTAGGGAATTAATAAAGGAAATGGGGAAAGGAGGTAAGAAGTGAACGTTATTGTTTGCCTTAAACAAGTACCGGACACAGAAACATTGATAAAAATCAAACCTGATGGCTCGGGGATCGTAACGGATGATATCAAATACGTTATGAATCCCTACTGCGAGTTCGCCGTAGAAGAAGCCTTGCGCATCAAGGAAAAGTTCGGTGGCCAGGCAGTTCTAATTACTATGGGGCCGGCGAGAGCAGTAGAAGCGCTGCGAACGGGCTTAGCCATGGGGGCTGATCGTTCCATTCATCTAAATGACCCCGCCTTTGAAGGAGCGGATGGTTTCGCGACAGCCAGAGCCCTGGCGGAAGTGATCAAAAAAGAACCTTTCGACTTAATTCTTTGTGGAAAGCAAGCTGTGGATGACGATTTGGCTCAAGTAGGACCTTCTTTGGCTGAATTTTTGGATCTGCCCCATGTGACGCTCATTACTAAATTAGAAATCAATGCTGAGGAAAAGAAAGCGAGAGTAGAAAGGGAGGTAGAGGGCGGAAAGGAGATAATGGAAGTAAAACTTCCTGCTGTCTTTACCTGCCAGAAAGGTTTAAATGAACCGAGATACGCCTCTCTCCCGGGGATTATGAAGGCCAAAAAGAAAGAAGTTAAACCAATTAATTTAGCTACCCTTGGTTTAAGTGCCGATCAAGTAGGAGCGGCCGGGGCCAAGACAAAAATTTTAAGATATATTCCCCCGCCTTCTCGGCCTCCGGGCAAAATCATAAAGGGTGAACTGGCCGACTGCGTTAAAAATTTGGTCAAGCTCTTACGGGAAGAAGCTAAAGTCGTTTAAACCTGCGCGACAAAAATATGGCATTCTTTAAATTCAAATAAGGAGATGATTTATGGGCAAAGGAATATGGGTATTTGCTGAAGTCAAAGACGCAAACATTCGTAAAGTTACTTTTGAGCTTCTCAGCCAAGGAAGGAAGATGGCTGAAAAACTGGGCGAAGAGTTAGTAGCTGTTCTGCTTGGATCAGGAGTCGAAGAGCTAACTGGGCGTTTGGCTGAATATGCGGATAAAGTGTATTTCGCAGATGATCCAGCTTTAGCCCAGTATACTACAGATCCCTACGCTACAATTATCACCAATCTTTTAAAAGAACATCAACCCTCCATCTTCCTCTGCGGGGCAACAATTGTGGGCAAAGATTTATCTCCGCGAGTGGCTACGCGCCTGCAGACTGGGCTGGCCACGGATTGTACAGGATTAAGCATTAACGAGGAAGGTCTTTTATTGGGGAAGCGTCCTGTTTATGCGGGCAAAGCCTTTATAGAAGTGATCTGCCCCAGTTCCCATCCGCAAATGGCTTCCGTACGTCCCAACGTCTTACCGATTGTCCCTCCGGAGTCAGGGAAAAAAGGGGAAGTAATTAAAGTAGAGGCTAAAGTGGATTCTTCCAGTCTGCGCACGGCCATAGTAGAAGTGGTGAAAACTGCAGGGGCCAAGGTAGATTTAACTGAGGCTGAAGTCATCGTCTCGGGTGGTCGAGGAATGAAAGGAGCAGAGAACTTCAAAATCTTGGAAGAGTTAGCTGACGTTCTCCGTGCCACCGTAGGGGCCTCGCGGGCGGCTGTAGATTCAGGGTGGCGCGACCACGCCGATCAGGTGGGGCAGACGGGCAAAGTAGTTACCCCCAATCTTTATATTGCTTGTGGGATTTCCGGAGCCATCCAGCACTTGGCTGGCATGGGGTCTTCCAAAGTAATTGTCGCTATCAACAAAGATCCAGATGCTCCTATCTTTCAAAAAGCTGATTACGGAATTGTTGAAGACCTATTCAAAGTTATACCCCTTTTAACTGAAGAGTTTAAAAAGCTCCTCGCCGAGAGCTAACCGAGAAAAATGGCTCTCCAAAAAAGAGAGCCATTTTTTTACTACTGCCAAATCAATCGCAATTTAAGAACAGTTGAAAGGACGTATTTACGTATTAAGAAAATTTTCCTCAACCACCTCAACATCCTTCTAGCCAGCGAGGAGGAAAAGTGAGGGTATAAAAGGCCTAAAAAGAGTAAGAGCCAAGCGTTTTTTGGGAATCGAGGGAGAAAATGGCCAGTTCCTTTGATTTATTATTGATCTTCATTACTGTTTGTATTTTTATCTATGGCTTCTATCGGCGCTATCAACTCTGGATGATTGGTAAACCTGAGAAGAGAACGGATCAGCCTAAAGAACGTCTGAAACTGATCTGGGCTTATGTATTTGGCCAAAAAAGGATTTTGCGCGAGATTTATCCCGGTTTAATGCACCTTTTCATCTTTTATGCTTTTATTATTCCTTTTATAGTAATTGTTATCACTCAGGTTAATTTCACTTTACCCACGGCGCTAGCCTATCCTTTATCTTTGGTTTTTGACTTAGTAGGCCTCTTCGGGTTAATAGGAACTTTAATGGCTGTTTACCGCCGTTATGGGCAAAAGCCAGAAAACCTTACTTACGATAGCAGTTTAGGAAACTTGGTGGCGCTCCTCTTGCTTTTGGGAATCTTTGGTTTAGGTTTCTGTGTGGAAGGGTTGCGTATTGCTCGCAGTAATCCGGAGTGGGCAAATTGGTCCCCCGTAGGTTTAGGTTTCTCCTACCTATTCCGGGGTTTAACAGAAAATACGCAAGTCATATGTCATCGCCTTTTCTGGCGGTTGCATCTTTTCTTAGTCTTGGGTTTTATCGCCTTTATTCCTTACTCGCGCCTCCTCCATATAATTACTGCTCCCGCGAATATCTACATGCGTTCCCTAAAACCCAAAGGAGCTATGCCACCCATTCTTCCGATCTAGACGGCGGAAACTTTCGGCGTCTCGCGCATTGAAGAATTAACATGGAAACAACTTTTTGATATGGATGCTTGCACCAGATGTGGCAGATGTTTAGACCATTGCCCGGCAGCTTTAAGTGGCAAACCTTTGGCCCCTAAGAAAAATTGGGATGCCTTAAGGACCCATATGGAAGAAAAAGGTAGAACCAGAAAATTGGGCGCCAAAGTTGATCAAGAGCAAAAGAATCTTATCGGTGAGGTGTTGGCTGAAGACGTGATCTGGGCTTGCACCAACTGTTTAGCTTGCGCCATGGCTTGTCCTGTTTTTATCCCCTGTGTCGACAAATTCTTAGAAATGCGCCGTTACCTTGTGCTCATGGAGAGTCGCTTTCCCCCCGAAGTGCAGCTTGTCTTTCGGAACATGGAAAATAACAGTAATCCCTGGGGGGTGGGCTCAGGTTTAAGAGCTGAATGGGCTAAAGGACTGGAGGTGAAGACCATGGCTGAAGATAGAGAGGTGGAACTTTTATTCTGGGTGGGTTGCGCTGGAAGTTTTGATGATCGCAATAAAAAAGTGGCCACTTCCCTTGTAAAAATTTTGCGCGCCATGGAGGTCAAATTTTCTATATTAGGCACTGAAGAAGGTTGCTGCGGAGATGCAGCGCGACGCATTGGTAATGAATATCTTTACCAGAGTTTGGTGCACGCTAATATCGAAGTCCTAAATGGATATGGAGTGCAAAGAATATTAACCTTGTGTCCGCATTGCTTCAATACTTTAAAAAATGAATATCCCCAATTCGGGGGCCATTATGAAGTGATACACTATACTCAATTTCTGGCCGAAGCTCTGCGGCAGGGGCGATTAAAGCTAAAAAACCCCGTAGAAAAAGTTTTAACTTATCACGACTCCTGTTACTTAGGGCGAGCCAACGAGATTTACGAGGAACCACGGCAAATTTTGAAGTCTATTCCTAGTTTACAGCTCGTGGAAATGGAACGTAATCATGTCTTAAGTTTTTGTTGCGGAGCGGGCGGAGGACGCATGTGGATGGAAGAAAAATTGGGAACCCGCATCAACCAGCTCCGCACTGATCAAGCACTGCAAACAGGGGCTACGCTGGTAGCTACAGCTTGCCCTTATTGCTTAACCATGATCGGCGACGGCATTAAAGAGAAGGAATTAGAAGAGAAAATGGCTGCTTATGATATAACGGAATTAGTGGTGCAGGCTTTGAAATAACCAAAATGGACTTACGGGAGATGGCTCCAAAAAGGCAGGAAGAAAGATGAGCAAAGGGAGAATAAGAAAAGAGATAAAAAAATATTTCCTTCTGCTAGTCGGGGGAACTTTGTTCTGCTTCTGGGGAGGGGTTGTTGACGGAGCGGATAATGCCGCTTGTCTAAAGTGCCACCAAAATCCTCGACTCAGCAAGGGCAAGAAAGATGGTTCTCTCCTTTCTTTGTATGTAAATGCCGCTTCTTACCAAGCTTCAGTGCATGGGACGGCGGGCTTAAATTGTACGGATTGCCATCAAGAAGCGCGGCCAGATGTCCATCCAGCCGAAGGTTTTGCCGCGGTTAATTGTGCAAATTGTCACGCTGAAGCTGCCGAGGACTATAAGAAGACTACTCATGGAATGATGTTAGAAAGTAGCCTGGAGAATGCCCCCCGCTGTGCAGATTGCCATACTGCTCATTATATCCGGAAGATTAATGAACCCGAGTCTCCCGTAGCTCCTTCCCGTCTCGCTCAAACTTGCGCCAAATGCCATGAAGAGGCGCGACCTGAACGCAGTCTCTTGGCTAACTTGGCTTCCTTTCGCCTAAAAGGACATCCCAAGACAGGCTTAAATTATCGTTATGATACCCAGCTTTGCGCCAACTGCCATCCGGAAAATGCCGGCCACCCCCAAAAAGAAACAGGTAAGCCGATATGCTTAAAATGTCATGATAAATCATATTTTACTCCCTTACTCCTGGGGCCCATCCACTTTAAAACTTCTTGGGAGAGCCAGCCTCTTTTCTATATCATGCGCTTTTTTTACGGCCTGGGTTTGGCCACAGTAATCATTGCGGCCCTAGGCATTTGTGCTTACCGTCTCTACCGCCGGCGGAAAAAAGAGGCCAAGGAAAGTTAAGATTAGCTGTCGCTCTGACCATTTGTCCCAATTTTTAAAAAGCTTGTCAGCAAACAAACAAAATGGTATAAAATTAATTCATTTTCTTGAGAGAAAATATTTTTAACGGAAAAAAATGGCGAAGGAGGTCAAGATGGATTTTCAATTATCTTCTCAATTAGAATTATTACGCAAGAGTGTGCGGGAGTTTGCGGAGGGAGCAATCACTCCCCGCATTCCTCATATGGAAGAAACGGATGAAGTTCCTTGGGACCTTTATCGAGAGATGGGCAAGCAGCTCTATATGGGCATCATGGTTCCCCAAGAGTATGGAGGAACAAGCCTGGGAAACTTAGCTCGGATGATCATGATCGAAGAACTTGCTCGGGTCTCTGCTTCCATTGGTATGGCGATGCAAATTTTTCATTTAGGGATTGCCCCCCTTACAGATTTTGCCAATGAGCAGCAAAAAAAGAAATATTTGCCCGAATTAGCGAAAGGTGAGCGGCTGGCTACTATTGCGGTCACAGAAGCTACTGGTGGGTCTGATCCCACGGGAATTCAGAGCACGGCTAAGCTCGAAGGAGATCATTATATCTTGAATGGCCGAAAATGTTTTATTACCCATGCCCACGTTGCAGATACCATCACGGTCATGGCCAAGACCGGCGAAGGTCCTAAAGGATTCAGTGCCTTTTTAGTAGAGAAATCTTTTCCGGGATTTAAATTAGGGCGGAAGGAAAGAAAATTTGGCTTACATGGGTGCAATACGGGCGAAATCGCCATGGAGAATTGTATCGTTCCCCGCGAAAATCTCTTAGGCAATGAAGGGGATGGTTTAAAAATTTGTATGGCGGGAATTAGCGAAGTCGGGCGAGCCGGCATGGCCGGATGCGGATTGGGGCTCATCCAAGCGTGTTTAGAAGCCTCTGTAAAATTTGCCAATGAGCGTGTCCTGGGCGGTAAGCCAATTAGTCAACATCAGGGAATCCAGTGGTTGATTGCTGATATTTATGTGGATTTGGAAGCCAGCCGCTTGCTTTGTTATCGAGCCGCCTGGCTCCGAGACCAAAAATTGCGCTGCGATACAGAGATGGCTTTAGCCAAATTCTATGCCACCGAGGCGGCGGTGCGTTGTGCCAAGAAAGCGGTGGATATTCATGGTGGTTATGGATATATGATGGAATATGCTGTCCAGAGGTATTATCGCGATGCGGAAATTTTAATTGCTTCGGCTGGGACTTCCGAAATTCAGCGCATAATCATGGCCCGGAAGGCTCTAACTTCCTTTAAATAACAAAACCATCGTCCCCAAAATAGGGCCTAAATTCGATTTAAACTTAAGCTTGGAGAAAGAGAAGAATGGACATTATTGTCTGCGTAAAACCAGCTCCAGATCCAAAATTCTGGGAGCGTATCCAATTAGATCCCCAAACTAAAGCCTTGAGGCGGGAAGGGGTACCCAGTGTTTTAGGGCCCTTGGATAAGCGGGCCGTTGAAGAAGGTTTGCGCCTTAAAGAAAAATATGGTGGTCAGGTGAAAACCGTAGCCATGGCTCCCCCGGGAGCGCGCGCTAATTTAGTGGAAACTTTAGCCATGGGGGCAGATGAAGCTTATTTATTGAGTGATCGGGCTTTTGCCGGCTCGGATACTTGGGCCACATCTTATGTGCTCAGTAAAGCGGTGCATAAGATTGGCAGTTTTGATTTAATTATTTGCGGCGAATGGAGCGTCGATGGCTCTACAGGCCATGTGGGTCCTCAATTAGCTGAATTCTTAGATATTCCGCATATTACGCGTACCGTGGCTATAGAAAAGGTGACCAAGGAAAGCATAATAACACGGAGTTTGATCGAGGGTGGTTATAGGATATTAGAGACCTCTTTGCCAACCTTAATTACCGTGGCCAGGGAAATAAACACTCCTCGTTTTATATCCTTGCTGGGCGTATTAGAAGCAGAGAAAAGACCGCTTCTAATATGGGGGGCAAATGATTTGGGCATAAATCCAGAAGAAGTTGGATTTTCTGGTTCGCCCACCCAGACCGGAGACATATTTAGGCCGCAGATGAAAAGAAAAGGAGAAGTTCTTCAAGGAGAAATAGAAGAGCTAACCAGAGAAATTATCCAAAAAATACGGCAAGCTATTGGCTAATAGATTGAATAAGGAATAGGTAAATGAATGAAGTCCAAGTAAGAAGATCGATATGGGTTTTTATTGAGCAGGGCGAAGGATGTATCGCCGAAGTTTCTTATGAACTGCTGCAAGCCGCCAACTTTCTGACCCAGAAGATTGGCTGTGCGGAAATTGTGGCTATTCTTCTGGGATATAAAGTAAGAGATTTAGCTTGGTCACTTTTTTCTTATGGAGTAGATAAAGTGATGGTGGCCGATCATCCGCTCTTAGAAAATTATTTAGCCCTTCCATATACCAGGGTAATCAGTCAACAAATCATAGCCAAAAAGCCAGAGATATTTCTTCTGCCGGCCACTACCGTAGGTACTGACTTGGCAGCGCGGGTTGCTGCTCGTGTGCACACAGGTCTTTCAGCCCATTGCAGCCAATTGGATATTGATGCCCAGGGAAAACTCAAACAAGTAGTGCCTGCTTTTGGCGGCCAAGTAATGGCCACCATTCTTTGTCCCCATCGTTATCCCCAGATGGCCACAGTTCGCCCGGGCGTATTTCGCCAGGCAACGGGGACAAAAAAATCAGCGATCATCGAAGAAGTAAGCGTAGAGTTCCATTCTGCAGATTTACGGCAAAAAGTGCTTAAAGTTGAGCGCGCCAAAGAAATGGCCTGTACTTTAGAAGAGGCCGAGATAGTCGTTGCTGGAGGCGCCGGTATTGGTAATCGGGAGGATTGGCGGCTAGTCGAGAAATTAGCAGAAGTCTTGCAAGGAGTAGTGGGAGGAACTCGTCCGCCTTTGGACGAAGGTTGGATTAGGGAAGAACAGATGATCGGGCAAAGCGGCAAAACGATTCGTCCCAAGCTATATATCGGCATCGGCATTTCCGGAGTAATTCAGCATGTCGTGGGTATTCAGGAAGCGAAGACAATAATCGCCATCAATAATGATCCGCATGCGGCCATTTTTCAGACTGCTGATTTTGGAGTGGTGGCTGACTTCCGCCAAATTTTGCCGAAATTGATCGCTGCTATAGAAAGCAAAAAATGATAAAGAAGAATATTAAGGAGATTAGATTATGCCAGGGAAATTATTTGATGAATGGCAATTAAATGAAGAATTTATAACTCCAAGTCGCACCGTAACAGAGACGGATGTAGTTATGTTTGCAGCAATGAGTGGGGATTACAATGAACTGCATACCAGCGAAGCTTTTATGAAAAATAGCCAATTCGGGCAAAGAATAGTTCATGGGCTGCTTGGCTTGGCCATCTCGCACGGCTTACTATTTCGCACAGGGTATCTGGAAGGAACGGCCATCGCTTTTTTAGGAATTGAATCTTGGAAATTTGAAGCTCCGTTATTTTTTGGGGAGACTATTTATGTAAAAGCCAAAGTGGTTGAAAAAAACCCAAGTAGAAGTAAACCAGATAGGGGTATTATCAAACTCTTTTTGCAGCTCATCAAAAAAGAAGGAGAAATTGTCGTCCAATCAGGATATAAAACGCTTATGATCAGAAGGGCTTAAAGGTTTAAAGTATTTTGGGCCAGAAAGGAGAAGTTTAACCATGCTCTTCTGGCCCAAGAGAACAGAAAATGGCTTAAGTTATTAATTACTTTTTAGGAGCTAATATGGCCTTAAGAGCAGCGGCCGGAACAGCTTTGACTACTTTCTTCGCCGGAATCTTTATTGGTTCTCCAGTTTGCGGATTGCGGCCCATCCGGGCTTTGCGGTTCTGAACTTTTACCGTTACAAAGCCGGGAAGAGCAAGTTTATCACCCTTTTTGATCACTTTGGCTGCGAGGCCAGCAAGCTCATCAAGGAGAACAGAGGCTTGCTTCTTAGTAACTCCGGTCTTTTCTGCTAAATAAATTACGATCTGGGATTTAGTCATCGGCATAAAATTTTTCCTCCTTTTTGATTTTTATTAAAAATAATTACTGGCAGCATGCGCTAACTTTGCGCAAATTTTTATTTAAGAATAGTAAAATCTACCCGCCTATTTTTAGCCCAAGCTTCTTCATTATGGCCGGGATCTAAAGGACGTTCAAAGCCATAGCTAATTGTTTGCATTCGTTGAGGAGATATTCCTAACCCTACTAAAAATTCTTTAGCCGCTTCCGCTCTCTTTTGGCCCAAGGCTAAGTTATACTCCGCCGTGCCCCTTTCGTCGCAATTTCCTTCAATTCTTACTCTTATCTGCGGATGGGCTTTGAGCCATTGGGCATTTTGCAACATAATTTCTTTTTGGTCTTCTCTTATTACAGCCTGGTCAAAATCAAAGAAGATGGATTTTAATTCCCGGGCTGCTGCTGCGATCACCTGGGCTTCTTTCTCTTTCTTTAATTCCTCTTTGGGCAAGGGAGGTGAGGCAGGTTGGGAAATTAAAGTCTCCTCCTTTAGCGGTCTCTCTATGGCTCGTTTTTCTGTTTCGGGGAGAGGGGAGGCGGAAGGGGTGGTGGTGGTGGTAGTTTGGGGGGGTTCAACTCTGGGGCTTTTTTGGGCCTCCTCGCGTAAAATGGTGGAAGGAGTTTCTTCAGAGCGCATCACTTTGTGTGTGCAGCTCAGATTTAAAATGAGGACCCAAAAAATTACTCCCCAGATAATTAGTATCTTTCTTTTCATCTATCTACTCTTCGCGCAAGGTTAAAAAATTTTCGATAATAAAATGAGATTATAATTAATGGGCAAAACTGTCAAGAGCAAATTTGACCTTGCCCACCTTCACTTTGGGGGCAAAATCTTAGGGCATATAAGAGGCCAGGGGGTTCATTCGGGATCATAAGGCACTTTTTCCCTCTTTACCCCGGGCTGGCTTCGGCCAAAAAGTTAGCCTTTTTCATCTGTCCGCCAACGCTTTGCGGAAATCTGCCTATCAGTTTTTACTCCTTCTTCTCCCGCCGATGCTCCCTCATTCACCCCCTGGCCTCTTTATAAAGTGCTGGCCATTAATCTTTTAAAATTACTATTGTTTTTGAAAAGTGAAGATGGGCAAGCAATTTTGGCTGACCGTCGATCACTTTCGCCATTTAAGGATAGTTCAGTCGGAAGGAAAAGAGGCTCATTAAAATGAGGCAGGCCAGAGCGGGAACGTTGCTGCTGGGGAGAGGGCGCGTGAAGGGGGATACGGAGCGGCAGGAAAAATTAAAACATTGCTTCGAAGAAGATTGGCGAACTAATATTTTTTACTTTTTATTTTGACAAAATAATTAGCGAGAAAGTTAAAATATATAACATGAAGGACGAAAGACCACGCTTGCTCTTTCGCCAAACGAGAGAGAATAGATATACTCTGCCAACTCTTCTGGGCGGATTAGAGGAGAGGGGCTGGACAAAAAAAATAAAGATTAGCCTTGCTCTATCTTTGATGGATTTGCGCGAAAAATTACAACCCAAGAGTTCGTTAATTGCCTATTCTTTTATGTCTCCTTGGTTGCTCAAAGTGAAAGAGGAAGTAGAAACTTTGCGCAAAATTTTTAAAGAGGAGATAGTCATTATTGCGGGCGGTCCCCATGCCACGGCTGATCCGCAGGGTACTTTAAAATTAGGCTTTGATTTTGTGTTTGTTGGAGAAGCCGAAGAGACCTGGCCGCAATTTGTCATGCAATTCTATGCTGGTTGCTTGCCCACGGAAAGAATCATTCGCTCAACAAACCAGGCAGGCCTGAGACCGATTTTCGCCCCCTACTTTAAGGAAGCAAATTTTATTGCTCCCGTAGAAATTACACGGGGCTGCCCTTATGGATGTACATTCTGCCAGACACCGCGTCTATTTGGAAATTCCCTACGCCATAGGAGCTTAGATAATATTGTTTATCATTTGCAAAAGGCTGCTTCCTTTGGTTACCAGCGTTGTTCATTCATCTCTTCTAATGCTTTAGCTTATGGATCCACAGAGGCTGGCCGACCCAATTTGTCAGCTCTCCGAGAACTCTTTGAGGTAGTGCGGGAGGCTGGGTATACTAAGATAAATTATGGCTCTTTTCCCTCGGAAGTAAGGCCCGAATGGGTAGGGCAAGAGGTTTTAGAACTTATTAAGCAATTTTGCCATAATCGCCCAATTGTTTTAGGAGTGCAGTCAGGAAGTAATGATTTATTGGCCAAACTTCATCGGGGACATAGTGCGAAAGAGGCCTTAGCGGCGGTCAGGATGATATATCAGGCAGGGTTTTTACCTCATGTTGATTTTATCTTTGGCTTTCCGGAAGAGACTAATACCGATCGCCAACTTTCCATAAATTTAGCGGCCCAGATGATTGAAAAATATGGGGCTAAGATCCATGCCCATTCATTTCTTCCTTTGCCGGGTACGCCCCTTTTCTATAAAGAACCTTCTCCTTTGGATGAGCAAACTAAAAATATCTTAACCGATTGGGAAAAACGGGGTAAATTAGATGGTTGGTGGAAGGAACAAGAAATCTTAGCGGCGGAGATTATCAGATGGCGAGACCAAGGATTAATCTATCCCAGTTAAAAGAAAAGAAAAAAAAGAAAGAAAAAAGAAGAAAAAATTCCGGGGTGGAAAAAAGATTAGCGCTTGATCTTAAAGATCGACTGATTCTCAATGAAATTCAGAGAAATTTTCCCATTACCCACCGTCCTTATTTGGCTTTAGCGCGCAAATTGAAGCTAAAAGAGAAAGAAATTTTGGTCCGCGTAAAGAAAATGCATGCTGCAGGCATCATTCGCCGCATTGGCGCCAGTTTTAGTGCCCGAGCGGTGGGTTTTACTTCCACCCTGTGCGCCGCTAAGGTCCCAGCGGGTAAAATAGAGAAATTTATAGCCGTGGTTAATTCCTATCCTGGCGTAACTCATAATTACGAACGAAAGGCCATTTATAATATTTGGTTTACCTTGATCGCCCCTTCTGCCCAAAAAATTCAAAAAATTATCAATGAAATATCAGCCCGCACAGGCATCAAGGAGATTCTAAATTTACCCGCCAGCAAGATTATTAAAATTGCCGTAGATTTTAACTTTGAATAAATGGGCTAGGATTAAATGGGTTAAGAGACCTATTTTTCTAATTCCTGGGTGACACGGGATATTTTTTCCCAGGCTCTCCGAACATGGTGAGCTTCTGTATAAGTTTGACCAACACAAAGACGCAGGGTGACTTTACCATTTAATTTCGTATGGGTTAAAAATAATTCGCCACTCTTATTAAGCTCCTGTAAAATTCTTTCATTGACCTCATCTCCGCCTTTATGCCGAAAACAGATTAAATTTAGGGGCGGGGGGACCACTAATTCAAAACGTTCATCTGTTCTGACCCATTGGGCAAATGCCTGGGCCAGGGCTACATGGCGGCGGATGTGATACTGCAATCCCTCCACTCCATAATGCCGGATAACGAACCACAGCTTCAAAGCACGGAAGCGCCTGCCCAAGGGAATTTGCCAATCTCGGTAATCAATTACGGCCCCACTTTCAGAAGCTTGATTGCGCAAATATTCAGGTAAAATACTGAAAGTTTTTATCAAGACATCTCGGTCAGCGATAAAGAAACAATCACAATCAAAGTTAGTAAACATCCATTTATGAGGGTTAAAGCAGTAACTATCCGCTAATTCTAAGCCGGCATGAATGTAGCGGAATTCTGGGCAAATGGCGGCGGTTCCAGCCATGGCGCCGTCCACATGGAACCAAAGTCCTTCTCGTTGACAGATCGCCCCAATTTCTGCTAGAGGATCAAGGGCGGTGGAGGAAGTAGTACCCACGGTTCCACAAACAAAGAAAGGAATTAAACCGGCCTGGCGATCCTTTTCAATCTGGCGGGCTAATACATCTGGACGTAGGGCAAAATTTTCATCCACATCGATCAAGCGCAAATTATCTTTCCCCAAGCCGGCGATTTTCACTCCTTTTTCAATAGAAGAGTGGGTTTGGGTGGAAGCGTAAGCGACCAACCCTCCTGTATACCCCCGCTCATTGCTCAAAAAGTTAGTCGCCCGCTCGCGGGCAGCCAAAATAGCACAGAGAGCGGCGCTGGAAGCGGAATCTTGAATTACGCCGCCGCCTTTTTTTGTGGACTTGAATTTTTGGGGCAAAGCTAAAAGATCAGCTAACCAATCTAATACATGCGTTTCCAGCTCCGTACAAGCTGGGCTTGTGGACCAGAGCATGCCTTGCACGCCCAAGCCAGCGGCTAAGAGTTCTCCTAATACTGAAGGTCCTGAAGAATTAGCCGGAAAATACGCAAAAAAATTTGGGGACTGCCAATGAGTAATTCCTGGCAGAATAATCTTTTCCACATCCGCAAGCATTTGAGAAAAAGGTTCTCCTTGGCGGGGTGGGTGGTCAGGAAGTTTGGCGCGAATTTCACCTGGTTGCCCACGGGATAAGACCGGCAATGACTCAACCCGCTTATAATAATCGGCAATCCAATCAATTACGGCATAACCCCAGCGGCGAAATTCCTCAGGATCCATATGAAAACTCTTTTCCTTGGACATATCGTCTCCCTTGCAAAAAATTAGGATATATAGGCTTCTTCTTGCGAAAATTCAATAAAGGATTATCCCAAATTTTTTCCTTATTCCAGTCTTTTTAAAAATTCTTCATGGGTTAATACTTCGCCAATGTAGGGGAAAAATTTTTCTTCTACATATTTTTGTTCCTCAGCTGAGATAGCCGCACAGCAGTCCTTTAGGAGAAAAACTTTATAGCCTTTATCATAAGCAGAACGGGCTGTTCCTTCCACGCAAACATTAGTGAGGAAACCGCAAAAGGCAACATTTTTTATGCAGTTGACGCGCAAAAGGAAATCTAAATTACTCGAATGAAAGGCATCCAGCGTTCTCTTACCCTCCACTACGATATCTTGCTTAGTGGGTCGCAATTCCTCAATGATCTCTCCACCCCATGTACCTTTGCGGAAGGCCTTAGCCTTGGCAGCATTAATGTGGATTGGACCTAAGACTTCGGCACAACCTAAGTCATTGTAATCTTCTTCAAAAAGGATAGGCACAAGCAAGGTAAGGCACCTTCCGCGGGCGCGCTGCAAACAATCTTGAGCGTTCTTAATAGTGTTCAGGGCTTTAATTTGCTCTTTGACTCCGTCATAGAGGGCCCCCCCTTCTTTGCAGAAGTCATTTTGAAATTCAATAAAGACAATGGCCGTTTCCTGAGCTTTCATAACCTTCCTCCTTTCTGTCTTAAAAATTATCCCAAGGATATATCTTTTTAAAGAAAAAAACAATTGGTTTTTAAGCCTTGCCCACCTTCACTCTGGGGTCCGAATCTTGGAACGGATAAAAGGCCAGGGGCACATGGGCTTTTGTCCCACGTATCAATTGGGGGGACCTCGCCATGACTTTAACTTAGGGTCATGTCTCCACCCAGCCCCTTTCCCCAGTGGGGGAGAGGGAGTGAGGGGGGAACGCACTATATTTCTTGATTAAGGGGCGAAAAATTTAATTTGTCGTTAAGAACCGAACTTAAAACATATTCAATATATTTCTGAGACGATACAATACGAAGTAAAATATAATTTGCTCTCATTAATAAATCATTAATTCGTAGGGCAAGCCCTTGTGGCTTGCCGAAAGTGCGCCAGGGGGCAAGCCCTTTCCCTAATTGAGCCCGGGCTAAGGAGGGTAACGGTGCCTTATGATCCCGAATGAACCCCTGGTTCATCCCCTGGACTCTTAGGCGGCGCAAGATTTGGACCCCAAAGTGAAGGTGGGCAAGCTTTTAATTCTTTATTACTTATCTTGCAAAATAGCCCAATTTTCGGACTCTCTACCTTGATTTCGGGAGAGATTGCGGTGGGGCAGACAGGTAAGAGTTAGAGGAGGATAGAAAGATATTTAAGGAGATTATTTCGCTTAAAAAAATTTATCATTTAATAATCGCCGCAAAAATATTAAAATATTCTCCTAAATGGAACACTTCACGAATTTAAAAAGGTCACTTAAAAGAATTTTTTTATTTATTTTCCTGGGAGGACTGCTTATCGCCGCCGGTCAGGTTAATGGCCAAGAGAAAAAAAATCTTTTACCTTTATTAATCAACGACCATAAAGTATATGTAGAAATAGCCCGCACGGAACAAGAAAAGGCTCGAGGTTTGATGTTTCGTCAAAAGTTAGGCGAAAATGAAGGAATGCTTTTCGTTTTTGAGCAGGAAGAATTGCTTTCTTTCTGGATGAAAAATACTTTTCTCCCTCTTTCCATCGCTTTTATTGACCGGCAAGGTAAAATTATAGACATTCAAGATATGGAACCTTTCAGTTTAAACACTCATCGTTCCGCCAAACCTGCCCAATATGCTCTTGAAGTCAATAAAGGTTGGTTCGGCAAAAATGGAATTAAAGTGGGCGACGTGGTAACAATTCCGGCTTCTCTTAGAAAATAATTATCCCGCTACCTAATCTTCTTCAATAATTA
>FWPU01003372.1_pt1 | contig 37198 bp, 34 predicted proteins | sample 2228361 | NCBI WGS metagenome assembly FWPU01 (sample SAMEA103939777, study PRJEB20133) | metagenome
GGCTGGATTCACTACCAGAGGGAAGAAATGGAGAAGGCGGTCGCCGCCTGGCGGAAGGCGCTGGGCCTGCGCCCGGACGACCGCTGCCTGAACATCATGCCGCTTTTCCACGTTCACGGTTTGATAGGCGCCCTGCTCTCCTCCCTGGCGGCGGGGGCCAGCATCGTCTGTTCGCCTGGCTTCTACGCGCCCCAGTTTTTCGACTGGGTAGACGCGTGCTGCCCCACTTGGTATACAGCCGTCCCGACTATGCACCAGGGCATCCTCCAGCGGGCCAGCGACAATAAGGCGATTATCAGCCGCCGCCCCTTCCGCTTCATCCGCTCCTGCTCTGCGGCGCTGGCTCCTCAACTGATCGGCCAGCTGGAGTCCACCTTCAACGCGCCGGTGGTTGAGGCTTACGGCATGACCGAAGCGTCGCACCAGATCGCCATAAACCCCCTGCCGCCCGGTGTGCGGAAGCCTGGCTCGGTGGGCCTGCCCTCCGGCACGGAGATTGGCATCATGGATGAGGCCGGGAACCTCCTGCCGCCCGGCTCTCTTGGCGAGATCGTGCTGAGAGGCCCCAAGATCATGCCGGCCTATGAGAATAATCCTCAGGCCAACCGGGAGGCGTTTGTCAACGGCTGGTTCAGGACCGGCGACCAGGGATACCTCGACGAGGACAACTACCTGTTCATCACGGGGCGGATCAAGGAGATCATCAATCGCGGCGGGGAGAAGATATCCCCCCGCGAAATCGACGAGGCGCTGCTGCGGCATCCTGCCGTCGCGCAGGCGGTTGCGTTCGCCATACCCGATCCCCGGCTGGGCGAAGCGGTCGCAGCGGCGGTTGTGCTCAAAGAAGGCCAGACCGCAGCGGAGCAGGAGTTGAAGGAGCACGCCGCCCGCCATCTGGCATATTTTAAGGTACCCCAGACGATTGTCTTTGTGGATGAGATCCCCAAGGGGCCGACGGGGAAGCTCCAGCGGGTCAGCCTGGCCGCAACGCTTGGCCTGAAGGCGGGGGACGGCGGGCAGCCGCCGCAGGACGACGCCCCGCGCGGGTATGTCGCCCCGCGCAACCCAGTTGAGGAGAAGCTGGCCGCCATCTGGGCCGAGGTCCTGAGGCTGGAACGGGTGGGGGCGAATGACGTGTTTGTCGAGGTAGGCGGCGATTCGATGCTGGCGTTGCGCGTTGTGGCACTGGCTCAGGATGCGTTTGGCGTGGACATCACCCTTCAGGACTTCCTGAACAAGCCGACCGTTGAAGCTATGGCGGAGGTCATTGCCTCAAAGCTGCGCGGCTGACGGTTCCCCCGGCAGGATCAGGCATGAGCGGCTGCTGGGCAGTATGCTACTCCGTGCGCATGAACAGGAGCAGCACCGTCAGCCCCAGCAGGGCCAGCGCCGCTGCCACCGCGCCATTTGCGCCGATCCCTGCCTGGAAGAGCCGCGGGCCGGCCACTGCGCCCAGCATGTGGCCGGCTGAGACGGCTGCAACGTTGGCTGACATCATAGCTGCCCGTGCGCGGGGGACAAGCTCCGTCATGAGCGGGATGGAGCTGACCAGCGTGAACTCGAAGGCGATGGCAAACAGGAACAGGCTGCCGATCGCACCCGGAAGCGACTGACCGAGCAGCGGCAGCGCGGCGCAGGCCAGGGCGAACAGCGCCGCGCCCCCGGCTACCGCCCGCCGCTTGCCCACGCGGTCAACCAGACCGGCTACCAGCCCTTCGCCTCCCAGTTCGGCTATGCCGATCACCGCCGAAGCCGCACCCAACCCGGTGAGCGCCACCCCGAAGGAACCCTCCAGCCAGGCACCGTAGACGATAGAGACCATCTCCACGCTGGTGGAGATCAGCAGGATGAACGCCAGCCCGGCCACTGCCTGAGAATGGGCCGCTACCACCCGTACCCCCACCCAGACGGAAGCGGGATCATCGCCGTCGGGCCGGTCGGCGGGCACCACGCGCCCCAGCGCCAGCGCCATGCCCAGGCCCAGCAGCGCCAGAACCGCAAAGGGGGAGCGCCACCCGGCGCGCGCCATCAGCCAGCCCACCCCAGGCATGCCCACCAGATAGGCCGTAGACCAGCTCAGTTCGGTCAGCCCCAGCGCCAGGCCACGTCGCTCATAGGGGATGCGGTCGCCCAGATAAGCCTGCATGGCTGGGTCGAAGACAATCCGCGAGGCGCCGGAGATCACCAGCGCGGCGAACAGCGTTGGGTAAGTCGGCCAGATGAGGACAAGCAGCAGCCCACCGCTGAACAACGCCATCCCCAGCAGCATCCCCACCCGGCGGCCATGAGTATCGCCGATGGCGCCTAGCAGCGGCCCGGCTAGCCCCAGCCCGTTGCGGGCCGTGACAGCCAGGGCCATCGTCTCAAGGCTCACCCCAGCGCCGCGTGCCAGCGCGGGCAGGAAGGGATACACCATCCGGAAGCCAGTATTGACGAGGGTGCGGATGAGCACGAACAGCGCGATCTGGGTGCGCAGACGCCAGGTGGGTGCGGACACGGCATCGCTCCGGTTCTTAACTCAGCAGAAGGCAGTCGCCCGCGGCGCCTGCCCCGGGAATGGCGTAGGTCTTATACCAGCTTGAACCGGTCGGCCTTGGGATGCCGGGCAACCATCTCGCGGGCGATGGCGTTGTGCCGGGCGATGTGCGCGTCGATGTCGAGCGTCAGCAGCTCGCCACCCCGTACTACCACCTGCCCGTTGATCACCGACAGGCTGACCCGCTCGACGCGGCAAAGCAGCAGCGCGGCCAGCGGATCGTGCACCGCGCCGCCCGCCATGCTGAGGGTGTTGAGGTCCACGCCGATGAAGTCGGCGGCCTTGCCCGGCGCCAGCATCCCTATGTCGTCACGCCCCAGCACCGAAGCGCTACCCCGGGTGGCCAGCTCCAGCGCTTCCCGCACGGTGAAGGCCGCCGCGCCGTTCGCCACCCGCTGGAGGAGGAGCGCCATCCGGGCCTCGCCGATGACGTGGCTGGTATCGTTGCTGGCCGAGCCATCCACACCGATGCCCACCTTAACCCCGGCGTCCAGCATGTCACGCACGCGGGCAATGCCCGAGCCGAGCCGCATGTTGGACGCCGGGCAGTGGGCGACACCGGTACCGGTCTCGGCCAGCAGTTGAATCTCGTCGTCGCTGAGGAAGATGGCATGTGCCCACCACACATCTGGCCCCACCCAGCCTAGCTGCTCCATGTAACGGGCTGGGCGCGCCCCGAACTCCCGCAGGCAGAAGGTCTCTTCATCCCGGGTCTCAGCCACGTGGGTGTGGAGCATCACGCCCTCATAGGAGCGGGCCAGTTCCGCTGCCCGTCTCATCAGGTCTGCCGTCACCGAGAAGGGTGAGCAGGGGGCCAGTGCCACCCGCAGCATGGCGTGGGGCGCGGGGTCGTGGTAGGCCTCAATGACACGCTGGCAGTCGGCCAGGATGGCCTCCTCCTCCTGCACCACATGATCCGGGGGGAGGCCGCCTTTGGAGCGGCCCAGGGACATCGAACCCCGCGTCACATGGAAGCGCATCCCGATATCGCGTGCGGCGCGCACCTGAGCATCGAGCGTCGAGTTGTTGGGATACAGATACAGGTGGTCGCTTGAGGTGGTACAGCCGGAGAGGATCATCTCAGCCATCGCGGTGAGGGTGCTCACATAGACCGCTTCGTCTTCCAGCTCCCCCCAGATGGGGTAGAGTCGCACCAGCCAGTCGAACAGCTCCTGATCCTGCGAGCCGGGGACGGCGCGGGTGAGCGTCTGGTAAAAGTGGTGATGGGTATTGATCAGGCCGGGCAGGACGGCCAGCCCTGCCGCGTCGATCACCACATCGGCCTCGGCGGGCAGCTCCGCCGTCGGGCCAATCTGCTCGATGAGGTTGTCCCGCACGAAGAGTCCGCCGTTGGCGATCTGTCGCCCCTGCTCGTCCAGCGTGATGACGGTGTCGGCGTTCCTGATGAGTAAGGTGCTCATGATTGGTTCCTTTTGCGTTGGCTTAGTCTGTGGGTTGTCCTGCCGGCTCCCCTGCGCACGCTGTCCGGAGGCAGGAGGCGGTGTGGCCCGCCCTGCTCAGAGGCCGACGGAGATGCCAAGCTCCTCCAGCCACTTCTGATACTCAATCAGCGGCAGGTCAGCGGGCCGCAGTGGGAGTTCGAGCTTCGTCCAGAAAGGCGGCAGCAGCCAGGGCCGCTGGCTCTCTACAATCGGCTTGTCCTGTGCCCGCACCTGATCCTCGAAATCCTCATACTGGGGGTCATGCGCCGCATTGCGGTCGTAGTTGCGAGCCACCCGCCAGAAGGTGGTGGTCCGGTTATGGCGGTGGGGCAGGGCTGACAGCCAGATCACATAGCGGCCCGAATCACCGTCCTTTACCAGCCGGATGGTATTCGGTATGCCGACGTAGTTGGTGTAGGTGATCACCTCCTTGCCGTCTGCCCCGTTCCCCTTGTGGCTCATATCGGCGGTGCTGACGTTGCGCGGCTGGACGATGGTGTACTGGGACACCAGATACCGCCCCTCACGCCACACCTTATGGTCGGGCGGATCAACGTTGGACCGGTCGCCGAGCAGGCCGGGGTGCACCCAGGGGAAGTGCGTGTCGTCCAGCGCACCCATGATGACCCGGGGCGCACTGGCTGCCCAGGGGTCGTAAACGCGCAGCGGCCCGGCGTGGAACGAGTCATCATCCAGCTCAGGGAACGCCGGGATATCGAAGCGGGGCGTCTCCTCCAGGCACACCCAGACCAGGCCGTAGCGCTCCTGAGTCAGGAAGCGGGGTACCTGGGCCTCGCGCGGGATGTCACGGCCCGGCGCGAGTTGGGGGATGTACACGCACTGGCCGCCCGCGTCATAAGTCCAGCCGTGGTAGGGGCACATCAAACACTGCTGGCCGTTGTGCTCCACTACCTCGCCCAGCGAGAGGCGGGCCTGAAAGTGGCGGCACAGGTCCTGCAGGGCGACCACACTGCCGTTGAGCCGGGCCAGCACCAGCTCCTCGCCCAGCAGTTCGACGCTGATGGGGCGGCCTTCGGGCAGGTCTTCCGAGCGAAGCACGGGATGCCAGAAGGGGCGCATCCCCTCATAATAGCCCTGGATCGCTTCCTCCGATGGCGCGTTTAACGTGCGAGTTGTGATGGAAACCATGATCTTTCCCCCTCACAGAACCACGGTGCGCCCCGACCTCCAGTAGCCGGGAGGCACCGCCGGACGTTTGGAGCGCCGCTTCAGCCGTGGCTGCCGCGGTAGCGGCAGGTGGCGCGTACGGCGCAGTAGTCGCAGATGGTGCCCTGAGCCGCTACGCCCGGCCCCAGGCCGAGCACGACCGAGAGTGACTTGCCAGGCTGCATCACGGCGTGGGGCGTCAGGCTGACGCCGATTGCCTCGCCCGGAACCAGCTTGAAGACCTGCGGCTGCCCCTCCTCGACCGGCCAGCCTTCCATGCCGGGGCTGAGCGGCACGCTGACCCCCCAGCTCTGCCCCTCGGCCAGCCGTTCAAAGTGGCGGATGGCGTTCACACTCAGTGATTCTACCGCCGCTGAGCCTACCGCGTCCAGCGCGAGGGCCAGCACCGGGTCTTGGGGGAAAAGCTGGCTGGCCATCTCCTCGATAGCGCTGCCCACCGTACAGAGGATGGCGGCTACCTCGCTGGCCGCCGCCAGATGTCTCACCACAAACTGGCCCTTCAGCGTCACGTCACCTTCGAGCGTCAGGCGGCTGTGGCGCACGTCGATGACGCGCCGCACCTCACACACGGTGCGGGGTTCAAGCAGCGGCAGCCCGATCTCAATGGCCCGCTCCGCCTCCTCGACCAGGTCAGGCCGCCGGGCGCGAACCGCCGAGGGGTCGCCTCCCTGCGCCCGGATCACCACGTCGGCGTCTAGCTCCAACGGCAGTTCTCTCAGTTCAGGCATGTCTGTGCTGTTATCCTCCGCTTCTGCCAGCGAGCGCGGCCAGTACCTTTTCGGGCGTCAGAGGGATGCCGTCCAGCCACACGCCGGTGGCGTCGTGGACGGCGTCCAGGATGGCCGGTGCGGTGGGCAGGACGGGCATCTCGCCCATGCCTGTCGCTCCCCAGGGGCCGAGGGGCTGGCCCAGTTCCAACACCAGCGGCTCGAGGTCTGGGGGCACGTCCAGGGTGGTGGGAATCAGGTAGGTGCTCAGGCTGGGGGTCAGCACCTGCCCCTGGCGCGTGATGAAGTTCTCGGTTGTCGCCCAGCCGAGCGCCTGCACGGCGCCCCCTTCGATCTGCCCCTCGACTATCTGCGGGTTGATGGCCCGGCCCACGTCATGCACGGCGATGAGGCTTGTGACGCGCACCTGCCCCGTGCCGGTATCGACCTCCACCTCTGCCGCCTGAGCGGCATAAGCAAAGGCGAATGCGCCCTTGCCGTGACCGGTCTCCGGGTCGAGGGAGGTGGTGGCCGGGGGCTGGTAGGTATAGGTGGCCACCGCCGGCCGCTCCTCTTCCTGCCAGGCGGCGCGCGCCGCCTCGACCGCGCCACGCACCGCGTTGCCGGCCATGAACGCCATCCGCGAAGCCGAGACGCTGCCCGCTGACCGCACGCGGGCGGTGTCGGTGAAGACGAAATCGACTCGCTCCGGCGGAAGGCCCAGCGCTTCGAGCGCCATCTGAACAATGGTGGTGTGGATGCCCTGACCGACCTCGGCGGCGGCCAGCCGGACAACGGCCTGTTCTATCTCGGCTCCACCGTGCAGCTCAACCGTTGCGGTGGATTGTTCCGGGTAACCAAGTGTGTAGCCAATGTTCTTCCAGGCGGCGGCGATGCCCACCCCGCGCACGACGCCGGGCCGGACCTCGCGGCGGGCGGCGGGGCGGCGCCATGCGCCATCCACCACCTGCCAGCCGGCCCGCCGGGCGGCAGTTTCCAGCACCTCGCGCACGCTGAGGCCGGGCGGCACCTCGGCCAGGGTATGCGTCAGCGAGCCTTCCCGCAGCAGGTTGCGCATCCGCAGCTCAACGGCGTCGATGCCCAGCGCCTCCGCCAGACGCGCCAGGTGTGCCTCGGCGGCGAAGGTGGCCTGCGGCACGCCGAAGCCGCGGAAGGCGCCACAGGGCAGGTTGTTGGTGTAAGCCACCTGGGCATCCACCGCGACGTGAGGGACCTCATACGGGCCGGTGCTGAGGAGCACCGTCGAGGCGACGACATAGGCGCTTGTCGAGGCGTAGGCACCCGCGTCGGCCAGGATGTCGGTCTCCTGGGCCACAATCCGTCCGTCACGGGTGGCGCCCCAGCGGTGGCGGATGCGCATGGGGTGGCGCTTGTGGTGTCCGATTGTTGTCTCGGCGCGCGTCCACACCGCCTTCACCGGCCTCCCCGTCTTGAAGGCGGCCAGCGCGAGCAGGTTCTGCACGTTAATGTCCTCCCGCCCGCCAAACGCGCCGCCTGCGTAGGTATAGATCACCCGGACGCGCTCCTCAGGCAGGCCGAGGCTGTGAGCGATCTGCCGTTGATCGTCGTGCGCCCACTGACCGGCGGTCTTGACAACGACGCGGCCCTCTTCATCCACCCAGGCCAGCCCGGCGTCAGGCTGGAGGTAGACATGCTCCTGCGAGCCGATGGTGTACGTCTCCTCAACGATGACATCTGCTTCAGCGAACCCCTCGGCTATGTCCCCTTTGCGGACGCGGAAGGCAGCAAGCAGGTTGCTGCCATGCTGCGCGTGGAGGATCGGTGCGCCTGGGGCCAGCGCCTCCTCTGGCGAGGCGACTACCGGCAGGTCCTCGTACTCAACCTCGATCAGGCCCCGCGCCTGCTCGGCGACGGCTTCCGTCTCGGCGACCACGACCGCCACCCGGTCGCCGACGTGCCGCACCACGTCACCGCACAGCACCGGCTGGTCGTACTGGCTGATGCCATACTCGTTCACCGGCACGTCCCGCGCCGTCAGCACCGCGATCACGCCCGGCAGCGCTTCGGCCCGGGAGGTGTCAAGGCGGCGGATGCGGGCGTGGGGCCTGGCGCTGAACAGCACCTTAAGGTAGGCCATGCCGGGCATCGAGAGATCGCCCGGAAACGGCGCTTCTCCCCGCACCTTGGCGAGGGCGTCCGCGCGGGGCAGGGGGCGACCGACATAGGCCTCGCTCATAGGCGCACCTCCCCCAGCGAGGCAAGCTCTTCAGCCGCCCGCTCGGCAGCCCGCTCGACGGCACGGATGATCTTGTAGTAGCCGGTGCAGCGGCACAGGTTCCCCACCAGTGACTGCCGGATCTCCGCTGGCGAGGGATGAGGCCGCTCGGCGAGCAGGGCATGACCGGCCATCAGGAAGCCGGGCGTGCAGTAGCCGCACTGTACGGCTCCCTCGTCGATGAATGCCTGCTGCAAGGGGGTGAGCTGGCCATCCCGCGCCAGCCCCTCCACCGTCGTAATGTGCGCGCCGTGAGCGCGGGGGGCGGGCAGCAGGCAGCTCAACACGGCGATGCCGTCCAGCAGCAGGGTGCAGGAGCCGCACTCACCTTCCCCGCAGCCCTCCTTGGTGCCGGTCAGCCCGGCTTTCTCGCGCACCAGGTGGAGCAGCGTCGTATTGGCTGCCCCCTGGATCGCATACGGCTGTCCGTTGATGGTCGTCTCGATGGGCTGGCCGGTGTCCCCGGCTGTGAATGCCACCGCTCCGCCCCGGGGGCGGAAATACCCATCAGTGTCACCCCATAGGCGAGGAAGACCGGGCAGCCAACCGGATCGCTCACTGCCCTCGCGTAGTGCCAACAGGGCGCGGCGGGTCAGCAGGGCCACCATCCGGCGGCGGTAGTCAGCCGAGCCGCGGATATCGTCGATGGGGCGGGCGGCGGCCGCCGCCCGCTCAGCGGCGCGGGCTATCACGTCCTCGTCCAGCCGCTGCCCTTTAAGCGCCTCCTCTGCTTCGGGAGCGCGGATCACAGTCGGGGCCACGCTCCCCAGCGCGATGCGGGCGCGTGTTGCGCGGGGGCCATCGAAGGCCAGCACGGCTGCCACGTTCACCACGGCGATGGCCATCGCCTGCCGCAGGCCCAGCTTCACAAAAATTCCCCGCTCATTTTCGGCCAGCGGCTCGAAGCTCACCGCCGTCACCAGTTCGTCCGGCTCAAGTGCCGTCTGCCGCACCCCCCGGTAGAACTCGCCAAGCGCGACCGTGCGGCGGCCACGTGCGGCGCTCTCCAGGGTCAGGCGTGCGTCGAGCGCCAGCAGCGGCGCAATCGTATCGTTGGCAGGCGAGGCTGTGACCAGATTCCCGACCACGGTGGCCTGATTCCGGAGTTGGGCGGAGCCAACGGTGGAGCAGGCCTGAGCCAGCGGGAAGGCACGCTCAACGCACAGCGCTGAGCTGATCACGTGGTTGTGGGTGACGTTAGGCCCGAGGTGGATCTGGCCGTCCTCACCCTGCCGGATTGCGTCCAGGCCGGGGATGCGGCTCAGGTCGATGAGGGTGGACGGGCTGCGCGCGCCCCCTTCGATCTCAAGGATGAGGTCGGTTCCGCCAGCCACCACCCGGGCGCGGGAACGGTGCTGTTTCAGCAGTTCAAGGGCGTCTGTCAGGGTAACCGGGCTGTGGTAGCTCTCCCACATCAGGACATCTCCGTTAACTCAGTTGGCTGTGGTCATGTGTCCAGGCCGTACAGGGGCAAAGCCGTGGGTGTGAGGCGCTCCTTCTATTCTGATTGGACGCGGGTTACTCCTCGCCTTTTACGTAGGGGCGCCCCAGCGCGGCTGGCGCATCCGTGCGGCGGCCGGTGCGGTACAGAAGGGCCAGAATGGTCAGCACATAGGGCAGCATGAGTAGAAACTCATAGGGGATGGCGCCAACGCCGCGTTGCACCTCGCTCAGGGCCTGGATGCGGTACTGGACGGCGTCCGCCAACCCGAACAACAGCGCGCCGACCAGCGCCAGGCCCGGACGCCAGCTTGCGAAGATGACCAGCGCCACCGCGATCCAGCCCCGGCCAGCGGTGACGCCCTGGCGGAAGAGCTGGAGCTGGTCAACGCTCAGCACCGCGCCGCCCAGCCCGGCCAGCGCCGTGCCGATCAGCGTGGCCACGTAGCGCACCAGACCCACGTTGATGCCGGAGGTTTCGGCTGCCTCCGGGTTCTCGCCCACCGAGCGGATGTTCAGCCCCCAGGTGGTGCGGAAGAGCAGGAACCACACCGCGACCACCAGCAGGGCGGTCAGGTAGACCGTCGGGGAGTGGTCGAACAGGACCTGACCCAGCACCGGGAGCCTGCTCAGGAAGGGGAGGGGCAGGTTGGGGAGGCCCACCACCCGCGCGGTGAGCGAACTCATGGCCTGCCGATATAGATACGCCGACAGGCCGTAGCCGAACACCACAAGGGTCACGCCGCTGATCACCTGGTCCGCCCGCAGGGTAATGCTCAGCATGGACATGATCAGCCCCATCCCGATGCCGGCACCTATCCCAGCGAGCAGGCCCAGCCAAGCAGTCACCGGGCCGAGCGATGCGCCCGCCGGTGAATTCTGTAGGGAGTAAGTGACGAGGAAGCCGGAGACGGCCCCCATAGCCATCACGCCCTCCAGGCCGAGGTTCAGCACCCCCGCCCGCTCGGTCACGATCTCGCCCAGCACGGCCAGAATCACGGGGATCGCCAGCCGAATAGCGGCGGTGAGCAGGGCGACGAGAAACCCCCACTGTAGGATCAGGCTCCAGTCCATCAGGCTTTCCTCCAGCGCGCGAAGGCGTCAACGGCCAGCACCGAGAGCACGATCACCGCCTGGATGGCCTCGGCCAGCGTCTCAGGCAGACCGGACAGGACGTGCATGGACTGGGCGCCGATGATGAGGATGGCGAAGAACACCGCCGCGATCATCACGCCCACCGGGTGCAGCCGCCCCAGGAGCGCCACCAGGATGCCGCTGAAGCCGTATCCGCCTGAGATTGGCCCCTTCAGCCGGGTGTACAGCGTACTGACCTCGATCAGGCCCGTCAGGCCCGCCAGCGCGCCGCTGAAGAGCAGCGCAAACAGCACCACTCGCTCGACTGGGTAGCCCGCGTAGCGGGCCACGCTCTCCTTCGAGCCGACGGCTCTGAGCTGGAAGCCCAAGGGCGTCCCCCACAGCAGCGCATACACCACCGGCACAAACAGCAGCGCGATCAGGACACCCAGGTGAATGCGGGTGCCCAACAAAGCCGGGAGCCGGGCCGCCCGCACAAACTGAGCGCTCTCAGGCAGGTAGCCGCCTGGCTCCTGGAGCGGGCCGCGTGCCAGGTACTCCATGAGCAGGATGGCGATGTAGTTGAGCATCAGCGTGGAGATGATCACATTCATCCCCCGCTTCACCTTCAGGATGCCGGGTATGAACGCCCAGATCATGCCGCCCAGCGTGCCAGCCAGCAGCATCGCGGCGAGCAGCACTACCCGCGGCAGGTTGGGGAAGAACAGCGCCACCATCCCCCCAAGGAGGGCGCCCATGTAGTACTGTCCCTCGCCGCCAATGTTCCACACCCGCGCCCGGAAGGCCACGGTAAGCCCCAGCCCCATCAGCAGCAGGGGGGTGGCCTTGAGGATGGTCTCGGTGATCTCGTTCGGCCCACCGAGCGCCCCGCGCACCATCGCCGAGTACGCGATGATGGGGTCCCTGCCTGCCAGCAGGATTAACGCTGCGCCGATGAGCAGGCCGACTATAGCACCCACCACGGGCGCACCAACGGAGATGACCACCGGCGGCAGGCTCAACCGCCCGGCCAGCCCGGAGACCGGTGCACCCTCCAGCAGGGCGTCCTCCTGGTTCAGGGCCGAAGCGCCGCCCTCGTGTGCGGCGTCACTCAGGCCGCTCCCGATTGGAAATTCGGTCACACTGCTTTCTCCTCGGCCTTCTTCTCGCTGTCGCGTCGCCTGGCGCCGGTCATCATCAGGCCAATTGCGTAAACGTCGGCACGGTCAGCGTCCACAATATCGACGATCTCCCCTCCATAGAGCACGGCGATACGGTCACTGAGCGTCAGAATTTCGTCGAGTTCGGTCGAGATCAGCAAGATGGCCAGACCGGCATCCCGGCCCTCGATCAGGCGCCGGTGCACGTATTCAATGGCGCTGACATCCAGCCCACGAGTGGGCTGTGCGGCGAGCAGCACCCGAGGGGCGCGGGCCAGCTCGCGCGCCAGAATCATCTTCTGCGCGTTGCCGCCGGAGAGCTTGCCCGCGAAGGTCTCCACGGAGGGCGTCCGCACGTCGAAATCCCGCACAAGCCGCTCGGCCTCGCGGGCGATGGCCTCCGGCTGTAGCCGACCCCGCCTCGCAAAGGGGGGCTGGCCAATTCGCTGAAGCACCAGGTTCTCCGCGACTGTGAAGTCCTTGAGAAGCCCCCGATTATAGCGATCGGAAGGGATGTGGGCCAGGCCGCAGGCGCCGATCTGGCCGGGGGTGCAGGCCGTCGTGTCCTTCTCGCACACGATCACCTGCCCAGCCGTCGGGTGTCGCAGACCGGCGATCACCTCTTCCAGCTCCCTCTGGCCGTTGCCCTCGACCCCGGCAATGCCCAGGATTTCACCGGAGCGCACCTCGAAGCTTATCCCGCGCAGCGCGGGCAGGCCGCGGTCATTGTTGGCGCAGAGGTTGCGCACCGAGAGGCGCACTTCCCGCGGCTGGCAAGGCTGCTTGCTGACCCGCAGCACGACATCCCGGCCCACCATCATCCGGGCCAGCGACTCCTCGTCCGCATCCTGAGCGCGGACGGTGTCGATCACGTGCCCATCGCGCAGCACGGTGATGCGGTCGCTCGCCCGCAGCACCTCGTCCAGCTTGTGGGAGATGAAGACGATTGACTTGCCCTCACCGGCCAGCCGCCGCATGATGGCGAGCAGCTCATCGACTTCTTGGGGGGTGAGCACGGCCGTCGGCTCGTCCAAGATCAGCACTTCGGCCCCCCGGTAGAGGGCCTTCAGAATCTCAACACGCTGCTGCTCGCCCACGGAAAGCGTCCACACCTCAGCCTCCGGATCGATGGCCAACCCGTAGCGATGTGACAGCGCCAGCAGCCGCGTCCGGACGGCCCCTCTATCTTCGAGCAGGGGGGCGCGTGGCGAGGGCTGCCCCAGCACGATGTTTTCCGCCACCGTGAAGGGCGGGATCAGCATGAAATGCTGATGCACCATCCCCAGGCCCTCTGCGATAGCGTCGCGGGCTGAGGTGAAGTGCACACGTTTTCCCCGGACGGTGATCTCACCTCCATCCGGCTCGTACAGGCCGTACAGGACGTTCATAAGGGTGGACTTGCCCGCGCCGTTCTCGCCCAGCAGAGCATGAATCTCGCCCGACAGCAGCTCGAAGTCCACGCCAGCGTTGGCCACCACGCCCGGGAAGACCTTGACGATCCCGTGCATCTGGACGATAGGCTGAGTGTCTTGTTCCATGCTCCCTCGCTTTAGGGCAGGCAGCAGCCCATTAGGGGGCTGCTGCCTGCTTGGGCCTTGTCGTTAGCTATTCCTGCGCCTCGGGAATGAAGGGAACCTCGACCTCCCCGGCGGCGATCTGCTCCATCACCTCCTGGGCGGCGGCCTTCGCCTCTTCGCCGTTGGGCACCTGGGCGATCAGCTCATTATTAAAGACAAGCTCCATCGCGCCTTCAGCCACGCCAAAGCGGTAGTACTGGTTGGCAAAGGTGCCGTTGTGGGTGTCCTCGATCATCTGCTTGAAGAGCGGCACCAGGTCCCAGTAGATGCTGACGAGCACCACGTCCGGGCCGTTCTCCGTCATGTCGCCCACATAGCCGGTGACGTAGCCCCCCGCCTCCTTGGCGGCCTCGATAGCGCCCAGAGCTGGCGCCTCACCACACTCGACCCAGTAGTCCACACCGGCATCGGCCTGCGCCAGCGCGGCCTCCTTGGCCTTCGCCACGTCGAGCCAGTCGCCTACGGCGGTATGGGTGATGGTGGCATCCGGGTTCACCGTCTGGGCGCCCAGGACGATAGCCTCGCCCATTGAGCGGCATACCGGGATGTCAAAGCCATACAACGCGCCGAGCTTGCCGCTCTCGCTCACCCGGCCAGCCAGCACGCCCACCGCGTAGGCGGCCTCGTAGAAGGGCTGATCGTAGTCCGCGACGTTCTCAGCCGTCCGGTTGATCCCACCGGCCCATGCGAAGTTGATGTCGGGGTAATCCTCAGCGACGGCGAACACGGCGTCCTGGTAGCTGAAGGAATGGCCCACGATCACCTCGTAGCCCTGATCGGCGTAGGTGCGCAACACCCGCTCCACGTCGGCGTCGGCGACATCCTCGGAGAATACGGCGTCGTAGCCTTCCTCCTGCAGCGCCATGACCGCGTCATAGCCGGCGTTGTTCCAGGAGTTGTCGTCGTAGGGGCCGGTCAGGATCACCGCGATCCGGCCCTTGCTCTCCTCAGCCGGGGCTGCCTCTTCTTCTGCTGGCGCGGCCTCCTCCTCCGCCGGCGCGGCTTCTTCAGGTGCAGATGGTGTGGCTGCTCCAGCACAGGCCACCATGCCCACGATTGCAATCAGGAGCAGGGCGGCTATTCCGAACTTCTTCAGTAAGGCAAACATGGCTCTCCTCCTCTTTCTCTCAGTCCCCTGAGAGAGGTTTTTGGGATCACTGTAATTGTACTTGAGATTGTCAACTACACACGTTGTTGATCGGATTGGCCTCCTTTCTCGATAGCGGCGGCTCATCCGTCACTGAGCAACCAGCTGCTTGCAGAGCGTGACGGCGCCCGCCGCGTCAGCGGCATAGCCGTCCGCGCCGATGGTATCGGCCCACTGCTGATTGACACTGCCTCCGCCGACGATGATCTTGCAGGTGGCGCGCCGCCCGGTCTGCTCAAAGAGGTCGATGGTGTTGCGTTGAGCGGGACGGGTGGTGGTCATCAACGAGGACATGGCAACGATGTCGGCCCGCTCACGCTCAGCGGCGTCGAGGAAGGCGCTGGGAGCCACGTCCCGCCCCAGGTCCACCACCTTGAAGCCGTGAGCCTTGAGAAGGGTGGCGACGATGTTCTTGCCGATGTCGTGGACATCATTCTCGACGGTGCCAATGACGACCGTACCCAGCGAGGCCGAGGTTCCCCCGCTCCTGACGATGGCCTCTTCGAGCAGGGCGCTGGCCCGCTTGGCCGCCTCGCCCGCCTTCATCAGTTCGGGCAGGAAGATGCGGAACTCCTGGAAGTCATTCCCGACCTCGGTGAGGGTGGGCACAATCACCTGCTGGATCACCGCCAGGGGATCGGCTCCCGCCTCGAGCGCCTGCCGGGTGGCCGCCTCCGCGCCATCGGCGTCGCCGGTGCGCAGCGCCTCGCTCAGCGCGTCCTTGATTTCGGGGGAAATATCAGCCATTGCGTACCCTCCTCCAGCCGTTTTCTAAGTCCAACCCCATGTCGATGATGGCGCTCCGGACGCTCTCGTAGGGTTCAAGCCAGCGCCCGGTCGGTTCGAGCGTCTCCACGTCATACACTTCGGGGAAGGGGTAACCCCGCTTGGGGGCGTCGAAGGTGCTCTCGTAGTGCTCGAGGAAGCGCAGCGCGTAGGCGTTGGCCTCCTGGCGGGAGAGTCCCAGCGCGGCGTGGGCCACTTCGGCGGCAAAGCGGGCTTCCAGGCCGGTGTAGTGGTCAGTCTCGAAGCCGCCCGTGCAGCCCGCCGCCTGCACGTTCATCCCGCACACCGCGCCTACCAGCGCGCCAGCGGCCACCTCCCACAGCAGTTCCGCTGTCCCCGGGCCGGAGACGCAGTAGATGTCGTTGAGGAGCACCATAGGCGTGTTACGGGTGAGCGCCTGGGCCACCATTGCCTGCATCCACAGCCCCATGCGGTCGGTGTTGTTCACCCAGCGCAGATGGGTGTGGCTCATCATGTGGTAGGAGGCGCTGTAGAGCACTACTCCCAGGATGTGGCAGGCCACGGTGACCACCGCCGTCCCCTCTGCGCCGCCCCCCAGCCCCCCGATGAGCGGCGTCATCAGGTCAACGATGTGCATGCCGACGTTGTTCATGAACGCCACCCGGGAGAGCTGGTCATAGTTGGTCTTCAGCTCCACCATCTGCGACACAAGCAGCGCGTCCGAGGGACGCAGCCCCGAGGCAGGGTCGAAGGCTGCCATCGCAGGTGAGGGGGACAGCCACATCGTTGATGTGCATCCCGGGCCGGCCAGCTCGGCGCACCGCCTCTCGCGCCGCCACCGCGTCCCGCCGGGCGCCCAGAATCTCAAGCGGCGTGCCGGGGACGATGGGATGGCCCTGGTAGGTTGAGACCGAGCCTGCCCCCAGGCAGTCCACCAGCGGCTCTTGGGCGCAGCTCTGCAAGATAAGGGGATGATACCGCTCGCTGCACGGTGTGCCCGTCGGCCCACTGTGCACCACGCAGGGGATGGTGCCTTCCACTGAGCGGCGGCGCATCACCACCGCGTCCTTGCCGGTGCCCAGTACCACCGCGCTGCGCGCCCCGGCGACGATCTCCTCCACCTCGCTGCGCTCGAACAGGATGCGGCGCTCAGTGGCCTGATTGTAGACGCCCAGATCAACGAACAGGTCAAGCCCGGCCTGATACAGCCGGTCGGCCATGTCATCATCAGCCGGGACCGGCGTCTGGGGGTCGAACTTCAGGCCGTACTCCCGGACAAGCTCCGCCGTCCGGTTCACCAGCGCCATCTCGTAGTCGGCCTCTTTCTGGTAAGGGCCACTCTCCGAGCGCTTGACGATCTCCGGTAGCCAGTTGCTTTGCATATGCATCCTCCTCGCTGGTCAGGATGGGCGATTCACGGGCGCCCGTGTGGCGGCGGCGGCATGGGCCGCAGCGCCGTCGAAATTCAGGCCAAGCGCGTGCAGTTCGGCTTTAACTTCCTCGTAGACGGCCAGCCACTCCGGCAGGGGTTGCACACGGACAACATCGTAGACCTGATCAAAGCGCTTCCCGACGGGCCGCTTGTCGAGGTCATCCCGATAAAGATCGACGATCTGAGTTACGATCCGGTTGGCCTCAGCGCGGCCCATACCGGCGGTCGCGTGCGCCACTTCGGCCATGAACCGCGCTTCCAGCCCGCTGACATGCCCCGGTTCGGTGCCTGCCGCCGAGCGCGGGCCGATCAGCGCCGCCGCGCCTGAGGCGGTAGCCACCATCGCCTGAGCCGCGACCTCGTAAAGCAGCGTCTTGGTGCCCGGCCCGCCCACTGGCGTGATGACCACATCGTTCAGCAGGTGGGTGTTGCGGCTGAGGGCCTGCTCGGCGGGGCCGAGGGCGCGCAGGATGTCAGGCGTGGTGGTGTTGCCGTAGAAGGGATGGGTGGGCGATACGCTGTGCGTGCGTGTCATGTAGGCCATCTGCATCAGGATGCACCCACCCACGATGGCAATCGCCATGCCTTCGCGCCCGCCGGTCATGCCGCCGTAGATGGTGTTATAGAAGCTGTGAATGATGCTGCCGGTTTTGATCAGGTGGGCGACCTTGGTCATCAGCGCGTAATTGGTCTTGAACTCGCTGATCATGGCGATGTGACGCCAGTGGCGGGGGCCAAACCCGACCGAAGCCGAAAGCTCACCGATCTCGGAGACCGAGTTCTCGACGCAGCCAATGCCCAGCCCTGGGCGCCCGGCCCGCTGGGTTGCCGTCGTGGTTAGTTCATACTCGTGCCACGCGAGCATCACCTCCCAAGGGGAGTGGCTGCGTCCCTCCCGCCCGTAGACGGTCTCCAGGCTGCCGTCGATCATCAGATCGACAAGCGGCTCCTGAGCGTAGCTCTGCTGGATGGCCTGATACAGCCCCTCCGGGGAAGGGGTGCCGACTGGCCCCCCTTTGATGGTGATGGGGCGGGGGTCTTCGGGCCAGCGCTTGTACTCGGTGTGCTCGTCGGGGAACTCGCCTACGGTGACCTGGTCGGGGGCGACGCTGATCGCGTCCAGAATCTCCTGCCGGGTCCAGGTCATGCGGCGTCGGGTGTCGATGCAGTACACGCCGACCCGCTCTGCCATCTCCAGACCGGCTTCGTAAAGCCGGTCTGCCAGCGCATCGTCGCTCGGCACGAGGGGGGCATCGACCGGGATTGAGATGTCGTACTTGGCCTTCAGGTCGGCCATCGTCTCAGGGATAAGGCCGACGTCGAACGCCTCCTCCTCGATGAGGGGGCCGTTCTCCATCCGGTCCAGAACATCCATCAAGCGCACTGCGTTTCGCATCGTTACTCCTCCAGGCCGAGCAGTTGCCTGCACTTCTTCACGGCGTCAACGGCGTCCGCGCCGTAGGCATCGGCGCCGATGCGCTGGGCGTAGGCCTCGGTCACCGGTGCCCCGCCGACGATCACTTTGAACTGACCGCGCAGCCCAAGCCCGTCGAGCTGCTTGATCACGTCTGCCATATAGGGCATGGACGGTGTCAGCAGCGATGACATCCCGATGATATTCGCCCCATTCTTGCGCGCTTCGTCGATGAACTTCTGGGCTGAGACATCGACGCCCAGGTCGATCACGTTGAACCCGTTGACCTGTAACATCAGCCCGACCATATTCTTGCCGATGTCGTGGATGTCGCCCTGGCAGGTGCCGAGGACGATGGTGCCCAGTTCGGTCTTCTCTTCGGCCCGCTCACGGATGGCGGGTTCGAGCACCTCCTGCTGCATGGCCTTAACGACCTTGGCCGCTTTAATGAGATCGGGCAGGAAGATCTCAAGCTGCTCAAACTTCTTCCCAACCTCGTACAGCAGGGGCTGCACCACCTCAAGGAACATGGCGGTGGGCGTCATCCCGCCTTCGAGCGCTTGACGGGCGATCTCGACGCCCCGCGCCTGGTCGCCTGCAGCCAGGGCTTGGCTAAGCTCTGCCCGCAGGGCGTCCGTCTGTGCGCTGCTACTGGTCATGTCGATCTCCTGTTATGATCAGGTCGGATAACTCTCTCCGCAGGGCAGGTCTGAGCCTGCACGGTGGATTTCCTCGTGCAGCGCTCCTATCTACCCCTTGTCTCCCCATTCGGGTCAGAAAGTGGCCCACTTTGCCGCTCCTTTACTGCACTGCCTCCGCGCCTCCTTTCTTCCGGTGCTGGCCGCCGGGCTTGCCACTGCCCCGTAAGTGCTAAGGAGCAGAACCGATGCCCGTGACCGTGCACCGCCCTGCTCCTTCTCCGCGGAAGAAACCGGCGTTTATATGGGTAGGGGATCTGTCGACCTGGCTGAGCACCCCCACAGGGGTAACATCACAGTTGCGGGACAGCGCCGGACTTGCACCGGCTTCCCCAGATCGCCCTTCGTTTAAGTGTTTCCCCGGTTTGCCAAGCAGCCGGGGATGGGGCATTAGTTGGCCTGCGTCTCCTTCTGGGCAGCCTGCTCGCGGCGGTAGTCATCCAGGAAGCGGGTGGCATACTCGTCGCGACCCGCCAGCAGGTCGGCTGTCAGGATGATATGGCGCACCTTCGCGGCGTCCACGATGGGGCAGTTCAGCCCCACTGCAATCGCCATGCTCAGGTACACCTCGTTGATGAGTGCGCGGCGCGGCAGGCCGAATGAGACGTTGCTCGCCCCCGCCGTCAGGTTCAGGCCCAGCTCCTGACGCACCCTGTGCATCGCGCCCAGCGTGACGCTGGCGGCCCGGGAATCGGCGCCCACGGCAAGCGTGATCGTGTCGGCCAGGATGCTCTCCGGCCCCATGCCGTACTCCCCGGCGCGCTTCACGATCTTCTCGATGGCCTGAAAGCGGCCCTCCACGGTGGGAGGGATGCCGTTGTCATCGAGCGCCAGAGCAATGATCCCCAGCCCGTGCTCAGCGGCCAGCGGCAGCACGCGCGCCAGCGACTTCTGCTCGCCGGTCACAGAGTTGATGAGGCCCCGGCCCTTCGCAACCTGAAGCGCCAGCTTGAGTGCCTCCGGGTTGTTCGTGTCAATCGACACCGGCGCATCAGCCACCGCCTGAACGGTCTCAATGGCCCAGGCGAGCGTCTCCGGCTCGTCGTACACGTCCGCTGCCTGGACGTTTACGTCCAGGATGTCCGCACCGGCCTCAAGCTGGCTCAGCGCCTCGCGCTGCAGGTACGCCGCGTCCCGCTCGACGAGCGCCTTTGTCAGCCGGGCGCGCTTGCCGCCGCTGGGGTTAATGCGCTCCCCGATGAGCACGCTGGGCAGGTCGGGGGCGACGATGACCTCGCGCCCGCTGGGGCTTCGGAATATGGTTTGCATGACGGCTGCGCTCCTTTCACTCGTCGGGTTGTGGTTCGGGTGTTGGGATGGGCGCTCAGGCCAGCTCCACCTCACCCCGCAGCCAGGCCTCCACATGCGGGAAGGGGTCGGCGGCGTGGGGCAGGTTGAGGGCCTGCAGGTAAAGCTCCTGAAAAGCCTCGTCCATCGGGATCAAGACGTGTTCCACCCAGCGCGCCAGCCGGGCGATCTCCTCCCGTTTGCCCCGGTTGAGCAGCGCGATGCGGGCGCCGTCTCCGGCGGCATTCCCCACAGCCTGAACGTTCTCCGGGTCGCAGTCGGGGAAGAGGCCCAGGATCATCGCCCGGTATTTGTCGATGTAGCTGCCAAACGCCCCCGCCAGCACCACGCGGTTGATCTGGCTCACGCCCAGCTCCCGCATCAGGATGCGGCAGCCGGTGTAGAGTGCCGCCTTGGCAAGCTGTACGGCGCGTACATCGGTCAGGGTCACAACGATGTCCTGCCCGATAGCCGTCGCGGCGGCGGGCGCGAGTACAAAATCGGGCTTGCCCCGGTGCGTCACGATCCGCTCGTGCGTGATAGCCGGGTTGAAGGCCCCCGAAGGCAGCAGAATCCCCGCCCGGAACATCTCGGCCACCGCGTCGATGATGCCGGAGCCGCAGATGCCCCGGGCCAGCAGCGGCCCCCCGGATAGGTGGCGCAGGCGGCTGCGCGGACGCCGCCCGTCGGGGGAGGGTTCGCCCGGCTCCTCCCCGGCCCAGGCGTCACTCCAGCCCTCGCGCCCGATGATGTGAAAGCGGGTGGCCAGCGTGCCGGGGTCAATGCGCACCTTGTCAATGGCGCCCTCAGCCGCACGCATCCCGAAGGTGATCTGCGCGCCCTCGAAGGCCGGGCCGGTCGGGCTGGAGGCGGAGAGCAGCCGCTCGCGCGAGCCGAGCAGGATCTCGCCGTTGGTGCCGACATCAATGATGAGCGTGACTTCGTCCTGTTCGTGGGGCGCCTCGGCCAGGACCACGCCCATGTCATCCGCCCCCACGTATCCAGCCTTAACCGGTAGGACGTGCACGTTTGCAGCCGGATTGATGGCAAGCCCCAGTTCGCGAGCCTTGACGTTCACTGGGTTAACGAGGCTGGTCCGGAAGGGCGTGCCCCCCAGGTAAACCGGGTTCAGGTTGAGCGCCAGATGGTGCATCACTGTGTTGCCCACCAGCACCACCTCGGCGATGTCCTCAGGCTCAAGCCCGACGCGGGCCGTCGCTGCCTGAGCCAGCTCGTTAAGCGTGTTGATGATGGCGGTATGCAGCGTCGTCAGGCCCTCCGCGCCGTGCTCCATCACGTAGCTGATGCGGGACATCACGTCCTCGCCGTAGGCCACCTGAGGGTTCATGGCCGATTCGGTCGCCAGCACACTTCCCCTCTCCAGGTCGCACAGATAGGCGGCGACGGATGTGGTGCCGATGTCTACCGCCAGCCCGACGGCTCTATCGTGGAAGCCCGGCTGCACGCGGATGATCTCGCGGCCCTGCCAGATTGTAAGCGTAACACCCCACTCGCCCGCGCGCAGGGCAGGCTGGAGGGTGCGCAGCGTCTGGTAGTCGATGTGAAGACCGGTGAGGCCAAACCGTTCCTCCAGCGCAGCGAGCACCCGCTCCAGGTCGCCCTGGGCCTCGTCAGCGAGCGTGGGTTCGGTCAGGCGGACATAACACAGACGGATGGCCGGGTCGAGGGGGATGGCCCGTTCGGTGGCCGTCTTGCGGATGATCTGCTGCTCGGTGCGGCTCGTCTCGGGGATGAAGACAACGAGGTCACCCAACACGCGGGCCTCGCAGGCGAAGCGCTCCCGCGGCCCGAACTCGTGGCGGGCCATGTAGGCTTCCTCGCGGGCGCTGCGGGGCGAGGTGTGCGCCAGGCTGGAGAACACCCCTTCCTTGCTAAAGTGTCCTTCCTCAATGTGGACGCGGCACCGGCCGCAGGTCTGGGCGCCGGCGCACAGGCTCTGAATGCCCACGCCCAACCGCTGGGCTGCTTCCAGCAGGGTGACACCTGCCGGGACCGACCCCCGCCGTCCTGAGGGCTGGAAGATAACGTGGAATGTCTGGGCATCCCCCTGACCCTCGTGGGTCGGGGCGCCGTTCCGGGGGGTCGGTTGCGGCGCGCCCTGTGATTGGGGCGTGGGTGGCACAGCGACCTCCATCAGCAGGCCAGGCTTACGAGCGGTTGGTGCCGGTCGTCTCCCACGAGAAGGGCCTTACGACCCGGCGGATGGCGTCGAAACGGATGATGTCGCTACGGTGATACTCCAGGCAGTAAAGCACCGGCTCCTGTGTGCCGTTGTATCCGATCTCCTCGATGCAGAGCAGAGGATGGTTGAGAGGGCAGGCCAGCTTCTCCGCCAGGCTGGCGTCGGCAGCCGCTGCTTTGATGTTGCTGATCTGGTAGATCACTTCCTGCTGGCAGCGCTCGTGCAGAAAGCGGTAGATCGGCTCCCGCCCATCTAGTTGGCTGTGAAGCTCAGTCCGGCGGGCTGGCAGCACAAGCGTCAGAGGGACCGCGTTGTGCACAAAGATGACAGGGATGCCGTTGGCCAGAAACACCTTGTCCACGAAGTAGACCCCGGCATCTTCACTCAGGCCAAAGTGGCTGGCTACCGGCCCGGCCCGGCCCATGCCCGCGCGGAGGACCTTTACGCCCGCTTCGTAGCCCTGCTGCGTGATCAGGTCCTCGAATTCGACATTCTCGACGAAGTTTGACTTCAGGCCGGGGAGATTGGCGTTGACGAAGGTACCCACGCCGTGACGGCGGACGATCACGCCCTCGCGTGCCAGGATGGTCAGCGCCTCGCGGATGGTGGCGCGGCTCACGCCCAGCTCGGCGGCGAGCTGCGGCTCAGAAGGAAGCTGGCCCTGCGTGTCGGCATAGCCATCCCGTTCGATCCGGTCGTGGATCTGTTGTTTGACCAGATGGGCCAGGGAAACAGGCCGCCTGAACATCGCCGTTCCTTCTGCTGACGTGGGGCGCCTTGGAGGGGCAGGAGAGGGGGCGCCGCCGCCGATATAGGCTTACGTGATAAGAGGATGGAAAGTTATAAGTATCACCTATTAGATGCCTGATGTCTGACAACTATTGAGTATTAGGATAAAAGGATCGCCGGAGTCGGTCACGTGACGTTTTTCCCTGATGGTATATGACATTTATCGATCCATGACCCTCCACCGGCCTGCCGGGAGCAGCCTGTTGCCCGCCCGGATGGACGCAGCAGGAGTCACGGGGTGCTGGCGCCCGCCGGAGGAGATGGCTCTGGCGGGCTGGGGTGCCAGCGGTATCCGGATTCGCGCAGGGTGCCCGGCTGGGTGGCTGCGTCGATCAGAGCCAGCGCCTCCCGGATCACGCCTACTTGGATTTCGGGATCGTGGGCCGGGCCAAGCGGCGCACCGTAAGGAAACTTCACCACAAGCGCGCGTGGCGGCTTGACAAGCTCAGCCAGGTCACGCCGCGACAGGACACAGACCGTCGCTATCCCATTCGCTTCCAGTGACCGTGCAAACAGTCCAACGGACTGCTGGCAGGTCAGTCAACAGGGCGTAAACAGGACCGCATCGACGTGATCCCGCTTAAAGCGAGCCGCCAGGATCGGGATGGTCTCCTCGACAAACTGCCTCGGCTCGGGTATGTATCCCATGAAGCTGTATGTCCAGGGATACAACTGGCCGATAATGCCCTGCTTCTCCAGATCGAGGAGATGTTTTGCCGGGAGGGCGACGTTGATGTCGGCCCTGATGTTGTCGTGGTTGTAGTGCGCGTGGGAGACCCGCAGACGCTCAACCGGTGTGTCAACATGGATCTCGCGGAATGAGGGGTCGCCCAGGTGGTTCCAGGCATCAAAGGGGAGCTGGGTGTCCACGCGATAGATTCCGCAGCTTGTAACCAGCGCGACCAGACTCCTGGAGATCGGCTTAGAGGGTAAAGTCCAGGGGATGGTTTCATTAACAACCCATGAGAAGTTCGGGTCCAGATCGCGGCGGACCCTATCCTGAGAGGCCCTCAGCCTGTCACTCAGCATCGTCAACTCCGGTCAACCAGTCTCTTGGGGGGCGGCGTCGCTCGTCCGCAGGCTCTCCCACGCAGTGGCGGCCCGGCGGCTAGCCGTAGACTTCAAAGATCTCTCGCACCTGTGCTTCGGTCAGCTCAACAGGCTGCCCGATCTGTAGCGCCTGGTAGTAAACCTGCGCAGCCACCTCGGCATCGTAGGCCAGCTCAAAGGCCTCCTTCAGGTTTTTGCCAATAGCAACCAGCCCGTGATTGCGCAGCATCATCGCTTTGAGGTTGGGGCGGGCCTTGAAGGTGCTGACCGTGACCTCACCGGCGGCTGCGCTGCCCGGACAGGCCCATTCTGCTACCGGGATAGGTGCTCCGCATACCAGGGCCTCCAGGTTGATCAGCGGGATGGGCTTGCCGAGCACCGCGAAGGTCATGGCATAGGTGGAATGTGTATGGCAGATAGCCCCGACCTCAGGCAGGTTGCGCAGGATGGCGGTGTGCATAGGGGCCTCGGATGAAGCCCGGCATGGGCCGTCGATGTGTTGGGCATTCAGGTCGATGATAGCCACCTGTTCCGGCTGGAGTTCGTCGTACTTGATGCCGGCAGGCGTAATCGCCACGTTGCCGTCGTGCGTGCGGGTGCTGAAGTTGCCGGCTGAAAGCCGGACAAGCCCGCATTCAACCGCTTTCATGATGGTTTCGTAGACTTCTTGGCGAGCCTTTGTGTAGCTCATTTCACAATACTCCTTCTCGTTTCTCAGTCGTTCAGGATGAAGGATAGACGCGCCAGTGCTCTATCGAGGGCAGCCAGGTTGACCACGTGGATCGGATTTCCCTCCACAAAGCGCATGAGCGTCTCGTAGGCAATCCGCGATTGGTGGTCGATGACTTCGTAGGTGGCGCCTCCTATGTGCGGGAGCGGAAAAACGTTCGGCAACTGGAGCAAAGGGGCGTCGGCGCTCAACGGCTCCTCGTGGAACACATCCAGAGCTGCGCCCGCAATCTGCCGCTTGGCCAGCGCCTTGTACATGGCCTGTTCGTCGACCAGCGCCGCGCGCGCGGTATTGATGAAGAAAGCGGTGGGCTTCATCAGGCCAAACTCGCGCCCGCCAATCATGCTGATAGTCTCGGGCGTGACGGGGGCATGCAGCGACACGAAATCGGAGCGGCTCAGAAGCTCATCCAGCGCAACCATCTCGATGTTCAGGTCGGCCACATCGTCAGGGGGCACATACGGATCGTAGCCCAGGATGTACATCTCAAAACCACGCAGCCGGGCGGCAACCTTGCGCCCGATGGCCCCCAGACCGACCAGGCCCACCGTCTTACCCGGTAGCTCATACCCCATGTGAGCCAGGTAGCATTTTTCAAAGCCCACCTCGACCCACCGGTTCGAGATCAGGTTCTGAATCCCAAGCCAGGCGTTGCGTGCTGCCATCACCATCATGGCAACGGTCAGGTCCGCCACAGCGTCGGCATTCCGTCCCGGCGTGTTGAATACCACGATCCCACGCTCCGTTGCCGCCTCGATCGCGATATTGGTGGGGGCGCCCCGGCAGTCGATGATGGCCACCAGATCACGGGCGTGGTCGAGGATCTCTCCGTCGATATGGTCTGCTTCCGTGATCAGCACATGACGGCCAGCCAGGCGGGCGATCAGCTCATCCCGATCCAACAGCCGCTGGTCGTCGCCCCAGTCGTAGTAGTCCAGATCGAATTGCTGGCGCAGCCTGTCAAGCCAGCGCGGCGCCATCCGGCCTGATACGAGAATCCTCATAGCGATAGACCTACTTTTTCTGCCCGTATTCGGTTTTGTAGAAGTTGAAGCTACGCTCCAGCTCACCCGGTGAGAAGCGCTCGACTTCCCCGCGCAGCATAGCCAGATGGATGGTCTTCGCGGCCTCCTCCAGATAGACCGCCACCTTGACGGCATAGGTCGGCGTCGGGCCAACCGTGAACGGCCCATGCTTCTTGACCAGCACTGCATACCCATCGCCGATGGTGTCAATGATGGCCCGGCCTGTCTCGACGAAGCCGGGGCGGACGTACTCGGTGCAGCGCACATCGTGGCCGAGCAGGTGGGCGATCGGCGTTGTTGCAGCGGGCAGGTCCTGGCCGAGCAAGGCAAAGCTGGAGCAGTAGGGGGCATGGGTATGACAGATGCCACCGATGTCTGCCCGGTGCTGATAGATGTACAGGTGAATGCCCAGGTCAACCGAGGGCTTGTAGTCACCCTCGACGACATGGCCTTCCATGTCTGTGACAACCATATTCTCAGGCGTCAGTTCTTCAAACTGGACGCCGCTGGGCTTGATGATGACATGGCCCGTCTCACGGACGATCCCGCTGACGTTGCCACCCGTCCACACGACAAGCCCCTGTTTGGGGAGTTCCAGGTTCATCGCACAGACTTCTTCACGGAGTTCAGGATACAGCATGAGCCTGCTCCTTGTCAGCTCCTCAGATGGGTAAAAAAGAATGGCATGGTTACACCGCCTCGCGTCGGGCAGAGCAATGCGTTCTCGCCTTCCTACCCAGGTGGGTCGCCCTCGCCCCCGCTCTGGGACGGATGTCTGCTACGGGGTATCGCCTTCTCCCTTGAACAGCTCACCCTCGGCGTAAACCATCTCGCCGCCCTTCCGGCGGTGGGCCGGGATGATGCAGAAAAAGCCAAGCACTTCGTCGGCGCTTGGGTTGACTAACTGGTGATATTCGTCCGGCGGGATGAAGATCACATCGTGCGGCTCGACCTCAAACCGCTCGTCACCCAGTTGAACGAGGGCCTTGCCCCGCATGATGATCACGCCGTGCTCGTAAGGGTGCTGCTCGGCGGCAGAATGGCCGCCGGGCGTGATCTCAAAGTAGCGCAGGGCAAAAGTGGGGGCCTGTTCGGCCTTACCGATCAGCCAGCGGACCGTTGCGCCTTCTGAAGCGCCGGGCTGCTTGCCATAGTCACGGAAGCGCTGGCCCTCCCAGTTGTAGACCTCGCCTATTTCCCCGGTGAACCTATGAATGGTGCCCATTGTTAACTCCTGCCTCCGCTTTGAGAGATCGAGATTCAGTCCGTCACCACAGGCCGCCCTTTTGGCTCCTTGGCATAGTGCTCGGCCAGCTCGAAGCCGTTGGGGTAAATAATCGATTTGAGCGACCGGTCCGCCTCCAGCAGCAGATCAAAGGCCACCCGCATGTCGTCCAGAAGGAAGCGGTGGGTAAAAGTGCGGGCCGGGTCGATGCGCCCCGACTCAAGCCAGCGCAGCACCTGGTACGTATCGTGGTGATCGGCGGAGTACTTGCTGGTGAAGGTCACCTCGCTGAAGTACAGCTTTTCGGGGTTGATGACCCAGTTCTGGTCGCCGGGCGGCGGGGCGCCGAAGTGCAGGGTGCCGCCTTTGCCAACAAGCGCATATGCTAGCTCCCAAGCTTTGACGCTGGGCGCGGTAACGATGACGGTGTCGGCGCCGTGGCCGGCTGTCATGTCGAACAGCTTCTCGACGGCGTTCTCCTGCCGGGGGTTGATGGTGTCGGTGGCGCCCATCTCAAGCGCCTTGCCCAGCCGCCAGTCGGAGAAGTCAAGGGCAACGACGCGCCCCGCGCCGAACAGAGGGGCCATGTGAATGAACCCCATGCCCATGAAGCCTGCCCCCACTACAGCCACCGTGTCACCGGGCTGGATGCCCGCAACCTTCAGCCCGCCCACCACGCAGCCCCACGGCTCGATAACGGTGGCCTCCTCAAACGAGACGTTGTCCGGGATGAGGTGCGTATCGGTCTCAACGTTGACGGCTGGAGCACGGAAGTACTGACAGGCTGAGCCGGGGTCGATGTGGGTGTGTTTGTAGAATGGGTCGAGGGTGAAATGCCCGCGCAACGCCAGATGAGACTGGATGCGCCCGACGTGGTGATTGACGAAGACCCGGTCGCCCTCTTTGAACCGGGTCACGCCCTGCCCCACCTTGACCACGATGCCAGCCGGCTCGTGCCCCATCACTTTGGGGGCGTTGCGGGTGTGATACCATTCCAGGGCCTCTCCACCACACAGGCCGTTGGCGACGACCTTGACCAGCAGCTCGCCCGGCCCGATCTCAGGGATAGGCCGCTCTTCAATGCGAATATCGCTGTTGTTGTAGTAGACAGCCGCTTTCATTGTTCCTGCCATGCATTACTCCCTCAAAATAGCGGTTCGCAACCGGCGATCAGCAGTTAGCACCTCAACCGGTGGAACACATTATTCCTGCCAGCCGTCGAGCATCCGCTGGCGGGCAGCCCAGAACGGCTCCATTCGTGTGACGAGGTCGCGGTATAAGGTGTACAGAGCGTCATACCGGGCGACATGGCTGGGGTCGGGAAGATAGGTGCGGTCCAGCTTCACACACTGCTCGACGGCGGCCTGATAGCTCCCGAACAACCCTACGCCGACCGCGCCCGCCAGAGCGGCCCCTAACGCCCCGAACTGGGTACCCGCTGGCACATGCATGGTGCAGCCAACGGCATCGGCCAGAATCTGGCACCAGGCGCGGCTGTTGGCTCCCCCGCCAGCAAGCATGACCTGCGTCAGGCCGCTGCCGATGTGTTCGAAACAATCGCGAACCGAGAGCGCCACACCCTCGTACACGGCGCGGGCCAGATGGGCGCGGGTTGTGTCGGCGCTGATCCCGAAGAACCCGGCGCGGGCTTGCGGGTTGAGGAAGGGGGCACGCTCGCCTTGCAGGTAGGGGTGGAAGATCACGCCCCCTGAGCCGACAGGGGCTTCGCGAACGGCCTGTTCCAGCAGGGTGAAGACATCTCTGCCCTGTGCGTCTGCCTCGGCCTTAAAGATCGCCCCGGCCTGCCCGATGTACCAATCGAGGTTGGGCGTACCAGCCATCGACCCTAGCACGCGCATCCACCGGCCCGGCACGCTGTGGCAAACCGTAGCCCCGACGTCCGGTGGGTCGAACACCGGCCTGTCCATGATGAGGGCGTTCAGCGCTGTCGTGCCGAGGATAGTGAAAGATTGCCCAGCCTCGATTACGCCCATGCCGATGGCATTGGCTGCCACGTCAAGCATCCCTGAAACAACCGGCGTCCCGGCGCGGAGGCCCGTTGCCTCAGCCGCTGCAGGTGTCACCGCCCCGATGACCTCGCTGGCTGGCTTCACTGGCGGTAGCCGGTCGCGGAAGTCCGCAAAGCCCAGCAGAGCCATCTGCGCCTCGCTGTACTGTCGGGAGGCCATCGACATAAACGGGATGGAGCCGTCTGTTTCGTCGGTACAGATCGCACCAGTGAGCTTGAATTTAATCCAGTCTTTGCAGCAGAAGACCACATCGATCCGGTCGAAGGTGGCCGGGTCATGCTCGCGCATCCAGGCCAGAATGGCCGCCTGCGAGCCAGGCCACAGGACGGTTCCGCTCAGCTTGAATGCCTCGGACAGAATGCCGTCCTGTTCCCAGCGGAGGATGATGTCGTTGGCCCGGCCATCGCTCCAGAGCGCTGCCGGGCCGACCGGGTTGCCGTCGGAGTCGAGCGCCCAGGCCCCGTCACCCTGCCCGGTCAACCCCACCACGGCGACCTCGGCGGGGTCGATGCCCGCTGCCCCTATCGCCTGGCGGATGGTGGCAACCGCCGCTTCCCACACCGCAACCATGTCCTGCTGCGCCCAGTTGGGGTGGGGGCTTTCGACCGCGACCTTCCGGGAGCCGAGCGCCAGTTCCGTGCCCGCCAGATCGAAGATCACCGTTTTGACAAGCGATGTACCTGCGTCGAGTCCAAGCATGTAGGTGCCAGCCATGACCGATCCCTCCCCGGCAGCCCGGCTCAAAATAGCCATCGAAGCACAGGTAGGCCCCACCATTCAAAAATGAGGGCCGCGATGTAGAAGCCAACCAGGTAGAACTGGGCGCTCCTCAGCCCTTGTCCGGCGAGCACGTGCTGCCGGAACGGGCAACCGTCAACCAGTAGAGAGACAAACCCCAGCCCGATGCCGCTCAGGAAGATGAGCACCCTCAGCGGTGAGATGGCGGGCGGTTGCTGTAGCCCCTCTTCAGGGCCTATCGCGGCAGGGTCATCGGGGTTTGGCTCCGCCCCTGTGTACTCAACGATCTGGGGTGGGGCGCTGGGCTTGACGAGCCGTATCAGGGGGTAGAGCACCCATGCGGCGACGAAAAGCGCTATCATGCCCCCCAGAAGCGCCGTGCTGCGGGTCAGCAGCAGGTCGCGGATCCCCCCGATGGAGCAGAAACGCGAGCGCTGCCCCACCCATCCGGCGACCAGCCCCACCACCAGGCTGATGACGGCTATCCTGACCATTTACGCCCTTGTCCTCAACCAGGCCACGCCCAGACCGACCCCAGCTACTACACCCAACAGCCCGATCCCTCCCTCCACGCTGAGATCGGCTGTGCGTAGGGCCAGGCGGATCGGGCAGCCCAACGTCAGCAGCGCAAGGCTCATCACCAGAAACCCCCGGATCGCACTGCTCACTGCTACCTTGACCCCAAGCCTGGATTCGCGGCGGACTGTCTCGCCTGCCGCACGCGCGCTGACCCAGGCGCCCGTGACCACCCCGACCGTTGTCAGGAGCGGCCACAGGGGCGGGGCGGCTATGGGCCGCACGGCGAAAAGCCCAAGCTGCCCGGCCATCCCGACCACCAGATCACGGCCGTGGCAGGTCGTGCAGAAACCGTAATGCTCAGGCGGGTAAAGGCCACCCACTTCTCCGGCCAGCACGGCCAGAGTCCCCAGGATAAGCCCGGCCACCAGCGGACTGATGGGATGGCGGATCAGCCGTTCCATAATCTGGGTTTTCTCCCCATCCCCGTGCCTTCGTAGATATAAATGGCCTCGACCTGAACGCGATTCCGGGCAAGCAGGTCTGCCACGCTCTTGACTACGCTGGCCTCGAAGGTCAGCGATACGGCGCAGCTTGCGCTCAACTCGCGCGGACTCGGGATCAGTTTGCAGGGGATGTCGTGCTGGTGCAGCGTCTTCTCGCCACGCAGGGCATGGAACGAGCTGAAGAATGTTGCCACGCTATCCCACATAGACCCGCCTCTTTACCAGTTGCGCGACCGCCTCCAGCGCGGCGTCGATCTGGCTGCGCGTGTTCAAATAGCTCAGGCTGAACCGCACCGTCCCTTCCGGGAATGTGCCCAGCGTCCGATGAGCGGCGGGGGCGCAGTGCAGCCCCACCCGGCACATGACGCCGTATGCCTCGTCCAGCCTCAGCCCCACTTCTGAGGGCGACATCCCCCTGAGGTTGAAGGAGATCAGGCTGATCCTGCCGTCGGGGGTGCGCGGCCCGTACAGCCTTACGCCATCGATGGCTGCCAGGCCCTCTATCAGGGCAGCAGTCAACCCCCCGTCATGCTCGACGATGCGGTCGATCCCCTCGCGGAGGATGAAAGCCGTGCCCGCTCTGAGGCCCGCCAGTCCGGCGCAGTTCAGCGTGCCACTCTCAAGCTGATCGGGCATAAAACCGGGCTGGGTCTCCGCCTCGGACCGGCTGCCTGTGCCCCCCTGCATAAGAGGGGAGAGCGTGAGGCGTTCGTGCACATACAGACCGCCCGTCCCGGTCGGGCCGAAGAGGCTCTTGTGCCCCGTGAAGGCCAGCAGGTCGATGCCCATCGCCTCAACGTCGATGGGGTAAGCCCCGGCTGTCTGTGCGGCGTCCACCAGGAAGGCGGCGCCCGCCTGCTTGGCCAGCGCCCCGATCTCAGAAAGCGGGTTAATCACACCGGTGACGTTCGAGGCGTGCATGGCGACCACCAGGTCAGCAGGTTGGCGCAGGGAGGCCCGCAGGGCGTCCAGATCGAGCACGCCATCGCTGTGGCAGGGGATGACCTCCAGCCGGAGCTGTCCCGTTGCTTCCAGCCAGCGGAGCGGGCGCATCACCTAGTTGTGTTCGGTTCCTGTCGTGATCACGCGCTTCCGGGGCTTGTCCAACCCCAGGATCGCCATGTTCAGCGCCTCGGTCGCGTTCTTGGTGAGGACAATCCGACCCGGATCGGCCACGTTGAACAGGCGGGCAAGGTTTTCGCGCGCCTCCAGCACAATACGTCCCGCTTCGAGGGCCAGCCGGTGCCCGGAGCGGCCAGGGCTGCCGCCGACGTTCGTCATGTAGTCCATGACGGCGGCCACGACGCCGGGGGGTTTGGGCCACGTTGTGGCGGCGTTATCCAAGTAAATAATGGGGTCGCTGGCTGGCTGGATCATCAGTTCCCTTCCAACAAGCACGCTATCCTGCGCCTGTTACGGTGTATCAAGCGCCGTCAGGTAAAACTCGTCATTAATCGCCCAGGGGCGCGCCTGAGGACGCTCCATGTATACATTCTGGCACGAATAGTAGAGCAGCGACGAACCGCCAATCTCGATCAGGGCGGCATAGACATCGGGCAGTTCGGTCAGCGTTGCGATGACCGCCCGGCGGACTTCCAAAGGCCGGGCCTGTTTGAGCCGGTAGGCGAAGATCAGTTCTTCGCTCAGATCAACATGCGCCACCCCGTCTTCGAGCCTGATGCTGCGCAGGGAAACGTCTGGCGGGATAACGGAGGTAAGGCCGCTACCGGGCTGAGGCCCGCGCAGCAGTTCCTCCATGCTGGCCGCCAGCCGGTCGCGCTCCGGCGAGATGCGCCGCGAAACGGGCACCAGATAGCGGTCAACCTGTCCGTAGGCAAAGTACAGCGTAAGGCTGTCCGTCCCGGCTGCACCCGCCTCTGGGTTGATCGCGAGTGGGCGGGCCAGGGGAGTGGCGCCCGCCGCCGGGAGGCCCTCGGCACCGATGGGCTGCCCTTCCACGAGAAGCGCAACCTGCCTGATGCCGGGGAACGCGGTCAACGTCAGTACCAGCGCCTGGACGGCCCGCGCTTCCTGCCCGGTGGCAAAGGCCGGGCCGGACACGTCCAGCCGGGCCACTTCGCTCTGAACCTCGAAGGATAGAACCTCCGTTCCCGGCAGAAACAGGCCGCGCAGTTCCGGGCCAGCGACAGGGCCGCGCAGCAGCTCCTCAACTGCCCGGCGCGGGTCTGTCATGTCCTCTTCCGGGATGCGCCGCGAGATGGGGATCAGGTAACGCTGATCCGCGTCTGTGAAGTAAAGCGTGATCGCCGTTGCGCCATACTGCGGCGAGACCTCGATGACCGGCTGCCTGTGGCTGGCAGCGGGCTTCAGGGCCGCCCCGATCAGGAACAGCACGCCCAGCAGGAAAGCGCCCCGTCCGAGCGGGAGCCGCACCGTCTCAGCCAGCGACCTTTTGTCTGCATGAACACCCATCCGGTTCCTCGATGACGGGCCGGCCTCGTCCTGCTCCGGCCGGGATTATCGGCTGCGCCGCTGGTTGAGCGCGCCCAGCGCCAACGCGATGAAGACCAGAACTCCCCTGGCGACCGTCTGCCAGTAGAAGTTGATGCCAACCAGGTTCAAGCCGTTGGCGACGACGCCCAGGAAGATCACACCCAGAACCGTGCCCGGCACGTTGGGACGGCTTTCCGGGTCAATGGACGTGCCAATGAAGGTTGCTCCAATGGCATCCAGCAGATAGGCGCTTCCGGAGATGGGGACGTACGAGCTGAGCGACGACGAAAGCAGTATCCCGGCGGTGGCACAGACAAGGGCGCTGACGACGTAGCTCAAGGCTGAGTAGTTCTGCACGCGCAACCCCGCGACCCGCGCCGCCTCGTACTGCGACCCCAGCGCACGCCAGCGCTTACCATGCACGGTTTGCTCGATCAGCAGGTAGAAGATGATAACGATGACAGCGGCCAGGATCAGGTCGAAGGGGATAACGTTGAAGAGCTTGCCGCGCCCTAGGAAGCGGTAGCCTTCCGGCATGGTTGCCATATAGATAGGTTCACCCCCCCGGGTGTAGATGCGCTGCACGCTCTCGCCAATGAACAGCATGCCGAGCGTGGCGAGGAAAGGGCTGATGCCGACTTTGACGATCATCAGGGCGTTGAACAGGCCTACGACCAAGCCCAGAAGAAGCCCCCCGAGGATCGCCAGCCCCCAGTGCACGTCCATCTCAAGCAGCGTGATCGCTGCCATCGCCCCGAAGTCGAACGAAATGGCAACCGAAAGGTCGATCCCGCCCGCGACAATAACGGTTGTCATCCCCATCGCCACTAGCGCCAGAACGACACTCTGATCCAGGATGTTGAGCAGGTTCGTGGGCGTGGTGAAGGTGGGTGACAGGATGCCAAAGATCAGGCAGACGAAGAAGAACGCAATCACGACGCCCATGCGCCGGATGACAAGCCCGACGTTCTTCCCGGTTGGGACGTAAGCGGTTGCTGGCCTCGTGTCAGCTTCTGTGGTCACTGGACGCTACTCCGTTTCTTTTGTAGCGAGGTGGCCGCTACAACGAACAGGATCAGCAGGCCCTTGACGGCGTGAACCCAGTAGGTAGGAACGTTGATCATCGTGAACCCATTGGTCAGAACCCCGACAAATAAGGCCCCCAGGAACGTTCCGGGGATGTTCATCGCCCACTTGGGCGAGAACATGGCGCTCACATAGGCCGCTAGCACGATGTCGAGGAAAAGCAGGGGGCCGATCCCGCGCGTGCTGCCCGACAGCCGCCCGATCACAACCACCGAACTGATGGCGGCAGCCAGACCGGCCAGAACGTAGGTCAGGATGGTGAACCCTCTAACCGGCAGTCCCGCCCGCCGGGCGGCCTCGCTGTTGCTCCCGATTGCCTGGATGTGCACGCCGATCGGGGTCCGGTGTAACAGCACATAGTACAGCCCGAAGGTGACCAGCAGAATAGCCACCGGTATGGGGATGCCGAGCACGGTGCCATCGGCTATCGTCCGCACAAAGGGGGTGTTGACGGAGATGACCAGGTTATTCGTGACGAGCAGTTCCACGCCGCCGACCACGAACATCATCGCTAGGGTAGCCAGCAGGGGCAGTATCCGCAGATAGACAACGGCCAGGCCGTTGAGCAGGCCGATCAGCAGTGTGGCGGCCAGCCCTCCCCCCAGCGCCTCCGGCACGGGGAACCCGTCCCGCATCATCACCGAGTAGATGCCAGCCGCCAGACCGATCTGCGCCCCAATGGACAGGTCGATGCCACCCTCGATGATGTGGGTCCCGCCGCCCATCACAACCGTTGTCATGCCGAAAGCCGCGATGGCCAGCACCGCCACCTGCTGCAAGACGCGGATCATGTTCGTCGCAGTCAGGAAAACGGGCGACCGCAACGAGAAATAGGCGAAAACTGCCAGCAGCGCCAGGTAGGCTCCATAGCGAAGCAGGAAGTCTGTCACCCTGTTGGCCAAGCCTGCCGGTCTCAGTTCGGCGGGCCGCACGGCCATGTCACTTCCCATTTTGGTCTTCCTTTCCGCCTGTTGCCCAGAACAGAATGGAGTCGGGGGTCGCCTGCTTGGTGTCAAGCTCCTTGACGATCTGCCCCCGGTACATGATCAGTATCCGGTCGGTCGTCCCCAGGAGTTCGGGTATGTCGGAAGAGATAAGGATGACCCCCGCGCCGTCGGCTACCAGCCGGTTAATGAGGTGGTAGATTTCGGCCTTGGCGCCGACATCGACCCCGACGGTTGGCTCGTCCAGCAGATAAACGGCTGCGCCGCTCGTCAGCCATTTGCCGATCACGACTTTCTGCTGGTTACCGCCGCTCAGATAACGGACCGCCGTCTCTGGTCCGGGCGTCCGAATCGCCAGGCTGTCGATCATCGAAACGGCGCGCTGGCGGGCTGAGCGGTGGTTTAGGAAACCGGCTGTCCGCGCTACACGTCCCAGGCTGGGGAGGTTGATGTTGTCGGTCACCGACATATTCAGCACAAGCCCCTGCTCGCGGCGATCCTTGGGCACCAAACCGACCCCCTGAGAGACGGCTTTGGCGGACGACCAGCGCCTGACGGGCGTTCCTTTCAGGATGATCTCGCCTGCATCCGGCTGCCGCAGGCCGTACAGGGTTTCGGCCAGATTGTGCCGTCCCGACCCCAGCAGCCCGGTGATGCCAATGACCTCACCCCGATGAACAGTGAAGTCGATGTTTCTGAATTCGCCATGACGTGTCAGGTTCTTGACGGTGAGAATAGGCTCCCTGATCGCGACAGCGCGGGCGGGATACATCTCCTCCAGTTCGCGGCCCACCATTAGGCGCACGATCTGGTCGTGCGTCGTCTCAGACAGGGGGAGCGTAGCCACCCGGACACCGTTGCGTAGCACCGTGACACGGTCGCAGATCTCGGTAATTTCCTGGAGGTAGTGGGAGATATAGATGATCGTAACGCCCTGCTCTTGAAGACGGCGGATGATCTCAAACAGGCGCTCAACTTCGCGGCGCGCAAGCGGGGCGGTAGGCTCGTCAAAGGCAATGATCGCGGGCCTGGCCATCAGGGCCTTGGCAATCTGGACAAGCTGCTGCTGCGCAACCGAGAGATCGCGGATGAGCGCATTCCCCGGCAGGCTCACCCCCAGCGTTTCTTCGATGAACTGTTCCGCCTGCCGCCGCATCCGCTGGTTGTTGACCAGCGGCAGCCAGGGCCTCTCAAGAAGTTCCTGGCCCAGGAAGATCGATTGCGCGACGGAAAAATCGGGCACAAGGTATCGCTCTTGGTGGATAAACTGGATACCTAGGTCTTCAACCTGGCGCGGCGACAGGTGGCCGCACGTCTCACCGCGAATGTATACGTCTCCGGCGTCACGCTGGTATACCCCTGCTATGATCTTGATGAGGGTCGATTTCCCCGCGCCGTTTTCCCCCACCAGGCCATGAATTTCTCCCTTGCGCACACTGAAATCCACGTGATCCAATGCCCGCACGCCCGGAAAGTCTTTAACGATATTGTGCAGCTCCAAGATGTTGCTGTTTTGTTCAGACATCGTTATCCCTTGCGTGATGTTGCCGGGCTGATCGCCCGCCGTTCCGGGTTGACCACCCTCCCTAACCGCCGGGTCCGGGATGCGCTGCCCGTGAGGTAGCGGGAGAGTTCGCCCACCCCAGCCCTCAGCTTCCCGATCAGGAACAGCCCAGCCCGCAGAGGCTACCCACCCTGGTCTTGGCGACCAGGGTGGGTAGAGCTGACGCAGATGTTACTCTTCAAGCTGACCAAGCAGCTCGCGAACCTCGTTGACGTTTTCCGGCGTCGCCAGG
>FWPU01003763.1_pt1 | contig 37182 bp, 33 predicted proteins | sample 2228361 | NCBI WGS metagenome assembly FWPU01 (sample SAMEA103939777, study PRJEB20133) | metagenome
CACCTGTCGCTCTGTACTTTGGCAATGGGGACATGTTTTCATGCCCTTATTTTACCTGTAACCAGTTTCTTATCCACTCCCAGGGAGGCCGCATTTTGCCACTAAGAAAGTGGGGATTCAGTGGCCTTGAAGTCTTGACAAATGCGCCAACTTCCCCCATCATGATAAATGTCCGGCATGCTTGGGAGCCACTTGTCCAAGTACAATTACACAACATATCTTGGTTGGAAGGAGCAGGCATGACCGAGAAGCTACGGCGTAAGGTTCTGGTAGCCGCATGGATGGTAGCCCTCGCCTTGGTGCTCACGGCTGCCTCAGCGGCATTCGCTCAAGAGGAACCTCCTCCATTGCCCACCCCCACCTTCCCGGATGAAATGCCGCCTCTCCCCGAAGTGCAGGTGATGGAGGATGCAACCCTCTGGAGCGCGCGGCAGTTTCATCACTTTTTAGTGGAGTTCCAAGGACCACCGGCGGCGCGGCTGTACGCTCAGGCATTGGCCAGCGGCCAATCGGAGCGGGGCGCCATGGAAGTGGCCAAAGCAGCCGTTGAGTCCTACCGTATAGCACAGGCCAACGTTCGCCCGGCGCTGGAAGCAAACGGCGCAACGGTGCTCTATGGCCTGCAGCGCATCTTCAACGGCGTGGCTATCTACCTGGATGATCCCTCCCGGTTGGAAGCCATCCGCACCATCCCCGGTGTGAAGGCGGTACACATCCTGCCCCTCTACACGCCCGATACGGAGACCAGCGTGCCCTTCATCGGTGCGCCGGGCCTGTGGGAGACCTACGGCCTTACCGGCAAGGACCTCACCATCGCCATCATTGACACCGGCATTGACTACCTGCACCTCGGCTTCGGCGGCGATCCCAACCTCTACAGCAGTCAGGACCCGACGGTGATCAACAGCGATGGTGTGCCCTTCCCTACAGACAAGGTCATCGCCGGCTACGACCTAGTGGGTGAAGACTACGACGCCAGCGGCGAAGAAGGCTCACCCATCCCCGTTCCGGACGACGACCCCACCGACTGCTACGGGCACGGCTCGCATGTGGCAGGCATTGCTGCCGCCTACGGTGTATATGATGACGCCGGCACACCGACCACCTTCTACGGCCCTTGGGATAGCAGCATCTACAGCGCCTACAACTGGATCGTGGCTCCCGGCGTGGCTCCCGAGGCGAACCTGGTGGCGCTGAAGGTCTTCGGCTGCGCCGGCTCAACTGCGGTGGTGCCTCAGGCGTTGGAGATGGCCGTTGACCCCAACGGTGACGGCGACTTCTCCGATCACTACGACGTGATCAACATGTCGCTTGGCGCCTCCTACGGCTCGCCCGATGACATTGACGTGACCATCACCGACAACGCCGCCCTCGCCGGCGTGATCGTCGCAGCATCGGCGGGCAACAGCGCCGACGTGTACTTCATCACCGGCAGCCCGGCCTCGGCCACCCGCGCCATCAGCACGGCCGCCAGCGCCGATGATGGCCTCTTTGCGCTGGCCCTGCGCGATGGCGACGGTGTGGACTATCTGGCCATCCCGGCAGCCTTTGGCCCGCCCGTCACCACACCCATCACAGCCACGCTAGAGCAGCCAAGCGGCAACCCCAACGGGTGCTCTGGCAGTGACTTCACGGGCTTCACCCCCGGCAACATTGCGCTGATTGACCGCGGCGTGTGCGCCTTCACCGTCAAGGTCAAGAATGCCCAGAACGCTGGGGCGGTGGCGGCGGTGATCACCAACGTCACCACCAACATCCCCTTCACCATGGGCGGCACTGACCCGACCATCACCATCCCCTCGGTGATGATCAGCGGCGATGATGGCTGGGCGATCAAGGCCAAGCTGCCCACGACCGGCACGCTGGACCCCAGCCTGACCATCCCGTTGGTGGACACGCTGGCCAGCTTCTCCTCGCGTGGGCCGCGGCGCGGGCACCCTGTGCTGCTCAAGCCCGACATCACCGCGCCCGGTTCCAGCATCACCTCGGTCTCCAGCGCCTATGACGGCAGCGGCAACCAGATCAGCGGCCCGGCGGTGACCCCCGGCGCTGATGCGCTGACCATCAGCGGTACCTCCATGTCTGCACCGCATGTCGCCGGTGCGATGACCCTCCTGCGTGAGGCACATCCCAACTGGAGCGTGGAGGAGCTGAAAGCGCTGGCGATGAACACTGCCGTGCACGACATTGACCTGCTGCCCGGCTGGCCGCAGGTGGGTCCGGGGCGCGTGGGTGCAGGCCGCATTGACCTGGGCGCGGCGCTCAATACGCAGGTCATCGCCTACAACGGCAGCGACGCCGGCGCGGTGAGCATAGCCTTTGACTTTGACGTGCCCGGCACCAGCAAGGGCAGCGTGGCCAAGCAGCTCTTCATCACCAACAAGGGCGGCGTGGCACAGACGTACACGCTCACGCTGGATAAGGTGGTGGACGCGCCAGGTCTCAAGGTTAAGCTCACTCCTACGCTGGTGACCGTGCCCGCCTATACCACTGTCACTGTGACGGTGGAGGTGCAGTACGACGGCGCCCAGATGCTCAAGGTGTGCGATGCCAGCGTGGATCCGCCCGCCGGCGTGCGCCACTGCCTGAACGAGGACTCCGGCTACATCGTGCTGACGCCCACGAGCGGCCAGCTGCTACGCGTGCCTTACTTCGTGACGGCGGAGCCCGCTTCCAACACCAACGCACTGGTCAAGAAGGTCTTCGCCCTGCCTCTCAGCGTGGTGGACATCCCGCTCGTCGGTACCGGTGTGGACGTGAGCGGCGGTCTGGACTATCAGAACCAGTTCTCGTGGGTGAGCGCCTACGAACTGATGGGCCGCAGCATGAATGACGGCTGGAGCACCGGCATGGCGGAGAACGCCGACATCAAGGCCGTTGGCGTCACTGCTGACCCCTACAACTGGAGCAACTACTTCGCCATCGCCACCTATGGGGAGTGGAACACGCCCGCCGAGGTGGAGTTTGACATCTACATAGACACCAACCAGGACGGCACCGAAGACTGGATCCTGCTCAACTGCACGGCGAGCGGAGGCACTCAGTTCTGGGTCTGCTTTGTGGACCTGTGGGATTTCTTCGGCTTCGGCCCAGGCACGGTGCTCAGCTCCGGCACGCCGCTCAACGAGCTTGGCGCGGACGTGGACACGCACCTCTTCAACCAGAACGTGATGATGATAGGCTCCTACTTCTACTACTTTGACCTGATCTCCTACGACGTCTACGGTGATGACGACACCACGTTTGACTTCTGGGTGGTGAGCTGGAGCCGCGACTCCGAAGATCCGGTGGACTGCGCGCCGCTCTACAATCCGGTCTGCGGCGGATCGGACGTCTACACCTACGATCACTTCACCCCCAACGCGCTCTTCCTCAACTACGATCTGATCGGCTATGACGGCTTTCTGCCGATGTGGCCCGATCAGAACGGCAGCGCCGTCCCAGCGGAAGTGTACGGCTCGGGCGACATTGACGTGCTGTTGCTGCACCACTACAACAGCCCCGACAAGCGCGCCGAGTTCGTGACCATTTCCACGTCGCCCGCCACGGTTGAACTTGTGACCAACGGCGGTTTTGAGAGCGGCGACCTCACGGCCTGGACGCCCAAGAACCTCGAGGGCAGCGATGGGGTGACGAGCGCCAACGCCTACAACGGCACCTACTCCATGCTGTTCAGCGGTGGGGCGAGCAAGACCCGCAAGCTCAAGCAAGTGGTCAGCAACGGTGGCTCAGCAGGCGATCAGTTCATGCTGGCCGCTGCCAGCTACCCCGATGGTGCTGAGGGAACGGCCACACTGAGCGCCGTCATCACGTACGTGGATGGCACCAAGGAGAAGGTCACGCTTGACCTGATGGAGGCTGACGGCACGTGGACCGAATACGGCTACACTTACTTCGTGGCCGATAAGGACTACACCAAGATCAAGGTCGTGCTGAAGGCCAATCTGAGCAGCGGCGCCATCTATGTGGATGACATCAGCCTGCAGCAGCTCGTCGCACCTTAACGTCCTGCGTTTGGCTCCCGAGCAAGCAGCGGGGCGCCGTCAACCTGACGGCGCCCCCTTCTTTTGGGGAGGGAAGATCATCCTCCACTCCTCCATCCATTGCTGATAGGGCAAAGGCGTCACAAACGCCACGGGGGCGCCATCTTGCAAGGTGGCGCCCCCGTGGGCAGCGGTGTAAGCCGTCTGTCTACTGGCTGTGCGGGTTGCCCCCTTGCTCCCTGCCATTGGTGTCCTTATGCGGGTTGCCTCTGGGATTGTCCTCACCATGAGGGTTACCAGTGGGGTTATGCTCTGTGTGTGGGTTGCCTTGCCCCTTGCCGGGCTTAAGGATCTTAAAGCTGCCGGGTTTAAGGCCCAGCTGCTGGGCGATCTCGCCCCAGCCCAGACCGGAGTCGTACATGGCAAAGAGGTCGGCAACGGGCGTATCGCTCTGGGCGCTCAAGAAATAGGCGATGCGGATCTCGCCCAGGCCGTACCCCTGGCAGAACCAATCCCAAACCTCGTCCACCTCTACATCCAGCTCGGCGGCCAGACGTCCGGCAGCAGGGTTGGGGACGCCGTCCTCACCACAGCGCCACCCCAGATCGCCATCGTCTTCGCCATCATCCTGATCATCCTCGCCGGGGAGGTCGCCCTCTTCGTCGCCGGGCAGATCGCCCTCCTCACCGCCGCCATCATCCTCGGCTGGCGCGGCGGTGAGGTGCAAGCCATTGGGGAGGTCCCCACCGGAGGTGGTGCCCAGCACTCGCCCGGGGGCCTGCTGGCAGGCAGCCAAGAGGAGGATCACCACTAATGGCAACAGATAACGCAACACTCGGCGCATGGTTATCCATCCTTTCCCTTATCTCGGGCACGTTTCCTACTGCACTATACAACGGGCAGAGAAGAAGGGTGTTACAGGACTGTTGTACTACCTGCGCTTGTCAAAGCGCCAACGCAAACCAAAAAAACCACGAGGCTGCTCCTTTTTCAGGGCTGCCTCGTGGGGCCAACAGAGATGTGTCACACGCACTGGAAGGAGGAGGGAGGAAGGAGGAAGAAGGAGGGGTCCTCAATCCAAGCGGTAGATGATAGCACGGCGGGCGGCGTGTACATGGGTCAGATGGACTATTTTTTTTCAGGATCGCCGAACAGCGGCTAAGAGCCAACTGCGCTGGGCGCTTATCCCCCTATGCCCCCGCAAGCGCCACGCGCTGCCACAGGCCAGGGTAGTTCACCACGAGGCCGAAGGCATCCACCTCCAGCTCGGTGCGGTAGCCGGTGCTGCTCTCGTAGCGGTAGCGCGCCTCACTGAGGCGCTCGTAGCGCTGTGCCAGCGGTTCCACAGCCAGCGAAGGGAAGCGCACCCACGCAGCGCGGATTTCAGCACTTTGCCCAACGGCAAGGTTAAGCCGCCGAATGGCCAGCGTGTTGGTGATAGGCGAAAAGGCCAGGTCCACATCCGTGCAGCCCGCCAAGTGGCTCAAGTCGCTGCCAGCAAGATAGTCCACCCACTCGCCAGTGGGGTCCAACCCGATACGCAGGGTGTGCTCATCCCTGCCCAGCCACCGCGTGATATTCACCATACCGACGCGCCAGAAACGGTCGCAGCTGATGCGGTAGGTGATGCGCAGCGGCTGCTCGTCCAGCGCCCCCAGCAGCACGCCGTCAAACGACCAGCCGGAGCGCGTGCCACGCACGTGGCAGTGCTCCAGTCCGGCCGGACGGGTGGCCTGCCAGAGGATGGTATATTCACGCTCGCTCATGCCCCTAAGTTTACCACACCGGCCCATGTTCGGGGTTTGAGCGCCTGAGCGCCATCGCCGAAAGGCGCGGGCGGTGGCGAGGTAAGATCAGCGCGAGGGAACACGCAACCGGCGTGAAGCGTTACTAATGATAGGACGTCCCAACCTATGGATGCTGAGGTGGATTTGGCAATGTTGCGGAGAATGGCCTCCTATCTTGCATTGATCGCCCTGCTGGCGGCCTGCGCACCAACCCCCACCCTATCCACACCGGCTGCCCCTTCGGAGACTCCCGTCATACCCCCCACCCACACCCCGCGCAGCGTCTCTACTTTGCCTGTGCCGACCTTCCCGCCGCTGACGCTACCCATCCCCACGCAGATGACACCCGCTGATGAGCAGACCTTCGCGCTACCTGTGGATGACCCCATCGTACAACAGGCGATCGCCGATTTGGCTGCGCGGTTGAATATTGCGCCGGATGCCATCACCGTGCTGAGCGTGGAGGCGGTCACATGGCCCGATTCCAGCCTGGGCTGCCCCCAACCGGGGATGGCCTACCTGCAGGTGCTGGTGGAGGGGTTGCGCATCCGCCTGAGCGCCGAAGGCGCGCTCTATGAGTACCACAGCGGCGAGAACATAGCCCCCTTCTTGTGTCAACCCAGCCGCTATGGCCTCGGCTCCCCGATTCCGGTGCCCACTGCCAGGCCGTACCCTATCCCTCCGCCAGAAGAAGGGACGGAGAAGTAGGAACGCGCCCCGATGTTGCGTTGAGTTCCTTTCCGCGCCCCCTGCGATGTAGAGGGGTGGGCGCTCTTGCCAGCAGCAGGGATACTTGCCCATCTCCCCGATCGTGATTACAGTCGGAGCAGGTATCCTCTCCTCTCTCCAGCGAGGCGAAGACCGATGAACAAGGACATCCTGCTGGTGATAGATTTCGGCACGCAGAGTGTGCGCGCTATGCTCTTCAACCTGCGCGGTGACCTGCTGGCTTGTTCACAGGTGCCGATTGAGCCGTACTTTTCCCGTGAGCCGGGCTGGGCCGAGCAGGAGCCAGAGCGCTACTGGGGCTGGCTGTGCGAGGCCTGTCAGCGCTTGTGGGCGATGACCGACATCCCCAAGGAAGCCATCGCAGCGGTGGGATTGACCACCCAGCGCGCCACCGTGATCGTGGTGGACCGCGCGGGCAAGCCGCTGCGCCCGGCCATCGTGTGGCTGGATCAGCGCCGCACCGAGGGCCTGAAGCCCATCGGTGGATGGTGGGGGCTGCTCTTTGCCCTTGCCGGAATGCGCGAGACGGCGGCTATCCTGCAGGCCGATGCCGAAGTCAACTGGATCATCCGCCACGAGCCGCAGGTATGGGAGCAGACGCACAAAGTGCTCTTCCTCTCCGGCTTCCTCACCTATCGGCTGGTGGGGCGCTTTGTGGATTCGGTGGGCTGTCAGGTGGGTTACATCCCCTTTGATTACAAGCGCAAGACCTGGTCCAAGCCCTCGGATTGGAAATGGCAAGCTGCGCCAGTGAAGCCAGAGATGCTTGTGGAGCTGATCCCGCCCGCGCAACCGCTGGGCGAGATCACAGCGCAGGCCAGCGCAGCAACAGGCATCCCAGCCGGCTTGCCGCTTATCGCCTGCGCCGCCGACAAGGCCTGTGAGGTGCTGGGGTCGGGTGGCATCGCCCCGCACATCGGCTGCCTCAGCTTCGGCACCACGGCCACCTTCAATACCACGCACCGCCGCTACATTGAGGTCATCCCCTTGCTGCCGCCCTATCCCTCCGCCGTGCCCGATGCCTACAACCTGGAGGTACAGGTCTATCGCGGCTTCTGGATGGTGAGCTGGTTCAAGCGCGAGTTCGGCCAGCGCGAACAGCAGCTCGCCGCCGAGCGCGGCGTGCCCGCCGAGGCGCTCTTTGATACACTGGTGGAGGATGTGCCGCCCGGCTCTATGGGGCTGATGCTTCAACCGTACTGGTCGCCGGGGCTGCGTGTGCCCGGTCCAGAGGCCAAAGGGGCTATCATCGGCTGGGGCGATGTGCACACACGCGGCCACCTCTACCGCGCCATTCTGGAGGGGTTGGCCTATGCCCTGCGCGAAGGTAAGGAGCGCACCGAGCGCCGCAGTGGCGTGCCCGTCACAGAGCTGCGCGTGGCGGGCGGGGGATCGCAGAGCCGCGCCGCCATGCAGATCGCGGCGGATGTGTTCGGATTGCCCGCCTCACGCCCGCACGTTTACGAGGCGTCAGGGCTGGGGGCAGCAATTGACGTGGCGGTAGGGATGGGGCTGCACCCCGATTTTGAGACAGCAGTGCGCGAGATGGTACACCTCGGCGAGACGTTTGAGCCGCACCATGAGGCCCATGCGATCTACGATGCGCTCTATCGGCGCGTCTACCAGCGCATGTACGGCCATCTCAAGCCGCTGTACGAGGAGATACGGGAGATCACGGGATACCCGCGACGGTATTAAATCCTCTACCGCAAAGCACGCTGAGGCTACGGAGAAAGACCATCCACACGGAGCATCATGCGCTATGTTTGACCTCATCGCCTTTGATGCCGACGATACCCTCTGGGAGAACGAAATCCTCTACCGTGAGGCACAGGAGAAACTGCGCCGCCTGCTGGCTCCCTACGCCAGCGCCGATGAGGTGGATCGCGTGCTCTATGAAGCTGAGCAGCGTAACATGGAACCGTTTGGGTACGGCATCAAGGCCTTTACGCTCTCCATGATTGAGACGGCAGTTGCGATCGGCAATGGGCACATCTCGGCGGCGGAGGTGGGGCAGGTGGTGGACTTCGGCCGGGCGATGACGCAGGCACCGGTGCGCCTGCTGCCGCACGTGGCGGAAGTCATCCCCCGCTTGGCTATGCACTACCCCCTCATGCTGCTCACCAAGGGCGATCCCCTTGACCAGCAGCGCAAGATCAGGCGCTCCGGCCTTGGGCGTTACTTCCCCATCGTGGAGGTGGTCGCTGAAAAGGATGAGGAAACCTACGTGCAGCTTTTGGCGCGCCACCGTGTGGAAGCGGCGCGCTTCTTGATGGTGGGTAACTCGTTGCGCTCGGACATCCTGCCTGTGCTGGCGCTGGGCGGGCATGCGGTGTATATCCCCCATGCGCTCACCTGGTCACATGAGCACGCCCCAGAACCAGACTCCGCGCAGGAGCGCTACCATCGGCTGGAGCATATCGGCCTGCTGCCTGCGCTATTGGAGCAGTACGGATATGGTACAGGAGGGTAAAGGGATGGGCACAAGGCGCTCTTTAGCGCCCTCTGTGGTTGATCTGCAACGGCTGGCGTTGGCGCTGTTGATCCCGTTGCTGGCCGCCGCAACGTGCGGCCAGCCGCCCCCCACGCCGACCATGACGCCCATCCCTACGGCGACGCTCACGCCATCTCCCACGCCTTCCCCACAACCCACCCGCACCCCTACGCCACGTCCCACGCGCACCCCAGCGCCTACCCGCACCCCCCTCCCTACCCCTACCCTGCCCGGAGAAGCGGCCACCGTAACGAAGGTGATGGACGGCGACACTATCGCTGTCTCCATCAGCGGTGTGGAGTATGTGGTGCGTTATATCGGCGTAGATACCCCTGAGCGCAACGAGCCCTGCGGCCCCGAAGCCGCCACCGCCAACGCCGCACTGGTGGAAGGGCAGACGGTGTGGCTGGTGAAAGACGTCAGTGAGACGGACCGTTACGGGCGCCTACTGCGCTACGTGTTCGTGGGGGAGGTCTTCGTCAACGAGCAGCTGGTGCGGGATGGCTGGGCCAGATCAAGGCGCTATCCACCGGATACGGCCTTTGCCGATCGCTTTGACCGCCTGGCCGCAGAGGCGCAGGCCGCCGGATTGGGCTGTTGGCCGACGGGGGTCTTCGGCGGGGGCGTCCTCGCCCCTACCCAACCCTCGGGCGCAGGTAGCACGCTGCCCGCCGCTGCGTGCGATTGTTCCGCCAACCTCTATAACTGCAGCGACTTCAGCACCCATCAGCAGGCACAAGCCTGTTACGAGTACTGCCTTAGCCTCGGCGTGGGTGACGTGCACTCGCTGGACGCAGATGCGGACGGCAATGCCTGCGAGCGGCTGCCGTGAGGGGATGAGGCAGACAGGAGCAAACCGCAACCAGCGGGATGGCTTCCTTGGCACTGTCTCTCCGACAGCACACGCGCAACCTGTTATAATGGGGATCCACGGCATAGGCGGTGACACTTATCCCGTCGGAGTGGGACGCTTATCGCTTGTGGCGCGAGCAAGGAATCCCTACACTAAAGGCAAAACGCTGATCACCACAGGAGAGGTAAACATCATGGCACAAGCCGTGAAAGAGACCCTAAACCCCTTTGCTATTGCGCAGGCACAGCTGGATCAGGCCGCCGCCATCCTGCAACTGGAACCGGCGGTACATGCCCTGCTGCGCGAACCGATGCGCGAGCTGCACGTCACCCTGCCTGTGAAGATGGATGACGGCTCCACCCGCGTCTTCAAGGGCTTCCGCGTGCAGCACAACGACGCCCGCGGCCCCACGAAGGGCGGCATCCGTTTCCATCCGGAGGAGACCATTGACACCGTGCGCGCCCTCGCCATGTGGATGACGTGGAAGTGCGCTGTGGTCAACATCCCGCTGGGTGGGGCCAAGGGCGGTGTGGTGTGCAACCCCAAAGAGATGTCCCCCACTGAGCTGGAGCGCCTGAGCCGCGTCTACATCCGGCAGGTGGGGCACATCTTGGGCGCGGACAAGGACGTGCCCGCGCCGGATGTCTTCACCAACGCCCAGATCATGGCCTGGATGGCAGATGAGTTTGCCGTGCTCAAGGGCCACAACGAGTTTGGCGTCATCACGGGCAAGCCGCTGGCGCTGGGTGGCTCGCTGGGGCGCACCGATGCCACCAGCCGCGGCCTTGCCATCTGCGCCGATCTGGCTGCTCGGCGATTGGGCATGTCGCTCAAGGGAGCGACGGTAGCCGTGCAAGGCTTTGGCAACGTCGGCAGCTACGCTGTGAAAATCCTGCAGCAGGAGTATGGCTGCAAGATCGTCGGTGTGAGCGATGTGACCGGCGCCTACTACAATGCCAAAGGTTTTGACTACGATGAACTTATCGCCCACGCCAACGCACATGGCGGCCTGCTGGAGGGCTATCGCGGCGGCGATGCCATCTCCAACGCCGAACTGCTGACGCTGGAGGTGGATGTGCTGGCCCCCTGCGCCATTGAGGGGCAGATCCGCGCTGATAACGCTCCTCACATCAAGGCCAAGATGGTGGTGGAAGGCGCCAACGGCCCCACCACGCCGGAGGCAGATAAAATCCTCTACGAGAGGGGCATCTTGGTGGTGCCTGACATCTTGGCCAACGCGGGCGGCGTCACCGTCTCGTATTTTGAGATGGTGCAGAACTCCTACGGCTACTACTGGGATCTGGCAACGGTACAGGAACGTCTGGCGCATATCATGACCGAGGCCTTCCACGAGGTCTATGCGGTCACTGACCGTTTCCAGGTGGATCCGCGCATGGGCGCCTATCTGTTGGCCGTCAACCGTGTGGCCGAAGCCGTGCGCCTGCGCGGCTGGGCATAGCGACCGCACGCCCAACTGTTTTGTTCGGAAAGACCCCTCACCCCACCCTCTACCCCTATCGGCGAACGGCGAGGGTGGGGTGAGGCCATTTTCATGCCCCGCCACCCTGCGGTACAATCGGCGCGGAGCATACCCCCATCCATGCGCTTGTGTGGAGGCTTAACGTGGCACAGGTCATCCGCATTGAAGACATCGCCCGCTATGAGGGGCAAGAAGTGACCTTGCAGGGCTGGCTCTACAACAAGACCGACAAGGGCAAGCTGCAATTCCTGCTGGTGCGCGATGGCACTGGCATCGCCCAGTGTGTGGTTTTCCAGAAGGAGGTCAGCGCCGAAACCTTTGAGGCAGCCCAACGCCTGACGCAGGAATCCTCATTGCGCGTGACGGGCACGGTACGGCAGGATAGCCGCGCCCCGGGCGTGCCGGGGGGCTACGAGATCGGCGTGAGCGGCCTTGAGGTCATCCAGATTGCCGAGCCATATCCCATCACACCTAAGGAACACGGCGTGGAGTTCCTCATGGACCATCGCCACCTGTGGATCCGCTCTTCCCAGCAGTGGGCCACACTGCGCATCCGCGCCACGGTGATCCGCGCCATCCGCAACTGGTTGGACGAGCACGGCTACATCAATCTGGATACGCCCATCATCACCCCTACCGCCGGCGAGAACACCACCACCCTCTTTGAGGTCAAGTACTTTGACGAACCGGCCTACCTCGCACAGACCGGCCAGCTCTATAACGAGGCCAACATCATGGCCTTTGGCAAGGTGTACTGCTTCGGCCCTACCTTCCGTGCTGAGAAATCCAAGACGCGCCGTCACCTCACCGAGTTCTGGATGGTGGAGCCGGAGATGGCCTTCTTCACGCTGGAAGACCTGATGGATATGGAGGAGCAGTTTGTCTCCTACATCGTGCAGACGGTGCTGCGCGAACGCCGCGCCGAGCTGCAGCTTTTGGGGCGCGATACGACGCTCTTGGAGAAGGTCACGCCCCCCTTCCCACGCATCTCCTACGATGAGGCCATCGCCCTGCTGCAGGAGATCCGCGAGGAGACAACCGACCCCGAATTGAAGGAACTGCTGCGCATTGAGTGGGGCAACGACTTTGGCTCACCGCACGAGACTGAGCTGACGCGCCGCTTTGAGAAGCCGGTCTTCGTCTACCACTATCCCACGGCGGTGAAGGCCTTTTACATGACGCCTGTGGAAGGACGTCCGGAAGTATGCCGCAGCGTGGACCTGCTGGCGCCGGAGGGTTATGGGGAGATCACCGGCGGCAGTGAGCGCATCGCCGACCCCGATCTGCTGATGCAACGCATCAAAGAGTTTGGGGTGAACCCTGAACACTATAAGTGGTACGTGGATCTGCGGCGCTACGGCAGTGTGCCGCACGCCGGATTCGGGTTGGGCGTGGAGCGCACGGTGGCTTGGATCTGCGGGGCCGATCACCTGCGCGAGACCATTCCCTTCCCCCGCATGTTGTACCGCATGTATCCATAGGGTCGTGCGCTCTCGCGTGGGGGCTATGCTTAGAGCATTCCGGCCATCCCGCCCTTTGGGTGCTGGTGCTCTCGCTTTTGGCCCTTGATGCTCAACTTCCCAACATGCGGTCAATTGCCTCGGCAAGCTGGGCAAGGTTGCGCACCTGATAGACCTCGCTGCACAGCGGAGCGTAGAGCAGCATATCACTGTCGCCTGTGCCCCATTGGGCAGGATACTCAGGTGTCATCCAGATCAGCCGCCGCGCCCGCCGCCGAATCTCGTCAAAGGCATCCAACGCCGGATCGTTGTAATTGTTACGGGCATCGCCCAGCACGATGACCGTCGTGCGGTGATCCACATCGGCCAAATGGCTGGCGGTGAACTGGCGCAGGCTGTAGCCGAAATCGGTGCTGTAGTAGCCGGGCGGCAGCTTGGTGAGCACGCTGCGGATGGCCTGCTCCATGTTGAGCGTCTTGAGGTCGTCCGTCACGTCTTCCAGATGGTCAATGTAGGCGTAGCTGCGCGTCTTCTGTACCTGATCCTGCAACTCATACAGCAGGCGCAGGAAGAACTCCGCCACAGGCCGCATGGATGTGCTGACATCACAGAAGACCACTAGCTTAGGCTTGAGGCGACGGCGACGCAGGCGCAGTTCCATAGGCACGCCGCCGTAGCGCTGGTTGGCACGGATAGTCGCCTTGGCGTCCAGCTTGCCTTGCTTGCCGTGCTTCTGGCGCAGGGCAGCGCGGCTGCGTAGACGGGCAGCCAGCCGCCGCACCTCATCGCGTAGCACGTCCATCTCGTGCTCATCCAGCGAGCCAAAGGGACGTTGCAACAGTTCGTGGGCGCGGTCGCGGCGGAAGCGCCACTGATCCACCATGTTGTCGCGGATTTTCTGCCCCGCGAACTGCTCCAGCTGCTCGCCGATAGCCTCCTGGTTTTCGGCCACCTGCTGCTGGAGACGTGCCAGCGTCTGCGGGTCCATGCCCATCTCAGCGAGCATCTCCCACAGCGCCTCTAGCACCTCCTTGAGGCGATCCCAGCCCAGCAGGCGCTGCATACGGCGAGCATACCAACGCGCCTGATAGGGCGCTTCGGCGTGCTCCATGCCGGCCTGTCGTGCCAAATCCTCCAATTCCTGTTGGGATGGCCCCTGCCCGCTCAGCAGCCATGAGAGCAGCTCGGCGATGTCCTCAGCAAGGCGCTGCAGGGCCTGCTGAAGCATCTGCTGCTCCTCCGGCGAGAGTTCCGCCTGTGGGTTGAGGAGTGGGGGCACACCCGTGCCGAAGTAGAGCGGAAACAGCTCCTCAAAGGTAGGGATGTCGGCGGCCTCTTTGATGAGCGTGGCGCGCAGGGAAAGGCGGAAGGTTTCGCGGTCCAGCACGCCCATGTGCTCAACAGCGCGCCAAGCGTCCTGACCCTCAGCCATTGAGACGCGCACACCGGAGGCGCGCAATCCGGCGATGAAACGGGCAAGGCGTTCTTCCACAGGCTTGGCTCCCCTTCAGCTCCTCTACCAGAACAAAACCCATCACCAGCGCACAGAGGCGCCCTAGGGCAGGATCAGCACACCGATCTTGGCAACTACTTCCGCCTGCGGGGCAAAGGTCAGCCAGACGATCCTCATCGGCAAGGCGCAAATTGCCGTTAACACTATCACACCATGCCGGAGGAAGGGCTTCTGCCGCTTGCGCTGCCCCCACGTAGCACGCGGCGGGCGCGGGCCACGTCGGCCTCATACTTCAGCAGCACGGTGAGCGTGTTCTCCAGCACCTCGCGGTCCAGCGAGGCGGCGTTAAGCGTCAGCAGCGCCCGCGCCCAATCCAACGTCTCGCTGACGCTGGGGTTCTTCTTGAGGTCCATCTGACGCAGGCTGTGGACGGCTTCAACGGCCTGCCGCGCCAACTTGGGGTTGAGATCAGGCACCTTGATACGCACGATCTCCAGTTCCTGCTCCACGGTAGGGTAGTCAATGTAGAGGTAGAGGCAGCGCCGCTTGAGCGCCTCGCTCAGCTCACGGGTGTTGTTGCTGGTGAGGAACACTGTGGGGTGGTGACGGGCGCTGATCGTCCCGATTTCCGGAATGCTGACCTGAAAATCGCTCAGCACCTCCAGCAGGAAGGCCTCAAACTCGGCGTCGGCGCGGTCAATCTCGTCAATGAGCAGGACGACCGGCTCATCACTGTTGATGGCGCGCAGCAGCGGGCGGGGCAGCAGAAAACGCTCGGAGAAGAAGACATCCTCTTCGGCGGCCAGCCGATCGGCGGCCTCGGTGAGTGTGGCGGCATCGGCGAGGACGTCAGCCAGCTTATCACGCAGCAGCTGCGTGTAGAGCATCTGCTTAGCATATTCCCACTCGTAAAGCGCCTTGCTCTCGTCCAGCCCTTCGTAGCACTGCAGGCGGATCAAGGGTTGGCCCAGCGCCCCCGCAACAGCCTTGGCCAGCTCCGTCTTGCCCACTCCCGCCGGACCTTCCAGTAGTACCGGCTTGCCCAGCTTGTCCGCCAGATAGACCACCGTGGCAATCTCATCACTGGCGATGTACTGCTGGGTCGCCAACGCCGCACGCACGGCCTCTACCGATGCAAACATGCGCTGCTCCTTATCCACACTACCCTCACGAGGACGTTCCATTACCTCAAAGTGTATCGCGCTGCAGGGGATAGGGCTACTGGCCTCTGCATCAAAGCGCGGAATAACCGATCAAGGGCGCAAAGCCTTTCTTCGTCTTTGCGCCCCCCATATGCTTCGCGAAGCAAGTTCTAATGGGCAGGGGGTACCGCGCAAGCGGTGAGGCCCAACCAACGCGAGAGACGCATCCGCTGGGCAGCGATGAGCCGATAGAACGGCTCGGCGAGCAGGTAGAACGGCGGCAAGCTCCCTAGCTTCCCTACAATCCCCCATCCTCCGGGCAGACAGCGCAGCGCCCCGAAGACGGCCCGCGCCCCGCGCCAGCGCTGCCCATCCGGCAGCACCAGATAGGCCGAGCGGCGGCACAACTCCACCGTGAGGCCGGGGGAGAGGCGCTCAAGGTCAGCGTGCTGATAGGGGATGACGGTGAGACAGCCTGCTGCCGAGCGGCGGTATGCCCATTCCGCTGCTGCCGTGCAGAGGCCACAGGCGCCATCAAAGATCAACACCCCAGGAGCAAGCACGGCAACGATGTCCTTATCCCCCAGCGCTGGATCAGCGATTTTTGATGGACCAGTCAAAGCCGATGGTCGGATCGTCAAAGGGGATGCGCTCTTCATCAGGATTGGCAGGGTTGTAGCTCTTGGTGACGTGGTAGAAGAGCAGCACCGGCTTGTTGCCCAACACCTGATAGCCATGCGCCACGCCGGAAGGGATGTAGATGAGCACAGGGTTGTCCTCTCCAGCGTAGATGACCTGCGTCTCGCCGTGGGTAGGGGAATCGGGGCGGCGGTCGTAGAGCACCACGCGGGCCATGCCATCGGCAACGTACCACAGGTCATCCTGGTCCTTGTGCCAGTGGAAGGCCTTGATCACGCCGGGGTAGGTTTTGGTCACCGCCGTCTGCCCGAAGCGGCGCAGCAGGTTGTCATCATCGCGCAGGATCTCGCGGAAGTAGCCTCGGTCATCGGCGTGGGTAACGAGCGGTTTGATAACCACATCATGTATCTTGCCCATGTTGTCCTTTCTCGTCATGCAGATTCAAACAGCCGCCGCGCCGCCTTAAGGATGCGCTCGGTGTTGGGCAGCGCGCGGTCTTCCAGCTCGCGAGCGTAGGGGATGGTGCTCTCCGTGCACACACGCCCATACTTTACCGCAATTCCGGCCTCCAGCACGACAGCGGCTAACTCCCCCGAAAGCCCAAAACTCCGATAATCCTCGTCCACAACCAACAGCCGCCCACTGACGGCTGCTGCTTCGCATACGGTTTGCGTGTCCAGCGGCGCGACCGTGCGCAGGTCTATCACGCCCGCCTGAATGCCCTCTGCCGCCAGCCTCTCCGCTGCTTCCAGTGCACGGTGTACACCAACTCCCACGCTGACGATGGTGAGATCACGGCCCTGACGCACTTGTGCTGCCTGTCCAAGCGGTAGGGGGCCCCACACATCGGGCACGGGGCCGCGTGCGCCCTGCAGCGGCACGTCAAACGATACCGTCTTGCGTCCGCCGCTCCCCAGCGCCTCCAGCCAAATGCCGGACAGTAGCTTATGCTCCAGATAGACCAGCGGCCCGCCATGTTCCAGCGCGGCCAACATCAGCCCACCTGCATCCGCCGGCGTGGACGGCACCACCACCGCCAGCCCAGGGATGTGTGCCAGCCAACCCCACAGGCTCTGCTCGTGCTGGCCGCCATCACCGTAACCCCCTCCGCACGCCGCCCGCACGACCAGCGGGGTCCGCCACTTGCCGCCGGAAAATGCTTCCAGTTTAGCGGCATGGTTGAGCAGGGCGTCCATCGCCACACTGATAAAATCCACCAGCATGACCTCAACCACAGGCCGCAAACCGGCCATCGCTGCCGCAACCGCTGCGCCGACAAACGCCCCTTCACTGATGGGCGCGGAGCGCACGCGCTGCGCGCCAAAGCGCACGAACAGGCTGCTGCGCAGGCCGTGAACATCCTCGCCAATGATCACGATGCGCTCATCAGCGGCCATTGCCTGCGCCAGCGCATCATCAATCGCCTCTGTGAAGCCCATTGTCCGCATGGCGCCCTCCCTTATCAATCGGATGATAGTGCCGCTTCAGCAGCCTGCTCAATCTCACGGCTCACCTCGTCCTCCAGTGCCTTCAGCCGCTCACGGTCAGCGAGCAGCCGCCTGCGCGTCCGTAGCAGCGGGTCGTTCCGCAGCGCGGTATTCTCACGCGCCGAACGCTGAATGAGCGTCAATACGGACACTAATCCGCTCACGCGCTGGCGAAAGGGCGTGCCGCCGCGCACTATCAGCGAGCGCATCAGCGGGCCAGCAGTGGAAGCCATCTCGCGCACGGGGCGGCGGGCTATGCGCAGCAGCAGGTCGCCAAGGAAATGGCCCTCCAAGTGCACACAGCGCGCGTGCAGGAAAGAGGGGCCGTTGCCGCTACGCGCCCGCTCAACAGCTTCATGCGCCGCATACCATACAGCCTCCACATCAAGGCCATCCACGCGCACGGCGGGCATGCCAAAACCCTCGGCGCGCTGCACCAAATCGCCAGCAGTCTGCTGCGCTGAAGGCGTGGTGATGGCCCAACCGTTATCTTTGCACACGAAGATGGTGGGCAGTTTCCACGCGGCGGCGAGGTTGAGTGCCTCCAGCAGGTGCCCCTGATTCATGGCCCCTTCGCCGAAGAAGGCCACCGCCAGCGCCTGTGGACGCAGGTGCTGCGCTGCCAGTGCAAACCCTACGGCGGCTGGCCCTGCCGCGCCAACAATGCCTGAAGAGGCCGCAAGGTGTTCTGGCGAGAACAGGTGCATATGTCCACCCATGCCTCGGCACAGACCATCCGGACGGCCCAGCATCTCGCGCAGCAGTGCTACCGCATCAACACCGCGCATGAGCAACGGCGGCGTGCCGCGGTGATCGAGCGCCAGCGCATCGCCGTCACGCAAGTGATCCACCACCCCCGCAGCAATGGCCTCTTCGCCCATGCCCAGGTGCATCTCGCCGGAGATCAATCCGGCCTCCCACAGCCGCCTGACAGCCACCTCAAAGAGGCGGCTGCGCAGCATCTGCCTATAGAGTGACCAAAGATCAGGCTGCATGGTGACCTCCTGTCAGCTGGAGAGGCCTATATGGTGCTAATTATAGGGGAATAATGGCGTGGCAAAAAAGGCACGCAGACTGCCTCTATGCTTGTGCCTCTCCCTCTCCGCTGGCAGGGAGGGGAACAAGGAGGGAGGCTGCGTTGGTGTACACATCACACTTCGGGCGCGGCTTCTGCCTGCAGGCCCAGCGCCCGACGGATATCGCGTTCGTGCAGCATGTTGTGGCGATAGATGAGTTTGAGGAACTTTTCCAACCGATCCACGCCGAAAAAGGGATGGCGTCCCTCGCGGTCCAAATCGGCGTCCTCCAGCTGCCGCACGAAAGCCACTGTCGCCGCCCGCGCCGCCTCAAACTGGACGATCAGCTCCTGCGGCGTGAGGGGCTCCATCTGCTTCACCTCGTGAGCGTTAAAGCGGTCAATGTCAAAATTCGGCGGCGCACCCGGCCCACCCCGCAGCACGTCCTCAAAGATGCGCAGGTAGGCGCGCTCGGCAGAGACAAAGTGACATAGCACCTGCCGCACATCCCATTGAGGGCCGTCGGCATAGACGCGCGTGTGCCACTGGGCGGGGATCAGCGAGCGGAAGAAGGCAGCGCTCTCCGCTCCTTTCTCTATGAGGCGCGCGATGATGGCGGCAGTGCGGTCTCCCATAGGCCGTTCCTCCCTTGTAGGTGGATCGGTCGGTGTGCCCTATCTAGGAAAATTCGCCATTTGCCGAGTTTAGTAAGCACTTTGTTGCACACCTCCCATTAATGTGGTGTACAGAGTAAAATTAACGTTCTCTCTCGTCCGCGATCCTGAACCAAAAACCCTTTGGAGGTATTTTATAATTATGTTTCCCTGCTTCTCAACCCAACCTTCCATGCCACAGAAGTTACCCCCTGGTGCAGAACTCTATGCAGGCTTCTTGATCCTACCCGATAATGCTCCCATTCCTGGTTTTGTTCAAGGCCCTATGCTTGGCATGCCTCATATCTGCGGAGTTAGCGATATTCCGGCAACGGCAGTACAGCAGGACATTGCATCTCCAGATGAACTACAATCCCTAACCAACTTACCCATCTTCGTGCTTCCTTCTAAGCCGAAGGACATCCAGTTTTCGAGAGCATACACACTAAGATATCCCACAGGAGAGGTGTTCATCTGCACCTTGATCTTTGAGTCGGTCAGTAACAATCTCACAGTAGCTATACTTATACAGCCGGATTTCAGCAGGCCTTACCCTGTGCGTAGAATAGACACTGTTGGGGATAATGGCTCTGTAGTGACCATTGAGAAGGTGAATTTTCTTCCGTCAAAGGGGATTTTAATTACAAGGAATCTATGACTATCGGTTTTTGTGGATCTATGACAACAAACTTTGTTCGGTGTTGATAGATCAACCCATTGATTTCGCCCAAGCAAAGGCACTTGCTGAATCATTGCGACTACTAGGTTAGCTATGCAACAGACTCCAATAGGAGGATATATTCAGTGTCGCAGTACTACATTTACGCACCTTTCTCTGGCCAGATCTGGGCTTATCCACCTTCTGGCAGTTACTGTTACCTAACAGGCACACATTACCCTGGGTGTGGATTGGGGAGCCAGGAGGATGGAAAACCTATGGACATTGGCGCTGGTTGGGACGGTGCTGGCATATACTTTCACGCCAGTACGAACGTTTTGAGTGTTCAAACAATCCGCCAGAAGAATTGCTTATGCAATGTTATGCCACCTGAGGGCTATGGTTTTATCAATAAGGGCGTGCTTGTTAAACTGTACTGGGGCCTCAATGCCGACCCAAGTAGCTACATAGGAGCAGTGTTATACGCTCATATTAAGAACAGAATAGCGAACGGCATTTATAACAACCCAAATGGGCTATTAATCGGTACCCTGGGACCAGATTGTAACTGCGATTGCTCAAGGGGTATCCACATACACATGGCGAAATCGGGGGGCGCCATACTAAATCCTTCTCTCTACTGCGGCCAGTTCACTTCTCGCGGAGGAACGCTCATTTACACTTTCTTTGCATAGTCTCTCCTTTGCCGCTTTGCACGTTGACAAATAATCGCAGCCAGCAGTCTTGTTAGCATTGCAGGAATGCAAGGGAGAAAAAACATGTTCAAGCCTCTCATAGCGTGCCTGGCCATAAGTGCGTTCTTAAGCGGCTGCGCTGTGGAACTTGCGGCGGATGCAAGCGACACGACCAGTAGCACTGCACCTACGTCCGCCGAAGGACTGCCAACAGCAACTCCGGCATCTACCTATGCAACTGAGTCCCCATCCACTGCTATGCCAGAGAACCCCACTCCACTGGCAATTAGTTATTTGGATATGCCCACCCCAGGCATTGTCAATGTCAGTAGCATAAAACTGTCTGCAGATGGGCGCCACGTTGTTATTGCCAACAACGGGCTTGTCTTCCTGTACGATCGGGAGACGGGCGAAGCACACCCTATCAACGTGGATTCAAATGGCCAGCCACTAGGAGGTTATGTCTCCGGTATTGCTATTGCGGGTGATGGGCGAACAGTGGCATTCTGGTCAACGAGCTCCGATCTCCACGCAGACGCCCCCGAAGCCGCTTGTGCGCCAGACCCCCGCCAGTGCGCTTCCCTATTTCTCTACGACGTTGCACACCAGACGCTGGAGAAGATCGCGGTTGGAGCGCCCATCGGTGGAGTGGGAGGCGTTGAGCCAGGCACGGCTCTCTCATCAGATGGGCGTCACGTGGTATTCTGGGCTGATGGTTTGCTTTACAGTGGCACCTATCTGTTTGACCGGTCAACCGGCACATTCTCGCAGATCAGCCAGTCAGCGAACGGAGCTGACATCTCCGCAGATGGGCATCTGGTGGCCTTCGTTTTAGGAGAAGACGTCTTTGTGCTGGATCGCAGGGCAGGCTCAATAGAGCAGGTCAACCTTACTCCCGATGGTCAATCAGCGGATGGCATCAGCGGCAGCCATGTCTTCCACGAGGGCAGACGCCCGGATCTCAGCCTCTCGGCGGATGGTCGCTTTGTCGTGTTTGCCTCAACTGCTACCAATCTGGTCGCTAACGACCTCCAGCCCTGCCGGTCGTACTTCGGCGAGATGCTCCCCGCCTGTCGCCACATCTACTTATTTGACCGTGAAACCGGCTCAACTGAACTCGTCAGTGTTGCCAGTACAGGCACGCCAGGTGACCATGAAAGCCTGGAGGGGATCGTCTCAGGGGATGGAAGATTCGTGCTTTTCACGTCCTTTGCGGGCAACCTGACTGAGAACAGCCCTTGCCGGGGTTACCAGATGCCCTGCCCACAAGTGTACCTGCGCGACCGCGAGCAAGATCTAACTTTCCTGATCTCCGGTTGGGTGGGTTTCCAGCCGAACAACAGCAGCTTCGCCTCGGATATCACAGCAGATGGACGCTTTGCGGCGTTCACCTCACGGGCTACCAATCTACTTCCCAACACCATGCAGAGAGGCGAGCAAGGAGCCTTCATTGCCGATCTGTTCAGGCTACTGGCAATAGACGAGTAGCGGTTGGAGGAGACGATGGCTTCTTCTCCACAGAGGGACGGGGCCGCATCTTTCCTCGCGCAGCGAAGAGGGAAGCACCACCCCTCCCTCACTCCTCCCCTTGCAGGAAGTCCTGTAGCCCCTCGCAGGTGGTGCGCACCGAACCGGCGCGCACGGCATAAGTGCGCTCTTTGCCCTCGGTGATGATCACCTGCACCAGCCCGGCAGCGCGCAACGCCTGCAGATGATGCACCACCGTCGGCGCCCGCAGCCGCAGCCGATGCGCAAGCTGCGTGGGCGTCAGTGCTTCACGGGCCAGATAGCGCATGATCTTCAGCCGCGTGGGGTCGGAGAGCGCCTTAAGTGCCCGCAGCAGCTGCTCGGGCACCACCTCGCCGGGCACCAGCGCGGCATCAGCGGGCCGTCCACCAAAGAGCAGCAGCGCACGCCCTTCCCCCAGGCGTTCAAAGAAGATCAGCGGAGCGCTCCAGTAGGAGGGAGCCAACACCAGATCAGAGAGCTTGAGCACCTCGGTGAAGGAGAGGCCCTGCGAGAGCTCCTCAACCAACCGCGGCACGCTGAGTCTCGTGGCCAGCTCCTGCCCCCGTTCCAGCGCATCCTGCAGGGCGGGGTAGATGCGCCGCTCCTCTTCAGCAAAAAAGGCTTCATAGTAGGCCCGCAGAGCGCGCAGGTAGCGCTCGCCGAATTCTTCAGCGCGCGTGCACCACTTGAGCAGCTTATCCAGCGCGCCGGGGCGCTGAGCGGTGCGCACCCGCTCCGCAGCGGCGAGCATGCGGCGCAAGGTCTCGCGCTCCTCGGCTTTCCAAACACCCTGTGCAGCGATCTCACGCAGGAGGGGCAGGGCCTCAGCGGGGATGCGGCTGTGGCGGGCCAACGTCAGCAGGCGCTCAGCGGGGGGCACTTTCTCCAGCGCACGCAGGGCGGTGGCGGCATCCTTAGGCGGCGGCAGAGTGTAGACCCAGGCGAGGGGCAGGCTCATCATGCTCATCACCTCGTCCAAGAACTCGCGCTCCGCACCGGGCAACCGTGAGCGCATCCCCGCCGCCCACACACCGCGCACGCCGTAGGTGGTTGGATCATGTAGCACATCCAAGCTGATGAAGAGGTCGTAGGCTGTGCCGAGGTCCCATTTCAACTGCGGCTGCATGAGGACGCCTCCCTGCAGGTTTAGAGGGCAATCTAACACATGGTAGCCATCTTGGGGGGCGGCGTCAAGCCCTGCCTTGAGATAGAGAAGAGATGCCGCCTACCTTACGGGGAATAATGAAGATCACCCCCCAGCGGTGAAGAATGTCACTTGATCCCCGGCGCCGAATGGCCTTACTGTGTGCATGATGGCTCTCGATCGATCGATCGATCGCTACTTCCTCACCACCGGCCGGGAGCCCAAAAGACCGAACCGCCGCCACGCTCGTCAAGGAGGGCGGTCATGCGCAGCAACTGGCTGGCGGAGATCGTGCGGCGCTCAGAGTGCGGCCCCTTCATGCGTGAGGCCGACTTTGAGATGGCCCTCGCCCGCCGCACCGCCGAACTCGTCGCCCACTACGCCATCCGCTTTGACCCACAGGTCATCGTCCCCGCCGATGATGCCCTCGCCGACCGCCTCTACGAGGCTGGCCTGACGCTCTTGGTGGAGCTGGGAGCCTACAATCAAAGCACCGAGCGGCGCATCCTCTTCAGCCGTGCCGAGGTGGAGGAGGCCGTTGCTGCGGCGCCTGCCGCCGTGACACTGGGCACAGGCAAGGATGTCGTCATAGAACGCCATCGCGGCGTGGAAAGCCGCATTCCCTGCGTTGTCCACAGTGGCCCAACGGGCACGCCTTGCTCGGAGCGCTATCATCCCCTTATCCTGCAATCCTGCGCACAGGAGCCACTGGTAAATTGCCTAGGGCATGGCTCAGTGGCGACCTACCAAGGGCAGCTCATCATCCCCGGCTCACCGCTGGAGATTCTGGCTGCCCGCAGCGAAGCGGCCAAGGCCCGCGAGGCAGTGCGTCAGGCTGGGCGGCCTGGCATGCACATTGAGGACAATGCTGTAGCGCTCACTTGCGCGGGCAAGATGGCCAGCATTGACCCTATCTCCGGCCTGCGTCCCTCCGATGGCTTGTTAGTGGCCCAACTGCCCGAACTGAAGACCAACTACGACCAGCTCTCGCGCGTGGCCTACATGCAGAGCATCGGCATGCACGTGGTAGACCTCATGACGCCGCTCATCGGTGGGTTGGGCGGCGGTGCGGAAGGCACGGCAATTGTCACTGTTGCCAGCCACCTGCTGGGGACAATCTGCTACAGCGCATCCTATCACTTTATGGGCCACATGCACCTGTTGCGCAGCAACAACACTGACCGTTTGGGGCTGTGGGTGCAGGCGGTGGTCGCGCAGGCGCTGGCACGCAACACGCCGCTGGTGGTGGTGAACGACATCTATGCCCTCTCTGGCTTGGGCACGGAGGAACTGTTGTGGGAAATCGCCGCGGGGGCGCTCGTCGGCACCGTTTGCGGCACGCACCAACACGGCACTGGGGTAACAGCGGGCAAGCAGACTGACCACACCAGTGGGCTGGAGGCACGCTTTCAGGCTGAGGTGGGGCACGCCGCGCTGGGCCTCAGCCGGCAGGAGGCCAACGAATTGGTGCTGGAGATATTGAGTCATTATGAAGCCACCCACAAAGATCCCCCGCCCGGCAAGCCCTTCCCCGCCCTCTACGACACCGACACATTGGAGCCAAAAGTGGAGTGGCTGGAGATTTATCATCGCGTGAGCGATGCGCTGCAGGCGCTAGGACTGGACATAGACGCTGGATGGAGGAAGGTGCGCGATGGCTACATCCCTTGAAACCCTGCGCAGCAACCTGAGCGAGGCCCTGCGCACAGGCTGTGCCGATGAGGCAGCCTCCTTTGCTCGGCAGGCGCTGGAGGCAGGTGAGGACCCGCTGGACCTGATCCAGAATGTGCTTGTCCCCACGCTGACGGCAGTAGGGCAGGACTTTCAGGCCTTCCGCATCTTCCTGCCCGAACTGATGGCCGCTGGCGAGGCCGCCAAGGCCGCCATGGCCGAACTGGAACCCGCGCTCAAGGCACGCTACGCCTCCGACCCCACGCTCAGCCAGCACGGCGGCACGGTGGTTATCGCCACCGTGCAGACCGACATCCACGACATCGGCAAGAACATGGTCTCCTCCATGCTCACCGCCTCTGGCTTCACGGTATATGATCTGGGCGTGGATGTGCCCATCAAGACCATCCTTGCCAAAGCGCAGGAGGTGAACGCCGACATCATCGCCTGCTCGGCGCTGCTAACCACCTCCCTGCCAGTGATGCGCGACCTGCTGCGCCTGCTGGAAGCCTCCGGTGAGCGCCCGCGCTTTAAGGTAATGGTCGGCGGGGCAGCGGTGACCCCCGCCTTCGCCCGTGAGATCGGGGCCGATGGCACCGCCGAGAACGCCCTGGCGGCGGTGGAGCTGGCCCGTAGGCTGATGCAGGAGAAACAGTGAGGGGTGCCTATGCTCAACTATCTGGAAATCCTGGACCGCGCCAACGAAGGGCCTTATCTCAAGGAAGAGGAGTGGGACCTAGACAAGGTGGCGGCCACCACCGCCGAGCTGGTGCGCCGCTATCGCCTCAAGTGGGACCCAGAGGAGATCATCACCGATGACGGCGGACTGGCTGACGCCGTCTTTGAGGCTGGGCTGGAGCTGGCGAAGGCCATCGGCTGCTACTCGCGCACCACGGAGCGTGTCATCCTCTTTGACTCCGATGAACTGGAAGAGGGCCTGCGCCACATGCCGCAGGCGCTGGTGATGGGCGAGGGCAAGGACGCCCGCACGCTCTTCCCACGCCGCATCATGGACGAGCGTCCGCCGTTGGTGTGGGCGGGCAACCCCGGCGCCCCCTACCCCGAAGAGCTCTTCAAGCCCTCCGTGATCAGCTGGGCGCAGGAGCCGATCGCGGACCTCATCACCTGTGGCACATTGACCCACGTGGACGGGCGCGAGGTGCGCACCGGCGACCCATTGGAGATCGTAGCCACGCGGCGTGAGCTGCAGCTACTGCGCCAGGCTCTGCGCGAGGTGGGCCGCCCCGGTATGGGGATGCTGGCTGCGCAAAGCAGCGTCTCGGAGCTGGGCGATCTGGCCGTAGCCCATCCGGATTACCTGCGCCCCTGCGATGCGCACCTCATCCCTATGCTCAATGAGATGAAGATGGATCACCGCAACATCGCGCGGGTGGTCAATTCGCTGGAGTACGGGATGCGCAACGCTGCGTTGGTGTGCGTCATCGTGGGCGGCTTGGGCGGCGATGCCCCCGGCTCGGCAGTGATCAATGTAGCCTCGTTCATCCTCGCCAACCTCACCTGCCGCGCCGATTACATGTTGCTGCACCCCATCCATATGCGGCATGTCGCCACAACGACGCGCAGCACGCTATGGGTGGAGAGCATCGTGCAGCAGGCCTTTGCCCGCAATGCCCCCTGTATCATGGTCACCGACATTTACCCCAAGAGCGGCGCCCTGACGAGAGAGCTGCTCTATGAGACCGCCGCTAACGCCATCGTCATCACCGTCACAGGCGGGCATCTGGAGGGATGCGGCTCAGCGGATGGCCGCCTGCCCAATGGCACAGGCCTTGAGGCGCGGCTGATGGGCGAAGTGGGGCGCGCCATCACTCGTCAGGGGGTGACGCTGAAGGAGGCCAATGCGCTGGTGCTCCGGCTGCTGGAGAAGTACGAGCACATCTTTGAACAGCCTGAAGGCAACCCAGGCGTGCGCTTTGACCAGGCCTACGACCTACGCACGCTGCGCCCCGTGCCGCAGTGGCAGCAGATGTACGAGGAAGTCAAGCGCGAGCTACGGGCGCTGGGGATTGAGGTATAACCCTCACCCCGAACTATAGGCTTGGGGGGTGTGTGCCCTCGCTCTTTCCCTCCGAGGTGCACAGCAGATCTGAAAATCCGGCTGAGGGGTGAGGGGCTTAGGACGATTGTCCCCTCACCCTGACATTCCACCGATTCTGTGCTATGCTTGCAGAGGGAGGATCACTACAGGGATACACACACGATGAGCGACGCACCCCGCTCGCGCAGCACCTTCCGCCAAGCCCCTTGGCGTACACAGACGCAGACCACCTCGCTGGTGCTGGCGGTAGTGGTCATAGTAGTGGTGATCGGGGCACTGTATCTGGCGCAGGCCAGCCGCACCGCCACCGCTGGGCGCAGGTTGCAGGCGCTGGAGGCTCAACGCCGCACCCTAGAGCAGCAGAACGCCCAGCTGCGCGCCGAGATCGCCGCCCTGCGCTCCGTGCCGCGCCTCATCGCTGAGGCCGAGCAGCTGGGCTACCACGCCGCCCGCATGGATGAGGTGGAGTATCTCTTCATCCCTGGGGCCCCGCCGCAACCCTTACCTACTCCCACGCCCGCCCTTGTCGTAGAGCAGGCCGTGCCCCCTTACCGCGAAACCCTCTCCGGATGGCTGGCCGCACAGTGGGCGATCTTCCGCGTGCAGTTTGCCGATTTCTGGGAGCGCACCTTCAGCAACGGCAGGCCGCCGCCGGAAACCCCCACCCCGATGCCGGAGGAAACAGCGGATGGATGAGAGCCTCAACCGCCGCCTGAGCGTGGTGGGTGTCATCCTGTTGACGCTCACCGGCCTCATCGTCTACCGACTCATCTCGCTCCAGTTCGGGGTGAATACGGCCTACTTCGCCGCCACGGCGCTCACCGAGTACCGCTATCAGGTAACGACGCGCCCACCACGCGGTGAAATCTACGACCGCCACGGTGTGCTGCTGGCTACCAACGCCATTGAGTACGAGATCGGCCTCTCGCCTGTGCTGATCTACGACCGTGAGGGCACCGCTCAAAAACTCTCAGAAGCGACAGGCATCCCCGTGGAGGAGCTGCTGGCGGACATGTCCCAGCCCTCTCCCTATGTGCTGCTGGTGCGCCCCGCCCCAGCAGCGATGGGTCAACGTGTGCTGGCGCTCAACTTAGATGGCGTGGTGGTCTCGCCCCTTACACGCCGTTTTTACCCCCATGGCTCGTTGGCGGCGCACGTGCTGGGCTTCGCGGCGCTGGACGATGTGGGCTACTACGGCGTGGAGGGCTACTACGACGACGTGCTGGCCGGACAGATCGGCGTCACCGACCAGAGCCGCATCCCCTTTGAGGCTGCCCCTGGCGAGGGGTGGCGCCCCGGTGCCGACCTCTACCTGACCATAGACAGTGAAATCCAGTACCTCGCCGAAAACACGCTGGCCGCCGCGCTAGAGACCACCGGCGCCGAAAGCGGCACCATCATCATCATGCAGCCGCGCACGGGTGAGATACTGGCACTGGCCAACCTGCCCACCTTTGACCCCAATCGCTTCGCCAGCGAGGACGAGGCCCGTTTTGATAACCCTGCCATCAGCTACCAGTACGAGCCGGGCAGCGTGCTCAAGGTGCTGACGATGGCCATCGCGCTGGAGCAGGGCGTGGTGGAGCCAGCCAGCACTTACAACGATACGGGCGTGATTGAGGTGGGCGGCGTGGAGATCTACAACTGGGACCGCGCCGCGCACGGCGTGGTGGACATGACCGAGCTGCTTGCCAAGTCGCTCAACGTGGGAGCAGCCACGCTCAGCCTCAAGCTCGGCCCCACGCGTTTCTACGCCGGTTTGGAGGCCTTCGGGTTGGGGCGCCCTACCGGCGTGGACCTGGCAAGCGAGATCGGAGGGACGCTGCGCAAGCCCGGCAATGCCAATTGGTTTGAGTCTGATCTGGGGACCAACGCCTTTGGGCAAGGGTTGGCTGTGACGCCGCTGCAGTTGGTGACGGCGGTGGCAGCAGTGGCCAATGATGGCCTGCTTGTGCAGCCGCACATCCTGACGCGGCGCGTGGATGCCGATGGCTCAGAGACGACCTTTGAGCCGATGGTGGTGGGGCGGGCCATCTCACCGCAAACGGCGCATACGCTGGCCGCCATGTTGGCCGATGCGCTGGAGCGTGAAGCATCCAACGCGCTGGTGCCGGGCTACCGCATCGCCGGTAAGACGGGCACAGCCGAGATTCCCCTGCCGGGCGGTTACGATCCGGAGAAGACCATCGCCAGCTTCATCGGCTTCGGCCCATTGGATGATCCCCAGTTCATCGTGTTGGTGAAGCTGGATAAGCCCACCTCGTCGCGCTGGGGGTCGCAGACGGCGGCACCGGTGTTCAGCCAACTGGTGCAGCGACTGGTAGTGTTGATGGAAATCCCACCCGATGCGGTGCGGCTAGCCCAACGGTGAGGAGGAGACGGCTCACGCCCAGAAGCACAACAGGTTTGGGGAAACAAGGAGCGTGCCCATGCGCGTCTTGTTGATCGGCGGCTCTGGGTTCATCGGCCAGCGTGTCGCCGCCCGCCTGCGGCAGCGCGGCCACAGCGTGATCGTTTTTCACCGGGGGGAGACCACCCCCATCACTGATGCACAAGTCCAGCACATTGTGGGCAATCGGCTGGAGATCGATCGCCATGTGGAGGAGATCGCCGCCGCCCGTCCTGACGCCGCCATTGATTTCCTGCCGTGGAACGACAGCGACACTCGCCGCGTGATTGAGGCCCTGCAGGGACGGGTAGAGCACGTCGTTCACCTTTCCAGCGGCGATGTGTACCGTGCGTGGGGCTACTTCCTGCGCGGTACCTGCGGCGAGCCGGTCCCTCTGCGCGAGGATGCCCCTCTGCGCGAGGAGCTTTATCCCTATGCTGGCACCCAACCCGGCATGGAGAACTACGACAAGGTGTTGGCCGAGCGGGAAATCCTCACCGCTCATTTTGAGCGCGGCTACCCCGGCTGTATCCTGCGCCTGCCGATGGTCTTTGGCCCGGGCGACCGCCAGCATCGGCTGTGGGATTATGTGAAGCGCATGGTGGACAAGCGCCCTGCCATCTTGCTAGGGGCGTGTCAGGCGGCGTGGCTATGGCAGCGCGGCTTTGTGGATGATGTGGCGCTCGCCATTGTGCTGGCTGCCGAACGGACAGCCTGCGCTGGGCAGGTCTACAACGTGGGTAGCCGCACCACACTCAACATGGCGGCGTGGGTGCGCCGCATCGGCGATGCGCTGGGCTGGCGCGGCGAGATCATCACCGTGCCCGATGGCGAATTGCCCTCCCATCTGCGCAAGCCTTACACCTACCAGCAGCACATCCTCTTTGACACCACCAAAATCCGCCGCGAGCTGGGCTACGAGGATCTCACCGACCCTGACGAGGCCATTCGCCTCGCTGCCGAGTGGCAGCGCGATCATCCGCCCACCTCTTATGACATGGAGCGCTTTAACTACACCGCTGAAGACGCCGTGCTCAAGGAGGTAGCTGGCGTGTAGCGGGCCGAGCAGTTGGCAATGAGGATTGCTCAGCCGCTAATGGCCAAATAGTGTATACTTAAGGCATCATCTAGGGTGCCGGAATACCGGCTAGAGGCAGGCACTGCCCTTACAGGAGCGCTATCATGAGATTTATCTTTCATGGAGCAGGGCAGGGGCTGACGGAGTACGCATTTATCATATTGCTGGTGGGATTGGTGGTGATCGCCATCCTGGTCTTCGTCGGCCCGGCGATAGGCAACGTTTTCAGCAATCTGGTCACCGCGCTGTAGCCTGCAGCCTACGCATCACGCCTCGCGGGAAGCTTGCCCCTCGCCCTGACGCGATGGGGAGTGCTTTGTGTTGTGTGGTGGCAAAGGGAGCCAGAGGACGCCCTATGGATGAAGAGGAACGCACGGAAATGATCCGCTACAAGGTGCGTCAGATCATCGCCCGACGGCAAGCGCTGCGCATCGGTGCGGTGGCGCTCATCATCCTCTCCCTGATCTTCTTCGCGCGCGGCACCTACGCGGTAGCCCTCCTGCTGGCACTGGGCGCAGTGGCCTTAACTGTGCTCTCCGATTGGATCGTCAAACCCCCCGAAGAACTATGAGCGCCTGAAAGGATACCCCCTTGCCCCTCCCTCAGCACGTCCTTATCCGACTGCGCGAGCTCTTCGGCGAGCGCCTGCTGCTGGATGAACCGCTGGCGCGCTATACCTCGGCGCGCATCGGCGGCCCAGCGGATGCCTACTTGCCCGTCTATACCCGCAGAGAACTGGCCACAGCAGCGCGCATGGCTTGGGCGCATGAAGTGCCGCTCTTCATCCTCGGCGGCGGTTCCAACATTTTGATCAGCGAGCGCGGCGTGCGCGGTTTGGTTATCCACAACCGCACGGATTACGTCGCTTTTGACGGCGCACGGGTCACCGCCGATGCAGGGGTGAGCACCATCCGGCTGGCGCGGCGCTGCGCCAAGCGGGGACTCTCTGGTCTGGAGTGGGCGATCGGCATCCCTGGCACACTGGGAGGGGCAGTGTTCGGCAACGCAGGCGCACATGGCAGCGACATGAGCAGCGTGCTGCTGTACGTGGAGGCGGCCGTCCCCAAAAGCAACGTGCGCCTCTCTAACGCTGATCTGGCCTTCCAATACCGCTCCTCCATCCTCAAGCGCGTGCCGCGCCGCATCGTCATCCTGCGTGCCACCCTACAGCTGAAGCGCGACCATCCGGCAGCCATTGCGGCGCGCATGGAGGAGTACAACGCCTACCGTAAGCGCACCCAGCCACCCGGGGCGACCATCGGCAGCATGTTCAAAAACCCGCCGGGTGACTTTGCTGGCCGTCTGATAGAGGCCGCCGGCCTGAAAGGCGCACGTGTGGGCGGAGCGCAGATCAGCACGATGCACGCCAATTTCTTCATCAACCTCGGCGGGGCTACGGCGGATGATGTGCGGGCGCTGATGGACCTCGCCCGCGAGGAAGTGTTGCGTCAATTCAAGGTAGAATTGGAGCCGGAGATTGAACTGGTAGGGGAGTGGTAGGGTAGCGGCCTATGACCCTCACGTTGGAGTTCTTCGCAGAGGCCCTCGGCAGCCAGCGCCCTCAGGGATGGCATCCCGTCGGCGGTGTGGCTATTGACTCGCGGCAGGCGGCGGGGATGGTCTTCGCCGCCCTGCCGGGCGAGAAGGCCGACGGCCATACGTTCGTTGCCCACGCCTTTGAACAGGGCGCTCTGGCCGCGTTGGTGGAGCGCGAGGTGGAGACCCCCTACCCCATTGTGGACCTGCGCGGCGCGGCAAGTGACGCCCCGGCTTGGCCCTCACCGCCGCTGGTGCTGCGCGTGGAGAACGTCCTGCTGGCCCTGCAAGAGGTCGCCCGCCAATGGTGCCGCCGCTGGCTGGCGGCTAGCTCTGCTCACCGTATCATCGGCATCACCGGCAGCGTGGGCAAGACCACCACCAAGGAGCTGGTGGCCGATGTGCTCGCCATGCGCTACCGCACGCTGAAGAGCGAGAAGAGCTACAACAACGAGATTGGCATCCCCGTGACGGTGTTGCAGCTACGCGAGGAGCATCAGCGCGCCGTCTTGGAGATGGGCATGTACACCACCGGCGAGATCCGCCTGCTGACGACCATCGCCCCGCCACAGGTAGGCGTGGTGACGCTCATCGCACCGGTGCATCTGGAGCGCGCCGGCTCCATGGAGGCCATCGTCAATGCCAAAGCTGAGCTGGTGGAGGCCCTGCCACCGGACGGCGTGGCCATCCTCAACATAGACGATGAGCGCGTCATGTCGCTGACGCAGCGCACCGCCGCACGGGTGATGACCTACGGCCTCAATCCCGCCGCTGACGTCTGGGCCGAAGATATAGAGAGCCTTGGGCTGGAGGGCATCCGCTTTTGGATGCACTACGGCGGCCAGCGCTACCGCATCCGCCTGCCCATGTTGGGACGCCACAGTGTGCACACCGCTTTGCGTGCGGCAGCAGTGGGCTTTGTGGAGGGCCTGACGTGGGAGGAGGTAGTGAGCGGCCTGCAATCCACGCGCAGCCAGCTGCGCCTCATTGCCGTCAAAGGCCCCCGCGGCTCGGTGATCTTAGACGATACCTACAACGCCAGCCCGCCCTCCACCCTCGCCGCCCTCAACCTGCTCAACGACCTGCTGGAAGGGCGGCGCATCGCTGTGCTGGGCGATATGCTGGAACTGGGCGCTTATGAAGAGCGCGGCCATCGCGATGTGGGCATCCGCGCCTCGGCGGTGGCCGACCTGCTGGTGACGGTGGGCGAGCGCGGGCGCATCATCGCTGAAGAGGCACTGCGCTGCCGCATGCCTGCCGAATGCGTGCACTCCTTCGCCACGCCGGAGGAGGCGGCGACCTTCCTGCTCACGCAGATTGAAGCAGGCGATGTAATACTGGTGAAGGGGTCGCGGGCGGTAGGCATGGAGCGCATCGTCAACCTGCTTACGCAGGCAGCAGAGGGATGAAAGTCGGTAAAGGGCAGGCTCGGGTGCGGCTGAAGCGCTATAAGAGAGAGTTCGGCCACTCCTACACCTTCGGTGTCTTCCCCACACTGGAACTGCTGCACCATCGCCCCGAGCAGGCCGTGCAGGTGCTGCTGCACTCCCAAGGGGCGCGCAACGCGGGCGTGGAGAAAATCCGCGCCCTGTGTGCCCAATGCGGCATCCCCTGTGCCGAGGACGACCGCACTGTGGAGCGTTTGGAGCCCCGCGAGAACACCTACGCCGTTGGCGTGTTTGAGAAGTATGCGCCGCGTCTCCAGCCGCAAGCTAACCACGTGGTGTTGGTCAACCCCACCGACATGGGCAACCTCGGCACGATCCTGCGCACCATGCTGGCCTTTGGCGTGGACAATCTGGCGCTCATCCGTCCAGCGGTGGACATCTTTGACCCGCGTGTGGTGCGCGCCTCCATGGGGGCGCTGTTTCAGGTTGCCTTCACCTATTTTGACCGCTTTGAGGAATACTGCGCCGCCTTTGGGGGCCATGCGCTATATCCTTTCATGACGGATGGGCACACCCATCCAGCAAGTGACCTTCCGCCCGCCCTTTGCCCTCATCTTTGGCAACGAGAGCGCCGGCCTGCCCGCTGCCTACCACGAGGTGGGGATAAGCGTGGCCATCCCACACTCGGCAGCGGTGGATTCGCTTAACCTTGCTGTAGCGGTGGGCATTGCGCTGTACGCAAGCACACAGCAGCGCGGCGAAGCGCAGAGATCGCTCAGCCACTAGGGCCAGTCGTCCTTCTCGTGGCCCTCAAAAAGGGGTAGGATGCCCATCTCGCGCAGGGCATTGAGCAGGGCGGGCATATCCTCACGCCGCACAAGGTGGGCGTGTGGCCCGATCTGCCGGCCCAGCCAGCGGGCTACGCGCTCATTGTCGCGCAGGCGCTCATAGACGCCCAGATCACGCGCCGAGAGCACCACCACATCGTACACGATGACCTCGCGGGGGCTGGTGTGCCAATTCTCCAGCATCTTCAGCACGTTGGCGGGCAGGGTGTTCCCTGAGAGGCGCTGCAGGAACGGCACAATGTGAGAAAGGAGCGAGATGCCCTCATCGGCCACACGGGCGATGGCCTGCGGCGTCAGCCGGTAGAGATAGACGCCCTCATCGCGGCCCTCCTTGCCGGGGACGTAAGGCGCAGGCGGCGGGGCGCTGATCCAGGCCGCAAAGCGGGCGATCTGCACCCGATCGTAGCGGCTGAGGTCCACCGGCACGCTGATCACACCCTGCTCATCCACGCGGATACGGGCGGGACGATCGGGCGTATCAGGCCAGGGGACGCGCCCCTGTAGGGCTAACCCCAGCGGGGTGATGAGAAAGGCGCTGCGCCCAGCCTGCACCAGACCCAGCCAGTGCATAGGCCCTTCCACGATGAAGCGGATGAGCGCCCCCTCAATGTGATCCCAGTACTGGAAGCCGTGCATGATCTCGCCGCTGTAGGCATCGCGCAGATACCAGGCACCGTAATCGCCACCGGGGCGTTGAAAATCGGGGTTGCTCTGCTTGATGTACTCAATGAACCCGTCTAGACTCCACCAGATTTCCGTGGGCACGTCGCGCATCATTTCTACAATGGTGCGGCGGGCCACAGGCCCCACTTCCGGCCACTGATCGGCTTCCAGGCCGGGGGTGTACTGCAGGTCGTTCCAGTGGGGGGAAGCATACCACGCTTCGGCTAGCAGGCGCGCCTGATGCATGCGGGAAGCCTCCAGCCAGGGGCGCACACGTTCTTTGTCCACCCGCGTCACGACGTGCGTCAGCGTGGTCTCATCAACGATGAAGCGCAGATCATAGGCCAGCTGCACCAGCAGAGCGCGATAGGCCGCTTCGGTAGGGCGGCGCAGGTGGCGATCGATCACCTCTACAGGCGCATTGACCAACCACTCGCGGGCATTGGCCTCGCGCACCAGCAGATAGGCGAGCAGGGTGGCCATATCATCGGGAGCGGTGGGATAACCGTCTTTCAAGCGGCGCGGCGGGGCGACAGCATAGCCGGGCGCGCGGGCCAGCGTTTCAGGGGGCGGCTGAGGGAGCAGCAGGCGCAGGTCGGAGGGGATGGCGATGTGCTCCTGCACACCGGCAGGAGTCGGCTCAAAGGCGCGCACGATAAGGCCGCGATAGTACAGCGCCTCGGTGATGCTGATAGGGGTGAGCCAGGGCTTTTCACGCTCGCGGCGGGCCGGCCCCATGGGGCGCAGGTCGCCATAGCGGCGCACAAAGTGCGAGAAGGGCATCTTGCCGCCCTGCGCCATGAGGTCAAAGAGCGCGCCCTGCTGTTCGCTGTCCAGCCGTTCCCACACCGCTGCGGCGGCTTCAGGGCGCAGCATGGCAGCGGCGAGCTCTTCCGCTGCCAACGCGCGCTCCGTGGCCCGCAGGTCTATATCCCACTGCGTGGCGATGATCTGCAGCAGGTCAAGGTCGTAATCCAGCAGCGCGCGCACCAGTGTTGGCATAGTGCACCGATGGCAAAGCGGGCAACAGGGCGTTGCCCCTTATTATACTATCGGTGCAACGTACTTACCCCTTGCCCAGCACGCGCAGCGCCTGCGGCAGGATGCTCACTTCCACGCGGCGCAGGCCAGCCTCCCAAGGGCCAAAGACCTCGCCGTCCACGTGAATGGCCATCGTCTGCGCTGCCTGAATGCGCATGTGGCGGGCTGTGCCGCTTTCAAAGAAGCGCGGATGTTTGAGGTGCTGGCCCTGCATCACCACCGGCAGGAAGCGCAGCATGTTGAAGCGGCTCATGCGGCGCATGATGGTATAGGTGATCAACCCATCATCCACGCAGGCATCCGGCGCCACCGGAAAACCGCCACCTTCGCGGGGGCCGTTGCAAATGCTGATGGTGGTGATGCCCAGCGTCCTCGGCGCACCGCCGTCTACTTCCAGCGTTGCGTCCAGCGTCACAGGGCGCAGGAAGATCGTCTCCAGCACCGAGATAAAGTAAAGCATGAAGCCACGCCAGCGCGTCTTGCTCTGCGCAGCGATGTTGACCGCGCCGGTGAAGCCAATGCCAATGGTATTGTCCCAATACTCTTGCCGCCCTGTCTCATCGGTGATGAGGCCCACATCCACCGCGCGCGTTGCCGTGCCCAGCAGGCAGTGCACCGCTTCCAGGGGGTCGGCAGGCAGGCCGATGTTATAGGCGAAATCGTTGCCGGAACCGACGGGCACCACGCCTAGCAGGGGGCGGCGGTCGGCTGACACCTGCATCAGCCCGTTGACCACCTCGTGCACAGTGCCATCGCCACCGATGGCCACCACAACATCATAGCCCTCTTGAGCAGCCTCGTGTGCTAGCTCAACGGCATGACGCGGGCGTTCAGTGCTGACCCATGAGAGGGTGTAGTCCCCACCATTGGAGGCGCCCCGCACCTGCTCCTCAATGACCTCGCGCAGGCGGGGGCCTTTTTCAGCGGCGTGGCCGTGATCGGCGGCCGGGTTGAGGATCATCTTCAAACGCGGCATGGTACCCATCACCTCTTCCATAGGATGTTGGGGCGTATAGGTACCACGCCCTTGCCAAAAGCGCAAGCCGCCGAGTCTAACGCACCCCAGTACCCTCGGACGGGTCTACAGGTGGTGTAACTCGGTCAGATCGGCGCCATCCAGCAGGGCGACGGCAAGTTTCAGTACCCTCGGACGGGTCTACAGGTGGTGTAACGCAACAGAAGGCACTCACTGAAATATTGGAACGCGTGTTTCAGTACCCTCGGACGGGTCTACAGGTGGTGTAACCCACCCGCCCGTGGCGTGGGCCACCCGCCCGTGGCGTGTTTCAGTACCCTCGGACGGGTCTACAGGTGGTGTAACTCGGTC
>FWPU01003764.1_pt1 | contig 37174 bp, 33 predicted proteins | sample 2228361 | NCBI WGS metagenome assembly FWPU01 (sample SAMEA103939777, study PRJEB20133) | metagenome
TCTCCTTCAGGCCCCTGAGCTCGTCGGTCGCCGCGGATATCGCGGCCATGGACAGGATCTTGGTCGTATCCTGGAAGCTCGCGGCCGCGATGAACGAATCAGTTGAGAGCGCGGCCCTGGTTATGCCCAGGAGGACAACCTTGTGCTGTGCTGGTCTTCCGCCAGACGCGACAACCTTGGCGTTTTCCTCCTTGACCCTTGAGAGATCAACCAGGTCGCCGGGCAGGAAACGGGTGTCTCCGGGGTCTTCTATCTTGACCTTGCGGAGCATCTGCCTGACGATTATCTCTATGTGCTTGTCGTCTATCTCAACGCCCGAAAGCCTGTAGACCTCCTGCACCTGATCAAAGAGGTATTCCTGGACATACTCCTTTCCCCTTATCCGAAGGAGATCGTGTGGGTCTATTGAGCCCGTAGTTAGAGGTTCTCCAGCCTCAACCGTTTCGCCATCGCCGACCAAGAGATAACGCCCATAGGGGACATCGTATGAAACCGGAGCGCCCTCCTTTGGAACTACCTTTATCTTGAAAACGCCTTTTTCCAGGCTCTCAACCGAGACCACGCCCGCTATTTCCGAGACCAGGGCCTTGTCCGCTGGGCTTCGGGCCTCAAAGAGCTCCTCAACCCTGGGCAGGCCTCCGGTTATGTCTCTCGTTTTCGCTATGCCGGCGGAGATCTTGGCTATTATCTCGCCTTCCTCAACAATGGGAGCCTCGGCCGTTCCATCGGACTTTATGGCGTCTATGGCCTTGCCCGCTAGCCTGCACTCGTGAACAAGCGCGACCTCCTCAAGGATGTTCCCGGTTTTCTCGTCCACTATGACGGCCTTGGGATAGAGCCTACGCTGTCGGGAAACCTGGATGACATACTCAACCTTGTTCTCCTCAACCGTCTCGCGCAGGGTTATGTTCGGGACAACATCAACTAGCGTGAGCCTGCCTTTCTTTGAGGCAAGGATGGGCAGGGCATAAGGTTCCCACTCGCAGAGAACCGCGCCACGGTCCACCTTCTGGCCGTTGGAGACGAAGACCTTTGATCCGTAGGGAATATTGTAGCGCTTCTCCCTTTTGCCGGTCTCATCCTTCAGGATGATGACGCCCTTGCGCGAGAGAACGCTTCTGACCTTTTTCTTGCCGGCCAGAATGAGATTCTGAAACTCTACCTTGCCACTGAAAGCAGCTACATGCGCGGCCTGCTGGGCTATTCGCTCGGAAACACCGCCGGTGTGAAATGTCCTAAGGGTGAGCTGGGTCCCCGGCTCTCCTATGGATTGCGCGGCCATGACCCCAACAGCTTCCCCTATCTCCACGGGGCGGCCGGTTGCAAGGTTCCTGCCATAGCACTTCGCGCAGAGCCCGCGCTCGGCCGCGCAGTAGAGCACGGACCTGATGGTGACCTCGTCAATGCCAGAGGAATCTATCCTCTCCGCGGCCTCCTCGTCTATCTCCTGTCCTTCCGCAACTATAAGCTCGCCGGTCTCAGGGTCGCTTATATCATCAAAGGCGACACGTCCGATTATCCTCTCGGAAAGGGGTTTTATAACGGTCTCACCCTCCTTGAGCGCGGTCATACGCCTGCCCTGGACGGTGCCGCAATCCTCCTGCACTATGGAGACCTCCTGCGCTACATCAACCAGCCGCCTTGTTAGGTGGCCGGCGTTTGCGGTCTTCAGCGCTGTGTCAGAGAGGGACTTCCTGGATCCGTGGGTTGATATGAAGTATTCCATGGACGAGAGTCCCTCCTTCAGGGACGAGAGGATGGGTGTCTCAATGAGGTCGCCTATCTCACCCTTCTTGACAGGCCTGGCCATCAGTCCCCTCATCCCAGCGAGCTGGCGGACCTGGTCCATGTTGCCCCTGGCGCCGGATGACACTATGAGGTGAATTGGGTTGAATCCCTCCCTGTCCTCTGCCATGCACCTGGCGAGCTCACGCTTGACCTCATCGGTCGTCCTGGTCCAGATGTCCAGGATGTTTTGGTAGCGTTCGGCCCTGGATAGCTCCCCTTTCTTGAAGAGGGAATTGACCCTGCCAACCTCCTCAAAGGCCTTTTTCAGTATCTTTGATTTGTTCGGCGGAACCAGGAGATCATCTATGCCAAAGGTCAGGGACGATATTGTGGCGTAGTAAAACCCCATATCTTTGAGGTTATCCAGGAGCCTTGTAGTATCAAGGGTTCCCAGGAGCTTGAAACATTTCGCCACCAGGTTCTGGACGGACTTCTTGTCCTGTGTCTCGTTCAGGTAGCCAAGACGCGCCCTGAGCTCCTGCGGGAGCATGTTGTTGAAAATGAGCCGGCCCACGGTGGTCTTCACCGGAACGAATTTGCCGCCCGGCATGGTGTCAAGTGGATCGCCGTCCTCCCTGAGCATAACGGTTACAGGGGAATTCAGATCAACCAGTCCGGAGTCGTAGGCAGATAAGGCCTCGTTCCAGTCCGAAAAAGCCCTGATGGGTTCCCTGTCAAAACCCCTGGGTTTGGTCAGGTAGGACAGACCAGCGACCATGTCCTTTGAGGGCGCGGCCAGGGGCTTTCCGTGGGCTGGGGACATGATGTTGTGCGGGGCATAAAGGAGGTAGTAGCTTTCCGCCTGGGCCTCAAGGGATATTGGAACATGAACGGCCATCTGGTCGCCATCAAAGTCCGCGTTGAACGCGGAACAGACCAGGGGATGGATCCTTATGGCCTTACCCTCAACCAGGATGGGATCAAATGCCTGGACCGAGACCCTGTGAAGGGTGGGAGCGCGGTTCAACCATATCGGGTGGCGCCTGGTCACATCCTCAAGCATTTCCCAGACACCCTCGTGCCTTCTCTGAAGGAGCTTCCTCGCGCTCTTGGAGCTCTTGGCAAGGCCAGAGTCCTCCAGCTTACGCTCTATGAATGGCTTGAATAGCTCAACCGCCATCTCCTTTGGAAGGCCTGCCTGGTTGAGCTTGAGTTCCGGACCTACCACGATAACCGAGCGCCCGGAGTAGTCAACCCTCTTGCCAAGCAGGTTCCTGCGCAGGCGACCGTGTTTTCCCCTGAGGACATCCGAGAGGGATTTGAGCCTCCTGCCGCCCCGGCCAACGACCGGCTTCTTGCGCCGTGAGTTGTCCAGGAGTGCATCAACCGCCTCCTGAAGCATACGTTTCTCGTTCCTGAGGATTATCTCCGGGGCCCTTATGTCCATCATGTGCTTGAGCCGGTTGTTCCGCGATATCACATGCCTGTAGAGGTCGTTTAGGTCAGAGGTAGCATACCTGCCACCCTCCAGGGGGACAAGGGGCCTGAGATCCGGAGGAATAACGGGCAGGACATCAAGGATCATCCAGGCCGGGTTGTTCCCGGAGTTCATGAAGGCCTCAACTATGCGCAGTTTCTTTAGGAACTTCGCCCTCTTTAGCGCGGAGCGCTCCACCTTCAAGTATGTCTGCAATTCTATGTATAGCTTCTCCAGGTTCGTCATCTTCCTGCCATCGGAGAAGGTGGTTTCCTGGTGTAGCTCTTCCAAGAGCTTCTTTATTGGCGGAGCGCCCATCTCAGCGACGAAAGAGCCGGGGCCGAACTCTTCCTTTTTCTCGCGGTAATCCGTTTCCGAGAGTATCTGTCCCTTCTCAAGCGGGGTTTCGCCGGGGTCAGTGACTATGTAGGCGTCGTAGTAGAGGACATCCTCCAAGTCCAGCTTGTTGACATCAAGCAGGGTGGCAATGATTGAGGGAGGAACCTTGTAGAACCATATGTGCGCGACCGGAACTGCGAGCTTTACATAGCCCATCCTCTCCCTGCGCACCTGGCTCGTGGTCACCTCAACGCCGCACTTTTCGCAGACTATCCCTGAATAGCGTTTGCCCTTGTAGTGGCCGCACGAGCACTCGTAGTCCTTCGTGGGTCCGAAGATCTTCTCGCAGAACAACCCCTGTTTCTCTGGCCTCTGGGTCCTGTAGTTTATGGTCTCGGGGAACTCAACCTCGCCGAGGCCCTCCTCTCCCCTCTCCCTGCCCTTGCGCTCCGCGTATGACCAGAGCATTATGGATTCAGGGCTGGCAAGAGAGATTGAAATACCCTTGAGGCTTATCGGGGATATATCGGTTATGTTGTCCGTCTTGATCCTGGCCATTTTATTCTCCCTCCTCTTCTTCGGTGAAGACCTCAACATCCAGTGCGAGGCCCTTCAGCTCCTTCAGGAGAACCCCGAACGACGCGGGAAGAGAGGGCTTGGGCGGGTCCTGGCCGCCCCTGAGTATGGACTTGTAGAGGGCGTTCCTGCCCTTGATGTCGTCGGATTTCACCGTGAGCATCTCCTGGAGGGAATAGGCCGCGCCGTGGGCCTCCAGGGCCCACACCTCCATCTCTCCGAAGCGCTGGCCGCCAAAGTGGGACTTTCCGCCAACGGGCTGTTGGGTTATCAGGGAATAGGGCCCTATTGCCCTGGCGTGTATCTTGTCCTCCACCATGTGCGAGAGCTTCATCACATAGATGTAGCCAACCATGGCCGGCTCAAGGAAACGCTGTCCGGTCCGGCCATCCCTGAGATAGACCTTGCTATCCTCAGGGAGGCCAGCGAGCCTCAGCTGGGACTTGACCTCATCTATGGGTATTCCCTCAAAAACGGGCGTGGCATACCTTATGCCATTTTTCGCGAGATCCCTCGCGTGATCCATGATCCAGGAGTCCGGGGCACCGTTGAGCCAGCGCGTAAGGTTCTTGTCGTGCTGGATCCTGTATAGCGCGGTCAGGAACTTCCTGACCTTCTTCGGATTACCCTCTTCCACGAGCTCGGCGAGGCGTTTCGTGTTCTCAACCGCGGCCCACCCGAGCATGGTTTCCAGTATCTGGCCAACATTCATCCTGGAGGGCACCCCAAGGGGATTCAGGACGATGTCCACGGGCGTCCCGTCCTCAAAGAAGGGCATATCCTCCTCCGGGACTATCTTTGAGCAAACACCTTTGTTCCCGTGGCGCCCGGCTATCTTGTCGCCAACCTGGAACTTTCGTTTTTCGGCTATGTAGACCTTTATCAACTGACGGACACCTGGCGGGAGCTCATCCCCACGCTCAAGCCGTTCCATCTCAAGCCTGAGGTCTTCCTCTATGTCCAGGAGGCGCTTTTTGGACTCTTCCATGGCCTTCTGGAAGGCCTCGTAGGCCTCTGCCTTGACGAATCTGACCTCTGGCCACACCACATCTCTCAGAGGATGATACTGCCAGAAGAATTCCCGCGTGAAGGGTTTTCTGCGAGGCCAGATAATATTGCCCTCTTTGTCCTTAATGGAATGGGAGGGTTTGATGCTCTCGTCACCTTCGGGTGCAAGCGCATCGGCTAGGTTCTCACGCAACTGCCTGATAACTTCCTGTCTCGCTATTTTGAATCGTTCCTCGGCCTCGGCCTTGCGCTCCCTTATAACCCTTTGGGACAGAGGGTCTTCCTTCATCCTGGTGAGGACGACGACATCAACCACGACGCCGTGTATTCCCGGAGGCACCCGGCGGGAAGTGTCTTTCACATCCTTGGCCCTCTTGGAGAATATGGCGTATATGAGTCGCTCCTCCGGGGTGAGGTCTCTCTCGCCTTTCGGGGAAACCTTTCCCACGAGTATGTCATCGGGCTTGACCTCGGCTCCCACCCTAACTATACCGTATTCGTCCAGGTTCTTGAGGGCTTCATCGGATCCCACATAGGGCAGGTCCCGCGTGACCTCTTCCGGCCCTAGCTTCGTATCCCTCACCTCAACCTCAAATTCCAGAATATGTATGGAGGTAAGAAGGTCTTCCTTCACAACCCTCTCTGAGACGATGATGGCATCCTCGTAGTTGTAGCCATACCACGGAATGAAGGCGACGGAGAGGTTCTTGCCCAGAGCCAGCTCGCCCTCCGCAACGCTCACGCTCTCGGCTATGACATCACCTTTCTTTATCTTCTGGCCGAGGCTAACAACGGGTCGCTGGTCTATTATCGTGTCCTGGTTTGAGCGCTGGAACTTCACCAGCTGGTATATATCCGGCAGTCTGGCGCTCCTCGGTTGAATAAGTATCCTCTTTGAGCTCACTTCCTTGACGGTGCCAGGCCCCTTCGCCAGGATGGGACGCCTGGATTCCGTGGCGCGAGCGAGGATGTCTCCCCTCTTGACCTCCTGCCCCACAACAACAACGGGCCGGTGGTATTTATCCATCTCGTATATGTCGGGAGCGCGCTCGCGCTCTATGACTATGCGAGTGGAGTCAACCTCCCTGACCACTCCCGGCTTCCTTGCCACGACCAGACATCCGGAATCCCTGGCCACCTTGGCCTCCATGCCAGTCCCCACGAAGGGCGGTTCCGGAACGAGCAGGGGAACAGCCTGGCGTTGCATGTTGCACCCCATCAGGGCCCTGTTCGCGTCGTCGTGCTCAAGAAAGGGTATAAGGGAGGCTGATGGCGATACAACCTGCCTAGGCGAGACATCCATGAACCCGATCTGGTCACGAGGGACCAGAACATAGTTCCTGTTGAAACGGCAGAGGACCGCTGACTGCGATATGGAACCATCCCTCAGGAGTATGTCCTTCGGTGCGATCGCGCTCTCTATCTCCTCGTGGGGAGCGAGGTTCTCAACCTTCTCGGTCGTCTTCCCGTTCATCATCCTTCTCAGGGGGGTCCTGATAAATCCCATGGCATCAACCAGGGCATAGTTCGTCAGGGACATCAAAAGCCCTATGTTCTGTCCCTCGGAAGTCTCTATGGGACAGAGCCTGCCGTAGTGGGAGGGGTGAACATCCCTGACATCAAACCCCGCTGTCTCCCTTGTCAGTCCACCTCTTCCCAGGGCGGATAGCCTCCTCTTGTGGGTGAGCTCGGCCAGGGGATTCACCTGATCAAGGAACTGGGAGAGCCTGTCCTGGGTGAAAAACGAGAGTATTGAGGCAGTGACAAGTCTGGGATTGACGAGCCTTTTGGGCGAGAGGTCCTCGCCGCTGAGCAACATCTTTTCCTTTATGGCCTTTGAGAGCCTTATGAACGCTGTTCTGAAGTGCTCGTAGAGCATCTCCCCCACCCTGCGGACCCGGCGGTTGGAAAGGTCATTGACATCATCCTCGTCTTCAGCGCCCTTGTAGAAGCTCATGAGGCGTTTCAGGATAACCACCAGGTCTTCTTGGGTAAGGTTCATCGCGTCCGGGGCCGAAAGTCCCATTTCCTGGTGCCTGAGGCGCAGGTTCAACTTGTATCTGCCAACCGCGCCCAGGAAGAGCTTGTCGGGCGAGAAGAAAAAGGAGTGGATGAATTCAACGGCCTCCTGGCTGTCCTTCGGGGGGGTGTATCTGAGCGTCCTGTATATGTTGGAAAGGGCCTTGTCCGGTTCCTTTATCCTGTCCTGCTTGAGGGTGGAAACCATCACCTCAACTTCGGGCTCGTTCAGGTCATAGACCGAGACTTCTTTGATCCCATGCTTGAGGAGCTCGGATACGGTCTCGGGCTCCATGGCGCCCATAACCTCAACCAGGACTTCACCGGTTTCCGGGTTGGCTATGTCTTTCGCGGAAAGGAGATCCGGATTGCCTTCGGGTATCTCGGACAGGGGAACGGTCCGGGGCTCAAGCAGGAGGGAGAGTATCTCCTCGGAGGTTTTGAACCCAAGGGCTTTCAGGAGCCTGGTTATGGGGAGTTTCTTGCGCTTTGATATGGTGAAGCTGAGAACCTTTGTCCCATCAATGTGGAACCTTATCCACGGCCCGCGGTAGGGGACCAGCAGGGCAGAATAGATCTGGGTCTCCTTTTCCTCCAGCTCGTAATAAACGCCGGGGCTCCTGTGCAGTTGGGATACGACAACACGCTCAACGCCGTTTATTATGAATGTCCCGCGCTCGGTCATGTAGGGAATGTCGGCGAAATAGACGCTCTGCTCAACCACATCGCCCTTGACCTTGCCGGTCTTGGGGTCTTTTTGAACCAGGCGCAGTTTAAGCCGGAGGGGCACCGCGTAGGTGAGGTTCTTCTTTATGGCCTCCTCCTCGCTCATCTTGGGCTTACTAAGGGTATAGCTGACATACTCCATCTGGTATTTGCCCTGGAGGCCTTCTATGGGAAAAACCTCGCTGAAAAGCCCGTGCAATCCCTCTTTGGTCCTCTTCTCAGGGTCCTGGTCCTCCTGGAGAAAATTCCGGTAGGACTCCAGCTGGACCATGAGAAGATCTGGCATGGGATAAGGCTCTTCCCGAGCACCTATCCTTCTGGGTATCCTGGCCATTGTATCACCACCTTGGTTTTTTATGGGCTGTCAACCCGGACGGGGTTTCTATCCCCGCGCGGGAAGGCGACAACCGTGAACCCGCTGGTTCACTTTATCTCCACGGTGGCACCGGCCGCTGTGAGCTGCTCCTTTATCTTTTCCGCCTCTTCCTTGGAAACGCCTTCCTTGAGTGGTTTGGGCAGGCTGTCAACGAGCTCCTTGGCCTCCTTGAGACCGAGGCCGGTTATTGACCTAACCTCTTTGAGAACGGGTATCTTGTTGGCGCCTGCGCTCACGAGAATAACATCAAAGCTGTCCTTTTCCTCTGCTTCCGGCTGTGCCGCGGCGGCCCCGGCAGTCGCTCCAGGGGCGACCGCAACTGCAACGGGCGCGGCCGCTGTCACGCCAAACTTATCCTCCATAGCCTTCACGAGCTCAGCGAGCTCAAGAACCGTGAGCTGACCGACAGCTTCCACTATCTCTTCAACGCCAAGTTTTTTCTCGGGCATCTAAAGCCTCCTTTTTTCGTTTTCAGGCCTCCTCCGAGGCCCTGGTTTCCCTGATAGCGTTCAGGGCGTAAACTATCTTTGTCAGCAATCCCCTCAGGATATAGACGGGCCCGGCCAGCTGGGCGTAAAAGGTCCCAGCTAACTTGGCCTTGAGTTCCTGCGAGGAGGGTAGTCTGGAAAAGGTATCCAGATCCTGACTGCCAATAACCCGGCCAGCCAGGACTCCTGATTTAAGGGTCCCCGCGCCGCTCTCGGTCGCGAACTCCTTGAATATCCGGACAGGCGCCACCTCGTCTCCCCGGGCGTAGATTATGGCGTTTTGTCCATCAATCCCGGCGGCCAGCTCGTCCATCTTCATCTCAGCCAGGGCCCTCCTCAGGAGATTGTTCTTGACCACGCGGATGCCAGAATCAGCTTCCCGCAGGGCTCTCCTGAGCCTGGAGAATCCGCTCACATTTATGCCCCTGAAATCCGCCAGGTAAAAGGCTTTGGCCGAAGCAAGGGTTTCCCTGAGCAGTTCAACCGCTTTCACCTTCTCAGGCCTTGGCTCGCAAGCGATGGGCTGGCGGGTTGTTTCCTTAAGCTTCCTGGTCATACTTTCACTCCTCTTCTTCTGAGGGCTTCCATCATCTCGTTGAGGGAAATCCTGACCGACGGACCCATGGCCGGCGAAAGGTATGCGGACTTTATGTATGTGCCCTTGACGGTCTGCGGCTTGGCCTTAATCAGCTCCTCCACAAGGGCCATGAAGTTTTCAAACAACTTCTCCGGGCCGAAAGAGGTCTTACCGACAGGGACATGAATGTTGGCGCCTTTGTCGGCCTTGAATTCCACACGACCGGCCTTGAGCTCACGGACCGTTATGCCGACCTCCTTTGTGACGGTCCCGGCCTTGGGGCTGGGCATCAACCCCCTCGCGCCGAGTATCTTGCCCAGCTTACCAACCTCTGGCATTGCCTCCGGACTCGCCACCACCACATCAAAATCCAACCAGCCTCCCTTTATTTTCTCTATGAAATCAGCGAAACCTACCATGTCCGCGCCAGCCTCTTTTGCCTCGGCTTCAAGGGAAGGCTCCTTTGTCAGGACGAGGACGCGCACCTGTTTGCCCGTGCCGTTGGGAAGGACAACCGTCCCTCTGACGGATTGCTCGGATTTCTTCGGGTCTATTCCAAGGTTAAATGAGGCCAGGACGGTTTCCACGAACCTTGTTGAAGAAAGGTCCTCTGCGATTATCCGGCAGGCTTCTTCCGGCGAATACTCAGCCGATGGGTCGTATTTTTCCAGAAGCGCCCTGTATCTCTTTCCGTGCCTTGCCATTTTATTCCTCCACTACCTTTATGCCCATACTGCGAGCGGTTCCTTCAATTATGCGCGTAGCGGCCTCAAGGTCATTCGCGTTGAGGTCAGCCATCTTCTCCCGGGCTATCTCAACGATCTTTGAGCGGCTAACCGTCGCCACGATGGATTTTCCGGCCTCGCCAGAGCCCTTCTCCAGGCCAGCCGCGCGCGCCAGGAGAACCGACGCGGGCGGGGTTTTCATGACGAAGCTGAAACTTCTATCCTTGTATATCTCCACCACGACGGGGATTATGAGGCCAGGCTCCTTGTTCCTGGTTGCCTCGTTGAATTCCCTTATGAAACCGCCTATGTCAGCACCGTGCTGGCCAAGGGCCGGCCCCACCGGCGGCGCTGGCGTGGCCTGGCCAGCAGGCAGTTGCAGTCTTACCACGGCTACAATTTCCTTCTTTTTCTTCGGTGGCATATCTTTCTCTCCCTACCTCCCCGACGCCCTTTCCACCTGGATGAAGTCAAGGACAACCGATGTGACCCGGCCGAAGAAGGTTATCTCAACCTTCATCTTTCCCCTTTCAGCGAATATCTCTTTTATCTCGCCCTCCATGCCAGCAAAAGGACCCTCAACAACCTTGACCCTCTCACCTACAAGAAAGGGAACCTCCTGTTCCTTCTTTTCCTTTTCGCGCTCCTGTGTTTCCAGGATCTTGGACACCTCCGCGTCCGTGAGGGTCAGGAAGGTGTATTTTATCTCCCTCCTGTCTTTTTCCTTTGCCAGGATGGGCCTCGCCAGGCCTGTTGAAGACAGGAGCTCAAGAACCTCTCCCACGGTCGGATCTTCCTCGGAACCGTGTTCTATCTCAACCAGGACATATCCCTTGAACAGGGGCTTTTCCTCCAGAAGCCTCTTGCCCTTCTTGACCCTGGGTATGGTCTCGGTTGGTATCAGGATGCTGATTATCTTCTCCTCAAGACCGTTTTCCACCCTGAGCTTCTCAAAAAGGCCCTTCACCGTGTTCTCGCGGCCCGATTGTGTCCTGAAGGCATACCACTTGCGCATTTTTCGTTACCTGAGAACAAAAGCAAGGAGACGGGAGAATATGAGGTCAAGGACCCAGATATAAAGGGTCACGAAACCGGAGACCAGGAAAACGGCCGCTGTCCCGCCCAGGATGGAGTGCCTGGTTGGCCAGGTAACCCTCCGCATCTCCGCCACAACATCCCGGAGGAACTCAATGCCCCGAGCGGGGTTCAGGCTGGAAAGCTTCACAGCTTGACCTCCTTGTGCAGGGTGTGGCGCTTGTCCCACTTGCAGTATTTCTTCACTTCCAGCTTCTGTTTCTTATCCCGGTGCCGGGTAGCAAGGTAGTTCCTGCGCTTGCACTCCTGGCAAACCAGGGCAACCTTAACTCTCATAAGACTCTCCTCATGTCTCGTTCAAAAACAGGGCTGGAGGGAGTTGAACCCCCAACCGCCGGATTTGGAATCCGGTGCTCTGGCCAGTTGAGCTACAGCCCTGTATTTTTCAACCTCCCGGCCAGATCCATCTGGTCGGGACATGCCCCGTGCGGCCAGGTTTTAGTGGCCGGGGCCGCATCCCTCGCGGCCTGCTCCCCAAAGCACCCCCGACAGGATTCGAACCTGTGGCCTACGGTTTAGGAAACCGTCGCTCTATCCTTCTGAGCTACGGGGGCTATCCGTATCTTATCTCAAAGTCCGAGAACGGGCCCCCTTCATCTGGCAGTTCCCGGACATCCATCCTGTCAACCCGGGCCGCGGCCGGACCCACTCGGGCCCATTCCAGGAAGCGCCGGACAGCATCCTCCGACCCCTGAACGATCGCGTGGACGCGACCGTCAGGCAGGTTCCTGACAAAGCCAACGAGGCCAAAGCTTCTCGCGGTCTTCTGCGTGTGGTAACGAAAATTTACGCCCTGCACCAATCCTTCAAAATAGATCTCCACTTGCATCTGGCCGCGAGGTCCATATTATAAACCATACGGCCGGGGATTTGCAAGCGCGCGCGGGAAACGAAAGCCTTTCTCCGGATAGTCTTGAGGGTTTGAAATCAGCGCCAGAAGACAATTTGGCCGATCAGTGAAATCTCCGAACCTGAAATATAGCCGTGAGTTCAGCGGTTTCAACGCCATCCGGGTGAAGGATCACCGGGAAACTGGGAAAAGCACATTTGGGGAAAGGAACACTCCCCTATCAACAAGGTGCAATCGCCCGCGGGGCCGGATTAAACTCTCAGCGTGATCTGGACCCCCGGCAGGCTCCTTTACTACGCGATATTTGAGGTTATCAGAAAAACCGCGAGGCCTGTCAGACTCCCCGTGCCAGTCATATCCGTCGGAAACCTGACAATGGGCGGAACGGGCAAGACGCCATTGGTAATACAGTTAGCAAGGAACATTCCGGGCGCGGCCGTGCTTTCAAGGGGATACATGGGGAAAGGGAGTGGCACGAGGGAGGTGCTCCTAGATTCGGATCCGCGCGATGTTGGGGACGAACCACTCCTGATAAAGATAAAAACGGGCTGTCCGGTCTTCGTGGGAAAGGACAGAGCAGAATCTGGCCGAATGGCAATAGGGCGCGGGGCCAGGGTTCTCATCCTGGACGACGGGTTTCAGTATTGGGGGATTCACAAGGACATTGAGATACTGTTATTCTCAGCGAGAGAACTTGAAAGGGGGGTTCACCTCCTGCCGTGGGGAAGGTGGAGGGAACCGCTTTCAGCAGTGAAAAGGGCGGATATAGCCGTGATCAACTACAAGCTGGCACCCATCCCGGAGGAGATGCCGGCTATCGGGATAAAGACCATCGCGATGCGCTACAGGCCAGAGGGCAACATCAGGGGCAGGAGGGTTTTCGGGTTCTGCGGCCTAGGGGACAATGGGTCTTTCCTTGAGGCATTAAGGGTTGCCGGAGCTGAAGTGGTCGGGTTCAGGGGATTTCCCGATCACCATCGCTATTCAAAGAGGGAAATAGAATTCATCCTGACAGAAGCGGGGAGGCGGGACGCGATCCCCGTAACTTCTTCAAAGGATATGGTCAGGATACCGGCTGAGCTCCGGTCCGGCGTGGCTGAGCTGGGAATAATGGTTGAACTTCACCCGGTTGGTGCATTATCCTTTAACCATGATCAGCTTGTTCTTGGTGATCCTGACTCAGGGTGAAATAAGGGACATTTACGACAAGGCGATGGACCTCTTCAACCAGGGCGAATACGAGGCCGCGGAGCGTGAGTTGAAAAAAGCGCTCGCGCAGGCTCCAGATTCCTCATACCTGCACGAGGCCCTGGCAGACCTATACTACGAAATGGATAACCTTGAGGAATCCCTCTCCGAATACCTGAGAGCCTTGGAGCTTGACCCGGAGAACTCCAACGCCGCATTCAGCGCCGGATACATATACCAGCAGTGGGAGATGTATGACTCCGCGAGGTATTATTACAGGCTTTCCATAAAGATAGAACCATCTGACCCGGGCGCGCACCTGAACCTGGGCAATGTGCTCTGGGACATGGGGGACCTGAGGGGTGCCAGGGCCGAATACACTGAGGCGATCAGGCTTGAACCAACATACGCCAAGGCGCACTACAACCTGGGCCTCCTCTACAGGCGCATGGGCATGGACAGCCTGGCGGAATATCATTACCTTGAGGCCCTTGAATCAGAACCGGATGACTACGACAGCAGGTGGAACCTCGCTATCCTTTACGAGGATATAGGCGAATACCAAAAGGCCGCTGAGCAACTGGAAAAGCTGCTGGAATATTACCCGGACAACCTGAGCGTCATGTATGAGTTGGCCTTCGTCATGGAAAAGTCCGGCGAAAAGGCAGAGGCGAAAGGGCTTTACCAGAAAATAATCTCCACTGATCCGGAATACGGCGAGGCCTACTACAGGATGGCCGTGCTCCTGGGGGCCGCGGAGGAGTCGGACGAGTGGTCCGAAGAGGGGATAGAAACCGTTTCTGGCGGGGGGGACCTCCCGGCGTTCTGGGGAATAGGAGCGGCATACGATTCCAGGTATTACCAGAGGTATGACTACAGGGACACCGTGATAAGGACGGACATACCCGCGGCCCAGTTCTATGCCTGGTGGGGGAAATACATAGGCACTACAATGGCCACATACCTGGATGTTGGCGCCAACTACCCGATGAAGCTCCGGGAGGGGCCGGATGGCTACGGAAACCTTGACAACTATGACCTGTCCTGGGAGCTTCTGAGATACTTTACGGGCTGGACATTTGATTTTGGCCTACGGACCAGGTATTACCCGAAATATCTTTCAAATCAGTGGGAAAAATCCCTCTACACCAGGATAGTGGCCGGGACATACATATTCCTCCCCTGGGTTGACATAGACATATTCTCTATCTGGAGCCCGCAACAGCGCTACCTGCGCGGGGCTTTCTGGTGGGAAACCAGCCTATCCGGGGACATGAAACACGGGGAGTTCAAGAGCGATCTTTCCTTCTGGCAGAGGTGGGACACGCAGAACGAGCATACGGGCAGTGCCACATTTGAGCTTGAGGGGATGTCCGTTACATACAAGTTCAGCTACCAGAAAAAGGGCTTTTCCGCGGGAATAGGCGGGGGATACTACTGGTATCGCCCCTTCTCGGACAGGGTTCACAGCGACCCATCGCCGGGGCCTTTCTACTTCTTCAGCGCGGGTTATTCCAAATAAGGCTCCCGAAAGGGAAACTGATGAGGAAATACCTGATCCCCGAAGAGGAGCTAAATCTGGATTACACCCTTTTTTCTGGCCAGTGCTTCGGCTGGGACAGATCGTCTGGCGAAAAAGGAGGGTTTTCCGGATTCTTCAGGTGGCGGGGCAAGACCAGGAACGCTTTTCTGAAAAGGGAGGGTGATGAAGTAATTTGCGAGACGGACGCTGGGAATGATTGGTTCGGAGAGTATTTCAACCTGGATATAAGCCTGAACGAGGTCTATGCCAGCTTTCCGGATGACCCGAAGCTTGTGGAGGCCGTGAAAAGATACAGGGGAATGAGGGTCCTACGCCAGGACCCCTGGGAAACGCTCGTCTCGTTCACTATTTCCCAGAACAACAACATAAAACGCATCAGGCTGATCCTGAGGCGCATGATTGAAGCGTTCGGCCGTTTCCCGGAGCCTGGGGACATGGTATCGGAGAAATCGCTACTGAAGCTTGGACTCGGCTACAGGGCAAGGTATCTGGCAGGCATATCCCGGAAGGTTTTGTCTGGAGAATTTGATCCAGAGGAACTTCGGGGATTGTGCATGGAAGAAGGGTTTTCAAGGCTGGTCTGTCTTCCGGGGATCGGGGAGAAGGTCGCTCACTGCACGCTCCTTTACGGCTACGGGATCAACAGGGCTTTTCCGGTTGACAGGTGGATCAGGAAGGCCTGGGAGCCATGCCTGGACTACGGCCCCTACGCTGGGTGGGCCCAGCTATACCTTTACATGCTGGCGAGGGAAATGGCTAGCCCCTGGTCTGTGTGCGAGGGGCAATCGGCATGATCGCGATCCTGGCCCGGGGCCAGGGACGGGGAAATGTAACGACCCAGCGGGACTTGTCCGTCAAATGTTTGTTGAGGTATCTTCAAACAAAACTCTATAATTTGAAAACAAAGGAGCGCTGAGATGACCTTTCTAATCTTCCTTTCTTTCTACGAGGGCAACTCCGTCGCAACCGCGGAAAGGCTCCAGGGCGTGCTCGCTAACCCCGCGGCCCTGGGCGTAAAAACAGGCTGGCAGTGCATCATAGGCTACGATCCGGCTGACACGACCTGGTCAGCAGGCGTGGGCCTTTGGGGCATTGGTTTCAACTGGAAAGGAAACGAGGACAATCCCCGTTGGGAGCTATCCGCAGGCCAGGAGCTCTGGCGCCAAACCCTCTGGCTCGGAACAACCTGGCACCCGGAGCGCGGCGCACTGGATTACGGGCTACTGGTAAGGCCGCACAGGTATATCTCGTTGGGCCTGGTGGCCAGGGACGCGTTCAGGGAAGACAGGATGTTCTCCGGCGGGATAGGGCTGAGACCCTTCTGGGACAGGCTCACCCTGTTCGGAGACATTGATTTCAAGGACTCGTTGAGCGCGTGGCGCGCGGGCGCGGGGCTTGAGTTCCTGCCGGGAATAATCCTGCACGGATACTACGCTGACGACAAAACGCTCGGCCTAGGCCTTGACTGGTCTCTCGGCAAAGCAAGGCTTTCGGGATGTGGCTCGGCAATCCTGGGAGCGGATTCGTTATCGCCAGAGATGGGCGAGCTCCAGCTTGAGCTATCCGGAACACCCTACCCCACCCTTTCGGTTCCGCAGAAGAAGTGGCTTGATGTCACTGTCCGCGGACCCTATTCCGAGGACGGAAGGGCTTTTCTCGGCTCGGAACCGACCTTTTACGAGTTCGCGGCCATGCTGGACTCGGCCGCGCGCGACCCGGCCATATCCGGAATGCTCATCAGGCTGGAGGGCAACCCGAGTGGCGCGCAGGTTGAGGAGCTCCGAGGGATAATCAAGAAAGCTCAGAAAAACGGCAAGTTCGTGGTTTTCTATGCGGACGCGCTGGGCATCGGCCAGGTCTGGCTCGCATCCGCGGGAAACAGGATAGTCATGCCCCCTTCAGGGGAAGTTGCCCTTCCGGGACTGAGGGGCGGGAATTATTACCTGAAGGGCGCGCTGGACAAGCTGGGCCTTTACGCTGACTTTGAGCGCATCAAGGAATACAAGACCGCGGCTGAACCCCTGATGTCTGACACCATGTCCACCGCGCAAAAAGAACAGTATTCCGCGATTCTGGACGACATATACAACAACCTGATTGACTACCTGGCCGAGGGAAGGGTAATGCCACCGGAGAGCGTTGACGCGCTTGTTGATATAGGGTTCTTCTCCGCGCCAAAGGCCCTATCCGCTGGCCTCATAGACACGACCGCATACGAGGACGAGCTGAACGACATAGTAAAGGGCTATGCGGGCGGAAAGGTCAGGCTGGTGAAGGCAGAGCAATATTTCGCGAGGAGAGAGGTCTCAAGAGCGTGGCGGGAGGACAGGCCGCTTATAGCCCTGATAGTTGCCGAAGGCTCAATAATCTCCGGCAGGGGCGGGGTGAGCCTCATCGGCGGCAAGACCATGGGCAAAGAGGTAGCGGAGGCAATGCGGAAGGCCAGAAAGGACAAAAGGATCAAGGCAGTGGTCTTCCGGGTGAACTCAGGGGGAGGCTCTGCCCTCGGCTCTGACCTGATCTGGCGAGAGGTCTATCTGACGGCGAAGGAGAAACCGGTCATAGTCTCCATGGGGGATGTCGCTGGTAGTGGCGGCTACTACATATCCTGCGCTGGAACCCGAATCCTGGCGACTCCGGCAACAATAACCGGCTCAATAGGCATAATCACCGGGAAGATAGTGGTGAAGGACCTCTTCGGGAAGGTCGGGATAACGAAACCCATGGTGACAACCGGGCACAAGCACATCCTCCTCTGGGACGAGACCAGGAAGTTCACGGACGAAGAACGCAAATTTGTGCAGGCCATGCTCAAGGAGGGTTACGACGACTTCACTGGAAAGGTCTCGGCTGGAAGGGGAATAACCCAGGACTCGGTCAACGCCATCGGCCGGGGCAGGATATGGTCCGGCATAACCGCGAAGCAGATAGGCCTGGTTGACCAGCTCGGCGGCCTTACGGACGCGATAGCCCTGGCAAAGGAGCAGGCAAAGCTCAAGGACGCGAGGGTTGTTTGGTATCACCCCGGGAAAACCGGGTTTCTCTCAGGGCTGAGGAACCTGCCAGGTGTTCTGTCCGGCGCCCAAAGGGAGCTTGAGCTCATATCCCCATACTGGAACATGATCCAGGATGACGAGCTGTTCTACTACATGATGGAGCCTGTTGAGACACAGTAAAACAAAGACAAGATATCCAGAGTAACAAAGTAATCCCCAGCTGTCCAGCGAAAGAAGAAGGCTGGCCGCGGCCGCGTTTCTATTTTCCCTCTGTTTTCTCCTCTTTCTGCCTGAAGACTATCCTGACATTCAGGTCCACATCGTTTTCTGCCTCAAACATAGCGAATTTCGGGGGTTCCATGTCGTAATCGGTGAGAAGTATCTTGAAAGATGCGGCTCCCTTCAAGGATGTGGATGCAACATCAACCTCGGCAGGTATGGTGATCTCCTTGGTTACCCCATGCAAAGTGAAGTTCCCGATCACATGGGCATTAACCTTTTTGCCGATAGCCTCCTCCTTTGAGGCTATCCCGTCCAAGTCCTTGGAATGAACACCCGTTATCTGAAAGCTGATCATTGGGTATTTGTCCACCTCTAGGAGCTTGTAGGTGTTGTTGTCCCGCATGGAGTTGCCTGTGGTCATGCTCTTAGCCTTAACCTCTATTTTGCCCTGGACCGCCCTTGAATCAGTATCCACCTTGAGCCAGCCCCAGAACTCCCCGACCTTTCCTTCCATGTCATGGGTTGAGGCGTGAGCGGTGTATTTTATGTAGCTGGCGTCACGGCTTATCTCGTAATAAAGGGTCTCGGCACCTGCCGGGACAACAAGAGCACTAGTAGTAAAAATGGAGACTAAGAGTCGCTTCGTTATCCTCATAGCCTTCATCTCCTTTGTGTTTTACGAGGCCATATGCCCCGTATATCTCCACGAAGGGCATTGGTATGAACCTCATACCTATCCTCTGTCGCTCGCCTATCTCGGTTATATCCGTTCCCCTGAGATACTCCTGTGTCAGATCGTAAGCGTAAAAGGGATAAAAACCCCTCCAGGGTTTCCAGTAAAGAAACGCCGTGAGGTCTAAAGTGTAAGTTGAATCATAGGGAGAGTTGCGCAGGACAGCGTCGGCCCAGGGGTAAAGCCCGAAAACGGAAAGTCCCAGACTGAGGCCGTAGTAGTTCCTGTCAAGCTTTTTGTAATAGGAACCTCCGAACATGAGATGCCTGAGGAAAACCATCGCCCTAGCCGAAACGGTCCTGAAGGTGTCCGAGTCAAAGATGGCTCCGGGCGCGCCGTTCTGGTGAGCGAACGAAAGGGTGAGCCATTCCAGGTTATAACCTATCTCAAGGCCAGCGTCGGATGACCTGGGGCCAACGGGACCAGCGCTCGCCGCGTAGGACTGGTGATCGTCTGTCCGGAGTCCGAACGGGGGCTTGAAGAAACCGACCTTTATGTAGGAGCCAGGAAGTAGAAGGTTCCAGATGTATCCTGCGACCTCTGCGCCTCCCCATACCCCCTTATCAACATAGACATATACCCTATCGTTCAGGGCGTCGCCTATGTATATGTCTCCCTGCATTAATGAGTATGTGGAGAGGGCATCCGAATTCCTGGCGTAAAACAGACGCAGGTCTCCTCCATAGGTTATGGTTTCCGCCTCGTTCAAGTAGGGCGGAACATAGTCATGGCGAGGCGAGAATGGGATCTTGCGGACGCCAATGCCAAAGCCCGGCCCTGCTCTGAGGCCTCCACCGACGGGATCAAGATGACAGACCCCGCAGGAGACCCCTCCCTCAAGCCCTAGCTCTGGGGTAGCTATGAGAAAGGCTAGTGTCAGCATCCTTTGTCCTCCTTTACGGGTAATGGACGAAACTGCCCTGGGTGTGGCAGGTCGCGCACGCGGGATTCGTTGGCTGGGTCTCCATCCAAAGGGTATCCTGGCCTCTAGTAAGTCCTGTCCTGTATGGTGATGGGACGGGCTCAGCCGTCCAGAAGTTGCCGTTATAATCGGTCACGAGCCTCTGCCTTAGGGCCCCAGCGTTATCATAGATGAGAACCTGCACGCTCTCGGCCGGCGCTGAGCCCTGCGCGTCCGTGAACACGGTCCCAGCCATTGTCCAGACATAATCTCCTCCCTCACCACCGGGCGTGTGGCAAGAGAGGCAATTCGCTCCCAGGTTATGGCCCGGTCCATAGCCCTCAGGTTCCGGCTCGCGGCCGACACAACCCGCAGCCACCAGCAGAAGGATAGCGAGGACTGCGCTGTATGGTTTCATTACTGGTGAACCAGCGGCGCGTATTGCGCGGCCCAGGCCTTTGTCTCTGTGTCGTGGCAACCAGCGTAAAGGCATGTGTATTCCAGCGTAAGATACGGGTTGGCGAACGATCCTGTAGGGTCAAATTGTTGGGCGTTGGAATCCGGGTTTATGGCGAACAGGTGGGCCCTGACATCCCCTTCATATTGGCCGGACGAGACAGCGGACTTGACCGCGTAAGGCATGTGGCAATCCAAGCAGCTAAGGCTTGCCATCTCAGGTATATCCACATCCTTGTCCCAGTGGCAGGCCTTGCAGTCGTTTTTTATGGCGAGGCCCGGGTTGTAATGAGCGCTCTGGTGGGGGTCGTGGCAATCCGTGCAATCAAAGAAAGCGTGCTTTGATGCCAGAAGCTCGTTATACTGCTCGTGGTGCTGGATGAAGCCTCCCTTCGCTGGGATCTTGTAGGGATCACCCCTGACATGGCACTCGCCACAGAGTTCCTTTGACCTGTCTATCACCATTGCCACATGCTCGGGGTCAGCCGCGTGTTCAGAGCCGGGCCCGTGGCACGCCTCGCACTGAATTCCTGCAAGCGCCCATGTGCCCTCTATACCCTGAAGTCCGTCCTGATGACCCTCATCTGAGAAGCCGGTCGTGTGGCAGGCCCCGCAGGCATAGGGGACGATCTCGTCCGCCTCGTAGTCAACCCACTGGCCCGTCTCAAAGTTATACTGGTTCTGTCCGCCCTGGGTTATGATGTAGCCGTCCAATCCTATGAACCTCGCCTTCCAGGCATAACCTCCTATCACATAAGAGACATCGTTGTAGGTGAAATGGGGCGGATTTGGGGGCAGTTCCGTGTAGGGGTATTGGGGTATCTGGCCGTTCACTACCTTCGTCAGCTTGTAGGGATGGCCGGTCGTCCTGAAGGATGTGTAAATGTCCTCATGACAGGTGGCGCAGGCCTCGGAGCTTATGTAGGTGGCATATTCGGATGTGGGGACTCTTCCGCCGGTACATCCGGCAAGAGCCAATCCGAACAAAACAAAGATGGGAGTTGTTGAATAAGTCCTCATGATGCTACCTCCTTATGGCTTTGAAAAGCTTGTTTTCTCCAACTTGTATCAGGTATGTGCCGAGGCTTTCAGGGCTCAGGTCAACCAGGGCTTCGGTCTCATCTGGGGGAAGCATTAAGGTAAGGATTAGTCTCCCGGAGGGATCAAAGGCGCGCACTGTCCGATAGTCCTGAGACGGATTCAATCTGAGAAGAAACACACCGGGCCGTTCAGTTGGGAAAAGGCCTTCATGCAATCCGGACTCGCCCTCACTCACACCAACACTCTCGCTAGCCACAAGCACGGTATCCAGGTTGGGACCAGAACTACTTCCCCAATGGAGGGCAAGATAAAGCCTGACATCACCCGTGCCAGTGACCGGAGCGGTCCAGAAGAAACTGAAGGATGTCTGGTCGTAAGATGAAAGGTGCACACCGTTGGTTTCAACTGGATCATTGTAGGTTGCTGTTCCTGTTCCGGCCGAAATCGTCCCAGCGTTGTTGGATCCGGTTCCTTGGCGGATTGACCCGTTGAAATTCCTGACCGCTGATGGGCTGGTTATAGTAATCTCATACTGTTGGCCTGGGATATAGCTGGATGGGAATCCGGAGACGGTTATGGATTGGGTTCCTGAGCCGTGGCAAGACGAGGCACAGAGGCCATAAGTGCCGGGCGCACCAGAATAGCCGATATACCCAGAATGGGCCTCTATAACTGCCGGCAGAGAAGCCAGCAACACCAGATATGTCTTCGCTGAGGCTATGTTTGCTCTCATTTCTTTAACCTCCTTCGCCTATATGTCATGTAGGTTAAATAGTATATAGCTCAACCCGGGGGAAATTCAACCCTTTGTCAAACTTTGCTAAGTCCTTACCCGGCAAGGGTTTCAGGGAATTCTCTTGTGATTTATGGGCTTACAGAGCACATAGCTGAGTTTTTTGTGATTTTATCAGGCTTTTCCCAATCAGATCGTGGAACCAGAAGGCCAAAACCTGGCCGAACCCAGCTATCCAGGAATATCCATATAGTCTCAACGCCATCCCCTGTTCAAGCAACGAAGGCTTTGTTAGATACCCCTATGGCTTCTGTTCCAAATCAGCAGAGAGCAAGCATTATAATTTCCCCCTGACCGGCTACATCCTCGCAATAGGCCTCTGGCTCGTGATAACCCTCGTGGTTATCACCCTGGCTATCTGGCTTTCAAAGAGATTCGGCCTCACCCTGCTGGAGGTTCTCCATGCTTTGCTGGTTGTCACCGCGAACATCACGGTCTACAAGACATTTACCATAGCCGGCCTCATCTTCACCGGCGGAGACCTGACCTACAACTCCGCTTATTCCCTGCTTGATGTCGTCCACAGGCGCGGGGGATACGCGCGCGCGAGGCGCCTGATCTGGATAACCCTGGCCGCGAACATCGCTGTCGCGCTGTTTCTCTGGACGGTCTCCCTGATACCGCGCGGGCCGGATGATTTCCTTGGCGAGGCGTTTGATACCCTTTTCAGGATGGACCTCAGAATAGTCGCCGCGTCCATGCTCTCTTTCTGGGTATCCTCAAGGGTTGATGTCTGGGTCGCGCACAAAGTTGGCATAGAAAAAAGGTTCTTCCTGGCCTTTGTGCTATCAAACCTGGCCTCGGCCGTGATTGACTCCTTGCTCTTCAATACCCTTGCCTTTGGAGGGGTTCTGCCGTTGATTCCGCTGATAATAGGCCAGTTCGTCATAAAGATGATTGTTACGCTGTCAAACTTCCTTTTCATAATATACGCCCGGTGGCTTGAGGGGAAGACCAGGCCAAAGCCTGAAGGGGAATAGCGTGATTGATCTCTCGTCCGCTTACAATGGCAGGGTCTTTCTGGGGAAATTGCCGGATACCTCCCTTGATGTTCCAGGCGAGCTCGCCATACTCGCGCCAGGCGGCCCGAATAGGAGGGTTTTCTTTTCCCGGCATGAGGAAAAGGCTATCCGGGTCGCGATGGCGTGCCTTGAGGGCCCCTGGGCAAGGTATGGGGGATTTGTCCCGAAGGGGGTCGGAACGATCATGGTTGATCCCCTGGAATGGGGAAGGCATTTGCCGGGACTCGCGGAGATGTGCCGGGAGAAGGGGATAAACCTGGTCTCGGACGAGAGAAGGACATCGCCTGGCATATCCGGCCACCCGTTCCTCTGCGAGGCATTCGGGATAAAGCCTGACGCCCTGCTTTTTGGCAGGGGATGGGCAAACGCCGGGGATCTCTGGGGATTCATAGCGAGGCCATCAAGACTCACGGAGCCCCTGCCGGAACAGGAGAAAATTGATCTGAACCCGGTGGCAGGGGTGATAGCGAAAATGCGGGACGAAGGCCTGGAAATGGCAAGAGAAAAGGGCAAATTGATAAAGGGGTTCCTGGATCAAAAAGGGATTACCGCCCGCGGCGCTGGCGCGCTCTGGCTTCTGGAGGTTTCTGAGCCGGAGAAAATGGCCGGGGGCCTCGCCTCGCGTGGATTCACGATAACCTGCTGGGAAAAGGGTCTCGTGCTCGCACCAGCGCTGGATCAGCCGGAGGACGAGCTTCGGAAGGGATTGGGGGCATTGGGGGATTTGTAGGGACGGGTCCTGAGCCCGCCCCGGTTTTTGCAGGGGCAGACCCATGTGCCTGCCCTGGTTCCCCCGCCGCCGTGTCATGCTCTATACTGGTAAGAAGATCTTTATATATAGAAGCTTTTTACCAGTATAGAGGGTGACAGCCTGGGCAGACAGCCCGGCCCTGGTTAGCCCCCAGGCACCGCGCTGGGGGCATTGTAGATAACCCTATTGCGGGGGATGCAAGGACCCCCTGCTACCCATTTCGGCTCTATGTGAGTAGCCCCGGCTCTTTGTAGCGGGTAGCCCCGGCTCTATGTAGCCGGGGTCCTGCGGGGGCGCAAGGGCCCCCGCCCACCCGGCCCGGGCCCGTGCGTAACACCCTTTCCAGGGGAGCTTATAATTTGGGGATGACAGATAAGGAAAGACAGGACTGGTTGAAAAAGGCTTTGATAAATCTCAAGAAGATAAAAGCACAGTCCAGTTGCAACGAAAAAGAAACCCAGCGACTCCTTATTGAACCCATGCTCGCGTGGGCAGGTTATGAGGTCTGGGAATGGAAACCCGAAGAGCTAAGGGAGGATTACGGGGTTAAGGGTATAAAGGGCGATGAGTATCCCGATTACGCATTAATGCACAAGGGCCAGACTTACATTCTCCTGGAAGCCAAGCAATTTGGTGAGCATCTTGACAAGTATTTGGAAAAACTCCTCGCATACTGCAAGCTGGCCGAGATCAGGTTCGGCCTGATTACCGACGGGGAGCGCTGGATACTCCTGGACAGGTCCTGGGATGGCGACGCGGCCTCCGAAAAGAAGGTTTTTGATCTGAGAATTGAGGACAGGATTGACGACAAGAAGGGATACGATGTTCTTCCATTATTCCATCCCTCGCAGAAAACCTTGTTGGAAGAGGCAATCAAGACCACCAGCAAGGTGTGCAAGGGTGTGAAGGATGAGAACCTGAGGGAAAAGTTTATCAGGGTGGCTCTGGGCGATGTGCTTGAGAAGATAGGAATACCCACAGGCGAGGAAAAGCCGCCGGTTCACCAAGAGCATGATTCACCAGAATCGGTGCAATACTGGCTCCTACCGGTCGCAAACACAGAGGAAGAATCCGCAGTTGACTGCATAACAAGATTGCTCGGAAAACGCGTTTTTGCCATACCACCTAAACGCCACCTGAAACCTGGGGATTGGATAGTTTTCTATGCCACGGGGATCGGGTTCGTGGCAAAAGCCAGGGTCAGTGGTCTGTTGGATAACCCTCCAAAGGATACGGATATAGGTCATGATTGTAAAACAATCTTTGAAGTCCAGGATGTTGAAATCTTCTGCGATAACCCTATCTACCCCGACGAAAAACTCAGAAAGAATCTTAAAGCATTCAAGGGTAAGAGTGATCAGGCATTCAAATACTGGTATTGGTTCGTTCAGGGGACCCGAAGAATTACGAAAAATGATTTTGAATTGCTTACTTCTTGGAAACCCTGATCCCCCCATGGCCCTCAGAATAAATCTTCCGGGTAGGCACGGCATCCTGCCGTGCGTGCGGCTGGAAGCCGCACCTACCCCTTTTCCAGGGAAATTCGGCCTCCGGCCTCAACATAGGTCAGACTTTCCGGTCCAACGGAGGGCTGGAAACCCGCCCCGGGAATACAGGCCCGGTAACCCTGATCTCCCATGCCCGATAAAAAGATAACCTGGACATCCCACCCCGCGCGGGAAAACCCGGTGAAACTCGGCATGGTGATAACAATAACAACTCTGTTTCTCGCTTTCTTCTGGTTCGTCGCGGGGCCCTGGTGGTGCATCCTGACCGTGATCGTCGTTTTCCTCTCGCTTTACTCGTTCTGGCTCCCCACGAGATACACCCTTGACGAAGAGGGAATAGAGGTCTCCCGTTTCCTATACAAAAGGCATTTTCCGTGGTCTCGTTTCAGGCGCTATGAAATAGACAAGGCCGGCATATTCCTGGGGACATTCAGGAGGCCATCCCGGCTTGACCCTTTCAGGGGCCTTTACCTGGTGGGCGGGCACAAGCACCCGGAGGCCGCGGATCTGGTGAAGGAAAAAATTAGGATGAAAACCGGCTGATCCGTTTCCAGGTGCGACTTCAGGCGATTCCTGAAAACCTGCTGATTCTTCGCGGATGCGATAACTTGATTTTGTGTCTCAATATCAGTTATAATGTATGGCCTCACAAGGAGGCTATGATGAGAGGATATACCGGACAAGGATGGAGAGGGCCCGGTTATGGCTTTGGCCGGGGACAGGGAGGGGGCTTCGGATACCGGAACCGGGGCTGTTGGTGCCCCTGGCGCGACTTCTGGCCCGGCTTTTACGGCCATTACCCCGGCCCCCACGAGTTCCTGCGCGGGGTTGAGGAAGTTGTGGTGTCGGACGCGGACCCTCGCCTGGTAGAGGAGCTGGAAGACATGGGCATAAGGGTCGTAAGGAGGAACCATGAGAATAGCAGTGGCAACCAATAACGGGAAAACCCTGGCATCCCATGGAGGAAGGTGCAGGTTCTTCGCCATATACCAGGTGGACGAGAAAAAGCGCATAACAAAAATAGAGGAGAGGCCCAATCCTCATCTGGAATTCGTAAGGGAGAGACACAGCGGGGGCTACGGCACGGGTCGCGGGATGGGACATGGCGGCGGGGGGCACGATATGGTTTACCAGGCCATACATGGATGTGATGTCCTTTTGGCAGGAGGTATGGGGCCGCGTCTCGCTGGCGATCTCGCGGCCAGGGGTATAAAACCTGTGGTTACAGAAGAAAGGGACATTACCCGGGCCCTTTGTCTCTTCCTGGAAGGCAAGCTGGATGAAGGAGGGTTCTGCAAGGAGAAAGAGCCCGCGAAAGGGGATTAAGGATCCCCAGGGCCTGCAGGTCTCAGATGATTTATGTTGATCCCGGCCCCGCTTGGCCCTTAAGCTTTATCCATGTTCGGGAAAATAATCTGGACAACGGATTTCTCGGAGAACGCGGGAGCCTCCCTGCCTTATGCGGAGGAAATAGCCTCACGGTTTGACGCTGACCTGGTGCTGGTTCATGTGCTTCTTGATATTCCCCTGTTCTACGCTTCGTTCATCGGGGATTCATCCGCATACCTGTCGGCAATGGAAAAAGCCAGGGAGGAGGCATACTCCGAGCTGGAAGGAATCGCCAGGGGCCTGATAAACAGGGGCGTGGCCGCCAGGGTGGTGCTCCTGGAGGGAAGCCCATACACGGAGATAACCCGGTTCGCGGAGGCTGAGGGCGCAGACCTCATCGTGACGGCGACCAGGGGATTGAGCGGACTGGAAAGGGTTCTCGTAGGTTCAACCGCTGAAAAGGTGGTCAGGAACGCGCCGTGCCCGGTCCTCACCGTCAACGAACAGCCTGAACTGCCTCTGAAGATAAAAAACATTCTCCTCCTTACCGATCTGTCAGAACTTTCAAAAAAGGCCTTCCCGTCTGCAGTCCATCTCGCGGGAACCCTGGGAGCGAAGCTGACCCTCCTGCACATAATGGAGCCCGGAGTCCCGCTCAGCAAGGAGGACGAGAAGGCCCTGGCCGATGCCCTTATTGGCGTTATGGATGGGTTGTTGAAGGACACAACCGGAGAGGAATTCCGTAAGGGCATAGAAAAAGTCGTGCTGAAAGCGAGCGGCGCGGCCGAGGGAGTTAGCCGGTTCTGCGAGGAAAATCCGGTTGATCTCATCGTGATGGCAACACACGGGAGAACCGGCCTGCGCAAGACGCTACTGGGTAGCGTGGCGGAGAAGATCCTGAGGAGCGTGGAGATTCCGGTTCTAACGGTAAGGGCGAGGCCATAACTTGCCCGGGGGTTCAGGACAGGAAGCGGGATAATGCTGATACCTTCCCTGTTTTCTTTGGCCGTCAACCTCCACACGGAGGGAATTCACAGCACATCGGAGAAATTTCTCCGGGAGGAACTGCGCCTGGAGGACTTCTCGTCCGTGGAAAGTCAATGCGCGCTGGATTCCCTGATAGCTGATAGGGAGAAGGGCCTTATGACTACCGGAATATTTGCTTTCGTGAAGGGCGCGGGTGCGGTGGAGGATTCAAGCGTAGAGCTATGGTTTCTCTTCTACGAACTGCCCGTGATCATCCCCTCCCCTACCCTGGGCTACGACGACAGGAGCGGCTGGACAGCGGGACTCATCCTTGGTTTCACGAACCTCTGGGGAAGGGCGCACAGGGGCAAAATAGGCGGATACATCGGGGGAATAGATGCGCTCACCTCCGGCTACACCAAGCCGCCGACCCCCGGACACCCGGGCGCGCTTGATCTCTCATTTTTCTGGGGAGGCGTCAGCTGGGCGCATGAGGAGATGACCGAAAAAAGGACGAGCGCATCGGTCAGCCTCGGAAGGGCGTTCAGGTGGCCGAACCTGCTGAAAGCCGGAATCTCATATGAGAACAGGCTATTTGACACCACCATATGCATGGGAGGGGACAGCTCGGACGAACTCATGGGATGGACGCTATCCTGGGAGCGCGACGATCTGGACAATCCAATGAACCCGAAACGGGGAACATCCGTGGGGATAAGCTTCTCATCCTCGCACGAGCTGGGAGGCCATGGGTCTTTCCAGGGCCTCGCGGTGAACGCGAGGGGCTTCGGGACCGCGGGGAGAATCACCATAGCAGGGAGGATCAGGCTGGACATGTTCTCCTCGGAGACCCCTTACTACAAAAGGCAATACCTGGGTGGACTTTATGCCCTGAGGTGCTACCCGTATCCAACGGAAACCGCGCCCTCCCGCCTGCTTCTAACCGTAGAGGCCAGGAGCCTGATCTACACATGGACGCACCCGGCCATCCCGTTTCCAACCGAGTTCTACCTGGTGCCGTTCGCGGAGGCAGGCGCGCTGGGCACTGGTGAGGACTTCGGCCAGTATCTGTGGGGAGGGGGGTTTGGCGGGGGTGTTTTTACCCTCGCGTCCGGATACCTTGGCGGGGATGTCTCACTGAACAAGAAAGGCCAGTGGGCAGTGCACGCGTATGTTGGGTGGTTGTTATAGCGTATTAATAAGAAGAAAATGGGATGTAGGGGCCTTGTCCTATCTAAAACATTGATCTGAAAAAAGAGCTCCGATAAAGTAGCAATAACTTACTGGCCTGAATCAGGGCCGCCTCATCCAGAGGATCAAGGTTCTGAGGGGGCCCCCTGGAAAATCCCCCCACGAGGGCACTTCCACGGAAAGGGGACTTTCGCGCTACTGATGTCCAATTGCCAGCCTGCCTGAAGGATAAATCGGGATTTTCCCGGTGTTTTATAGCCGCTGACTAAAATAGCCCCACCGGGATTTGAACCCGGGTCTCCTGGCTGAGAACCAGGTGTCCTGGGCCAGGCTAGACGATGGGGCCGGGCCGAAAATTATAACGAGGCCAGTTGCGCCGGATCAACCGCGCTGGCGCCAGTAAAGAGCGTTCGGCTAAAATATCGGGCCATGCGTGTTCTGGTCACCGGCGCGACCGGCTTCATCGGCCGCGTATTGACGGGAAGACTGATTGAAAAAGGCCACGAGGTAATCGCCCTTGTAAGGACACCGGGCAAGGAAAAGTTCCTGCCGCCGGGCGCGAGGGTTTTTCACGGGGACATCACTGAACCGAAGGCTCTGATGAAAACCCTTTCGGAGTGCGACGCGCTGGTCCACAACGCGGCCATAGTTGATTACGGGTCATATCCAGGAGAGGTCGTTCTATCCGTGAATGTGGGTGGGACAATTGGGATACTGAAAACCGCGAGGGAATCCGGCGTCAAGAAGCTTCTATATGTCGGGAGCATAGCCGCATATGGCACCGGAAAACCATCCGAACCGGTTCGCGACGAGTCCAGCGTAAACCAAAGGGCCCGTAGGTTCAACTCGCCATACGAGTTATCCAAATACTTGGCCCTCAGGGCGATAATTGAACGGTTCCCCGAGACCATCTGCGTCATGCCCGGAGTAGTCTATGGCCCGGGCTCCAGATAGATGTCCTTCTCAGGCTCATGGTCAAGTGGAAACCGGGGGTTTTCGTGGGTTCGGAGAACAGATTGCCGTTTGTCCATGTTGAGGACACCGCGGACGCGATAACCCTCGCGCTTGAGAAAGCCGCGCCGGGGCAATACCTGTGCGTCTCGGATGTGATCACGCTCCGGGAACTTGGAACAGCGCTGGCGCGCGTCGCGGGGGCAAGGCCGCCGTTCCTCGTGGGGCCGGGTGTCCTGAAATTCCTCGCGGGGCCGGGACCGATGTTCTTAAAAGCGATGGGCATCAACTCAGTGCTCAACCCGTGCTCGGTCAGGATGGCTCTTTGGGATTGGGGCCTCTGCTCTGATAGGCTCAGAGAGCTCGGCTGGCGACCCAGGCCCCTCCAGGAGGGCCTGGAATACCTGCTCAAGTTATGAAACTGATTATCCGATTTGCTTAGCCGGGACCGAGAAGCACATACCTGTTCCTGTTATCTTGGTATATCTTCGCCCTTTTCTATCTTCTCAATGTAATCCGAGAGGAGGCCATCAAAGTATTCGTTAGCATTGGTTATCTGCTCCTCGGTCATACCCTCCTCGGCATAGGTGAGCCCCCGCGCCCTCTTCAGGTCCTCAAGCGCGCCTTTGCTATCCCCGGTGAAAAATCGCATGGCCCCCGTGATAAAGTAGAGCTCTTTCGCTATGCCCTGATTTTCGGGCTTCATGAGCATTTCCTCCGCGATTGCAAGCGCTTTTAGGCGAGCGGCTCTCGCTTCATCCGCCTTTCCGTCTGCGTCAAGGTGATACGCCTTTATCCTGTAGAACTCGCACCAGAAGTGGTCATCCCTGCCGAGGACCCGATACACCTTCTCCGCTATCTCCATCCTCTCCGTCATGGGTATCTCAAAGTAATTCCCGTATTTACCGGATAGTTTTACATCCTTGAGCGCGGCCTTCAGGCCTTCACGCTTGTCATCCGGGATTTTCTCAAAATCCCACATGAACGCGGTTAGTTTGCACTTCTTGCAGGACCAGAGGACATAGCCATCCGTCTTTGGCCAGAAGATGAGCTGATACTTGGAGGGCCACTGGTATATGTAAGTGCCGTAGCTCCCGATGGAGTAAAGGGTGTTCTTTGCCCCACAAAGGAGGCAGGTTATCTCCTCCGGGAACCATGTCGTGGCGAACGCGAACCCAGCGCTCGCGGATATGACCATCAGGGAAAACAAAAGGTATTTCATGTTCACGGGCAAATTATAATGGCTGGTGGGTAGAGGTCAAAACAGGATTGATAGCCCCCCGCGCGCGGCCGCGGGAGAATCCCAGGCCCGCGGGGATGACAAGGAGCAAAATGGCTCCAGCTCGTCCCGAAGCGAATCAATCCTTCCCGTGGGTTATCTTGTGCTTCCTGACCAGCTCTTCCCAGGTGTGGTCTATAAAGCCCTTCACATACTCAAGCCTCTCTGGTTCCGCGAACATGGGCCTGAACCTGCCCTGGAGCTTGAAGTATTCCTCCGGGGGCACGGGTGGTTCCTCCGGCCAATAATTTATCGTGTATCTCTCGCCATCCTCCACCTCGTAAAGGGGAAAAACCCTGGATTGAACGGCCAGGCGCATGGCCTTTATTGAAATCTCAGAGGGCATCTTCCAGCCGGGCGGGCACGCGGAGAATATGTGTATGAACCTGGTCCCCTTGATGTCCCTGGCCTTTGCGAACTTCCTGAACATGTCCTCAGGGAAGGCCGGAGTAGCGGTCGCCGCGTAGGGGATCTTGTGTGCGGCCATTATAGCCATCATGTTCTTCTTCGGCCTATCCTTTGGCCTCTCCTCCGGGGTCGTGGTTGTCCAAGCGCCAAAAGGCGTTGACGAGGAGCGCTGTATGCCCGTGTTCATGTAGGCCTCGTTATCATACATCACATAAATTATATCATCGTTGCGCTCCGCGACTCCGGACAGCGCCTGTATCCCTATATCAGCGGTGCCGCCATCACCGCCCCAGGCCATTACCCTGGTATCCTTGCCCTGGAGCTCCTTAGCGACACGGATTGACGCGGCCATTATCGCCGCGGTCTCAAAAGCGGTGTGAAAGAGCGGAACCTTCAGAAGGTGGGTCGGCCACGCTCCGTCTATTATTGACCAGCAACAAGCGGGCAGGACGACGACCGTGTCCGGGCCAAGTGCCTTCAGGGCTATCCTCATGGACAGGGACGCCCCACAGCCCTGACAGGCAAGGTTCCCGGGGTGCATGTGTTCCTCAACCGGTATCTGCCACTTCATCTCACGACCTCCTATCAGGTGTCGGGACAGAAGACACTGACTTTGGTTGGGGTTCAAGGGGTTTTATGGTGTATTTCTCGTGTCCGCGGCCTATTGGCAAACCCTTCACTCCAACATAAAGGGTATCCTCCGGCACCTCGCGTCTCATCATATCCTCGTAGACCGAAATCACATCCTCAACCCGTATATCCCTCCCGCCTATACCTACGATGTAGCCGTATATGTCCGGCCTCTTTTTCTCGTGATAAAGGGCAGACCTTATCTCCTCGGAGAAGACCCCGGAATACCCCGGACTCATGTTCCTGTCCAGGACAGCGATCTTCTTTCGCCCGGAGAGGACCTCTCGCACCTCCCTGAACGGGAAGGGTCTGAACGCGACCATCTTGAGAAGTCCGACCCTTTCGCCCTTATCCCGGAGGATCTTCACGGCAAGTCTGACATTGGAGGTCATTGATCCCATGGAAACTATGACATGATCCGCGTCGTCCATCATGAACTCCTCGGTCACGGTGTAGGGCTTCGGGCCTATTGTCTCGCCGAACTCCTGGCCAGCTTCTCTGAGAAGGTTAAGGGCCCGCTCCATGTTTTTGTATATCTTGTAGCGTATCTCGTAGTAGTGCTCCCTGGAAACCAGACCACCCCATGCTCGCGGATCAGCCGGATCAAGGTCATAGATGGGTTTATACGGGGGTAGATAGGCGTCAACCCTGTCCTGGTCGTGGACGAGGAGGGGTTCAAAGGTATGCGAGAGTATGAACGCGTCTATGGCGACCATGCCAGGGAGATAAACCTGCTCGCAGACCTTATAGAGCCAGATGATGAAGTCCTGGGACTCCTGCACGCTCTCCGCGAAAAGCATCAGCCAACCCACATCCCTCTGGGAGAGGAAGTCCGTATGCTCAGACCATATTGACCAACCTGGACCCATGGCCCTGGTCACATTTGAGAGCACCACAGGAGTCCTGGCGCCAGCGGCCCAGTGGAGCATCTCGTGCATCAGCGCCAGGCCCTGCGCGCTTGTCGCGGTGTATGTCCTCGCGCCTGCCGCGGACGCGCCTATGCACGCGGCCATCGCGGAGTGCTCTGACTCAACATTTATGAACCTCGCCTTGAGCCTGCCCGATGCTACTATCTCCGAGAGGAGCTCCACTATTGTGGTCTGGGGGGTTATCGGGTAGGCGGATATGACCTCTGCCCGAGAAAGCATCGCGCCGTAGCTCGCGGCGTGGTTACCTGTTAAAAGCTTGCGTTCAGCCATTTTGGAACTCCTTCTCCGAAATCCTTGAAACCAGCCTTACGGGCTGAAGTTTAGAGAAAGTCATCAGCCGTATCGCATCGCTTTTCGCTAAGCATTTCGGTCTTTTCAAGGATTTCATCCTAAAAGTCCTTTTCCCGGATAAAAGATATGACATTCCCGGGACACTCGTTATAGCAGACGCCGCAACCCTTGCAATACTCGTAGTCAAAAACAGGGCCAGGGCCCCACTTTATCGCGCAGTCCGGACAGAACACGAAGCATGTCCCGCAATGGTTGCAGTGGCCGCAGGAGAAGCACCTGTCAATCTCGGCCATAGCCTCGGCCTCATTTATGGTGGTTGATTCCTCGGAAAAACCCGCGTTTATGCGCTCGGTAGCCGGCATGGTCGGGCTCTCGTTCCTCGGAACCTTTGGGAAGTATGCCGGGTTGGTATTCTCTGGCTGGACCATGGCGTCCGGGCAATCCCTTGCCCAGTCCGGCATTGGAAAATCCGCTCCGAGAATGCTGTTTATGGCAAACGCGGCCCTTCGCCCCCAGGCTATTGCCTCAACCACGGTCGCGGGCCCGGTCGCCAGGTCCCCTCCCACAAAGACCTTCGGATCAGGGGTTGAGCCGCACTTCTCAACGGAGAGCCAGCCGTCCTCGCCCTTCATGGACTCCGGGAACAAAGACAGATCTGCTACCTCGCCCACTGCCTTGAAAATGGAGTCAAATTCCTCGGCGTAGGTCTCGCCGGTTGGTTCTGGCCTTGCCCTTCCGGATGCGTCAGGTTTGCCCAGTTTCATTTTTTCAACCACGACCTCAAGGCCGTTGCCCTTCTTTTTCACGGCCTTTGGCAGTGCGAGGACACGGAACTCAATTCCCTCCTCCAGGGCCTTCTCGTATTCCTCCCTGATCGCGGGCATCTCCGCTTCGGTTCTCCTGTAGAGTATGGTGACCTGAGCGCCGAGCCTCCGGAGAACTCTGGCCACATCCATTGCGGTGTTTCCCCCACCAACAACAGCGCACCTTTTCCCGGGATTCGGCCTCTCGCCCTTGAGGATCATGACCAGGAAGGGCAGGCCCTCGCTAACCAGCTCCTCTCCCTCAACGCCCATCTCGCGCTCAAGCCAGGCACCTGTCGCCACATAGACCGCGTCAAAGTCCTTCTTGAGACCATCAAGGGAAATGTCCCTTCCCAGCTCCACGCCTGTCCTGAACTCTACTCCGATCTCAGCGAGCTTCTTTATCTCCTGGTCAACAATGGGATTGGGCAATCGGTATTCCGGTATACCGTATCTGAGAAGGCCGCCGGGCTTTTCTTCTTTTTCAAAGACAACGACAGCGTGGCCAGATCTCCTCAGATAATAAGCCGCGGAAAGACCGGAGGGCCCTGAGCCGACCACGGCAAGCCTTTTGCCCGTTTCTTTGGCTGGTTTTGGGTGGGGAAGGTGGGCGGTTGCATCCCCAAGGTAACGCTCCACGGAACGGACTGAGACCGCGCTGTCGTATTCTTTGCGGTTGCAGGCGCGCTCGCAGAAGTGGGGGCAAACCCTGCCCGTTATTCGGGGAAACGGGTTCCTGAGAGCGAAGATGTCTCGTGCCTCCTCAAGCTTCCCATCGGAGAGGGCGTGGAAATACCTCGGTATGAAAACCCCGGCTGGGCACTCGCGGGAGCACGGGGAGACCTTGTTTTCCAGCAGGGGCTTCATGTTGCGCCACTCGCCGGTCTTCACTATCCCCAGGGTGGGCACGAGGGAGACCGGCATCTCTGGGTAGTTGTCCACATGCGATAGATCAGGCATCATGTCCTCCCGTATTCACTTTTTCATAGGCCTCGGCGGCCGCGGCTTTGTTCTCCTCGGTCCTTGCCGGAACCTCCTCCTCTATTGCCGCAAGGAGAGACTCCAGCTTAACCAGGCCCGTTACCCGCGCGAAAGCGCCCAGGACCGTGGTATTGACGACCGGCTGGGTTCTTGAGCCTATGCCGTGCTTGACAGCTATCTCAGAGGCGTTGACCGTAGCAACCCTGTATTCAGGAGGGATTCCAAGGGAATCCGGCGGGTCTGGGGTATTGACTACTACCCATCCGCCTTTCTTTAAGCCTGCGATGACATTCGTTGATGACAGGAGGGTGGGGTCAAGGATTATCAGGTGGTCTGGCTCAAGGATGTCCTGGCGAACAAAGAACTCGTCCCCAGGTTGGGCAATCCTGGCAAATGACACCACGGGCGCGCCGCGGCGCTCAACGCCATACTGGGGATAAGCCTGAACATAGTGCTCCTCAATGAAAGCGGCCTCTGCCAGGACCTTTGATGCGACCACTGCTCCCTGGCCCCCCCTTCCGTGGATCCTTATTTCAATCATGGGGAGCCCCCTTGGTTTTTTGAGGGAGTTAAGGTTTTTAAAAGCTTCCCGAAAAGGCTATCATCCATTCTTTTGTTGAGAAACTTAGGATAAGGCCGGAGCATGCTCTGGGACAACCAGGAAAAGGGGGATCCAGCCTAATCTGCGTCAGCAGAGGACAGGCCCTTACTGGCTTGGAACACAAGCAGGGTAAACGCGAGCGGCGCCCTATTCAACCTCAAGCCGCTTGCTGTTGTCCCAGAGGCCGTGGATGTTGCAGTGTTCCAGCGCGAGGATGTAGCCGGGCTTGTCAGCCTTCATCCTAAAGCTGAAGCGGGAGTCCCCATATACGGGCGTGAAGGAGCAGTAGGCAACCGAATAAACGGGCCTTGGTCCATCCTCCTTGTAGAAGACCCTGATCCAGGCTATGTGGTGCTCAGGGGTATTGGGGTGTGGAACCTCCTCTCCAACAATGACCGTGACCTCAAACCACTCCCCGGCCTTGACCTTTTCCGGAGCGTGTATCTGAGGGACATGCTTCTCCTTGCCCTCGTATTCGGGCGGATTTACGGTTTCAGACAGTCGCATTTTGTCCTCCTAGAACTTCTTGAAGCTCGAGCTGGGCGCGTTGCAAACCGGACAGCGCTCCGGCGGTGTTCCCTCGTGAGTGTAGCCGCAGACGGGGCAGATGAACAGCTCACCTATCTGCGGGTCCTTTCCGGCGAGAACTGACTGGCGAGCCTTCTCATACATGGCCTCGTGTATTTTCTCGGCCTCAAGCGCATAGTGGATGCTTCGGATCGCGCCTTGCTCTCCCTGCAGTTTAGCGACCGCGTCGTAGGCGGGATACATCTCCTCAACCTCAAAGTTCTCGCCTTCCGCGGCCTTTGCAAGGTTCTCGCCGGTCTCGCCTATGCCTCCAAGGTTCCTGAAGTGGTTGGTCGCGTGGACCTGCTCAGCGTAGGCTATTGCCCTAAAGAGTCTGGCGATATTCGGGAGATTCTCTCGCTCCGCGGCCTCCGCGAATATCAGGTATTTCATGTGGGCCTGGGATTCGCCGCTAAACGCGTCCTCCAGGTTGGCCCTGGTCATCTTCTTCATGGAAAGGCTCCTGGTTCTAGAGACCTTCTATTAGCTTGCGGAAGAGATCGTCGTGCTCTTCCTCGTCCTCAAGGATACCCTCCATGAGACGCCTGGTCGTGATGTCGTTTTCTTTCTGGGCAACATCTATTATCTTCTTGTAGAGGGTGATCGCCTCGCCCTCTGCCTTGATGTCCAACTCCAGCATCTCCTTGAGGGTCTTGCCCACGGTTATGGGCGCGGGCTTGGTTGTTGCCTCTCCGCCCAGGTAATCCATGCGCTCCGCTATTGCTTCCGCGTGCTTCATCTCGGTTATAGCGGCCTTCTTCAGGGCATCAGCCACTGGCGGGGACTGAAAGCCAGACGCCCTTACATGTTGCCACATATACTGGATAGAAACCTGAAGCTCACGAGCAACAGCCTGGTCCAAAAGTTCAAGCAGTTCTTTTGAAGCCATTTTTAAACCTCCTATCTGGATTGCTCATATTATAAGGGCTACCGAAATCCTGGATCAAGCTCATGTTTTGCCTCACCAAAAATCTTACCGAAAGGGGTATTGTTGCCTCATCTAATTTTCTTACCGAAACGGCCCAGCTCTAAGCTTAGGAGGTATGCTTAAGATGAGCTTCCAAACAAGAAGGGAACTAGCTGTGCGTATAGCCTTTGAGTATAGAAAGG
>FWPU01003718.1_pt1 | contig 37172 bp, 39 predicted proteins | sample 2228361 | NCBI WGS metagenome assembly FWPU01 (sample SAMEA103939777, study PRJEB20133) | metagenome
GGGGGATACGACGACACTCGCCGACCCGGCGGTGGTTAGACAACTAAAAGATAAGTACGAGGATAAGGAAGCATAATCCATAATATATACCAGCAAGAGATGTCATTAATCGCGTCTCCACCGGAGTCAATGCGCACTTACCGTCCGATCCTTTGCCCACTCCCGTAGCCAGGCTATCCTTTCAGACATAGTAATAGAGATAGGTCTGGTATGCCTAATCTCGTCGACAAGAATCTCTGTGGTCAGCTCTTTCTTCTCCGAGAAGGCCGTGTAGAGACCGGAGACGATAGCCTGTTCGATCTCTGAACCGCTAAACCCGTCAGTTAATTCAACTAGCTGTTCAAGATCAAAAGGACTTGGCTCCTGTCCCCGCTTCTTAAGATGAATTTCAAATATAGATTTCCTTGACTCGGCATCCGGAAGGTCGACAAAAAATATCTCGTCAAAACGGCCCTTTCTCAAAAACTCCGGCGGGAGCTTGGTGACGTCGTTGGCAGTAGCTATGATAAACACATCCCCTTTTCTATCCTGAAGCCAGGAGAGAAAGCTTCCAAAGATCCTCATCGAAACGCCGCCATCCTCACCACCACTAGATGAAGAGAATGCCTTCTCGATCTCGTCTATCCAGAGAATAACCGGAGATAATTTCTCTGCCGTTTTTATTGCCCTTTTGAAATTCTTTTCACTCTCACCTATGTACTTATTGTAGAGATTTGAAGAATCCAGTTTGAGTAAAGGAAGTCCCCACTCCATGGCCACGGCTTTGGCACAAAGGCTCTTACCACAGCCGGGAACCCCGAGGAGCAAAATGCCCTTGGGAAATGAGAGCCCGAAATCTCTAGCCCTCACAGGGTCTGTGATAATCTCCTTTCGTTTAGAAAGCCAGGACTTCAAACCGGAAAGGTCCGCTATGTCCGCCATGCTTTCTTCGACTGGATAATATTCCAACACCCCCTCGCGCTCTACTATGTCCTTTTTCGCCTCTATAACTCGTCTTATATCCTTTGGAGTTAACTTACCGTCTTCAACAATCACTCTGGTGAGAATCTTCTCTGCTTCCATAAGGGTAAGTCCTTTCATATTATTGAGGAGTTTATTTATATCCTCAGGGGTCATTTCGAATTCCATGTTAATCCTGGCATTGAGGTCTCGGATGATATGGTGGAGCAGCTCTTTATACTCCTCAATTTGAGGAGGAGGCATGCTTAATAGTGCACTCATTGGTCTCAGCAAATCGGGGACATTGATATCTTGACCGGTTATTATTATCACCCCGTTATTCTTGGAAAATTGCAAAGACGCATCCTTTAGTTTATTGACGATGAGCCTATCCTCAAGATAATCTCCAAGCCCGCGAAAATGGTAAATGGCCGGAAGTTGAGACTGTTCTATATGTCCCAGGGCTATGGAGATATCGGTAGAGTTATAAACAGGACCCTTTACATCCATATCCATTCGCCTCAAACCCTTAGTGTTCGTCCATGAGAAAAAAGGAACCTTCATGCGATCGGCTAAATGACGAAAAAGAATCTCAGCCCGGTCTTCTTCCGCTGTATCCAGGAAGATAATGCAGTAGCGGGAGCGTATGAGAAGTTCCAGGTCCCTGACCGGGTCTTTCTCATTACTCGAAGAGGAAATGACAGTGGAGAGTGAGGGGCCTTTCAAGACTATGAGTAAAGAATAGTGCTGTGCTAGTTTAATTTCAAGCTAATACCGTATATGACCAACTAGAACAAGTCAGTTGCTGGTCAACCAAGTATACTAAGAAATCCCTTGCCAGACTTATACAGAAACTAAAAATTGGCTGGGGCGGGTGGATTCGAACCACCATAGCGGGCTCCAAAGGCCCGAGTCCTGCCGGTTAGACGACGCCCCAGTTGTTGAGTTTTTAAAAAGGGTATAGTTACAAAGCGGAAATAATTTTTAGAATATTACCAATCTTTCACTTTGAAGGCAAATAAAAAGCGTTTGAATACCAGGGCATCACAATTTATGCCATCCCGATACCCCCTGAACTAGGAAGACTTTATATACTTTGCTGTCTTTCATAAAATCATAAATTCTTTTAGCCTTCTTTTCGTCTTCAAACACAGCAAAAACTGTGGGACCGCTTCCGGTCATTGAGACCGATTCAGCGCCCATGGAAATCATTCTCTCTTTCAACCCTTTTACTTCGGGATAGATAAGAGAGGTGATATTTTCTAAATCATTTCTAAGCGGAAACTGCTTCTTCTTAAAGAGTGAAATTGTATGCTCTAACTCATCCTGTTTTAAGGTTTTTCCATCCGCTTCATCCCAGAGCTCGTAAACCCTCTTTGTCGACACCTCAAACCCCGGATTTGCCAGGACGTAATAAAAAAGGGGGAAATCTCTGATTAAGGTGATTTTCTCTCCAATACCTTGGGCGATTGAGCTTCTGCAACTGATAAAAAATGCAACATCGGCCCCTATTTTTGGTGAAAGTTCTAAAAGTTCCTCCTCGGTTAATTTTTTTGCTAGTCTATTAATCGCTATTAAAACAGCCGCTGCTTTGCCGCTTCCACCACCAAGACCGGCGCCTACGGGTATCTTTTTATTTATCGAAACTTTCACTTTTAACCTGAGTCCGGCCTCCCTTGTAAAGATATCAGCAGCCTTCCAGACAAGATTATCTCCCCCCAGAGGCATCTTGAGCCCGGCAGATTCAATTTCTATACCCTCTCCTTCCTCCAGCCCAACCCTTACCTGGTCAAATAAACTTACGGGCTGTATTATAGACCTTATCTCATGGTATCCATCAGGCCTTTTACTCAGCACCTCAAGGGTTAGATTGACCTTAGCCGGAGAAAGAAGGGTTATAGATTTCATCAAGAATTTATTCCATGAAGGGAAAGGTAAATATTATATTAGTTGTTTGATCCTGATTTACAAGAAGGATTTTTCTAAAAATTACAACCAGTGATAGCAAACTACCAATTATCATATAGGTTTAAAGTATGATGTAGGCCATTCCTGAACATAAATGGAAACGAGTCGTCTGGTCCTTTATAATAATCCAGTGACCACTTAACCCCAAGATAAAAGGCCCTCTTAAACTATTGTTTTAGATATCAACCATCACATGCATTGGAGGTACGATCCGCCTGGAATATTCCCGGGGCTCCTATTGTCTCCAGGCTTATAGCACAACGGATGACTCCATCAGCATAGACGGCAAAATCTCTTCTACCAGTTTTACGTACACTGGTCATCGAAGCTTTCCAACCGTATTCGGCTTGCAGCGTTAAAGGATCAGTAGCATCTACATCTGATGCAAATTGGATACAATACCCCGCTTTTGGGTCTACACAATCCGCTAAAACGCCTGTTGATACGGCACCTTCAAAAGTACTGTCTACAAGGGAATCCTCCTCTGTACAATTACCTCCGGATGGAGGACAGCGGAGAGTTCCACCTGTGGTCATGTTGCCAATCTGGCTGGTGTAATTCTTTACTGCGTCATTATCCAGGTCCTGCTCAAAATACAAAGATTCTGCGTCTCTTAAGGTCTGCAGAGCCTTTCTTGTATTGGCCTCGTTGGCCGAAAACCTGGCTGCGAATAGTTTTGGAATAGCTATAGCAAGTAGAATACCTATTATTAAAGCTACAACCAGAAGTTCGATGACGGTAAAACCTGCCTGGTCTTTATTGGTATTAAGACTAAGCATCCTTTAACCTCCTTAAGATTTGTAATACTAAAACCTATTTTAGGAGGCCAGTAATAGCAATTGGACATAAGTCGAATTAACTGCACGGAAGTAGTTTTAGTACATATTGAAAGATATAACTTTGGTTAATTAATCCGAGGGTGAAGCAGTATGCTATCCGAAACCGCTGTTCTGTGTTTTTAGTACCACTCTATTATTATATTATCAATACTATCAGAAATAAGGCCTTCATCTTTGGTCTAAGGAAAAATCCAAAGACATCTTAAGGCCCCGCAAGTTTATTTCTGTTTTGCGCAACCTATCATTATCCTTCTTAAATTTAAACGTCATTATTAAACTAAACCCATCACTCTTTGGTTCCGGATTATGCTTTTTAAGATTATAAACGTAGATAAGGCGCTTCGTACCATCAGACTCCTCTATAGAATAAGGCTTGCCCAAAACCTCTAATATCTGTTCTTCACGTGGTATCTCTACAGAATCTCTTGCCCGGAATCTTGTGCCTGCCTTTCGCTTTGCTTTATCTATCTCCGCTTCACCCAGTGAAGCGAGCATCCTTGCCAGTAAAGGTTTAGAGAGATATTTCAGGAAACGCTCCGGAAAGCTGATTTGATTTAGCTTGTTATTGACGAAAACCATATAAATAGGGATATCAAAGTCGCCTTCCTGGTCATTAACATCACTGTACTGTTTTTCCAAAATATACTCCCATAACTCGCCTATCTCAGTTTCTTTCCTAGACATCGGTGTGTTTTTCATGAGCCAAGTAATATCATTAGGGAGAAGAACCGGTTTTAAGAATACTAAAGTTAACTTATCTTGGTCCTCTATCTGGAAATAACTATTGAAGTCGGACAATTGCCTCTTAACTTGTAGAAGCCTTAGATATACACATCCGGTGGATAATAAGGTCAGAGATAAGAACAAAATCAAGAGAAATTTGAAGCTTACCCGCATTTTTGTTGGCTGAATTTAGGGAGATATTATCTCGAAAATCAACTATTAAAATTTATTTTACCTATCCTAGCCGCGATATCGAAATTGATACAGGACTGCGGCCAGCCGAGAATACATACCATCACTATATTTCTAGACCCGCATCACACTCTGTTTTTTGTCTCTTATTTCCCTAAATAGACACGGTATATAATTAAACGGGAGTAACCGTAATTATTAGGATTACTCCCGTTCTCTTAAAGGAGGATGGAGGATGACCTGTTAAGCTACAAATTTAAGTTTATATTTAAAAATAAAGTATTTTACTTTAAATGTCAAGTGGTAATTTTTTAAGAAATTTTCGATCGAAAATCAACAACATAGGATAGTATCCGTCTTATTCGTATAACTCAATCGATGAAAAGCCCAAGTCGATAAAGTGGTAATCCGGTTATACATAACCAATTACCACCAGTCATTTACATTAAATGGACAGGGCTCGTAATAGAATGAAGCCAAAACCTAGGGACTCCAAGGATCATAGCTTATCTTATGTATCCTTTCTAGGGAAAAAGCTACCGAACGCGTAAGCTTTTCTCCGTATTCGGCAATCCATTCGGGTGGCGCCGCATAGTAAAAGTAGTCGAGCGTCATCCATTCTCCGCCGGATATTATCCCACCGTCTACAACATCTACCAGGAAACCGGTCATATCGCCTCCATCCATTGCATTTATCACCCGACAATCGGCATATGAATGTGCCTCCTCGAGAATGGGACTACCCGTCACTCCCAATTTATACGGTATTTTTTTTAGCTTTTCTCTTTCTCTGCCTGTGTAAAAACCAAAGTTCCTTACCAATTGAAGCTGCCCCTTGTTCAGCAGATGAACAGCAAATGCTCTGCTATTGATTATAAACTCATGAGTAAAATTTCCCTTCCATATTCCGACAATAAGTCTAGGAACATCGTGAACGATCGATGCCGTGATCACAGTCACGGCAATCTGCGCGTTCACTTTGCCCTGCCAGGAACTCGTGATAGCGACTACAGGAGCGAGAGACCAAAATATTCCGGCAACTGACGCCCCTTCTTGTTTGCTCATTATTATTCCCTTTAAATACTAGCACATATACTAACAGCCAGAAGAATAATTTTAAAGTGGCACTCTTTTGGGTAGAATTCTATTTAAATAAACATATTTAACTTTAGCTTCCCACCCAGCAGGGATTTAAATGTCTTCAAAAAACAGTCAAGGCTCATTCTGTTCAGAACTTTCCTTGGACATAAAAGAGCAAATGTTTGGCACTGTCCCCAGGGTGGATGTATGGTTCTTGATAGAATATAACCAAGCCTGGGCTAAAAAGGCATTTTTAGCAAGTGCTATTCCAGAGATGGTGAAGAAGCGTATCTCCGAACATCTAAATTCTATACCCAATTCTCGTCTGCAATTGATCAAGCGTCAGAAAGATAATGAACAAGGATTAAAATTTTATATCGGGGTGTGTGACGAGCTCGAACCTAGGCTATTTGAATTAAACCTCAAAAGCTATGAAGACATACTTGATTTAAGTATCCCGGAAATCATTTCAGGCAATTCCTTTTCGAGGGGCCAGCCCATTTTCCTGGTTTGCACCCATGGCACGCATGACCAGTGTTGCGGAAGATTTGGTGTCCCCGTCTACATAGAAGCTACAAGACTGGAGAACGGTTACTTGACATGGCAATGCACACACTTAGGGGGTCATAGGTTTGCAGCAAACTTATTATGCCTTCCTCACGGCATATACTACGGTCGGGTCCGGGCAAGTAATGTGTCTACAATAATTAAGGACTATCAGAACCAGTGTATCTCTCTTGATATGTACAGAGGACGTTCCTGTTATAACTCCGATGTCCAGGCCGCAGAATATTTTTTGAGAATTAACACCGGCATTAGAATAATCCGCTATTTTCGGTTTATACGAATGCAAAATATAGACAGAGAAAACTCCATATTTGAATTTATATCCCTAGCCGATGAGAAAAAGCATATAATTACCATTCACAGAAGTCGGTTTGCCTTGGAAAACTATACTAGTTGCCAGGATGACGCTAAAAGTACCATAGCGCAGTATAAGCTAATCGAGCACAAAATGTTATAGGATCTCTACTTACGACCACCGCCAAACAGGTATCCCTCTTTCATCAAGCTCGCCGGTAAATAACGGATCGGTATCTTGAGCAATCTAAGAAGGGTAAAACCACAGCCGGTAAAGGCTCTGATAATCCTCTCTTGGCTATAGGGCTTGAACACAAAAGCAGTACCCAGAAGCTTACCCCATATGTTATCCTTCACCGGAGAATTAAAAAAATAACCGCCGGGTTTAAGATAACTAGCCAAGTTCTTTATGGTATCTTCAGGGTAGACGTACTCCAAAACTCCACAGGTGACGACCAGGTCAAATTGGTTATTAGCAATTTCCGGAATAGGTTTACTGGCATTGGCAATGAATGTTTTTACAGAGTTAGTAAGTCCTTTATTCTTTAGAGTAATTTTTAACTCCTCAATCATATTTTGATTTAAGTCGAAAGCCACAATTTCAGCTTTTGGAAATCGTCTCAATATGGCTAGTGTAAATTGGCCTGTCCCTGCCCCGGCGTCCAAGACCTTTATTTCTTTGTCCTCCGGAAAAGGCAGTTGTTTCACAAAAAAATCGTAAGCCCTCTTAGTACCATTCAGGTAAAGACCCATATCATAGATCTTCGCCAGTCTGGAATACAACTCATTATGGTTCATGTTTTATGGAGAATCCGTTTTAAATTTAGCTTAACCCGAAAAAAATTGCTTTATTATAACACAAACTTCTCATGTTGCTACCACTGTTTAATAATAGTTGTTAGTAAATACAGATTTACATACGATGAAGTCCCTCGGCGTAAAAATTCATTTGAAAAAGCGACCTACCATTTAGCAGTTCAGGAGAAATTTAGGTCCGTATATAGAGATAAGCTATTAGTACTAAAGTTATAAGATCTTCCCGTAATCAGTAGTTTTTTCACCCAAAAATCCTACCAAGGTCTAATTTATATAAATCCAGATTGAATTTATGGTATTGCTAAAGAGAATCAATATGAAAGAAAGGATTATCCGTACGAACAACCGATGTCAAAAATGCGACGGATTCCTTATATTCGAGGTTAAAGAATCAGACCAGGATAAGAATGGGAATAAGATAATCTGGGGAACCTGGCTATGCACGGTTTGTGAGGGGAAGGAATCCGGGCTACTGGTCAGTTATGAGGAGATAACTAAGAAAAAAGAAGTAACGATCTTGTAAATAGGACTAATCTCGACCACCATCCTCCAAAGGGCAAGTTCATGAAAAATATTCAGGGCTTGCCCTTAATTTTTTATATCAAAATCTTTCAAGTTTTCAGTAGTAGCGATTTGCTTTCGGCGTCTCTAGGAGACACACATGGCTTCCATACAGTCCTTTCTTCCGCTCGTTTGAATAGCTTTATCGCCTGGTGACGGTAAATGGGCTCACCCAAGAATAAATCAAGGCTTTTTCACAACCCTGAATATAGAATCAGCGCTTGAAAAATATAGATTGCCGTCCGGGCAAGTAATGACATCCAGTAATCCGCCCAATTCACCCTCCACCAGGAAACTACTTATGCTTCCTGCCTGGTCCAGGTTTTCTCCGGTTAGTTCAATCCTCTTTATTTTCCCTTCAGTTCCTCCATCAAAATAAACGAAGAAGAGATCGTTGAGGAACTCCGGATATTGGTCCCCCGTATAAAAAGTAATACCGGTGGGAACTATGGGAGGGGAAAAGCGTATGATCGGACTGATGAATTCAGTATCGGTATCTCCACAGGGATAATTTGGGCGCCAACCGTAGTTGCCACCGGCGATTATTCTATTTATCTCATCGTCGCAATTCGGCCCGTTCTCGGTAGCATAGATGACCCCCGTAGCCGGATGAAAGGTAAAATCAAAACTATTTCTCAGCCCAAGAGCAAAGATTGGAGAGTCAAGAAAGGGATTATCTGCGGGTATCGTACCATCCGGATTATACCTTAGAATTTTACCTGCCAGGGAGTCAAGGCTTTGGGAATTAGCAGGATTCGAGACATCCCCTATAGTCACGTAGAGCTTACCATCGGGTCCAAACCCTAGGTTGCCCCCAATGTGAATATCAGCCGCAGGAAGGTCATCAATGATCACAGTCTCCTGAGTACCCAGGTTATTCAAGTCTGTAAAACGCAGCACCCGGTTTCGGCGAGGGTGGGGATGGGTATGGAAAACGTACACGAAACCATTGCTGTCAAACCGGGGATGAAAAGCTAGCCCTATTAAACCATTCTCGCCGTTAATAGATACGGGAACAGTAGCAAATGGTGTGGGGAATAAGACACCTTCTCGTATAATGCGTATATTTCCAGTTCGAAGTTCATTAAAAAAGATTCTCCCATCCGAAGTACATGCCAAAGTAACCGGAAAATCTAAACCACCCAAAACCAGTTCTACCTCAAGAGCACCATTTGAGGGCTGTGTTCCTCCCCCACTCCCGCCACAGTTCAGTATCAGAATAAGTGTGGTAATACTAGCGACAGAGGCTAGAATTTTGAACCTTTTCCCGTTTACCACTACCCAAAGATAGGAAAAAGACCTCTTGCACCATATTGGATAGTTCATGCCTTCAGCCTCATCATTAACTCAATTGTAACACAAGTATAACAATGAAAATCTAGATTATGATAGCGTAATAAATTCTTGATAAGCTGCAAAATGTACCTTATAATCTCAAAAAATTATGAGAGGGGTGACTGCTCTATGAAACTCAAAGATAAAGTAGCTCTTATAACCGGTGGGAGTCTAGGACTGGGAAAAGCAACCGCTATTCTTTTTGCCAAGGAAGGGGCAAAGGTAGTAATTACAGGACGAACCGAGAAAACCTTGAGAGAGACCGTAGAAGAAGCGAAAAAAGACGGCTTAACTATAGATTATATCGTCAGCGATGTCTCAAAAGAGGAGGACTGCAAAGCGGCTGTAGATTATACTATAAACAAATACGGCCGTATCGATATTCTTTTCAATAACGCTGGGATCCTCCATGTGGCCACAACGCATGAGACGCCGACGGAAATATGGGATAAGACATTCGCTATAAACGTGAGAGGAACATATCTAATGTCTAAATACAGCATTCCTCATATGCTAAAACAGGGAAAAGGATGCATCGTGAATAATTCTTCCGTACTGGGTCTTAAAGCTGTACCCGCTGTCGCCGCATATAACGCTACGAAAGGAGCTATAACCCAGCTTACCAGAAGCATGGCGCTGGAGTATTCGGACAAGGGAATCCGCGTAAATGCAATCTGTCCTGGAACAATTGTGACCCCGCTAGTCGAAGGTCTGTTTGACCAGACTGAAGATAGAAAAGCCACCGAGGAGCTTTTTAAATCCTTCCACCCAATCGGACGTTTAGGAAGACCGGAAGAGATTGCTCACGCCGTACTTTTCTTGTGTGATGATAACGTGGGATTCATGACCGGTTCAATGCTTTCTGTGGATGGAGGCTGGATTGCTAGGTAATTTTGATAACTAGATAAGCAATTTCTCAAATTCACTTTCAGTCGCCTTTGTGAATAAAATATGTTCTATAGAAAAGAAATTCTTCCGTTAGAACAAGGAGGTAACAACAATGAGACTCGAAGGAAAAACCGCTTTAATTACCGGAGGAGGTGAAGGCATAGGCAAAGCCACTGCCCTTCTTTTCTGCAAAGAAGGAGCCAAGGTTGGAATCACCGGAAGGACAAAAGAGAAGCTCGATGAGGTAGTAAAGGAAGCCGAAGGAAAGGGTGAGATTATCGCTCTTCCTGGCGATGTTTCTAAAGAAGATGACGTAAAAAGGATAGTAGATGAATTCGTCAAAAGATTCAAGAAAATTGACATACTCTTCAACAATGCCGGAGTTCTTGAGGCCGGAAACGTGACTACGACTTCTGTAGAATCTTGGGATAAAATAATAGACATCAACGTAAAAGGAACTTTCTTGATGAGTAAGTACGTGGTTCCTCACATGATAAAAAACGGAGGCGGTGCTATCATAAACAACTCCTCCGTTGCCGGGTTCATCGGTTGCCCAAACGTTGTCGCCTACAATACATCTAAAGGAGCGATAATGCAGTTCACCAGAAGCCTGGCCATGGACCACGCGAAACAAGGGATTCGCGTAAACACAATCTGTCCCGGATTCATAAAAACCAAGATGAACGAGGATTTCATCGATGACCATTCACCCGAAGCGCAGAAGAAGCTCGACGAAATAGCCGCTCAAATCGTTCCCATGGGAGGTAGAGGAGAGCCGATTGACATAGCCTACGGAGTTCTTTACTTAGCGAGCGATGAAGCCAGATACGTCACCGGCACCCAGCTTGTAATAGACGGTGGCTGGACAACTTACTAAGTTATAACCACTGGGCAAGAATAGCTTCAGCTACAGGGTTCACAGAGAAATTCATTTTTAATTAGCTCTCTTCTCTGTGTCCTCTGTGGCCGAAAGGTCTTTTCCATCTCGTAGTCTACATCCCGGGGCTAAGCCTAACATGCACTCATTCTGGCAAATCTTTTTGGGTGCACCGGCAGTATTTATGGAATCTATTTTAGAAGAGGATGAAGGAGTTTCTCTAATTGATACCATCTAAAATGGTCTGATGCTCTTTGGCAATCTTATCCAGTGCCTCTTTCGAAGACATAGATCCGGTAACGGCTAAATGAATGTACTTCTGATAGATATCAAGTAGTTCTGGATATTCGACCAGGTGCCAGTAATCTTTCACCCGGCTCATGGAAATCGGGAATATAGAATTATAAGGGGTGGCTTTAGCATATTCCGGAGAGTTCAGGATATCAACCCGTCCGGTCTGACCACCGCCGCGAACCCATTTCCATTGATTCTCATCACTCATAAACCATTCGAGGAATTTCCAGGCTACATCCACATTTCTTGAATACTTAGAGATGCTGATCCCCTGTCCTCCTACTGAGTTGTATTGCCGGAATTTACCGTCAGAGCCCTTTTCACCGGGCAAGGGTGCAAACCCTATCTTCTCCGCAAACTTGTTAATCTTCGGGTCACTGTAAGCGCCGAAGAAGTAATACCAGTTAATGGCCATAGCTACCATACCTTTGTTAACAGCGTTATTAACTTCATCATAGTACCAACCGGTCGCACCCGGAGGGCTATAATTAAAGAGACCCTTATAATACTCCAAGGCGGCGACAGAAGCTGGCGAGTTGATGACTCCCACCGCTTTCCTTGTTTCCGGATTCCACAATTCACCGCCGAATGACCAGAGAACGTTGTTGAAAGCGCTGGTAACCGCATCATAATCCCTACTGCCGTACATGGCAATGCCATACAGATTTTGGTTGGGTCGGGTGAAGAATTCGGCGATGTCTTTCAACTGGTCATAAGTCTCGGGGACAGACAACTCATAGCCATACCTGGCCTTGAAGGCAGCCATTTCCTTTGGATCTTCAAATAAATCTTTCCGGTAGGCCAAGCCCATGGCGTCCTGGTTGATCGGAAGTGCATAGATGTTCTTAGACCCCTCCGGATATTCGGCATACATTTGCAAAGCGCGTGAACTATAATCTGTAGCCTTTATCTTGGTGCTCCTCTCCAGGTACGGATTCAACAAGACGACATGCCCCTGGGAAGCAAACTCGCTCATAGACTGACTGTCAAACACAACTAGGTCATAGCTACCCTTCTCTTGAGCGAAATCGGATGCTATGGCATCATGCCACCCCGCCCATGGTAGTAGCTCGCCATGGATAATGACACCGGTCTCTTTAGTGTAATCTTGGCTCATTTGTATCAGATAATCGCCCAAACCCCCGGTATGCCAAACTATCCGAAGCTGGACAGGCTTACGGATGTCCTCCTGGGCAGTGGCCATGATGCTGAGAAAGAACATAACCACGATAAACACTAAAGTTTTATGTGTCGTGCGCAACCTTAACTCTCCTTTGGACAAATTGGTCTCAGTCAGTAATACCTGACCCGAAAATAATGACACCCATTATAAGGATTAAGAACCCTGTTCCACCCCCTAACCTTCATATTGGGTGATTATCTCACAGATGAAGAGGTCGTGTCAACAAACAATTTCAACAGGGTCGGCAAGAGTTAGGGATACCATAAACAGAATGACAAAGACCGGTTTCGTGTTGCATATTCGCAAAAATAATGGTATTGGTTAATCATAGACCCAAATCCCCAGTTTACACTATCTCTTCGAGAAAGCAGCATGAAAGTAAGGATTAAGGCACGAGGGTTATCAGGATTAGCGGCTTCCGGCTTAGCCATACTATTCGTGCTTTCTCTAAGCTTCCATAACCATGCCCTTACTATTGGCATGGTTGATAAAAAGATATCTCAAGCCCAGCTGGCTAACCTGCATATGTCTAGTGAATTCTGTTCGGTATGCCGTCTTAATGGAAAATTTAAACCTCAAGACCTGGTTACCAGTCTTGAGCATAAGCTTTCAGAAATAGTAATAAGCTTTTTGGACTTTGATGTCTTAATTCCATATTTATCTTTAGCATCTAAGAGATCCCCCCGTTCACCTCCGGTTATCTAACCTCCCAACACAATACCAGAACTAAAAACCATCTATTTCAATCGGCTATTTCGCTAGCCAGGAATCACTTTTTTTGGAGGTGAATTATGAGGATTAATAGGTTTATTGCCCTATTTTTCTTTGGCATGTTTCTTTTTCCCCTAATTATTCACAAAGAGGTATGGGGCGACGAAAGGGACGATATAAAAAAGCAAATGCAGGATCTCCGTCAGCAGATGGAGGCCATGCAGAAAAAATTGGAGGAGCTTGAAGAGAAAAACAGAATGCTGGAGGAAGAAGCAAAGAAACAAAGGGAGGAAAGAGAGGTCGAAAAAGCGATTACTGAGGCAGTATCCCCACCACCCCGAGAAGGGTATCTTCAACGGGTTATCCAGAGCCTCAACCCGGATATAAGCGTTATCGGGATATTCACCGCAGCTTATTTCTCCGAAAATGACCCCATTATCCATGCAGAAAATGACCCGGAAAATACCGGTATTAATCTCCAGGAAATCGAGGTCGCCTTTCAGGGAGTCATCGACCCTTATTTCCGGTTTGACAGTTTCTTTTCCATAGGACGTGACAGTTTTGAAACCGAGGAAGCCTACGCCACTACCCTACTTTCCCTTCCTCTAAACTCGCAGGTTAGAATTGGTTTGATGCGGGCCAAATTTGGCCGGATTAACTTGCAGCACAGACACAGTCAGGACTTCGTGACACTTGCTCTTCCCGCGGCTGATTTCCTTGGAGAACATCTAAACCCGGTGGGGATAGAATTTAATTTTCTTGCTCCGCTTCCTTGGTTTATGGAGCTAACCGCTTCCGTAAACAGTGCAAATGGCTTGGAGACACCTACTTTTGCTCCTGATGAGGATGCAAACAACCTAGGCAGGCTCCTCTACATATTCCACCTGGCAAACTTCTTTGAAATCACCGAGGCCCTGTCACTAAGCCTAGGCGGTTCTTTCGCCACCGGTTCCAACGGTACGGAACCGGGCAACCGCTCAAACCTTTACGGTGTAGACTTGTTTGCCAAATACCGTCCCCTGAGAAACAACCCCTATCAAGAGGTGTGGCTGCAATCAGAATTCATGTATAGGCAGGCTGAGACCGAAGAGGGGGACCTAGATGACTGGGGAGCTTATGGACAATTGGTCTATCGCTTTGCTAAAAGGTGGAATGCAGGGTTCAGATTTGATTTCGTAGATACGGATACCCCGGTTACACCAATGGAAGAGGAAGAACTGGAAGGAGCGAGTTTGCTAAGAGTCATGAGGAGTGAAGAGGGAGAAGAAGAGGAGGGTATGCTCGGCCTTTTAGGAAAGGAGCTTAGATACGCAGTCATGCTTACTTTTAACCCCACTGAGTTTTCAAGGATTAGGCTCCAGTATGAATTCGACGACCCCGATTTTGCCGATAGCTTCCACGCTGTTTTCCTTCAATTTCAATACTCGCTCGGTGCCCACGGGGCTCATCCGTTTTAATAATCCTAAAAAGGAGGAGGTTTATCCCATGAGAATGCATGAAATTCTTGAATTTGTCATAACGCTCAAACTCCATAGTAGATTGGTGCATCCCAAAAAAGCCATTCCCACAAGAGCCATAAGCAAGATCCTGTTTTTCTCGAATTGCTTTGTGACTTCGTTCCTGGCAACGATACTCTTTTTGTCTGCTTATGTCCCGGATAGCCTTGCAAAATTAAGAGTAGTCAGTTCCGTTCCCGATTTTGCGTCTATTGCAGAGGAGGTTGGAGGTGATAAGGTGGAGGTAAAAAGCATCGCCAAAGGCTATGAAGACCCCCATTTTGTATCCCCAAAACCTAGTTATATACTGCTTTTAAACAAGGCGGATTTAGTTCTCTATAACGGTTTAGATTTGGAAATAGGCTGGTTACCTCTTTTAATTACCGGCGCAAGGAATTCAAAAATCAACACCGGCGCTATAGGTAATCTCGACTGCTCAACACTGATTCCCAATATTCTAGAAGTCCCTACTACCAAGGTAGACCGGAGTATGGGAGATGTCCATCCTAACGGGAACCCACACTATATGCTCGACCCCAGAAATGGGATTCCGGTGGCTAGGGGGATTACGGAAAGGTTAAAGTCCATGGACCCGGAGAATGCTACATATTACGACGGTCGTCTTGAGGAATTCGTTGATCGCCTTAACACCAAGATTAAGGAGTGGGATGTGAAACTCTCCCCCTTCAGAAGTACAGAAATCGTTACCTACCACAAAAGCTGGGTTTATTTCTCAGATTGGGCAGATTTTAAAGAGGTAGGATACATAGAACCCAAGCCGGGCATTCCACCCTCTCCTTCCTATGTGGCGGACTTGATCAGAAAGATACAACAAATGAAGGTGAAGCTGGTTATATCTGAGTCTTACTATCCGCAGAAGACCCCGGCTTTAATAGCGGAAAAAGCAGGGGCTTCTTTTTTAGTTTTACCCTCCAGTGTAGGAGCGCATGAGGGCATAAATACATACTTTGAACTATTTGACGTCATAGTTGACGAGGTTACATCCAGGTTGGAAAACATAAGAACGAGTGCCAAAGACCTTCTCAGCACTCCTTAGATTCAAAATCTTGTTTACATCCCGGGAGTTCCCCCCTCTAGCTTTTACCTCCCAGACGATAAGCTCAGGGAACTCCCGGAATCAGTTTGAACTACATCCGATGATGATAAGGAGATAACACACCATGAATTCGTCCTCCCTCATAACCTTGGAGAATGTTACAATCGGATATGACCAAATCGGCATATTGGATTCCATCAACCTTTCTATTGAAAAGGGGCAGTTTTGGGGAATTATCGGCCCCAATGGAGGAGGTAAGACTACACTATTAAGAACGATTCTAGGATTAATTCCAACAATATCAGGGGAAATACATTATGGTAAAGAGCTAGTCTTTGGATACGTTCCCCAAAGAGAGAATTTTGACACGATATTCCCGATTTCGGTCGCTGAGGTCGTGGTCATGGGTCGTTACAGTCGAGTCCCCGTAGGCAGGGGTGTAAAGAAAGAAGACTGGGTTGCTGTCACGGAGTGTTTGGAAAAGGTTGAAATTGCCCACTTGAAGAGCCGTCCCTTCAGGTCTCTCTCCGGTGGTGAAAAGCAACGTACCCTTCTTGCCAGAGCTTTAGCCGGAAAGCCGGATATACTCGTTCTCGACGAACCTACTGCATCCGTGGACATAAGAGGAGAGGTAGCAATTATGGAACTGGTAAGGAAAATAAAAGAGGAGAGCAACCTCACCGTCCTAATGATAAGCCATTTGCTTAACAAAATTTCCCATTTCGCCGACCGGGTGGTCGTCATCGATAAGGACAGTAGAACGTTTCGTGCCGGAATTATGGAAGAGATTTTAACCGGTGAGATACTCAGTAGTATTTTTGGCCTAGATATAGCTATAGGCCAGTCTTCCGGCAGAATGGAAATATTCACCGGCTGATTAACAACAAAGGATTACCTATTGAATAAAACTTGCTTGGAGGATACCTTCGAAATCAATTTGGCATAGGACATATCGTGATTCAACTGGAATGCTGAATAAAAAAATAATCATGTATTTTCCCAGATAATATTTCCTGATGACCTATACTGGGAGGGGCAATTATGCCTGTATTCTGGTTTTATGATGAACCTACCATATAAGGAAAGGTGAGAATGTCGTCACTCAGTGAATTCATAGGGAGCTATTTTCTGTGGCGGGACCCAATGATCGTAGGCGCAGTGTCCGGAGCCATATGTGGATTCCTCGGAGTTTACGTAGTACTGAGGAGGATCATTTTTGTCAGTGCAGCGCTGACTCAGGTCTCGAGCTTTGGAGTGGCGCTTGCTTTTTATTTACAGGCATTCGCCGCATTCAGTTCATTGAGCCGTTTTATTGGCCCCTTTGCCCTATCCGTGGTCATGACCGTGTTGGCCTCGCTTTTTTTTGCTTTAAACAAGAATTTCTCCCGAATCAGCCAGGAAGGAGTCATTGGAGTCGGCTATTTGATCGCTGCCGGAGCAGTGGTAATCATAGGTGATAAAATTACAAAAGGGGCGCATGACATCTCCGACATACTTTTTGGGACAGCGGTAGTGGTAGACCCGAAGGATGTTTATATAGTGCCTGGAGTGGCCCTTCTCTCCTTCTTAATCCACCGAATATTCTTCAAAGATTTTATCTTAACGTCTTTCGACCCGGAGACTGCACAGTTGTTTAAATACCCGGTAAGGATGCTAAATACAGCTTTATTGATGACTGTAGGAATAGTGGTTGCGGTGACAACTAGAGCCCTCGGGGCGCTTCCTGTCTTCGGTCTCATGGTTCTCCCTGCGCTGACAGCGCTCTTTCTCACAGAAAGCCTCAGTTGGGTTTTTATTCTATCGGTTTTAATCGGCATTTTATCTGCCGTGCTGGGATACTTCTTTTCCTTTGTTTTATCCCTCCCCACCGGTGCTTCTATAACTGCATGTGCGTCTTTGTTCTTCATACTCGGAGCTTCCTGGCGTGGAATCAAACTTCTCGTATGAAAAAAACTGTCCGGAGGAAACGGGTCATAAACTGCATACACAACGATAAATTATCAAACCCCGTGCAGTTAGTAATAATCTCCTTAGCCGCCTTGCTTGCTTCGGCATCATGCGGCCAATACGAAGAAGTCAGGGAAAATCTTAAGTTCGCTTTTCCGGAATACACTAAATGCGATGTAATAGAGGTTGTTGGTAGCACGACTTTTCGCTGCCAGTTTTCCGATAGGCAGGTGGAAAAGGTTAGGTTGACCGGCATGGAAGTACCGGATTCCATGGAGAATGAGGCCGCAGATCTTACCAGGTCTTATCTTAGACGAGGAATACCAGTAAAACTTGAGTTTGATAGAGAAACCAGAGATAAATTCGGGCTCATTCTTGCTTATGTTTACTTACCCGGCGACGAATTGCTAAACGCACTCCTTATTCAAGAAGGATATGCCAAAATTAACACCAATACCCCCAACATAAAATTTAAGGACCTTTTTATAACATTAGAGGCCGAGGCAAGGACACAGGGTAAGGGATTATGGAAAAAAGAGTGAAAGCTTATACTATGAACATAACTAACTTAAGTTTTATTTTTCCCATAAGACAAAAGTAATAAAAATCTAGGAAAAAAGGCCTTTAGCCCAATTGACTTCATGAAAGCTGTGTACCAGACTTAGCTAAGTTCAGAGGGTTCAGGTTATCGAGCTTTAAGGTGATTAAAGCATTTAAATACAATCGGCAAACCTATATTGGCATGAAGCTCTGCATTGTTGCAATTATTCTACACTTTACCCTGCCCTTTATACACGTCTTAGATTTATTAGATTCTGATGCATTAACCGTTAAAGCAGCCTCTCCAAAGATACATCAGGAATGTCAGCATCTTACTTATTCATCATTGATAACAACAATAGGACAAAAGCAGAGGGAATCTCATCACGATTCCAGCCATTGCCCTATATGTTCTACCATATTCAGCTCTCGTAAACTTGCCGTTTTAAATTCCACAAATGCCTTAGTTACTACAAGGCTATTTGTGTCCATCTTATTAGAAGTAAAAACAAATTTCCCTAGTGACACCTTATCTTTAACTTCCCCTCGCTCCCCTCCCTTCATCTTATAGGTCAACCCCGTCCCATTGATAAAGCTCCGTGCTTTTTTGCAGGAGTTAGCCACGGAAATGTGTTCAGGGCCACCTTCATAACAAAAATTTTATTTTAAATTGGGGAAGGTATCATGCCAATCCTAGAAGTTAAAAATCTTAAAAAAAGCTATACGTCTCCGGAAGGGGAGAAGGATTTAGTAATCGACATACCAATGTTTATCGTTAACCAAGGCGAGCAAATCGCCTTGCAAGGCGGGAGCGGGTCAGGCAAGACTACGTTTTTAAATCTTATCGCCGGAATTCTTAAAGCAGATGACGGCAGCATTGTTTTAGCCGGTCAGGAATTATCTTCGCTCTCCGAACCCGAAAGAGACCGGTTGCGCGCAGATAACATCGGATATGTCTTTCAGACTTTTAACTTGCTACAAGGTTACACCGTTTTGGAAAACATACTGGTTGGAATGATGTTCGGCAATGGTATGGACAAAGACTTCGCCCGCTTCCTACTCGAACGCGTCGGATTAAAAGACCGTATGAATTACTACCCAGGCCAGCTATCGGTCGGACAGCAGCAAAGGGTAGCCGTTGCCAGGGCGCTAGCAAACCGCCCCAAACTAGTGCTTGCCGATGAGCCGACCGGGAATCTAGACTTCCGCCGAGCTCATGAAGTAGTGGAGCTGATCCGCCGGGTTTGCTTCGAGAACGGTGCCGCCCTTTTGTTAGTCAGTCATGACCAAAACGTCCTAAAACAGTTCGACATAATAGAACAATTAGCAACTATCAACCGGGTTCTGAAAGAATCAATTCCTCCTAGGAGCATGGAGGCTCAATCATGAGCTACTCCGGTGGATTAGGAGGCTTTATACTGCTGGTCAGAAGAAGCCTGACTCAGCACGCGCTCTCGACGCTTGTAACCGTGGTTTCGGTAGCGCTGGCCAGCGGGCTGGTTATGTCCGTGTTCAGCATTAAAGCTCAAACCCATACCGCTTTTACCGGCGGCCCGGTAGGTTTTGACGCCGTTCTAGGCGCACGAGGGAGCCAACTGCAGTTGGTCCTGAATACTGTTTTTCATCTGGAAACATCGCCCGGGAATATACCCTGGACAATGTATCAAACTATCCAGACGGACCCGAACGTAGAGCTGGCGGTCCCATACGCAGTCGGTGACAACTACCGGGGATTTCGTATCGTAGGGACCACGGATAAGATATTCTCCGATTTCGAATACCAGAAGGGGCGTAGGTTCCAGGTAAAGCCCGGCGGACGTCTTTTTGACCCGGAGCGTCGTGAGGCGGTTATCGGCAGTTTCGTAGCCCAAAAAACAGGTTTAGACGTTGGCTCCAGATTCAACCCTTACCACGGCCTCGTCTTCGATGAGAAGATGAGACACGCCGAGGAATACGAGGTGGTAGGCGTGCTCGAACCCACCAATTCTCCTTCAGACCGGGTGATTTGGGTTCCCATTGAGTGGTTTTATAGAACGACCGGCCACGTCCTTCGGGGCAAAGGAGAAATCTACGAGCCCAAACCCGATGAAGAAATCCCCGATGAACACAAAGAGGTGAGTGCAGTAATGCTTAAGCTCAAGAACCCTCAGGCCGGTTTCACGCTCGACCAGACTATCAACAAGCAGGGCAAGGTAGCTACTCTAGCCTGGCCTATCGGACGGGTAATGGCAGAATTATTCGACAAGATCGGGTGGGTCAACAGAATTCTGGCAGTGGTAGCCTACCTGGTGGTGCTTGTCGCCGCAGGTTCTATTTTAGCCAGTATTTATAACACGATCAACGAGAGGAAGCGCGAGTTTGCAATCCTGAGAGCACTCGGAGCCAGAAGAAACACCGTCTTCTCTATGATTGTCTTGGAGGCAGCCTCAATCGCAGCACTGGGGTCGGTATGTGGATATGGTGTTTATGGGGCTATTCTGAGCGGTGTGGCTATCGCCGTAAGAGCCCAAACCGGTGTGGTATTGGACGTTTTACAGCTTCATCCAGCACTCCTATTGACACCGGTAGTAATGATTATTCTTGGGGCTCTTGCCGGAGTGATTCCAGCGCTAAAGGCTTATTCAACAGATGTGGCCACCAATCTCGCTTCGACATCGTGAGATTGCTGGCTTGATTGACATCGAGTACTTGATTAAAAAGGAGCGAAAGAAATGAAAACAATCTCGATTTTAGCATTCTTCACTTTCATAACGTTATTCAATATCGCAAGAGGAGGAGAAGACCACCACGGCCACCACGAACACACTGCACTCCACGGTGGCACCCTGGTCGTCTTCGGGGACGAATTCGCCCATCTTGAATTGGTACTAGACCCCAAAGAAGGGAAACTGACTGCATACCTGCTGGACGGAGAAGCTGGAAACCCGGTACGAATTAAACAGGAATATATAGAGCTAGAAATCGGCATTGAAGGACCGGATAACCGGAAAGGCGGTTTAAATTTTCCACTTAAACTAAAGGCCGTATCCAATCCCTTAACCGGAGAGACGGAGGGAGACACGTCTCAATTTACAGGCGAGTCCGGGCACCTAAAAGGTGTAACCAATTTTGAAGCCGTTGTTGTCGAGGTCGTAATCAAAGGGAAGGAATTTAAAGACGTAGTTTTCAATTATCCCCAGGGCAACGAGTAAAGCTAATTATTAAAAATGGAGGCTTATCAAGATGAAAATTCTAAGAGCTATGAACAACTTCCAATCGATAAGCAAAATCTTTAAAATGAGCACCCAGTTCTTACTCTTAATACTGGCCCTTTCTATTGTTCATCTGCTCACCGGTTGCAATTCATCCGAGGGAAAACCGGGCGAGCCCGGTAAGGCCATGAATGTAACATTTGACATCTTAAGTGGCTATGATTTCGAGAAAGAGCAGATACCAGAGTTAGTGAAGTCGCTGGATGGCCAGAGGGTGGCTATCACCGGTTTCATGCTTCCGGTCGATTTTGATGGGGGCAAGGTTAGAAGCTTTTTGTTACTCCAGAACCAAATGGCATGCTGTTTTGGAATGACCCCAAAAGAGAACGAATTTGTCTATGTAGAGATGAGTAACGGTGAGAGCACCAAATATATGCCCGATTGGCCTTTGACGGTTGTGGGCAAGCTGGAAGTGGGCAAGAAACTCTTAGTTAATAGCATATACCGTATAAAAGCTGATAACGTCTTAATTACCGACGGTTTTTGAATGAATTGCTTGCTAGTTGATGAAATAAATTTCTTAAAACTGGCTTATAAATCATGAAAAATCGTATTAATAGAGTTATAAGCTTTTTTATCGTAGTTTTGATTTTATCTCCTTCTAGCCTTGGTTACACCCAAGAAGTCACTAATACCAAATTCGATTTTCGTAACACGAACTGGGGAATGAATAAAGTGGAAGTGAAAGCCACCGAATTCAATGAGCTAATAGAGGATAAAGACAACATGCTCATCTACGCCGATGTGATTGGCGGGGATATGAATGTCATAGTCGCCTATATTTTTGAGGATGGAAAACTGGTCAAAGGCAAATATCTCTTTCGGAGCACAGACGATGAAAACCAATATATGCAAGATTACAAAAGGGTGAAAGAGACCCTGACCCTTAAATACGGCTCGCCTAAATCCGACGAAGAGATATGGAAGGACGAAGCTCACAAGGGGGAGCCAAAAAAGTGGGCGCTCGCAGTTAATAGCGGTCACCTAGCCTACAAAACGGTATGGGAAACCAGAGCAACAATGATAAGCTTGGTTTTGCACGGCGACGGGGGCAATACTATGTTTGGTGTTATATACTCGAGCAAAGGGGCAGGAGAAGATAAAGGCACTGAAAAAGGTGAGTAAGCAAATGAGCTAGAAATAGGCTATTAAAATGAGTAACAAAGAGGTTAACAGCCGGCACAACAGGTTGCAAAAGCTCTTGGTATTTTTCGGTTTTCTAGCCATCTTCTCGCTTGGCGTGCATTATCGCCCGTCTGCGAGCTTTGATCATACCAAAGAGCAACCAGTAGATAAGGAAGGGGTAATGGAGATAAATTTCGATTTTTTGAGCGGATTCGACTACGAAAAGGAGAAAATACCAAGACAAATAGAGGAGCTAAACGGAAAGAAAATAGCGGTTACCGGTTTTATACTTCCGGTAGATTTCGACCAGGGTAATGTCACCAGTTTTATTTTGCTCAATAACCGAATGGGCTGTTGTTTCGGAATCATGCCCAGGATGAACGAGTTTATCTATGTAAAAATGAAGCCTAACACAAGTACCAAGTTCATGACTGATATTCCTGTAACTGTACTAGGTAAATTTGAGAGCGGTGAGGAGAATGTAATCGGGAGTTTATACGGTATGGAGGGTGAAAAAGTGGAGATTTCAAAGGGTTTTTAACTCGATTTTACCTGGTCATCCAGACATTTCTAACTAAAGTTTGATATTCATTATGACTAAAGTAATACAATCTCAAAGAAATTGAGCCATAAGCCCCATTGACTTTAGGCTTCTAAGAATGAAAATTATCATGTTTAAACTATGCGAAGTTTATATGGATTGACATAGTCTGCAAAGAAGCATTAGACAAAATATAGAGAGAAAGGTGAAAAGATGAAACAACTATTGCAAAAGATATTCGGCAACAGCTCTACTCCGGAAACCAGTAATCGGGTGATAACGGTCGTGTCCGGCCTGCCCCGTTCCGGCACTTCAATGATGATGAAGATGCTGGAAGCAGGGGGTTTACCCATTTTGACCGACAATATACGCGAGGCTGATTCTGACAACCCCAAAGGATACTATGAATTTGAACGGGTGAAAAAGCTCAGCAAAGGCGACTTAGAATGGCTCGAAGAAGCCCAGGGAAAAGTGGTCAAGATAATTTCTGAGCTATTAAAATATCTGCCATCCAAATATGAATACAGGGTCATCTTTATTCACCGAAAGATGGAAGAGATCCTGGCCTCTCACAAGAAAATGCTCGAAAACCGAGGCATATCAGATGATGGGATATCCGATGAAGAAATGGCACGTTTATTTAATATGCACCTGAAGAAAGTGGAGGACTGGCTCCGGAAACAGCCCAATATCGCAGTGCTAAACGTTGATTACAACCGCCTCCTGGTCAACCCCCAGCCGTATATAGAAGAGATCAATCGTTTTTTGGGCTATAATCAGCTCAATATCGACAGGATGGCCGAGGTAGTTGACCCAAACCTCTATCGCAATCGTAAGTAGGGAAATCGTAATCAGCCGGGAGAATATTAGGTTAAATATCAAATTAATATAGTTCTTGCTCACGTGGAATTTACCCGGATGAGGGTTAACGATGCCCCTCAGCACCCGGCTTCAATAAGGTTCTCCGGCTTAAGGTGCTTCAATAAAAAACCCATAAATTGTGGATGCACGTCACACAGGTCATTTGCCCCTGCTCCCCTCTTCTTATCTCTTAGCCGATGCCCACTTATCGAGAAAGCACTAAAGTTCTTACTTACTTGACTAGGGGCAAACATTCATGATATAAATTGACTACCCCGATTAGACGGAAGGGATAGCGATGTCTTAATAATTAACTTTAGATTTTGATGAAATCAATCAAAGTCGATTGATTTTAATGAAAAATAATAGTAAAGTGTAAAAAACATAAAACTTAAAGTAATTAATGAAATCAAGAATCGAATTGCCGATAATCCATAAGGAATTAGCTTTAATTCACGATTTAAACCTTACCCACCGACTCTTCAATCTGGTCGAGGATAGTTATAGTGTTAATATACGGAAATTTATCAGGCTTAGCAGATTCTTAGAAGAATAAATGCGTGAACTTAGATATGACCCCATCAGAAACAGATGGGTAATAATATCAACCGAGCGCTCGAGAAGGCCGAGTGACTACACCCTTGACCGGAATCAACCCAATAACACCGAGAGAACAGTCGTTTCATGCCCTTTTTGTGAAGGCTCCGAGGGTAAAACCCCACCGGAAATTTTTGCCATAAGACAAGGGAGTCCCGATTCGCCAGGGTGGAAGGTAAGGGTCGTGCCCAATAAATTCCCCGCACTCCAGATAGAGGACAGCGCTTTTAGATACGGAATGGGAATATTCGACGTCGTAAGCGGGGCTGGGGCTCACGAAGTGATCATCGAAACCCCTCATCATGACCAGGGACTTGCCGACCTGGACTTAAACTGGATAAAAGACGTATTAATTGCCTTCAGAGAAAGGATAACCGACCTATTTCGGGACCCTAGGCTTAGGTATGTATTAATATTCAAAAACCACCGGGCGGAAGCCGGCGCATCACTCATTCACACCCACTCTCAACTTATAGCCACGCCAATGGTTCCCCCTGTGGTCAAACAAGAACTGATCGTCTGCCGGGAGAATTACAGGAATAAAGAAAGATGCTTCATTTGTGACCTCATAAAACAGGAAATCGAATTTGGAAAAAGAATCGTTTATGACACCAACGGCTACGTAATCTGGACTCCGTTTGCCTCCAGTTTTCCCTTTGAGACCTGGATAATCCCCAAAAGCCATCTCCATGACTACTCTAAGCTGAGCGATAGGGAACTCCTGGACCTGGCGCTCGTGCTCAAACTTAACCTAATCTCGCTCAAGAGACTTTTAAATGACCCTCCTTATAACTTCGTAATCCACACCGCACCACCGAAATTCAGCCGTCCAGGCCATCCCGAACACTGGGACTCAATTGAGTTTGATTTTCATTGGCACATCGAGATAATACCTCGCCTCACCACCATAGCCGGGTTTGAATGGGGGGCTGGCTTTTTCATAAACCCTACCCCTCCGGAAGCGGCGTCTGATTATCTGAGAGAAGAAATAAGAAGGAATTTTGAACAGGGGGAGAGAATAAATTAAGATTGCTCTTGACATATAAAGCAAACAACTTTATTTTTTTAGCGAAAATTAATTAATTTACTTAAATGCTTATATCAGTCCTGAAAAAATATATATGGGTTGTTAACCTCGTACTAATAGTTGGGATCTCCTATACACTAGCCCAAATAGTGAATGACAGAATAAAAGGAGGTCTATCGAACACAAAGCCCGGGACTATTACATCTTCAGAAAGCAAAGGCCAAAAACTCAAACAATTAAACTCACGAAGCTCCTACGAAATAATTTTAAAGAGGAATATATTCGGACTACAGAGCACCACATCGGGTAACTCTTTAATACAGGATGCACCTCAGACCACGCTCAACCTCGAATTGCTTGGCACCGCCATCGAGCCAGGGGAGAGGTCCATAGCCATTATAAAAAACTTGGATACGAACAAAGTTAGGGGCTACCTGGAGGGAGAGCTAATTGATATAATCCAATCGGAAAGGGTAAAACTGGCAAAGATCGAAAACTGCAGGGCGCTGGTAGAGCGCAGCGACGGCGCAGAAACCATAAGATGCAAAAAAGATTTGGACGAAAATGCATCTTCAGACAACAAATCTAGATTAGGCCAAGTATCCGCACTGGACAGGAGTTCGATCGCAAGCAGCCGCAGTGCAGTCTTACCCAAGAGCGAAGCTGAAGGCATAAAGGAGGTCAACGAAGGCGAATATGAAATCGACCGCAAAATGCTGGATGAACTCCTAAGCGACCCAAATCAGCTTCTAACCCAAGCCCGGGTTATTCCCCAGGAAGACGGCCTTCGGTTCTTCGCTATAAGGCCAAATAGCATTTTCTTCATGATCGGACTCAGAAATGGCGATATATTGCACAAGATAAATGATGTAGAGCTGAGCAACGTTGAAAATGCCCTTAGCCTCTTCGAGGAGCTTAGGGGAGAAAGCCAGTTTAATATTAATCTCACCAGGCGGGGACAAAAGTTTACCTACGAATACTCGGTTAAATGAGCACGAGAGTAAAGAGGGAGGAGTATCGAATCACCGGCACAAAAAGCGGTAATTTTGAAGTTGGCGGTCAGTACATAAGATAGAGGTTATGTCTTAACTATTCTTGGCTAGCCTCGGAGGAGACTGCTTCATGAGATGGTCTATTCAAGCTGTTTTGACATTGACGATTGTTTTCGGTCTAGGCGCTAGTATAAAATTCGTTTTTTCCAAGACGCACAAGGATACAGAACCAAAAAGCTATTTTTCCTGGGAATCCGGCCATAGAGCCCCAGTCACGGACGATCTAAAAGACCGCAAAATAAACTCGGTGGCAAAAAATGAAGAGCTTCTTACCGCCAATGAAACCCCATCTATACAAAGGGGACTCCCGGAAAGCGATTCTGTCGAGACAACGATTTACTATAAGGTAGTAGAAGGGGACACCCTCTACAATATAGCTATGAAGAAGTTTGGGGTTTCGGTCGAAGAACTCAAAAAAATCAACAACCTAAAAGATGACCGGATAAAGGTAGGACAAATTCTGGAGATCCCATCTAATGCTAAACTCCCTAAAGGTGAAAAAATAAAACAAACGACAACGAAAGAAGTAGTAGCTAAGCAGGTGGAGCGGTCCAATGTGAATAGCCGGCTTAAACCTACTCAAACATTTCCAAGAAGCACCGATAACGAAAAATTAGAGGACACCACAAAAGATGCAGCTATTAAAACCAAAAATGAGATTGAGCCAAGTACCGACACGATGAAAGAGCCCCGGCATTTAAAAAGGGTAGAAGAAAAAAAACTTAATACACCTGGTGAGCCCGAGAGTGTGAAGAAATCCCACCTGTTGGATAACCTGACATTTGCGTCCGAGGCCAACGGGCCAGGACAGATTACAACGGTTCAACAGCCAGCCCAGGCGCAAGAGGATGTTGAAGTAGAGGTAGTGGAGGAAGAAGAACCCTTACCCCCGGAGCAAATCGAGGCCGAATTCCAAGAGGAACCCACTCAGCCTGAACCTACTCCGAGGGGGGAAGAAATAGTAAATCTGCAGAGCGAAATGGACATAAGAGACTTAATTCAGACGATAAGTGAAATTACCGGAGAGACATTTCTATTGGATGAATCGGTAAGGGCAAAGAAAGTCACGATTATATCACCCCGGGGCGGATTCAACAAGAATAACGCCTTGAGACTATTCGAGGCGATTTTGGATTTAAATGGTTTCGCTATAGTGAAAAAAGACGGTATAAGCAAGATAGTACCGAAGAGAGATATTAAAACCGAGACTCTGCCTACGGAATTCGGGACTAAATACGCAGAACCCTAGGATAGATTTGTCACCAGACTGGTTCCCCTTAAAAATATAAACGCCAACGAAGTGGCAAACATCCTCAAACCTCTTATCTCCCGGGAAGGAGATATATTGGTATATCCTGCTTTGAATACCCTGATTATCATAGATAGTGTATCCAACCTAAATAAGGTACTTAAGATCATCGAGAATATAGACCTGGAAACCGAGATCGAATTCATAAAATTGGAGCATACTGATGCCGTAGATGTTGCGGCTAAGGTAATTGAAATCTTCGGTGGAAGAGCGCCGGCAGCTCCGGCCCAAACCACCCAAACTCCCACTCGACGCACCACCACCACCAGAACCCCACAAAGGACACCTGCTACATCCGGACAAGCCACCGGCCAGGCCGAATTCAAGGTTATACCCGATGAGAGAACAAACTCGCTTATAGTGATTGCCTACCCCGAGGATATGAAAAAAATTAAAGCAGTAATAAAAGAGCTGGATGTAGAGGTTGACCAACCGGAACAGGGTATTTATGTGATTCGCCTTCAAAACGCCGATGCCGAACAAATGGTTGGAGTTATCTCCGGATTAATCGGAGGGGGAGGAGCAGGAGTAGCTACTACAACCACCCGAGGCCTACGCGGCAGAACGACCGGAGGCATAGGAGAGACCTTCGGTACCGGAACCTTTGGCACTCAATACGGCAGTCAATATCGAAGAGGACAAACCGGCACCCTTGGCTTTGGACAAACAACAGAACGGATAGAGAGAGGAGATGCTGGCGAGTTTGGGGGGGCGGCGGTAGTAGCGGAGGCAGAAGGGATAAGAATCACGGCAGACCCGGCTACGAATTCGGTCATAATCGTGAGTTCTCGCAAAGATTATGAAACGATAAAGAGGGTGATAGACGAGCTGGACGTTAGGAGAAAACAGGTATTTGTCGAGGCGGCTATTCTTGAAGTAGGTCTCGAACAACTGAGAGCCATAGGAACAAATTTGAGCTTTGGTTTCACTTTTGATGACGGCGACGACCTTGGATTTGGCGGAACTCAGCTTCCGGGAATTCCAAGCCTACTTGGGGTTGCCACTAGTACCGGTTCTGCAATCGCCGCACTGTCGAGCATATCAGGAGGTTTCTTAGGAGTAATAGGTGAATCAGTTGAGATTGGAGGTGTTGAAATCCCTTCTTTTACTCTACTTTTTGAAGCCTTAGCCTCGCTAACGGATGTGAACGTTCTTTCAACCCCTAGCATCGTCACCACCGATAACGAAGAGGCACAAATAGTAGTGGCAGATGTCATCCCGTTCCCCACCGGAAGCACCGTCTCAGAAACCGGGGTCACCGTGCAGACTATAGACCGTCAGCCAGTCGGAATTATACTTGGAATAACCCCACAAATTAGTGAGGGCGATTATTTAAACCTAATCATACATACCGAGGTTTCTGCTACAAGCCCCGCCCCCGCTGACCTTAATACAGAGGAATTCGGAATCACTACAACTACCCGTTCTGCCGATTCTTCCATCATCGTAAAAGACGGCCAGACAAACGTTATTGGTGGGCTGGTTCAGGATAGGCAAACAGTCGTCGAGAACAAGGTTCCGCTTCTAGGCGATATTCCGCTTTTTGGATACCTATTCAAATTCAAGCAAAGACAAAGCAGAAAGATTAATCTTATGATTCTCCTAACCCCCAGAATTATAGAAACAGAGACCGACATGCAGAAAGTGCTCGAAGAAAGGCAGAAAAGAAACATGCTCCTTCAAGATAGGGGGTTCGAGAAACAGGGAGGTTATTGAAGCTATGAAGAGCCTTGAAGAGATTATAAGCCAGAGGAACCCGGAAGCCTGGGTTAAGATAGACGAGCTTCTAGCCAGGAATGGAGAGAGGTTTGAAGAGACGCTCCTAAAATCAAAGGTATTGAGCGAAAAGGAGGTTCTCGAGGTTCTATCCGATTTCTATGAAATCCCATATATATATAGTATTTCGGAAAAGGATATCGACTCAGAACTAGTAAAACTCCTTCCCATAAGTTTTGCCAAAAAGTATAGGCTGATTCCGCTAAAAAGGGGGGAGGAGAAAATTATAGTGGCGCTGGCTCCTCCAATCGACTTATACGTGCTCGACGAAGTAAAATCACTATTTGGGTGCGAAGTGGAGCCTATGCTGGCTTTAAGCCAAGTTGTCCTCGATTCTATAAACAAGGTGTATGAACGCGGCAAGGAGATGAGGGACGAGATCGAAGACGAGACCCTAGGGATCACCGAGTCGGAATTTCAGGAACCTAAAGACCTACTGGAGGCGGAAGACGAAGCCCCGATAATCAGGTTTGTTAACTCGCTTCTCTTTCAAGCCGTCAAGGAGAAGGCCAGCGATATCCATATGGAGTGTTTCGAGAAGGACCTGTTGGTCCGGTTTAGAAAAGACGGTCTTTTGCACAGGGTGACCTCGGTCCCCAAAAGACTTCAGTCGTCGATAATTTCGAGAGTAAAGATCATGGCCGAACTCGATATCGCGGAGAAGAGAAAACCACAGGATGGCAGGATTCGTGTAAAAGTGGCCGGACGGGACGTAGATGTTCGTATCTCCACCGTTCCCACATCATGGGGAGAAAGCGTTGTGATGAGGCTTTTAGACCGTTCTTCGGTTCTCCTCAGCCTGGAGGACCTAGGGCTTGAAGGAAAAAAACTGCATACCATAAACTCGCTCATCCATCGGCCTCACGGTATTATCCTGGTAACCGGGCCCACCGGGAGCGGAAAGACAACCACCCTCTATGCGGCCCTAGAAAGAATCAACTCCCCCGACAAAAAAATCATCACCATCGAAGACCCGGTAGAGTATCAAATTCAAGGAATCAATCAGATCCAGGTAAATTCCAAGGTAAATCTCTCCTTTGCTAACGGACTACGGTCAATACTCCGTCAGGACCCCGACGTTATACTGGTGGGAGAGATCCGGGATAGAGAGACAGCCGATATAGCCATTCACGCCTCCCTCACCGGTCACCTAGTTTTTTCGACGCTCCATACCAATGACTCAGCCAGCGCCATAACCAGGCTAATCGACATGGGAATCGAGCCGTTTCTGGTCGCTTCCTCGCTGATGGCCGTGGTCGCCCAGAGACTCATTCGATTCCTTTGCAAGTCCTGTAAAGAGCCTTATGTGCCCATAGACGATGAACTGGCCAGAATAGGGCTGGATAGAAAAAGCCTTCAGCAGGGTGTCTTGCACCGGGCCAAAGGTTGTAATGAATGTCTTGGCACCGGCTACAGCGGTAGAAGCGGAATATTCGAGATACTGCTGATAGACGATGAAATTAGAGGCCTTACCCTGGCTACCACCGACTCCTCGACTATAAAGAGAAAAGCCCTGGAGAACGGAATGACCACTCTCAGGATGGACGGAGCGGAGAAGGTTCTGAGGGGTTTAACTTCTATAGATGAGGTTATGAGAGTTACTGAGGACGAGACGTAAGTAACAATTTCGGATTTCAAATTGCGGATCTCGAACTTGATTATTCCGCAATCCGAAATCGCAGATCCAAAATAGTGGTAAGATGCCCGTTTATAAGTACAAAGCAATCAACGAAAAAGGTAAGACAGTAGAAGGGGTGTTAGACGCCGAATCGGCAAAATCGGCAACCGAGAAGCTAAAGCGCCAGGGTGTTTTTCTATCCTCGCTCAGCGAAGTTAAGAAAGAAAAGGCCAGAAGCTTTTCTCTATTCAAGGGAATAAGCACCTCGGAGCTGGCGCTTACCACAAGACAATTCTCCACCCTGATATCTGCTGGGCTTCCCCTCGAAGCGTCGTTGGTTGCACTTTCTGAACAGACCGAGGACGCAAAACTCAGCCAAGTGCTGACCGAGGTAAAGGATAAAATTAGCGAGGGCAGTTCCTTGAATAATGCACTGAGAGAGCACCCTGATGTTTTTTCCGACCTCTACGTAAACATAGTGAGAGCAGGCGAGGCAAGCGGGACGCTCGACATAGTCCTTCTGAGGTTGGCCGATTTTCTGGAAAAACAGACTGCGCTCCGGTCCCGGGTGAGGAGTGCATTGGTATACCCCATATTCATGTTTTTCATAGGAAGCGGGGTTCTTTTTTTCATGATGTCCTACGTTATTCCCAAAATTGCTCGGATATTTGAAGAAAGCCGAAAGGCCCTTCCTTATATTACCCAGCTACTTATCGGGTTCAGCAACTTTTTCAGCCAGAATCTATTTGTTATTTTAATCCTGTTAATAGGCCTGTCCTTTATCGCATACAAATTCAGCAAGAGGGAAAGGGGAAAGATGCTCCTCGATCGTTTAACATTGAGAATCCCCATATTTGGTAGAATCGCTAAAATGGTTATAATATCCAGGTTTACACGCACTCTGGGGACACTACTGGCGAGTGGAATCCCGTTACTCAACGCCATCGAGATAGCAGAGGCGATCGCCGGAAATACCGTTTATAGCAACGCCCTCAGAAGTGTACGAGATAATATAAAGGAAGGAACAAGTATCGCTGGCCCCCTCCGGGATAGTGGGGTATTCCCTCCGCTGGTGACCCGGATGATCGCCGTCGGAGAACAGACCGGAGAACTCGAAGAAATGCTCGTAAAGATTGCCGACACCTATGATTTACAGATTGAAACTTCCGTTTCTGCTCTCACTTCCCTTCTCGAGCCCATCATGATAGTAATAATGGGGGTGGTAGTTGGTTTTATAGTTTTTGCCATTCTTTTACCCATATTTGATTTAACATCTACGATCGGAGGTTAATTATGAGAGCACAAGGCGGTTTTACCCTAATAGAGATAATGGTAGTATTGGTGATCATTGCGGCGCTTGCTTATGTCGTCGGTACAAATGTAATCGGTAGGCTCGATAAAGCAAGGCTGGAGACAACAAAGATTCAGATAAAACAACTGGAGACTGCTTTAAAGCAATTCAAACTGGACAATGCTTTTTATCCGGAGACCCAGCAGAGCCTACAAGCCCTGGTTACCCCTCCCACCGTGGGGAGAATACCCAATCGTTACGCCTCAGAAGGATACCTGGAGGGGAGCACGGTTCCCAAAGACCAGTGGGGTAACGAATTTATATACATAGGACCAGACCAAACTCAGGATGGCTCTTATGAAATAATATCACCGGGGCCGGATGGCTTATACCCGAGTGATGACGACATCAGCAGCCGTAATATCCAATGAGCGATAAACGAGGTTTCACACTCATAGAGTTAGCCGTAGTAATATTCCTACTTGGTGCCTTTTTTTTAGTAGCTATACCTAAGTTTAAAGACATAGCAGATGTTAATATCAAGAGTGCTTCCAGACGGCTAAGCAGTTTAATAAGGCTCCTATACAATGAGGCCGCATTCAAGAAACGACTATATAAATTAGAGTTTGACGTCGGCAACGGTGAATACTGGGTGGAAGTTCAGGATGGAAACGAGTTCGTGATTCCCAACGACCCCATTTTTGGAAGAAAGAAACTTCCTGAAGGGGTATATTTTAAAGATATCACTACCCAGAGAAGCGCCGGAAAAACCCTGGAGATGGGCGATCTTTTTATACTGTTCATGCCAACTGGTTTTGTGGAACCGGCGGTCATACACCTTGAAGCGGAAAGCGGTGCTAATTATACGATAGCTACAAAACCCTACACCGGGGGAACAATCGTAATCGACGAGTATGTCGACCTTCTTCACAGTAGATAGACCAATCTGGAGATTAAAGGGCTTGTTACCAGGACCAAATAAGGCACACCAAAAATCTCAGAAGCTTGGGTTTACGCTGCTAGAGGTTCTGGTTGCCGTAGTGATACTGGGGACAGCCCTAGCCGTACTCTTAGCCGCGGTGAATAGAAATCTAATTTTAGCCTCTAAATCAAAAAACCTGACTATAGCCGGGATATTAGCCCAAAAAAAGATAACGGAGGTTGAGCTTGAAGGATTCCCGGAAATAAGAGAGCAGCAGGGAGAATTTGAGGAAGCACCCGGGTTCAATTGGTTTCTCTCGGTAAGACCATTTGAGATTTCTCAGTTGGGCACGGAGATAAGAGTGATTCGTTTACTCATCACTTGGGACGAAGGAGAAGAAGATTTTGAGGTCACGCTGGCGGTCGCCGACCTGGAATGAAGGATTTACTCTACTTGAGGTATTGTTAGCCATCGTCATAGGAGCAATTGTGCTAACGGTTCTCTACGGCTCTTTTTTCCAGATTATAAAGGCAAAGGACAGCGCAGAGAACGCTATGGAACTCTATCATGAGGCCAGCGTTATTTTTTCTAGAATGACTAAAGACTTACAGGGAGCATACCTAAGAGGCAAAGTATACTCGGAATCGGGTAAGACTACGTATCCGTCTTTTACCGGTATAAAAGAGGAAGACCGAAGCCGCATACATCTTGTCTCACTCTCCCGAGAGCCGGGGATCAATACAAAGAGCTCAGACCAAGCCGAGATCAGTTACTATCTTGAGCCTATACCGGAAAGTGACCTATATCTTCTTATGAGGAGAGAAAATCCTCAAATTGGGTCCGAGTCCGGCGGGACCCAATACCCCATCTCGGAACGCGTAGTGGCCTTTAACCTGGCCTATGTGTCGGACAATGCAGAAGGCTTGATCGAGGTATGGGACTCAAAGCAGACCGGTTCTCTTCCCAAGGCGGTGGAGGTGGTTTTGATTTTGAGAAGTGCAACAGGAGAAGATTTCATCTTCAGCTCTTTGATACCCATTCCTGCTGCTAATTAGAAAGGAAATCCAACGACCAAGCCGGAAATTAAGAAGGCTACTATGAATACAGGCAAAGGAAAATCAGAGGCGGGAATTGTGCTGGTTGTGGTACTAATAGCCATCGCTATACTCACAACTTTGGTGGTCGACCTTATATACTTCACCCAGGTTGACAATGAAATTTCCGCAAATACCAGGGACGAGATAATCGCTCGTTACATCGCAAAATCAGGTATTCAGGTAGTTGCCGGAACCATAAACAACCGGCCGCTCGAAGAAATAAAAGAAATCACCGGATTATTCGGGGATCAGACCGGCTACTCCGAAGGGTATTGGGCCGTCAATGTCCCTTCCTTTCCGGTAGGAAATGGAACGGTGTCTATTACGGTGATCGATGAACGCTCCAAGATAAACCTCAACGCACTGGTGAGTCAAACTACCAACCAGGTTGACCAGCAGGTGCTTATGGAGCTTAATGAACTTTTTCGACTCCTCGGAGTGGACAGCCGCAAGTCGGGTCGCTTTATCGCCAGCTTGATTAATTGGCTCGACCGTCCAATAGAAGGCTCAGAGACCCAAAACGACCAGGACCAAACCGGCGCCGACGCCGGATTCTACGAAAGCCTGGAAAACCCGTACGCCATAAAGAATGGCCCACTAGATAGCCTCGAGGAAGTACGCCTGATTGATGGCATGGACGACGAGTTCTTCAACATGATAAAAGACTACGTTACCGTGTATCCTAAAGATAAGAGGGTAAACTTCAGCACCGCGCCAAAAGTCGTCATGATGGCGGCAATAAAAGGCGCCGGAGTATCGGCTGTTCGAAGGCAGGGAAGCGGCTCATCGAACGAAGTCTCGGACGACATAGCAGAAAGGATTGCAGAAGCAGTGATAGAGGAGAGGGTCGACGAGCCCATAATTAAACAAAGGAGTGTCCGGGAAATAGCCTCGAGTATCGACCCGGAATCTAGAATCAGCGCTGGCCTGACCGGGGTGGTATTGAACTCCGGGGAGAGTGATGTATTCTCCGTGACATCCATAGGGATGCTCGGAGAGATTAATCCGACCATAAGTGTAATTAAAGCAGTCATAAGAAAAAGCCAGGATGAGGCATCATCAGGCACTAAAATCATCTCATGGAAAGAACGATAGAAAAAATAAAGAAAATCAAGGAAGAGTTGAAGGCCCAGTTTTTCGAGAGAGAAGAGGTCATAGACGGAATTTTTTGCGCGCTTATTTCTGGGAATCACATACTTCTTATAGGCCCGCCCGGTACGGCTAAATCCCTGCTCGCTCATGAAACTTGCAACCGCATAGGAGGAGCGAGGTATTTTCAGTGGCTTCTTACCAAGTTTTCCACTCCGGAAGAGATTTTCGGGGCAGTCAGCCTCAAAGGCCTGGAGAACGACGAATATAGGAGGGTTACAACCGGCAAACTGCCCGAAGCCCACATCGCTTTTTTAGATGAGGTCTTTAAAGCCAGTTCCTCGATATTAAACAGCCTCCTCACAATCATGAATGAGAGAATATTTCACAATGGAAAGGATGCAATTCATATTCCCCTAATTACATTATTTGGTGCAAGCAATGAGCTACCCTCGGAGGAAGATGAACTGGAAGCACTATATGACCGGTTTTTACTGAGATACGTCCTGGATTACATAAAAGAGGATTTCCGATTCTTGAAGATGATTCAGGAAGACGTGGCTATGAGCCAAAAGACCACAATCGAATTAGAAGAGATCAAACAATGCCAATCCCAGGCCAGATATGTGCGCATTCCGTCGCATATAGTAAAAATGATCTCTCAAATGAGAGGCGAGCTGAAAAAAAAGGGTATAGTGTTGTCGGATAGACGTTATAAGCAATCGGTTTTACTCCTCAAGACTAAGGCTTATCTCGACGGAAGAACAGAAGTCGAGGAAAGTGACCTAAATATCCTCGAAAATATACTTTGGCGAGACCCGGGAGAAAGGGGAGAGGTACAGGCGGTGATTCACCAGTCACTCCATGGCTACAGAGACCGCCTTAGAGAATTGCTTATACAGGCAAAGGAGCTAGAATCTTATTCCAAACGCCAGTGGGAGGATGAGGATATGTTCATTAAGGCAAACATAGAAGCACAAACCAAGTTAAGACAAATTCTCTCCAAGGTTGATGCGGTATTTGAAGAGTGCAAGGAAAGAGGAAAACCCACTGAAGAAATCACTCGCGTAAAATCTCAAATCGAGGATATCCAGAAGGAGATACTAAACCGGCTCATTTCTGAGAGAGGGGAACTAAGCTAGCCTCGCTGTCAGTTACTAAAGTACGCGGAGGATTCTTAATCCTATACCGCTTCAAACAGAGGAAATGTTCAAGAATGGAGAACAGGTCAACGTCCAGATATCGAGAAATTGCCTCTTATGATGTACTTACCGTCGAACTTTAGTTATATTTTTTACTCAGGCCGAAG
>FWPU01001103.1_pt1 | contig 37167 bp, 29 predicted proteins | sample 2228361 | NCBI WGS metagenome assembly FWPU01 (sample SAMEA103939777, study PRJEB20133) | metagenome
CCAGGGAGGCATCCGCGCGGGCCGCGTCGAGGACCGGCGGGGGGATGTCGAGGTCCACCGCCGCAAAGACGCACGTCCCGTCCAGACGGATTGGATAGACGCCCAGGGTCACCTCGCCCAGAAAGTGGCGGCGCAAGACGGAAGGGGTCAGGGGCTCGTGGACCGGGCTGTAACCCCCGCGGTCGCGCCCGGACGAGTACCACTGCCGCGCATAGACGTCCTCGCGCCCCCCGAAGAAGGCCATGAAGCGCACGAGGTCCGCGTCGTCGGGCAGGACCTCGAGGTCCGGGGGCTCGGGGAGGATGTCGGCCTCGGGGAGGGGCTCGGCTGCAGCACGGTGGGCCTGGTGGCGCAGAGGACGCAGCACCGCGTCGGGCACCTGGGCCTCCCTGGCACGGTCGAGCGCCTGCAAGACGAGGTCGTGGCCGTCTGCGAGGGGGGCGACCTCGACGAGGAGGTCGAGGGCCTCCAGGTGGGCGGGGTCGCGGTGCAGGGCCCCCTCCAGGGCCTTGAGGGCCTCGTGCGCCTGGCCGAGGTCCGCAAGCAGACGGCCCAGGCGGTACCAGCACTCCGCCGGGGCTTCGGGTCGCGAGGCGGCAAGACGGAACAGGCGCAGCGACGCCTCGACATCGCCATTGGCCTCGGCGTCGTCCGCCATCTTGAGGATCTCTGAAAGGTCATCGGACATGGTCCACCTCGTTCCACGGCCTGACCATCCAGATGGACGCGCGCGCGAGGGACTTTCTGACACGAGGGGTGGACTGCGGCGGGTGACGTGTCAGATCGGGTCGTGCTCGGGCGTCTTCAGGGGTGAAGGCTCGGGAGGGAGCCGGGTCCTTCGAAAGGAAACCTGGCATGTCTTGCAACGTTGCGCAAGGCGTCTTGTGGGCGGCGAAGGGTGCCCTGGTCACCATCCTGGCGTTGGCCTGGCGCGATGACGGGGGCACGACGACGCGACCCTTTCAAGACTTGACAGGCGAACGGGAGGGCGGTAGATGAACGCCCGAGTCACGCAGAGAGCCGGCGAGATGGTGCATATGGAAGGGCCGGTGGGCGAGCAAGGGCCGGCTGTGGTTGCCCGCGGCGAGCCACTGGAGAGCGCCCCGGTCCCGCTGATCCGGCACGCCCGCCTCTTCTTCGAACTCGAGCCCCTCGAACCCGCGCGGTTGCCCCCGTATCTGGGCTCGACGCTGCGAGGGGGCCTGATGCGGGCCTTGCGAGGCGTCGCCTGCGTGGCGCGAGGGGTCAAGGTCTGCGCGCGATGCCCCTTCCTCCACGCGTGCACCTACGCCCTGTTGTTCGAGACGCCGCGGCCCGGATGGGCCACGCGGTACCCGACCATGAAAACAGTGGTGCACCCGCTCGTCATCGAGCCGGATGCGCGGGAAGCGCCTGGGGCGGGGATCACGTTCGCGGTGCGGCTCTTCGGGCGGGCGGTGACGACCGTGCCCTTCGTGATCGAGGCCGCGCGGCGCATGGCTTACGCGGGCCTGGGGCGGGCCAGGGCCCGGTTCGTCCTGGTCCGCGTGCGAGACCGCGGGCCGGACGGAGAGGTCGTGTTCTCGGCGGAGGACCCGGCGCCCCGCCTGTCGGTGGAGGTGGTGGAGGGTGCGATGCCCGCCGAAGACCCTGATCCCCGCCGCGTGATGCTGGTGTTTCGCACCCCGACGCGCCTGGTCGAGGACTCGGTCCTGTTGCGCAGGCCCACGCTTTCGGCCCTGGTGCAGGCGCTGGCGTTTCGCGCCTCCGCCATGGCCTACTTCCACGGACAGGTGGACTGGACCCCGGACCGGGGGGGGTTGAGCGCGGCCGTCTCCGAGGTGCGTCCGGTCGCGTCTGACATCGCCTGGGTCCCCCGAAGCCGCTTCTCGACGCGGCAAGAACAGAAGGTGCCGCTCGACGGGTTCGTGGGCTGGGTCACCTACGAGGGCGCAGGCCTGCCCGCCCTGCTCCCCCTGCTGCGCCTGGGAGAGGTCCTCCACGTGGGCAAGGGCACGGTGTTCGGGTTGGGGGAGTATCGGATCGAGAGCGAGGCAACGGGATGAACACACGGGAGCGGACACATTTGCTTGCAATGGCCGCGCTCCTTCACGATGTCGGGAAGGTTGGGCAGCGGGCCAATGCGGACAGCCCTTCCGAGGTCAACAAAGAGTTGTTCTGCAAGAAGGACCCGGAGAGGCGCTTCCACACGCACCTGCATGCGGCCTGGACCGCGGAGTTCATCGAGCGCTACCTGCAGCCGCTCTGGGAGGGTCGCGGAAGCGATCAGGTCCTTCGCTGGGCTGCGGCCCATCACGTCTCCTCAGGCCCCCTGGAGGCAGTCGTGGCCGAGGCAGACCGACTTTCCTCAGGCATGGACCGTCCGCAAAACGAAGACCGTCCGGACCACAACCCTGCCGTGGTGGCGCTAGAGCCCGTCCTCGGTCGTGTGAGCCGGCCTGATGCTTCCGCAAACCAACGGGCAACCTTTCTACCCGCGAGGCCTCTCGAGCTGCAACGTGAGGCCCTCTTTCCGCTGCCTGACAGACCTCGGTCGTTGGACTACCCAACCCTGTGGACCGGTTTGTGCCGGGACACCGAAGCGCTGGCGAAAGGTTTTGACGCTCGACTCCTCGAAGACCTTGACGTCACCCTCGCCGCGCTCGCGTTCGTGCTCGAACGCTACACCTGGTGCGTGCCGGCCTCGACCATCTCGACTCCCCGCGACGTCTCCCTTTGGGACCACGCGCGCTCCGCGGCCGCGATTGCGGCCTGCATCGCGTTCGATGAGCGAGCGGAGACGGATGAGACGTACGTTTACGACAGGAACGACCAGCGATACGCGCTGGTGTGCGCGGACATCGCCGGAATTCAGAACTACTTGCATGCCCTCAAGTCGGAAGGGGCCCGACGCAGTCTGACCGGCCGGTCGTTTTACGTGCAATTGCTTCAAGATGCGGTTGCCAGGAGGCTGTGCGCACGGTTCGACCTGCCACTGTCGTGCGCCCTGTACCAGGGGGGTGGAAAAGTCTGGCTGCTGGTGCCGGCCTGCCTGGTCGAGGAAATCCGGGGGCTCTCGGAGGAGGTCGATCTGGACCTCTGGACCGAAACCGGGGGGCTGCTCGGTTTTGGGGTGGGAGTTGCGCTTCTCTCCGGAAACGACCTGGTTGATCGCAAGGTGGGCTCGAAATGGCGCAAGGCGATGCAAGACTTGCAAGCGGCGCGCCTGAAGCGCATGGCGGGCATCGCGACGCATTCCTACGATGGTTTGTTTGCACCATCGGGGTTCAAGAGGTACCCCTGCGAGCAGTGCGACCGCGAAACTGACGACGCGCAACGCGTTTGCGACCACTGCCGGATGACCGCCCAGGTGGGTCAGCGCTTGGGAAAAATCGTGGCCGTGGTTCCGGCGCGCCTTCCGAGGGGCCTTCCAGTGACGGTCCCGAAGAGCCTCAACGTCTCCTACACGCTGGTCGAGGGAATTGAGGAGCTCGATGGGTGCGCTCCCTTGGGGATGTCTTTGCGACTTCCACAGGAAGAGCAGTGGCGAGAGTGCGCGAAAAAGGGCGTGGTGCTCTCGTTCTGGCCTGTGGCGACATCGCCATCGGAGGAGTTCCTAAACCTGGCCGCGCGAAACCCAGGGGCCCCAAGGCTCGCGGTCCTACGCGCGGACGTGGACGGACTCGGCGACTTGTTTGAAAAGGGGCTCCCCAGGGAAGAGCAATCCCTTTCCCGAATGGCGGCGCTTTCGCGCGCCATCTCGGTCTTTTTCGGAGGGTATGTCCGCGCGACAGTCCAGGCTCGGTGGAGCGAAACGGTGCGCATCGTCTTTTCCGGCGGTGACGATGTGTTCTTCGTGGGTTCGTTCTTCGCAATGCCGCAGGTGGCGAGATGGCTGCGCAACGAGTGGCAGGCGTTCGGGGGTGGGAACCCGGCACTGTCGCTTTCCGCGGGCCTCGCGGTCCAGGGACCGAAGGACCCGCTCATTGCCACGGCTCGACGCGCGCTGGCGGCTGTGCACGCGGCGAAGAATGTCGTCAGGAACGGCCGCAAGAAAGACGCCGTCAGTTTGCTCGGCCACGACCTGTCCTGGAAGGAACTGGAGCGTGCGGGGGCCCTGGCCGCCCGGTTGGCGACAGCCGTGGGAGACCTGTCTGCGACAGACGCGGCACTCGATGATTTTCTGTGGCCCGAACTTCCCGAGGCGCAGGGAGGTCTCCCCAGGTCCGTCCTACCGGGGCTGCGTGACATCTGCTCGTGCTATTGGATGGGCCGGGGAGGGGATGACGGGAACCTTGAACGCATCGTCAACTCGCACCGCTGGCGCTGGGTCGCGGCGTACGCGATCAGGCGGGCCGCGGAGGGTGCGCGCGGTCAGATGAATCGTCATTTCCTGACTTCCCTGAGCCAGCAACTGCTCCACGAAAGTGCGGCCCCAGGGGAGAGGCCGCTCATCGAGTGGTTGCAGCCAGCGGTGGAGTGGGCGTTTCTGCTGACGAGGCCCCAGGGTTGAATCTCAAAGGAGGTGCGATATGCCACAAACAAGTCATTCAGACCGGAGGCCGCCGAATCGGGACCCGCGCTCCGGGCCCACCGGAGGCCAGCGAGAACACGACGGGGTGGACTTGAGCGAATCGGATGTCAACGACATCCTGAGTAGGAAGGGTGCCGTGATGGTCGAAAAGGCGAACGAACTCGCCAGAGCGATCAGCGGGGTCAAGGCGGCCCAGGTCCGCAACTTCTACGGCTCCGTGTTGCGCATCGAGGCGAAGTTGGAGTCGCTCTCGCCCGACCAAATCGCGACGGAACTACAGTTGCTCCGGCCGAAACTGGCGTACATGGTGAACCGGGAGAGCGGCGCGAGGCCCCTGCAGAAGGTCTTCGACCGACTCTTGAAGGCGGCGGCGAACAGAGTGGGCCCGGAAACCCAACAGGCGCGCGACATTGCAGCCTGCGTCGTCGAGTTTGCTGAGGCGGTGGTGGCTTATCACCGGGAGCACAGGAGGTCATGACCATGTCCCAGAATTCGTTTCCCAACCTTGTGTCGAAAGTCCGCGTCATCGGCACGATCGAGACATTGACTGGTTTGCATGTGGGGGGCTCCGATGTGGGGCTCAAGATCGGCGGCGCAGATAAGGTAGTCATCAAGGACCCGAGAACCGGACGACCCTATATTCCAGGAAGCACCCTCAAGGGAAAGATGCGTTGCCTGCTTGAGAAGGCGGGCCGCTGCTGCGCAATGAACGGTCTCAACCCGAACAATCACAGGCAACGGGGCCAGAGCACCGGAATCGGCCCTTGCCACTGCGGAACTTGCCTCGTGTGCCAGATGTTCGGCGTACCCGCAGAGGAGGGACAGAGAAGGGCATCGCAGGCGGACCAGCCGCCAGGCGAGCCAACGGTTCCGAACAGTGTGCCTGTCCGTTGCGTCGGACGGCTGATCGTACGTGATGCGCACCTCGACGATCACTGCGCCAGGAATATGGGGAACTGGCGCTACCTCTCCGCACCCTATGTCGAGGTGAAGACCGAGGTCGCGATTGATCGGCTCACGTCGCAGGCAAACCCTCGGAACTTCGAGCGAGTACCGGCGGGTGCGCGTTTCTGCTTCGAGGTCGTGCTCGATGTCTGCCGCGGGGACGATGCGGACGTGATGCTCAACGCTTTGTTGCTGGGCCTCCAGCTCGTTTCGAGCGACTATCTGGGCGGACAGGGCACGCGAGGATACGGGGCGGTCCGTTTTCGGGTGGAAGCCATCGACGAGATGACAATACTCCCCCAAGGAAGGAGCGACTTCCAATGTCGGACCCCCCCAGCGGGCATCACCTTGCCGTGGGTGTCAGCACCATAAATCAGGAGGCGTGCTGTGCCACAGTATCTGGCCATCCTTGAGCCGACGGGACCGGTTCTCTCACACGCCGGTCGCGCGGAGGATCTCTTCTTTCGATCGGACACCCTGTCCGCCGCCATGGTGTCGTGTCTGGCCAGGGCTGGAAAGGATGTGGACGCGGACGACGGATGGGCACGCAATCCCCCGTTCCGGGTCAGTTCGGCCTTGCCGATGCTGGCGGAGAAAGGTGAGACGAGCGTGTTCTACCCGGTCCCGGACACGCTGAAGACGGACGAGGCGGACGAAACCCTCGGACGGAGGGGTATCAAGCGCGTTATGTACGCGGATGCGCTGTGGCTCAAAGAGAAAGCGATGGGCCATGACCCCCGGGCGGGGCGCGTGATCGTGAAGGAGCAGGGCTGCCTTTTCGTGCTTGCGTGGCCCGACGCTAACAGGCGCCACGTCCTCGCGGTCGTGAACCCGCGCACCAGCCTCGCGGTGGACCGGTTGACCGGAGGGCCTATCGAGGAACTCTTGTTCGAAGTGACAGACATCTTGCCGAGCCATCCGGCCTTGCGGCTCGGGGTCATCGTGGAATGCGAGGACTCGGTGCTTGAGGAAGTTCTTGGCGCCCTGCAGATGGTCGGGCTTGCTGGCATTGGGCCGAAGCGCACGTGCGGCCGGGGACACTTCGTGCTGGACAGGCGGGTTCAGCGTTATCAGCCACCAGGGCTCGGCTCGGGCGCGTGCCTCTTGCTATCGCTGTATCACCCGACGCGGGAGGAGGTGAAGAACGGGGTCTTGCGTGGCGCCTCGTATCGCCTGGTGCAACGCGGTGGCTTCGTGACATCCCCTGGGGCCATGTCGCTTCGGCGTGGGCGGGTCACGATGCTGACGGAGGGCTCGCTGGTGCGAGACTCCGCGCCGGTCGGCGATGTCGTCGAGGTGCTCGGGCCGCGTCCGGACCTGGGCCTGCTGCACCCGGTCTACCGGGACGGGCGCGCCCTGGCCATCCCGATCGCGCGGAACGCCATGGGAGGATGAGTCTTGCGACTGTTTGGCTATCGCGTCACGCTGCTCTCGCCCGTTCACGTGGGGAACGGGCAGGTGCTTTCGCCAACCCACGAGGTGGTCCACAGGGATGACCACTCGGTCATTCTTGATGTGGATGCTGCGATCCAGGCCTATCCGGACTTCTTTGCCAGATTCGAGGGGCGCACTCCGGAGCCCCGCGAGATCCTCGCGCACCTGGAGTCGAACGCAGGGCACGAATGGACGCGAACGGTGAGGCCCAGAATCCAGGCGAGGGACATCCGGGTGCAGTTGCGGGACGGGCGTGGGGCGCTTCTCATCCCGGGCTCGTCGTGGAAGGGCGCGCTGCGGACCGCGATCCTGAAAGCCGTGGTCCGACAGTCCCAGGATGTCGTCACCAGCGCGATCCGCACATTGCAACAAGGTAACAATAGAACGACTCCAAAGTTTGCGGCGGCCGTCATCGAGAACAGGCTACGGGGAAGGGACAAGAGTCCCCATTTCGACCTCTTGAGAGCCCTTTCGGTGAGCGACGCGATCTTTGACCCGACGTTCCTGATGGTCGCCCAGGTGCGCATCCGCGCCCCGGTTCCACGCATGCCCTCCCGCGAGGAAGCCTACTGGCTCGCGTGTGAGGCAATTCGACCTGGGGCCACGTCAATTCTGCGCATCGGACTGGACGACTTCCTGCTATCGCCGGGTCACCGCCAGAAACTTGCGTTTCCAGCCGTGGACCTGACTCCTGCCGAACTGGCTCGCATCTGCCGGGAGCACACCCTCGCCCTCGTGGCGACGGAACGCGCGTACTTCGAGTCGCGCTCGCCGCTGAAAGAAGCGTTGGACTTCTTGCGAACCCTTGAGGATCAGATACGGCATGCGCCTGAAGAGACGCTGTTCCTTCGACTCGGCTACGGCATCGGCTGGTGCGGAACCACCGGCGAACTGGCGAGTTCGCGCGAAAGGCTTGAAATCTTGAGATTGTTTGAAAACAGAAATCGCAAGATCGGCAGACTAAGCGCTTCTGCGTACGATGAATCCTTCAACACCTTTCCCAAGACACGGCGCTACGTCGTGAGGGCAAACGAGCCGCTCTTCGGGTGGATTCGACTGGACCCTGACGACGATTGTCGCGTCCCTCGGGTCCTCTCAGCGCCCGTGTGCCTTCCACGGCGCGAGGTCCTTCCCCAACGAGAAGCCGCGGCGCAGCAGGAGGGACAAGCGCCCTCGCAGGCGATGGGGGTGGTCGCGAGGATCCTTGCCCTTCGCCACAACGAGGTCAAGGGCCGTTTCGATGTTCTCTTGCGCGAGGTGGAGGTCCTCGAGGACCCCAATGAGAGGGCTCAGGCAATGCAAGCCCTGGCGGACCTCGTCCGGCGGTCGGTCCCGAGAAGGGATCGGGATTTCTACCGACGGGAAGAGGTGACACGGCTCTTGAACCGTAACCCTGAGCGTGCGCCCACCTCCTGATAGCCTACGTCGCCCGCAATACAGCAGCCCCCCCCGCTTCCCGCACCTCCTCGACGGCCTCGCCGAGCGGGAAGCGCTCGGAGCCGGGATGGACGAGGCAGCGGCGATGAGGCTCGATGTCCTCGCAGGCCGAGAGGAACCCGCGCTCGGGACCGGGCTCCTGGCTCCGCCGACAGCCCAGACAGCACCACCCCCCGGATCCCCGTTGACCACGTCCCATCCACAACCACCGTTATCGCACGATGGGATGACGGATACCAAGGTGGGATCAGAATGCCTTTCCGTGGCAGAGATCAGGCCGATGGGACACTCGTAGAACGCGCTTGAAGACCTCGAAAAGCACGAGCGCAGGAACGATGACGCCTTCGCTTCCCTCTATCGGCTTCGCGAACACGCCCGCGTTCGGGCCGCCGATGAGGTACTCGACCCAGGCGGAGGAATCGACAAGGTTCCTGTGCGGTCCTCGTGCTCGCGGAGGTCGGAAGCGTCCATCCCCTGGAGACTTCCACGCAGTTCCTTGATGCTCCGCACGGGAATGAGCTCAATCCGCCCGCCGTAGGCGATCGCCTGGATCTTCTGCCCCGGACGGATCTTCAGTTGCTCGCGGATGACCCGCGGGATTACCACCTGGTACTTCGCGGACACGGTCACGGTTTCCACGGCAATCTCCTCGCCAGCGTTCAGCGTGGCCAACGGGCCGTACAGTCAAAGCGGCCGAAGCATCACCCGCCAGTCGTGGGACCGAAAACCGAGGCGACCACGGCTTGGCGCGTGACTACGACTCCGCGGTGGCAGGGCTGCCGTCGAACCGCTCCGACGTCGCGAGCAGGGCTGGCCTCGGTCTGCCGAACCCGTTTTTCTCCCGTTCTCGCGTTTTCTGAAAGCGCTGTCATCGTGGAACATCTGGCGTGGTCGCCGAAAGATGTCAACGGACCGAAAATTATCGGGATTCCGTGACCACGATGGGGGGATAGGCTGTCCGGATCACGGGAACCGGATTTTAGAGCGTCTGACAGAACCGACGGCCCTGGCGAGCGGGTCAGCGTGCCCCGCGGGCAAGGCGCGGGGGTACACGCGCGAATGGGTTTGCCTGGAAGGCAAAAGACTTGAGAGCGGGGGTCCCCGCAACAGGGGCCCCACGTCCGACCGAAGCCCTCGCAGAGGGCGAGGATCGGGAGGGCGTGCGTCGGATGGCACGTCCGATACGTGGGGACCCGCCGGGATGCGATGGCCCGCGTGGTAGGTCGGGGTCTTGTTGGACGCTCTTGGAGGCAGTCCGCCGGGCTGCGGACCGCGGCCGAGCCGCGGACTCGGGGCGCGCGGGGGCGGCCGACCCGAGCAGGAGGTAGCGCCCCGGACTGCGGCCGCATCCAGAGCGCTGGTCTCAATCCGCCACGCACTCCTCGTCGCCCCGGGGGCAGGCGAAGCGGACGTGGAAGTGGCGGAGGTGACCGCGGGCGTGGCGGATCAGGCCCGTGCGCGACCCGCGGCCGCGCGGGTACTGGAACAGGTAGGCGATCTGCTCGTCGTCGTAACCCAGGCGACGAGCCGCCTCGACGAAATGCCGCTGCAAGGAATAGTTTACGAAGATGAAGTCCACCCGGCCGGTGGCGATCAGGGCGGCCATGAGATAGAACGTCTTATCGTAATCAATCTCGTCGCGGCGCAGGTACGTGAAGGTGCGCAGAGGCCGGTCCCCCACGGCAAAGTACCCGATGTCCACATCGCGCCCCGACTGGTGGGACTTGTGGGGCTTCAGGCGCCCTCCGGTCGGCTTTGAGAGTGACCCGATCACGACCGGCGGGGACGATGGGTACTCCCGCATGACCTCGCCGATTGCGTAGAGCAGCAGCCGGATGGTCTCGTCCGTCGCGCAGCGGTTGTTGCTGAACGCGATGAACCCCGGACCGGACTCCGGCAGGCACCGGGCGTCGCGCAAGGAGCCACGGGTCGGGCTCCCCACGGACCGCGCGTGGTGCCGCCAGGTCAGGACCTCGGTCCGGCCAGAGGGGGCCACGAAGGTCATCCGCACGTCGCCGTCCGCCCGCGGCGGCGCGGGAGGCATCTCCTCGCGCTTCTCGACCAGGGGGACCTCCGGCCGCGTGATCACGGGCTCCGCGGGACCGCGCGTCGCCACCCCGGTGGTCGTGGCCGCGCACCCCAAGCCCGCGGTCAGAGTCAGTGTGGCGATGCGGTCAGCGTAACCGATCAAACGTCTTCACCGCGGCGGTCGTCGTCTCCAGACTCCGGACGGAGCGCAGGAATTCCTCCTGGAGTCGGGCGGTCTCCTCCTCGTCCGGGACCCGGTAAAACCGGCCGTCCCCCTCTTCGATCCACTCGGACCGCTCGCCAGAGACGGTCGTGACGACCAGGGTCCCATGCTCGGTCTTGGCGATCTGGCGAACACTCGACTTCAACCGGTCCGCCACGGTCAAGGTGGGGCGGTTCGAGGCCCCCAGTAGGGCCGCGTAGAACCTGGCCGGTGTGGGCGCGTCGCGTACCTCTGGCGGCCCGAGGTCCGCGAGGGCCTGCCGCTGTAAGTGCCGGGGGTATTCGCGCTCGATCATCTCCTTGCAGCGGCGCAGGTTCTCGTGGGTGCGCGCGATGCGGTCCCGCGCCTCCTTGACCAAAAGCCCGTACAGGGCCTCGTAGTCCCCACGGGCCTGCAAGATCACGTGCCGCGCAAAGGCGTCACGGATCGTGGTCGGTTCCGGGACCTCCGTCCGGCACCCCCCGAGAACCAGCACCGTCGCCGCACAAGCCCGAGCGAGAATAGACATCGTCCACGCATCCCGGGCCCGGTCGCCACGTGTTCGAAGGCGCCGGGGCCGGGGTTCCGCGACCATCAGAGGCCTTCCACGACGAGGGGCGGACCGAGGTCCTCGGCCCCGGCCAGGTCGGTCACCACTGCGTCCTTTGGGGCGGCCGGACCCGTGTCCTTGCCGAAGTTGAACTGAGGCGTGGCCGGTCCGGAGAACGACTGCGCGTTCGAGGCGCCCTCGACCCAGCCCCCCGGCGGGGGATCGGCATGCGTGCTCTCGCGACCGCACCCGGCCGCCGCCATCCCTGTGACGAGCACCGCCACGATTCGCCATCGCATGGTCGGCCCCTTCCCGAGCCCTTCCTGATTCTAGCGTCCGATGAAGCGTTCGCAAAGTGCGTGTTCAAGTTCTTGATCTTGTTGAATGATGTCGCCAAGCCGACCTGCGCCAGCGTCTGGGGGTTATACTGGGGTGGTCCGTCTGGAGGTAGGGGCGATGCGACGGTTCTTCGGGTGCGTGGTGGCGGTGGCGGGTGCGGTCGGGGCCGTGGGGCCGCGGGAGGGTGAGGCCAGGCCCCGGTGGCAGTTCGCCGTGGTGCGGGACGGCGCGGAGACGGGCCGGATGGACGTGGGACTCGCGCGTCACGATGGCACGGTGTTCCTGGTGTCAGCCTTTTACCCCGGACGTGACGCGCTCCAGCGCCGGGCCAGGAAGGCGAAGCCCACGCGTCGTTCGTACGCGGAACTCCCGGAACCGGGGGTCCTCGGCAAGTTCAAGCGATGGGAGACCCTGGGCCGCGTCGAGCACTACTGGATGCTGTTTTCCCTGGACAAGACGGTAAGGGTCCGCCACGAGAAAGGCGCCGGGGGCAAGGCAGACGTGCGCGAGGTCGGGAAGGGCACCGCGGTCGTCCCCCTGGACCCGAGCCACCCCCTCCTCGCCTGGCTCCTCGTATCCGCGGATCGCTCGGCCCGGACCGTGGCCTGCGCGAACCCCGTGCCCGGGGTTCTGGGCGAGGCACGAGTCACCCCTGCGGGGGCGGACGAGGTCGAGACCCGGGACGGGCAGGACCGCGCCGCGAGCCGCTTTGATGTCACCGGGGACTGCGGGACCTTCGCCGTGTGGCTCGACGATCAGGGCGAGCCCCTCGTGCTGGAATCGGGAGACGAGCGATACGTGCGAGTGGCGCCGGAGCCCTGACCGGGCCCGTTACGTCCCCTGGACCTTGCGAATCTCCTCGACGAGTTCGGGCACCGCCTTGAAGGCGTCCGCGACCAGGCCGTAGTCCGCGACCGAGAAGATCGGGGCCTCCGGGTCCTTGTTGATCGCCACGATGACCTTGGAGTTCTTCATCCCGGCCAGGTGCTGGATCGCGCCCGACAAAGCGACCCCAATATAGAGGTCCGGGGCCACCACCTTGCCTGTCTGTCCGATCTGGAGGTCGTTGGGGGCGATGCCCGCATCCACCACGGCCCGCGTGGCCCCGATCGCGGCGTGCAGGAGGTCCGCGAGTGGATTCAGGGTGCCGTCGAAGCCCTGCTTGTCGCGCAGACCTCGCCCGCCGGCCACGATCACGCGCGCCTCGGTCAGGTCCGGCCGCTCGGAGATGGTCGCGGCGAACCCAACGTATCGCACCTTGGGGTCGGCGACCACCGGAACCGCGAGGGCCTGCACGGGCGACGTCCCGCCCGCCGGAGCGGCCGCCTCGAACTCGGCCCCCCGCACGCTGAACACCGCGCGGGGCGTCCTGACCTCGACAGTCGCGATGACGTTGCCAGCCCACATCGGCCGCTTGAATCGCAATGGAGGCACGTCCCCCACAATGGCCGTGACCTCGGACACCATCCCGGCCTCGAGGCGCGCGGCCACCCGGGGCAACAGGTCCCGCGCGAACGTGGAGGAGGTCGCGGCCACGTAATCCGCCCCCACGCGCGTCGCGGCCTCGGCCACGACCGCGGCCCAGGTGCTCGCGGTGTAGTGCTCGAGCGCCGGGTCGTCCACCACGTGGACCGCCTTGGCCCCGTAGGCGGCCACCTCCTGCGCCGCCGCAGCCACTCCCTTGCCCATCACCAGGACCGAAAATCCCCCTCCGACCCGGGAGGCCAGAGACCTCGCAAAGTTGACCGCCGAGAGGGTCGCCTTCCGGACTTTCCCCTGCGCGACCTCGGCAACGACGAGTACATCCGCCATGACTTCTCCTTTCACGGGGCCACCGCCAGCGGCCCCATCCAGGCCCTCACAGGACCTTGGCCTCGTTCTTCAGTTTCTCGACGAGTTCCTGCACGGTCTTGACCTTGACGCCCCCGGCCCGCTGCGGCGGGGCCTCGTAGGCCACGGTGTCGACCTTGCGGGCTATCTCGACCCCGAGGTCGGCTGGGGTCAGGGTCTTGACCTCCTTGCGTTTGGCCTTGAGGATGTCCGGGAGCTTGGGCAGCCTCGGCTGGTTCAGGCGCAAATCCGCGGTGATGACCGCGGGCAGGGTCAGTTCCAGGGTCTCGAGTCCCCCGTCCACCTCGCGCGTGACCAGGACCTTGCCGTCCGTGACCTGAATCTTCGACGCGAAGCACGCCTGCGGCAGCCCCAGGTACTCTGCGGCCAGTTGCCCCACCTGGTTCGAGTCCCCGTCCACGGCCTGCTTGCCCAGGAGAAACAGGTCCGGCTTCTCGGCCTCGAAGACCTTTGCGAGGATCCGCGCGGTCACGTCGGAGTCGAGTTCCGCGTCCGTGACCTTGACGTGGATCCCGCGCGCGGCCCCCATGGCGAGGGCGGTCCGCAAGTTCTGGATCGCATCGTCGTCCCCGAGGGTCACGGCCACGGCCTCGCCACCGTGGGCCTCGACCAGCGAGATGGCGGCCTCCAGTGCGTTCTCGCAGAAGGGGTTCAGTTTGTACTCGAGACCCGCCGTCTCGATCCCGCTCCCGTCGGGCTTCAGGCGGATCTTCGCATCCGGGTCCGTGACCCGCTTGGCTGTGACCAGAATCTTCACGGCGCCTCCTTGTCTGGTGCGGTCCCCTCGACGCGCGGCTCCCCACCGGTCAGGTCCTCCCGCGCGGTCGTTGCCTGTCCGTACTCAATCCCTGGTCCGGTTGTCAACGGGGATGGTCAGGAAATGCGTCAGACGACGGTTCCCGCGCCTGGACCGCAAGCCGCAGGGCCGCGAGCATGCTCGCGTGGGACGCGAGGCGGCGCCCTGCGAGGTCGAAGGCCGGTCCGTGGTCCGGGGAACAGCGCAGGCGCGAAAGCCCCAGGGTCACGTTGACCGCATCCTCGAAGTGGGCGAGTTTCAGCGGGCCCAGTCCCTGGTCGTGGTACATCGCCACGAGGGCGTGGAACTCGCCCCGCATGGCCCGGTAAAACGCGGTGTCCGCCGGGAGCGGACCGGACGCATCGATCCCGCGCGCGCGGATCGCGTCCACGGCCGGACGGACCACGCGGGCCTCCTCGTCGCCAAATCGGCCCTCGTCCGAGGCGTGCGGGTTCAGTCCCAGGATCCCGATCCTCGGGCGCTCGATGCGCAGGTGGTCCTGGAGAAATCGGTGCGTCAGGGCCGCCGAGTCCTCGACCGCGGGCCCCGTGACGGCCGCGGGCACGTCCCGCAACGCGAGGTGAGTCGTGGCCAGGGTCACGCGCAGGACCGGTCCCATCAGCATCATCGCAAACCGCCTCGCGCCCGTAGCCCGGGCTACCCACTCGGTCTGGCCCGCGAACTCGAGCCCAGACTCGGCCAGCGCACCCTTGCAGATGGGTCCCGTGACGAGGGCGCGCACGTCGCCGCGCGCGAGGTCGTCAATCGCGGCCTCGAGCGCCGCGATTGCGGCCTGCCCCGACGCCCGCGTGTACCGCCCCGTCTCGACCCCGCCGAGTCCGAGGGAGGTGGGGACGGCAAAGCACCAGGGGAACCGCCGCGCGAGGTCGTGGACGAGGACGTCCGGTCCATAGAGCCGGAAGAACCCGACCTGCCCCAGGTCCGCGAGCGCGCGGCCCAGGACCTCGGGCCCGACCCCGGCCGGGTCGCCCAGCGTCACGCCGACGGGCTTCTCTCCAGTCATCGGTTACTTTCACCGATTGCGTCCAAATCCATATCCCTGCCTACCTGGGGATGCGGCTTCCAGTTCGCGTTCCTCACTTCCCCGCATCCAGTTCGCCTCCCCGCCCCCACAACCCCTCCCTCGTCAGATCGTCGAGCGAGGCCGGGGGCTGGCCATGGATCAGGTGATACACCCGGGCTGCCTCGGCGAGGCCCCCCCTCGTCCCGCGCGTGACGACCGCGGCCCAGGCCTCGCCAGGTCCGGGCGCCCCCCGGTCCCCCACCCACGCCACGCCCAGGCGGACCAGGGCGGCGAGGAGGAGCGCCATGGCCGCGACCTGGACCATCCGGAGTGTGCCGCTCGCCCCGGGCGGGCGCGACCCGGGGCCCGCGGGCTTCGCGGCCCCCGCGGGAGCCGGACGGACGAGGTCCATCTCGATCAGGGTCTTGAGCGCCCTCGCCACCTTGTAGCGTGACTGCCCGGTCACGCGGGCAATCTCCGCCACGGACCGTTCCCCGTCCACGGCCAGGAAGACCTGGCGTTCGGCCGGCGACAGCGGAAGGTCGGCCCACCGGCGCGCCCCGCCAAGCGATGACAACTCCGCGGTCCGGACACAGACGAGGTCGTCGGACGAGACCACCTCGCGGACCGCTGGCTCCTCCGTCGCGCGTTTCTGGGCCTCCCGGAGCAAGAACCGCACGGGCATCGCGCACATCTCCCGTTGCAGCGTCGAGGGGGCCACGGGCCCCGAGACGTTCACGTCCGTGCGCAAGAGAAGGTCCATCAGGACCTCGTGGCACAAGAACTCGCGGGTGTTCGCGAGGGTGGCCTCTCCCACGAGTCCGGCCGCGCAGACGGCCACGTCCACCGAAGCATCGGGACGCCCAAGCCCGCGCGTCGCGCGGGCCACGTCCTCGGGGCTCAGGACCCCCGCGTGCACGAGGAGGTCCACCACCGCGCCGGGCGAGGTCCTCTCATGGACCACCTCGACCACGCGCCCCTGCATCACCGTGACCGTCGCCTCCGTGTCCCCGGCCCGCACGGCGAGCACCCCGTCTGACTTCTGCAACGCGGCCATCGCCGCGAAGAGCGGAGGGGCCGTCGGCCTCGCGGGGCCGGGTGGCCGGTCCGGGGGTCCACCGCCCGCCTGCATCATCGCCTCCGCAACCACACGTCCGCGGCCGACAGGCCGGCGGCCGCGCCCAACAGCACGATCGCCGTGACCGGGACCCCGCCGCCCGACCCGCCCCCTCCGCCCCAAAGGAACAGGTTCGCCGGTCGCGCGATTATCCCAAGACCCCCGGCCAGGGCCGCGATCAGCACGATGCCCCGCAGGGGGCTTCCCGTAGCCACCTGCACGGCCCCCGGGACCGCGAGCGCCCCCACGACCTGCACCGCGCGCCACGACTCTCGCCGCCGGTCGCGTGCCCGCTCGATGGCCACGATGTCCATGGGGTCCACGAAGGCAGGGCGGGCAGACCGGGCCAGGCACGACGGGCAGCAATCAAACCCGGTCGCGCGGATGTCGCAGTTCCGGCACGACACATTGCCGCACCGCGGACAACGCTCGGCCAGGGTCCTCCGGCGACCCGCGAACACCGCGAACGGCAGGCCCACGAGGGCCAAGACGGCCGCGAACGGGAGCGCCGCCGCTGGCAACATCCCCAGGATCAGCGGCGCGAACGGCAACGCGGGCGCCACGTCGCTGACCTTCGTCCCCCCCAGGTACACGTCCCAGTCCGGCGGGGACGGCCACGTCAGGCTGCGGACCACCACCGCGTGCAAGTGGCACGGCTCCTCCGCGTGCTCGTCGAAGGGGATCCGGTCGAGCACGGTCGGGTCGCCGCCCGAGGACGCCACGCGGTCCAAGGCGGCACGGGCCGCCTCCCGTCGGGCCAGGAGTCGCTCGGTGACCGCAAGGCCGATCAGGGCGTGCGAGGGGTTCGCGGCCCCGCGGTCTGACGCGGGATTCCCCGCCGCGAGGCCGGCCGCGGTCTGATACGCGCGTTCGGCCGCGAGCAGGTCCCCCACGTTCGGCCGGCCCTCGGCACAGTCCGACAGGGCGTGCAGGAGGTGGACGTGGCCGACCAGGGTGGCCACGATGCCACTCCGGTCGGCCGCTTCGGCCGTCCGGAGCCGGGACTCCGCCTCGGCCAGGGCGCCTGCGTCGGCGGCGTGGTTGCGGAGGGCATGAACGGCCAGTGCCACCCCGGCCCAGGGGTCGGACGCGCCGGCCGCCGTGTCCTGCTGAAGCGCGGCCCGGGTCTCGCGGTCGCACACCCCGTGGAGGCAGGACCAGGCCCGGGCTCCCGGACCCGACGCGGCCTGGACCGGAAGGTGGAGCGCCATGCCTGCCGGGACCAGCAGGAACGCCACGACGAACACGACCAGGATGGTGGCGATCTCGGCCCGGGACGCGTACATCGTCACTGCAAGCGCGGCGAGCAGCAAGCCGGGGACCAAGCCGAGGCCAGCGACCAGGGGCCACAGGAGCGCGATGGCCACCAGGGCCACGGCCGGGGACCTCCGCAACACGAGCCGCACGCGGTCCGCGAGCCTGCGCGACCTCGGGACAGCCGTTGCGGTGACCCCCCTCGATCCCTGGGCCGCGAACCGATCCCCGAGGTCGTGGACAAGCACCGACCCGTGCCGCAGGACCAGGAGCAACGGGACGAGGATTACGAACAAGACCCCGCCCCAGGCGACGGGGAAGGCCACCCGACCGAGCACGGCGAGGAGCGCCGGGGGGTGTCGTCCGTAAGATCTCCAGGCCTCGACCAGCGCCTGAATCCCCGGGACGAGGCCGGGTACCCCACGCCGGAACTGGGCGCGGGCCAGGTTGAACCTGAGGTCCGGGAGGTCCGGCGCCAGGGCCACGGCCAGGTGGGCCAGCCGGACCGCGTCTTCCGGACGCGCCCGTTCCGCCACCTCGGCGAACCGGTGGAGGAAGGCGGCGGCCACCCCGTCCAGGTTCGCGACGTGCGCCGCGACCCTCGCCTCGACCACCGCGCGGACCTGGGTCGCGGCCTCGTCTTCGTTTCCCGGACGCAGGGACGCGAGCATCCTTCGCACGGGGTTCTCGATGGACGGCGGAAGGTCGGGCGGCGCCACCCGGCTGGGGTCCGGACCCCCTACTGGACCTTCCGAGACGGGCACGGGTCCTGCGGGTCCCGGGGGCACGGGAGGCAGCCTGGACAACAGCCACCATCCGACCAGGACGGCGGCCGCGAGCGTGGCCAGGGCCAGTCCCGGCCACAGCCCTTTCGCGTGTCGCTCCCTGGGAGCGGGCCCGGTGGCCGGCGCCGGCGGTGCGGCCTCCTCGGACGGCGAGGCCGCCAGGGGAGACGGGGGCCCCGCCGGGGGCGCGACGGGGACCGGGGGTGCCAGGCGGGCCGGGGCGGACGCCGGGATCGCGGCCCCGAGCACCGGGACCGCGACCAGGGCCTCCAGGGCCTCCCTGGCGGAGGCGAAACGGTCCCCCGGGCGGGTCTGGAGGAGACGGGCCACGACCCTGTCGAGTTCCGCAGGGACGTTCACGGCGGGATTGGCCTCGCGGATCGTGGGGGCCTTTTCGCTGACCTTCTTGTACACGAGGGCCATGGGTGTGTCGGCCACGTGCGGCAGGCGCCCGGTGAGCATCTCGAAGAGGATCACCCCCACCGCGTACAGGTCGCAGCGGGCGTCCAGTTCGCGGCCCATGGCCTGTTCCGGGCTCATGTAGGCCGGGGTCCCGACCACCATGCCCGTGGCAGTGAGGTTCCCGGAGTCGGACCCCATCATCTTGGCGATGCCGAAGTCCAGGACCTTGACGCGCTCGCGCCCGTCGTCGTTCTGGACCAAAAAGACGTTGTCCGGCTTGAGGTCGCGGTGGAGGATGCCCAGGGAATGGGCGTGGACCAGGGCCTCGAGGACCTGCGACGCGATGAGCGTGGCGCGCCTGGCCTCCATGGGGCGGCCGAGGTCGCGCAGGACCTCGGTCAAGGAGCGGCCCGACAAGAACTCCATTACCAGAAAGAGCAACCCGTCGTCCGACTGCCCGAAGTCATAGACCGTGATCGTGTAGGGGCTCGTCAGGCGGCTCGCGGCGCGGGCCTCGCGAAAGAAGCGCAGGACCTCGGCCTCGTTGCGGGCAAGGTCGGGCCGGAGGACCTTGACGGCCACCTCGCGGTCCATCGAGTGCTGGTACGCCCGATAGACCGCGCCCATCCCCCCGACGCCGATCAGGGCGCGGATCGTGAACCGCCCGTCGAGGACCCTGCCGACCAGGGCCTCCTCGCTGCTTACGAAAATCGTGGGGGTCCCGTCGGTCGGACAGCGGCGGACCTCCTCCTCGAAGCGCGTGCCGCACTCGGGGCAGACCCGGGGCATCTCCCTCTCCCGTGATGGGGATTGTATCGCCCCAGCGGTGGCGTGACAAACCCGAGTCGCTCCAGGAACTCCTCGATCCGCATCCTTTCCCCCTCGTGGGGCGTATCGTCGAGCGCCCGCAGGAGGTGGCGCCGGGACGTGTCGGCGTCGCCCGCCCAGAACGCCGCCTCGCCAAGCACGCGATGGGCCTCGATGTCGAAGGCGGGCGACGGCAGGCGGAACGCGAGTGCCAGGCGCAGGTGACGGACCGCGGCCGGGTAATCGCCCTCTCCGACCAGGGCACGCCCGAGCAGGTAGAAAAGGATCCCCGCATCCGGCGCATGCGCGAGGGCCTCCATCAGGGTCCACGCAGGGTGGTCCTCGTGACCTCCGAGGACCGCCACGACCCGGAGCGCCGCCGCCGCAGGGAGATCCAGCGCCGCGATGCGGGCGGCGACCGCCCGGCCGGCCGGTCCGGGGCCTGCCCGCTCCGTGGCCTGCTCCAGCGCGGCTCGCACGTGGGGATCGGGCGCGTCCCCTCGCCGCAGGGCCATCAGCGCCAGGGCGTCGGCCAGGGACACGAGGTCCTGCCACGCCTCCGGCATGCCGGCCCCGGCCAGCGCGGACAGCGCCTCGTGGGTGCCGTCCTCGTCCCCCGCTCGCGCCCGGAGCACAAGCCTCTCCCGCGCGAGGGGCCGGTTTTCCGGGTCCAGGGCCAGGGCCGCCTCGATCTCGCGCGCGGCGCACGCGGGGTCCCCGGCCTTCTCGGCCCGGTCGGCCGCGGCGACCCGGCGCGCGATGTCCACCGGACAGCGCCGTCCCAGGACCCCGGGGCCCTCGAAGCGTCCCGAGGCCCGGCGGACCAGGTCGGCATCCACCGTGGGTGCTGCCACGTCCTCCAGATGGGCTCTCCACTCGGCGACCAGGTCCCGGATCGGGCTGCCCGTGGCCTGTTCAAGGGATTGCCCCGCGGCCAGGTCCCGGATCGCCCCGGTCCCGAACCAGTCCGCGACGAACCGCAGGAAGGAACCGGCGAGGGTGTATGCCCGCGGCGCCTGGGCCAGCAGGAAGGCGTCCGCCCGCCACAGGGCGGTCGGGTCCGCGGGCAGGCCCGCGCGGAGCATGGCCAGGGACCACTCATGCGGGGACGGTCCCTCCGAGGCGAAGGCCGCGGCCACGGCCAGGCCCTCGACCACGGGCAGGTCCGGCACCACGCCCCATCGCAGGGGCACGGCCAGGAAGTCCGGGGCCAGGCGCCCCGCCACCACGTGCGCGACCTCGTGCCCGAGCACCGGGTCCCCGGGCAGGAAGGCCGCCATGTGGACCTCGTTCAGCCAGGGCTTGCTGATCTCGGTGTGGCGGGCCCCCATCAGGCGGGCCTTCTGGTCCTCGTCCCGATAGACGTACAGGCGAACCGGGTCTCCGGGAGGCAGCCCGAAAAAGGCCGCCATCTGCCGGTGCCGGAACCCGCAGTCCGCGAGGAGGCGGCGCGCCTGGTCCGGGTCCAGGGCCGGGTCGTGGCGCACGCTGCAGTACTCGTCCGACACCTCGCCCGACAGGACACGCTCCACGTCGTCGCGGGTCACGCGGAACCCGAGGTCCGCCGCGTGCACCCACAGGACGGACGCCACGCCCGCGCTGGTCCCGAGCAGCAGATACGGCCACCACGAGCGCGAAACGCGGAGCGAGAAGTCCCGCCCGCGCAGGACCCACGCGAGCGCGGCGATCGCCCCCGCGAGGGCGATGCAGAACACCCGGAACCCCGCGTAGGCCGCGCCGATTTCGATCCGCTCGTCGTAGATCGCTCCCGGGTACAACCCGAGGAACGGGTTGTAGAAGAAGACCGCCGGATGCCAGTACAGGTCGTACAGATTGAATGCAAACGTCATCACGTAGAATAGAATGAACGCCGCGTGCGCGAGGCGCCGCCTGGCAATGAGGGTGGCCAGGGCCACCCCCGTCAGGCACCCGAACGCCGCCGACAGCGCCGGACCGATCGCGTAGAACAGGAGCCCGTACCCGGTGTCGCAGGGCGGCACGCGCAGGCCGTTCAGCAGGATGACGGCGAGGGGGACCGCGATGAGGACCGCGCACGACCGGAGCGCGCGGCCCCACGAGGCCGGCATCGCAAGACCCGACTCGCGCCCGGCCGACACCGCGGTCACGGCGACCCCGCCGCTGGCCATGCCCAAAATCGGCGCCACGACGAGGCAGAAATAGAACGACAGCACGTCCGTCCCCGGCGCGAAGGCCAGGACCCCGGCCACGACCGCCAGGATGGCGGCCCACGTCGCCGTGCGGCGCCGCGCCGGGTCCCGGAACTCTTGTCTCCCGTGGCTAACCATCCCGAACGACCGAAGAGATGGCGCGGGGGTCCGAGGCTTCCGTACCCGCCGTGATGCCCCTTCGCTACGACCTCCCGGAGACCTGACGACGCTTGAACACCCGATCCACGATGGTCAGGCCCGCAAACGCGAGCCCGAGACCCAGGCCATGGACCACGATGGCTTCGGGCCATGAGACGAGACACATTACCATCCAGACAAAGGCGTAAGTATCCCGACGTCCGAGACTCCGCAGCCACGTCAGGGGACTCGCCGGGTTGTACACCTCCTCTAGGGTGGCCTTGTCCGCCTCAAACCACCAGCGAAAGGCATAGACATCCCCTGTCCCCGTCTTGCGTTTGACTTCGCGGTATTGCCAGACCTGGGCCGCGGTCCTTGACGCCGCCCCCACGAGCGCCGCCGCCAACCATGGTGCCCGGTTGGTCGCGATTCCTGCCCCCACGAGGAACAGGTTGTCCACAACATCGTCCGAGACGTTGTCGAGCCACTGCCCCAGTCGGCTCCCCCGGAACGTGAGACGGGCCAGTTCGCCATCGCAGCAGTCCAGGACCGACTGCCCCTGGATCAGAAGCCCGGCCGCGACCAGCGTCCAGGGCCTTCCTAGGGCCGCGAGGAAGGCAGCCGCGAGTCCGACTCCGATCGCGGCGACGGTCACCTCGTTGGGAGTGATGGCGGTTCGAGAGAGCCACAGGGAGCACCTCGACGAGATCCGCCGATTGATCAGTGCGTCCACCGGCCCGTCAAACCCCCGGCGGAGGGAGCGAACCAGTCTTCGCTCGGCCTCCCTGCGGGACCTGTCATCCGAGACAAGGATTCCGCAACACAGGTCGCCCCGAACCACCTCCATTCCTTGCGGAATGGGTGTAGACGGAGGCACCCACTCGACCTCGACTGGAAGCGGTGGAAGCGGGATGCTGGGGACCGCCACGACCGCACGAGTCACCCCCCGTCCCGCCGCTTCCCTCAGGACTCGCTCAAGGACAGTCACGCCCGCGACGCGGGTCGCGTGGGCGTGTGAACCCGGCGCCGTGACAACGAAGACGCTCCTCGAGACCAGCGTGGTCGACTGGAGGGGGATCATGTCACCTCGTGGCCTTTCGAGAAGACCCGGACCGAGGGCCGCCGTCGCCCGCGAATCAGGGCCTGCGCCACCAAGATCGGCAGCATGCACAGTACGCCGCAAAGCGCCGCGATCCTCCTGCACCGGGTCCGGTAACGGCGCGAGTCGTTCAGCACCCAGTCGGCCGTCCAACCATACACGGCCCCCAGATACAGGGGATAGAGCAGGGCCACACGGCAGCGGTGGTACCGCGCGACCACGCGGTGGACGAAGTCCAGCAACCGCCTGAAGTAGTCCCGGGCCGTCAGGAAGCGCTTGTTCAGTCCACCGGGCAGGTCCAGTCGTCGAAGCACCACAGGCTCTGGGTCAAAACACAGGTATTCCTCTGGACGTTTGAACCGCTGAAGGCGGTAGCAGAAGGAGGCCTCGTCTTCAATGGGTGCGTCCTCGTCCCATCCGCCGAACCGTTTCACTGCCGAGCGGCGCACCGAGGCGTTCGTCCCGTGCAACTGGTCCACCGGTCGCTTCGGACGGTCCAGGCGGACGTAGGTCCAGGGAAGGCGCAACCATGGGGAGAACCGCAGGCAGCGGCGACGAGCCCTCTCCCGCCAGCGATACGGGACGTCCTCGTCCAGACGATGGACGTGGCGTCCTGACACGCCTAGGCAATTCGCGTCGCGGTAGTGGCGCGCGTGGGCTTCCAGCCACCCCTCCCCAACCGGGAGGTCGTCATCGTCCACGAAGAGAAGGATATCTCCACGCGCGGCCAGGGCTCCTTCATTGCGCGCTCGAGCACCCCCCAGGGGTCGCTGGAACTCCAGGAATCGAACCCGAGGGTCGCGCTGAAAGAAACGCAGGCGTTCCCTCTCCTCGTCAGTCACGCTCGTGCTCTGTTCCACGACGATGACCTCGAGGAGCGGCCCCCGCTGGCGCAAGACCTGTTCGAGGAGTTCGCACAGCGCACCGACGCGATTGCAAGACCGGATCACCACCGAGACCAAGATCCCTTCCCCAAGATCCTCTTGCGCGTGCGTCATCGGCTTTCCGCTCCATCGCGGTCGCCCTGGAAAGGTGTCGAGAGCACGGCGGAGGTCCTTTCGCGGACCACGTCCCACGACAGCCGGGACCTCGCCCACTGCCGCAGGTCCTTCGGCTCCACCTCTCCTGCCAGACGACGACGCACCAATGCCTCTGCCAGCCCCTTGGGAGTCGAGTCTCCCGCGACGAACACCCTTGGCTCCGGCCCCAGGTCCAGGAGGTGCGGTGTCGGGGGACCCACGACCGGGCAGCCGAGACTCAATGCCAACACGGCGCTCCCCGACGTGAACGACCCTTGGTGGGCCATCAGGACCCCATCGGAGGCCTCGTGGAGGAGCCCCACCTCCTCGGGGGTCATCCGCCGCGGGATGAGCACGACGCGGTGGTCCGGGACAGATCGGCGGATCTCGCGCAGTACCTTTCGCTCCGGGCGGCCCGCGACAACCAGCCGATCCTCGGGTCCGGCCACGAGACAAAACGCTTCGATACCCAAGGAAATTCGCTTATACGGACGGAGTTCCCCCAGCATGAGGACCACGAACCCGGCCTCCGGCAATCCCAGCCGTCTCCGGGCCTCGGCCCTCGCGCCGCGCCAGGGATACTCGTCGCAGTAGTTTCCGTGCGGGACTACCGTGACGTCTCCGCGGTACCCGAACGCATGGGCGATCAGGGATCGGGCCGCCTCGAAATGCACGAAGACGTGCTGGACGCGCCGGAGCATCGCCTCCCGGGCCTCGTGCCCGAGGTCCGGATGCGGGTCGTCATGGGGCAACAGGTTGTGGGCCGTCCAGGCGATCCGGACGCGCCTGCGCCGCAGGGCGTCCAGGTCTTCCAGGAAGCGCCTCGCCTTCAGGCGATACCACCATCGGAGCGGAGACATCACCTTGGCGCCCGGCCAGTGAAGGTGCACCCAGTCCCCCTCGCGGAGTTCGCGCAGACCCAGACGCCACGAGGAACGGTGCACTATTTGGATCCCCGACCGCTGCATCTCGAGACTCAGGCGCCCAAGGTAGGGGTTGGCGGTCCAGGCGGGCCACGGGAAAACACGAATCATCGTCGATCCCCGCGAAGGAGGGCTCTGATCCGAACCCCCCGATGACGTAGAATCGTCCGCGGCAAAACCCGGAGTCGGTCATGCTCCTGAAGTCCGAGATACCGCCCGAGTGGGAGACGTGGAATCGGCGATTCGCCGCCCCCTTCGGACGAGGGAGGTGGCTTCCCCTTTCGGTCCGGACACTGCCAGTCATCGCACGATGGTGCGGTCCCTTCTCCTTCCAGCCGAACAACGACACCCGGCGGGCCGAGTACCCGTGGGCATGGGAGGCGGCAAGACTCGAGCCCGGCATGCGGGTGGTCGAGATCGGGGGTGCCTACTCCGGGTTTCAGTTCGTCCTGGCCCAAGGCGGCTGCGAGGTCATCAATGTGGACCCCGGTCTCCGGGCCCGAGGCAGGGGATGGCCGGTGGCCTCCGACCGAATAGACCTCTTGAACAGGCGCTTCGGCACTCGCGTCACCTTGAAGAACTGCGTTCTCGAAGAGGCGGGGATTGAACCCGCCACCTGCGACCGCGTCTTCAGCATCTCGACCATCGAGCACATCCCGGAAGGCGACATCGCTCCCCTGATGCGGGAGGTGGCCCGTATCCTCAGACCAGGCGGCCTCTTCGTGGCCACCGTGGACCTCTTCCTCGACCTCATTCCCTTCACGAACGCTGCGGAAAACAGATATGGCAGAAATATATCTGTAAAAAATCTTCTCGCGGCGAGCGGCCTGGAACTCGTCACGGGCCATCCTTCTGAGCTCCATGGTTTCGACGAGTTCGATCCACATCGAGTTCGCCGCCGCATCGAGGAGAGAGAACTCCTCGTCGGTGCGAGATACCCCGCCCTGGTCCAGGCCCTCGTCCTTCGGAAACCCCCTCGGGTCCATCCCGAGGGTCATCCTGACGAACCCCGATGTCCCCGGGCACCTGATTTCAAGGCGTGATAGACCATCACCGTCCCCACGACCAGGGCCACGACCTGGATGCAGCGGGAGACAACCGCGATTCCCAGACCTTCCCCCGGCAGCCCTCCCAGTTCGCGGACGGTCATCTCGGTGTACCCCTCCGCAATCCCGAGGCGTCCCGGGATGAAGGCGAACACCACGTTGACAGCCTGGTTCAATAACTGCACGTACACCACGGCCCACAAGGACAGGTCGAGCCCAAGGGTCCAGGCGATGCCGACCGTGATGAAGTTTGACAGGACCCGCGAGGCGAACAACAGGGCCATCGCGCGGACCAGGTTTCGTGGCCCGAGACGGACCTGTTCCTGAACGGCTTGCTCCACGGCCTCGACGAACGAGCAAATCCGCTGGACCTTGCCCCACGGCCAGCGCTCTCCGATTCTTTCCAGGACCCGGCTGGCCGCCTTCCAGCGAATGGCCAACCACAGTCCCAGGACCGGTGCCATGGTAACCAGGACTCCTCCCATGTACACGCCGAACAGGAGAGGCCTGGCCTTGAGAAATGAGGACAAGGGGATGGCACCACAGGCCACCACAGCGGCATTCGCGACCATGAAGAGCCCGTTCCACACGAGCAGCGTCGAGGCCAAAGTACGCGGATCTTCCCTTTTGCGCAGCAGCACGATCTTGACCGGCTCACCCAGGTTGCCGGAGGGGGTGAACGTGTTGACTGCACCTCCCGCGATTGAAGCCCTCAACAACGCCCCGTACGAGACCCCGGACCCGGACGGCAACAGGCTCCGCCACGCCAGAGCATCGAGGAGATACGAGGAAAAATAGAGGCCAAGAAGACCGACGAAACCGACGTGGGACGCGCGTTCCAGGACGAGCGACACCTGCTCGACCCCGCGTCGAAGGTCGCCATCCCCGATCCCCCGAACCACCCAGGCGATGGCCAGAAGGCCCCCGAGGGCGACCACGACTCGCCACAGCGCATTTCGTCCGCTCTTCAGACCATCCCTCCGGATGCCTCAGGGTCCCGACTGGGGAGGGACCACAAGACGCAGTGACCGATCACTCGCCCGACGGATCAGGTCGCCTCCCTTCCCGACGGACCCGTCCAGGTCCTCGACTGTGGGCCTGACGCGGTTGACCACCGCGGTCACCACGACCGCGAGCGCGAACCCGAACGCCCCCATCGCGCTGAAGGCGAACGCGACCTCGATCACGCCGGCCAGGGCCGAGAGGCAGAAGACCGCCGAGAAGAAGTCCCGCTTCACGACCCATTTCAGCAGCCACAGGACGCGGGACCGGGAGGACCCGTCCTCCCGCTGGAACGAGTATCGGAACACGGTCACGTCACCGCTGTGGTGGACGGTGGCGATGCGGTGATACACGTAGGCGGACGCGAGCACGAACTCGAGGACCGTGACCATGCCGACGGCATCCAGGAAGGTCGAGCCGTGGCGCGCGTGCAGGTTCAGGGTCATCCCGACCAGGAACGACAGGGTCGAGAGGTCGTCCGCCAGGGTGTCGAGCCACTCGCCGGCGTGCGAGCACAGGAAGCGCAGGCGGGCGACCTCGCCGTCCAGGCAGTCGAGGAGGGAACCCGCGAAGAACAGGACCCCGCCCAGCGCGGTCCATCGCGCGTCCGCGGTCGCCACGAGGACCCCGCTCAGGACGCCCACGGCCATGGCCAGGACCGAGAGGTGGTTCGGATGCAGGCGCGTGCGCACCAGGAGGCGACTGACGTGGCGCGTCAGGGGTCTCTGGATGAAGTAGCCGACCACGCCCTCGACGTCCAGAGGCTTGCGCAGGCCGCGCAGGATGGCCTTCTCGACCGCTCGCCGCGAGGCCGCGTCGGACGTCGTGCCGATCAATCCGGGGGTCTCGCGGGTCGTCACGAGCCCCTCGCGCTCGAGGTCGCGGCGAAGGCCGTCCAGGGAGGTCGCGCGCGACCCGCGCAGGGCCTCCCCGGACACGGCGACGACCCCGTCGCGCGCGACTGCGATCCCCCCGGGCGGAGGCTCGAGCGCCGCCAGGTACGAGGCCGCGTCGCACCCCACCACGACGTCCGAGGGGACGACCACCAGGGCCCCGTCTCCGGCACCCGCGAGGTCGCGCAGGGTCGCCACCTCGCCCCGGTCCGGGTCGAGACGGACGACCCTCGCGCGGTCTCGCAGGGGACCGGGCATGGCGTCCAGGAGCGACTTCGCACACTCGTCGTCGCCAGACAGCAGCCACAGGTCCTTCCCGCCCGCCCGGGCATAGGCCTCGGCAGTGCGGACCGCCGGCAGGACCCCCAACAGGGGCTGGAGCGTCGCGTCCCGTCCCTGCAGGATGATCGCGAGGCCACCCACCCGCTTTTCGCCTATCCGATGGACACCGCCGGGGGCGCCGCCGCCGCCACGACCTCGGCCGCGGTCGGCCACGGGGCCTCTCCCGCGGCGCGGCGCGCGTTCACCCAGCGCACGATCCGGTCGTAGTCCTCGACGTAGTCCACTTCACCCCAGAAGACGCCGGCCACGTCCCGCGCGAAGATCGGCGTCCCCTCCGGGATAAAACTGTAGAGGACGTCCTCCCACCACATCCCGGCCTTCTGGGCAGCGATCAGGGCCTCGAGCCTCCGGCGGAACGCGGGCATGGCGGCAGCCGCGATCCGGGCCTGTCCCACGTACTCGGCGCTGGTCTGCTCGACCGGCAGGTCCTTGCCGAACGCCACGATGCGGTCGCCGTCCAGGGTGAAGCGGTAGTCCGCGTCCACGATGCGCGTCGAGTCGCACAGCATCACGCGGTCGCGAGGGTCCGCGAGCAGTTCGTCCAGCAGGGCCGGTTCGAAGAAGAGGTCCCCGTTGGTGACCACGGCGTCCCCCTCCAGGTGCTCCCGCGCGAACCACAGCGACGCGATGCTGTTCGTGACGTGAAAGAAGGGGTTGTGCACGAGGCGCGCCCGGTCCCCGACCTCGCGTCGCACGAGGTCCGCCCGATACCCGGTGATCACCGTGATGTCCCGGATGCCCCGCGACTGGAGCAGGTCGAGCATCCGGCTCATCAGGGTCTGCCCGCCGATGGTCAGGAGGCACTTGGGCCGGTTCTGGGCCACTCGGACGAGGCGGGACCCCACGCCCGCCGCCAGGATGAACGCCTTCATGAGCCTTCCTCCCGTGAGAGACCCCCCAGGACCTCCCGGAGCGCCAGGACTGCCGACTCTACATCGTGGTCGGTCTGCGCGCCAAGGTGCGCCACACGGAAGACCCGGTCGCGCAGCGGCTCCGGATTGGGCGCGACCACGAGGCCGAACCCTTCCGCCAGCCGCCGCACGACCTCCGGCGCGGTGACGGCCCGGGTGCACAGGCGCAGGGCGGTCAGGGCGTTCGAGGGGCGCTCGGGAAGGACCTCCACCGGCAACCCCTCGACCCCTCGCCGGAACCGCGTGGCCCGTGCGCGGGTCACGGCCACCTCGGCCTCGACGCCTGCGGCGAGGAGCCGGCGCAGCCGCTCCCGCAACTGGAGCACGATCCCCACTGCGACCGTGTATGGCGTCTGGCCTCGCTCGCCGTCCTTCAGGTAGTCGGCCAGGTGCAGGTACAGGGAGCGTCGCGGCGCGGACAGGGCGCGTTCCCTGGCCCGCGGGGACAGCGCGACGAAGGCCATGCCCGGCGGCAGGGCCAGCCCCTTCTGCGTGCTGAAGATGGTGGCATCCACGCCCCAGGCGTCCATGCGGTAGGGGTCGGCGCACACGGTCCCGATCGCGTCCACCACGAGCAGGGTCGGGGTCCCGCGCAGGATGCGACCCATCGCCTCGACATCGAACAGGGCCCCGGTCGAGGTCTCGTGGGCGTTCACGAGGACCCCGGCGTAGGACCCGCCGCGCACCCGGTCGGCGAACTCCCCCAGGACCAGGTCGCGCCCCGGTTCCAGGTCCAGGGTGTCGCAAGACACCTGGTGGATGCGGCAGGTCTCGGCGAAGCGGCGTCCGAACGTCCCCCCGACGACGACGAGCACCCGCTCCCCCGGCCGGAACAGGGACTGGACCGCCGCCTCCATGGCCGCGGTGCCCGAGGCCGTCAGCAGGCAGACGTCCCCGGTCGTCTCGACCACCCGGCGCAGCCCGTCCATGACCTCGAACGTCAGGGCCGAGAACTCGGCGGTCCGCATGTAGGGAAGTCGCTCGGCCCCGACCCGGCGGACGTCCTCCGGGACCTCGACCGGGCCCGGCACGAGGAGGCGAAACCCTTCCATCGCGAATTCGGCCCCACAGGCAACCACGCACGACCGACTGCAAGAATCGTGCAGGCGCCCCGCGGCGGCGGGGAACCCGCGACAAATCCCGGAATATCTGTGGGCTTTCTGTACCTGACCGCCGGGCGACGACCTGGATGAGCACGCCGGGGTGGAGCAAACGTCATCCACCCGGACGGGAGACCCAGCCCGACCTGGAATCGGCCTCCCGCCGTTTCCGCGCGGCCCGGATGAACGAGCCGATCTCGGCGTTGCCCGAGGCCCCGTCATAGAAGGACGTGACCACCGGACGACCGTACCGGGCCACGATGCGCTCGAAGACCGCACCCGAGATGTGGCCGTGCATGCACCCAAAGGGCGAGGCGTTCACCACGAGGTCGGCCCCCTCCTCGAAGAACCGGATGGTCCGGCCCACGGTCAGGACCGACTCACCCTCGAACTCGCCCGGGATGTACTCGAGCCCTGCGGCGATGACCTGCTCGAACGGGGGCTCCAGGCGCTCCGGGATCAGGGGGTGCATCAGGTCGTGGTACTCGCGCTCCTTGCGCTCGATGAAGAGGTTGCCGAACTCCCCGACGATGCGGGTCCACAGGGAGTCTCCGCGGGTACGCCCGTGTTCGCGCTCGGCCCAGACCGTGTAGAGGATCCACTCCGACAGGGGGGCAAGCCACGCCTCGCCGCCGGCCTCCTCCACGGCCCGGACCACGAAGGCATTCGCAAAGGGGTCGCAGCGGACGTAGATCTCGCCCACGACGCCGGCCAGGGGCTTCTGCTCCTCGCGTCTGGGCAGGGCCAGGACCTCGCGCGCCGCGGACACGAGCACCGGCCTCGGGTCCTCACGTGCCTCGAAGGCCGCCTCGAGCACGCCGAGCCATTTCTCGACCGTGCGGTCCACGCTCCCCCGCACCACCTCGTAGGGCCTGGTCCGGGTAGCCACCTTGAACAGGAAATCTCCGCACAAAATGGCGTCCCAGATCCCGCGGCGGGCCGCGCCGGGGATCCCGAGGTAGGCGTTCTCGGACGAGGGCGAGAAGATCGGGATGTCCCCGAGTCCGAGGCGCCGCAGGGCCATGGCCTGGGCCTGGGCGTAGGACCCGAAGCGGCAAGGGCCGGTGGCGGTCGGCATGAAGAAGGCGTGCCGTTCCGGGGGAAGCCCCGAGTCCCGCACGGCCTTCAAGAACGCCCCGATGGTCAGCGCCATGGGCGTGCACTCGGAGCCGCGCGTGGCCGCCTTGCCCAGGGAATGGGTCTCGGCGTCGCTCTCCGGGACGCCCTGCGCGTCGAAGCCGTGCCCCCGCAACACGGCCGCGAATAGCCTCGTGCTGTACGGGTGCATGCGCGGGATCCACAGGCGGCGCCCGCCAAACGCCTCCGGCGGCCTCGACCCGGACAGGATAGCCGGAGCGGTCGAGACCGAGGTCCCGGCCTGGCGGATCACGTCCAGGAAGGCCTCGATGCGCGTGACGTACCCGCCGTCGGCGCCGTGCTCGTCCAGTTCCAGCACCAGGAAGGGCTTGTCGCCCATTGCCTCCTCGGCCATGGTCAGGATGAACGAGTCCGGGCCGCAGTTGAAACTCGTTAGGTAGATCGCGAACAGGTTGGGGTCCGCGGCCACCTGCTTCACCGCGGACAGGATCTTCTGGCCGTAGGACCAGTACATGTTGCGCAAGCCCGGGTCCAGGATCTCCGGGCGAAACGGCAGTTGTTCCATCGGGATCGTCGTGAACCCGAACTCGCTGACGCGCAGGGGGAGATTCTGGCTGACCACCGGGTCCAGCGTGTTGTACGGTCGGCCGATGATCAAGATCCCCTTGCGGCCCTCGCGCCTCAGCGCGGCGAGGACCTTCTCCCCCTTTTCGGCCAGGGCGCGCTCGTGGCGGCGCTGGGCCGCGACGGCCTCGCGCCAGGCCGCGGCCGCCTGCCCCTCGGTCACGTCTAGGACCCCGGCGAAGCCCTTCATCAGTTCGTGGGCCATGCGGCGGTCGGGGTAGTTAAAGTCCACGATAGGGTCCACCAGGCGCGGCCCCAGGGGGCGCTCGTCCGCCAGGGGCCGCACCAGGGCCGGGGCCGCGTTCAGGTACGGGCAGAAGCGCCGTCGTGTCGTGTGGCGGTTGCGGACCTCCTCGATCATGTGCGGGACGAGGACGCCGTCGAGGTCGTCGCGGTCCAGCAACGTCGCCACGTGCCCGTACAGGACCTTGACGGGGAAGCAGAAGTCCGACCCGACCTTTGCGGCCCCGAGCCTCGCGATGTCGCGGTCCGTCTCAGGCGAGAACACCGGCGTCGCCCCGAGGCCCTCGATCAGGGTACGGAACAGGGGGGCGTAGCCGTAGGTGGCCAGCGCCGCCGGTACCCCGATCCTCGGTCGCCCCTCCTCCCGGACCGGGTCGCGGGCCTTGAGGGCCAGGGCGGCCTTGTGGGCGCGGAATGGGGCGTACTCGACGTTCTTGCGCATCTTCTGTTCGCCCGGCTCGCGCCCGCACAGGTAGCCAAAGGACGGCTCCTCCTCGACGCCCTCGATGTGCGCGGTCGTGATCACGCAGTCGTTCGAGCACAGGTCGCAGCGAGACAGGGACACCCGCACGTCGCGGTCCGCGAGCGCAAGTCCCCTGAACGCCGTCTCACGCCCCTGGGCCTGAAGGTGCTCGTGGGCCAGGAGGGCCGCGCCGATGGCCCCCATCACGTGGCAGTACGGTGAGACCACGACCTCGACGCCGAAGACATTCTCGACCGCCGCGACCAGCCCCTTGTTGCGGGCCGTCGCGCCCTGGAACATCACGCGACGGCGGTCCACCGGGCGGTTCCCAACCACTTTCGTCTTGTAATTTTCGATCACGGAATAGAGGATGGCGGCCATGACCTCACGCCGCTCCGCGCCCTCGCGCCCCAACTGGAACGCGTCCTGCTCCATGAACACCGTGCAGCGGTCGCTCGTGTGGGGTGGGGTCGCGCCCAGGGCCTTGTCACCGATCTCCGCGACCCGGAACCCCAGTTTGCGCCCGAGTTCCTCGACGAAGGTCCCGGTCCCGGCCGCGCAGACGTAGTTCATGTTCGCGTCCACGATGCGACCCTGGTGGATGCGCATGTACTTCGAGTCCTGGCCGCCGATCTCGAAGATCGTGGTCACGCCCGGGTCCACGGACACGGCCCCGCGCACGTGGGCCGAGATCTCGTTGACCACGAGGTCCGCGCCGAGGATGGCCCCCATGATGCGGCGCCCGCTCCCGGTCGTGCCGGCGGCGCGGATGTCCAGAGGGCGGCCCAGGCGCTCCTCGATGTCCCTCAACGCACGAAGCAGTTTGCGTCCCGCTCCGACCGGGTCGCCCTCGGTGCGGCGATAGACGTCCACGACCACCCGGCCCTGCTCGTCGCACAGCGCGGCCTTGGTCGAGGTGGAGCCCACGTCCACTCCGAGCAGGAGGGCCACGGGAAACCGGTCGTCGAGCGGCCGGTGGACGCGGACCTCGTTGCCCAGGTCGTCTGCGGATTCGCTCGCCACCGAGAAATCCGGATACGATGAGCGCTTGAGTTCAAGCGTCGGGCGCCGGGCCTTCGACGCCGCGCCGGCTGTGCCGTCCACGGCCCGCAGGTCCGTGAGGAGTTCCAGGGCCTTCGCCACGGGAACCCACGGGCCCTCCAGGGCCGCCCCGATGGCGGCGCAGACCGCGGAGTGAGGCGAGACCAGGAGGTCGTCGCGACCCAGGGCCTCGCGCAGGTAGTGGACCATCCCCTGGTTCGAGGCCACGCCTCCGGTCAGGGCGATGCGGCCCGTGACCTCGCGCCCTTTCAGGAGGGTCTGCAGCGAGGTGCGCGACATCCCCTGGCATAGCCCGCACCACATGTCCTCGCGGCTGAACCCCTCCTGCTGGCGGTGGATGAGGTCGGTCTTCGCGAAGACCGCGCACCGGGTCGCCACGGCTGGGGGCGACGCCACGGGCTTGATGGCGTTGGCCTCGTCGTGGCTCAGGCCCATCCGCGCAGCCTGCTCGTCCAGGAAGGAGCCGGTCCCGGCGGCGCAGGCGGAGTTCGTGCGCAAGTCCAGGAGGTTCCCCTCCGCGTCGAGCGACAGGAGCATCAAGGACCCACCACCCAGGTGGAACACGTGGTCCACGGCCCCGAACAGGACGCGCGCCCCCGCGACCTCCGCGGCCGCGGGGTCGGCAGGCTCGACCCCCAGGAGGGCCGCGACCGGAGTCGCATGCCGCCCGGTGAAGGCCAGGCGCAAGCGAGACCGGTCATGGCCGTCCACCAGCGAGAACAGGACCCTCTTGACCGTCGCGAGCACCTCGCCTTCGTGGACCTGGTGCTCGGCCGCGACGACCTGCCCCGAGTCGTCCAGGAGCGCCCCCTTGACGGTAAGGCTCCCGCAGTCAATCCCGATGCGCATCGTTCACTGCCCTCCAAAACCAGACCATCGCGGTCCAAGACTAGAACGACGTGTCAGTCTATCCCGGATCGCGGAAAAGTCAAGCCCGGTTGAGCGTCCCTGATCGTCGGCCTGGCCACGGCTGGATCCTCGTAGGCGTGGGCGTGGGCGTAGGCGTGGGCGTCTCTTGTCCCTGGGACGGCGCATTCGCCAGGACGGGGATCCAACGCGCGGGTTTCGCCCACGCTCACGCCCACGCCCACGGCCACGAATCAGGCCAACAGTCCGCGTGGACCCGACGAGCAGGGAGCGTCCCCCGGGTTCCGATATACTTCACGCCCGCGTGACCGCGGAGGGAGCGATGCCCCGGCCCGTGCACCAGGTCGTGTTCCTGGCCCTCGTGGCCGCGACCTGGATCGGCCTGCACCTCTACCTGTACTTCCGCGTTGCATCGTCGTTCGACCTCGGCGTTCGGGCACGTCGTGTCCTGAAGGCGGTCCTCGTGTTCCTCGCGACCTCGTATCTCCTCGGCCGGTTCGCGCAGACCCGCCTGGACCCGGACCTCGGCGCGGCAATCCTGTGGCCCGGGGCCCTGTACCTGGGCTTCTTCTCGATCGGGGTCTCCCTCCTCCTGCTGTTTGATTTGGCCTTCACGCTGCCCCGCCGGGTCCTGGGCCGCCTCGGCGTGTCATCGCCTCACGGCACGCTGGCCGCCAAGGCCGTCGCGCGGTACGCCCTCGTCGCGATCGGGGCGGCCACGGCGCTCGTGGGCGGGCACGGCGTCTTCGAGGCCTGGGCCGGCCCCGAGGTCCGCCGCGTCGAGGTCCCGATGCGCGGCCTGCCGCCCGCGCTGGACGGCCTGCGCGTGGTGCAGGTCTCGGACCTCCACGTCGGGGGCCTGGTGACCCGAGGCTACCTCGACAGGGTCCTGGCGCTCGTCGAATCCTTGGACCCGGACCTCGTGGTCGTGACCGGGGACCTGACCGACGAGCGGGACGGCGGGGACGGGGAGGTCTTGGGCCGTGTGGCGTCCCTGAAGGCCCGGTACGGGGTCGTCGCGGTCATGGGCAACCACGAGTACTATGTCGGGGCCTCCAGGACCGCGGCGGCGTTCGAGCGGGCCGGCCTGACCATCCTGCGCCAGACTCACCGCGTGATCGGGGACGGCCTCGTCGTGGCCGGCGTGGACGACCCCTCGTTCCTCGGGGGACGCGACAACGCCCCGGACGCGGTGCGCGCCGCGGTGAACGGGGCGCCGCCGGGGCTGCCCGTGCTGCTCCTCGCTCACCAGCCGATCGCGCTGGACGCGGCGGCCTCGTCCGGCGTGGACCTGATGATGTGCGGCCACACCCACGGGGGGCAGGTCTTCCCGTTCCACGTCGTGTCGCGCCTGGCCTACGGCGTCCTGACCGGGGTGCACCGGATCGGCGACATGACCCTCGTGATCTCGAACGGGGCGGGTTTCTGGGGACCGCCCATGCGCATCGTCGCCCCGCCGGACGTGGTGGAGGTCACGCTGCGCTCCGCTGCGGAACCCCGGTGACCCGATCCGCGGAGGGTCCCGGGTCCCACGTCAGTGCAACTGCACCTCGACCCGCTGGTCCCGGGGCAGGAGGGGGTTCGAGCCGAGGCGCACGAGACGAGAACACCAGCAGTCCCGGTCTATGGCCACAACGAGATGGATGGGCACGTCATGTCTCGAGTCCCTGGAATCCGCCCACGCTCACGCCCACGCCCACGCATCAGCCAGGCGAGGCCGCGGAGGCCCCCCCCGCCCGCCCCGCGGCCTGGAGCAAGTACGCCTCGATGAACCCGTCGAGGTCCCCGTCCAGCACCGCGTCCGCGTTGCCTGTCTCGTGGCCGGTGCGCAGGTCCTTGACCATCCGGTACGGGTGCAAGACGTACGACCGGATCTGGCTCCCGAAGTCAATGTCCTTTTTCTGGGCCTCGACCTGGTCGCGTTCCGCCTCGCGCTTCTTGCGTTCCAGGTCGTAGAGCCGCGCCTTCAGGATGCGCAGGGCCGTGGCCCGGTTCTTGTGCTGGGACCGCTCGTTCTGGCACGCGACCACGATCCCGGTGGGCAGGTGGGTCAGCCGTACCGCCGAATCGGTCTTGTTCACGTGCTGCCCCCCGGCCCCGCCGGACCGGTAGGTGTCCACGCGCAGGTCCTCCTCGCGGACCTCGACCTCGATGGTGTCCTCGATGTCGGGGATGACGAACACGCTCGCGAACGTCGTGTGCCGGCGGGCGTTCGCGTCGAAGGGCGAGATGCGCACCAGCCGGTGGACCCCGGTCTCCGCCTTGAGGTACCCGAACGCGTACTCCCCTTCCACCGAGAACGTGACGCTCTTGAGCCCGGCCTCCTCGCCCGCCAGGATGTCCGCGATCGAGGTCCGGTACCCGCGCCGCTCCGCCCACCGCAGGTACATGCGCAGGAGCATCTCGACCCAGTCCTGGGACTCGGTGCCCCCGGCCCCGGCGTGGATCTCGACGATGGCCGAGGCCGCGTCGTTCTCGCCGCTCATCATCCGGGCGAACTCGAGGTCCCCGACCCGGCGCTCGATCGAATCCAGGGACCTCGCCACCTCGTCCCCGAACTCCTCCGCGCCCTCCTCCTCGGCCATGCGCAGGAGGTCCTCCGCGTCGTCCAGGTCGCGCAGGGGCTTGCGGAAGGCGTCGAGGTCCCGCTCCAGGCGGGCCTTTTCCTTCAGGAGGGCTTGGGCC
>FWPU01003766.1_pt1 | contig 37163 bp, 30 predicted proteins | sample 2228361 | NCBI WGS metagenome assembly FWPU01 (sample SAMEA103939777, study PRJEB20133) | metagenome
TACGTTGCAGATGGAAAGCGTCTGGGTGGTCACCGTGTCCGGGCACTGCTCGGCGGAGAGGCTCTCCGGCGTGACCACGATGTCCTGTGGGCTAAGCACACTCAGGGTATGGGAAACGACCGAGTTGCCGCAGGCGTTGGTGACGGTCATCACCACGGTATAGTTGCCGGCCGATGCGTAGGGGTGGATAACCTGCCAACCGCTGCCGTATCCACCGTCCCCAAAGGCCCACTCGTAGATGAGCGGCCCGGTGCCCATGCCGGCGGTGCCGGTGAAGGTGACCTCCTCACCCACGAACGGTACAAGCGGGCTCCAGGTGAACCCGCCGTCCGGAGGCACACACCCCGGCGGAAGATAGCAGCCCTCCAGAGAGACCTGGTCCACTTCCCACCACCAGTCGTAGGTAGCGGTGTAATAATGGAAGCGGATCAGGGTGTTCGTAAAGCCGGTATAGCCGCCCAGGTCCAGTTCAACCGGTTCTCCGGGGCCGTAGGCGCTGTGATCCTCGTCCCAGTGCAGGAGATTGATCCAGGACGTGCCGCCGTCCACGCTGATATCGGTATCGGCATAGTCGCCGCCTGAGGCGATGTCGTTGTAGGCGGCGATAAAGCGCAGGTAGGCGGAGGCGGCGCCGGAGAGGTCAAAGGCCGGCGTGCGCAGTTCGGTGTCCATGGTCGTGCCGACGCCACACCTGTCGGAGTCGGCGTCGGCACAGTAGCCCTGGCCGCCGGCGTAGTTGGGTCGTGCCGGCTGCCACTGGTCGTTGCGCCGCCAAACGCAGTCACTGGTGTTGCTGATGACGGTCCAGCCGGCGGGTGGAAAGTCGCCCTCAAAGTGCTCCTCGAGGAGGTTCTGGCAAGAGGTCACGGTGATTCGGTGGGTGGCAGTAACGGTAAAGTCGCATACGGTGGCCGACATCGTGACGGTATAGATGCCCCAGTTGCGGTAGGTGTGTTGCACGGTCTGTCCGCTTCCGTACTCGCCGTCGCCCAAGTCCCAGGTATACTCGACCGGCAGGAGGGCATCGGCGCTGCCCTGGAAGGAGACCTCCTCTCCGACTGCCGGGAAGGTTGGGGTCCAGGTAAAGTCCACGTTCGTGGGCGGGCCGGCCACGGTCAGCGTCACCGGGACGTTCACCACCGGGTTGAGAATGTCGTTGTTATCAATGCGCAGCGTGCCGGTGTAGGCGTCCGGGGGCAGGCCGGTGGCGTCAAAGGTGACCGTGACGTCCTGGCACTGACCGGGCGGGACCGTGCCGGTGATCGGGGCTTCGGAGAGCCAAGACAGGTCCGGCACCTCGGTGACCGTGAAGGTCAAGTCGGCGCTGCCATCGTTGCAGATGGAGAGGGTCTGGGTGACCTGGGCATTGGGGCACTGGGTGGATTCGAGCGTCTCCGGCGAGACGACAATCATCGGAGCCGCAATGACCTCAACGGTATGGGAGATGATATCGCGGTTCACTCCGTCGCAGTTCGTCGCGGTCATGAACACGGTGAAGGTGCCGGTCGAGACGTAGGTATGCTCCACCACCTGGCCGCTGCCGTATTCCCCATCGCCAAAGTCCCAGTCGAAGGTCATGGGGGGCGAGCCATCGGCCGTTCCGGTGAAGGTAGCCGGACGGTTCTGCCGGGGAACAGGCGGCCAGACGGTAAAGTCGGCATTGGAGACGGGGGTGCAGGGAGGACATTGGATGAGTTTGGTGGTGTAAGGACTGTACATCCAGCCACCCTCGTAAAGCCGGCCGGTGGCGTACCAGAACTCGCCGTCGCCGTCAGTATCGCCCTCGGCGCCGTAGATCAGGTGGTCCAGGAGCGGCAGCCGGCCCCAGGTGTCGGTCTGGGCGTCGTAGACCAGGGCGCCGTTAGAGGCCCCGCCGGTGCTGCTGGGCGAACCACCGGCGATGACCAGGTAGCGGTCGTGCTTGACGCCGTCGGCGCCGTTCACCCAGGGGGTGGGCATGGAGGCGACGTAAGTCCAGGTGTTCTGCACCGGGTCATAGACCTCGGCCGAGGAGAGGAAAGAGCCGTTGTAGCCGCCGGCGACATAGATCTTGCCGCCGATGACCCCGGCGTGGAAGTAGCGGCGGGTGACGTTCATGGGGGGAAGGGTCGAATCCCAGGAGTCGGTGGTGGGATCGTAGGCCAGCATCGTCGCCTGGTAGGTCGTGGTGTAGCCGCCGATCACGTAGTACTTGTTGTTCAGTTTCACGCTGGCATAGTTGTAGCGCGCAGCCGGCAGGGACGCGCCGGTGCTCCAGGAGTCGTTGGCGATGTCGTAGATGTAGAGGGTGGACTGGGCACTAGTCGTGTAGCCGCCGGCGCAGTAGATTTTGTACACACCGGCGGGGTATTCCAGCACCTCGCAGTCGATCCAGTAGCGCGGGGCGGGCATGTCGGCACCGATACTCCAGGAGTCGTTGGCGATGTCGTAGATGCTCAGCCAGGGGCTGGCGCCACCCACTCCGTAACCGCCGATCACGTAGAGTTTGCCGTCGTGATAGACCACCGAGGGCGCGCGCACTTCGCGGCCGGTGGGCATATTGGCATAGTCCTGCCAGCCGGAGGCCAGGGCGGACAGCGTCGTCGCCGTGGCCTGGGCAGAATCGCCGCCGCCGGAGGCGGCCACGGTCAGAACGTCGCTATCGCCGGGGGTGGTGGCCCAGGGGATATACACGGTCACGGTGAACGGCCAGGTGCTGTTCGGAGGCATTTCCGGCGTGGCCGAGGGACCGGAGACGGGCCAGGTGCTCGTATAGGCCAGGGCGAAACTCTGGGTCACGCCGGTCGTGTTGATGACCTCAAAGGTGTAGGAAACATCGCTTCCCCGGCAGCCATCGGCGCTCTGCTCCGGCGGCTCGAGGACGAGGCCGGTCCGGAAGAAGAGTGTCCAGGTGTTCAACGTGCCGGTATCGCCGCTGACGTCGTCGCAGAGCATCAAGGTCCAGGTGCCCTGGGCGTTCCTGAAATTGAAGTCATTCAGGTTGCCTTCGGGGTTCCAGACAACATAGTAGTAAGGAGGCGGAGGGTTATGGTTGACCGCGTCGGCCGGGTTGGGGGAAGATTCATCAAAGAGGACGTTGATGTTATCGGCACTACCGTCCGGGTCGGTGTAGAGTTCGACGGTAGTGCCGTCCGGCCCCTGGAGGTACATATCCAGGTCCGCGCGCCAGGTATGGGCGATCCACACCCCCACGTTCAGGTCGGCGATGGGGAAGGAATCGGGGACGTTGATGGTCGAGGTGACATAGTTAGGGCATTCGGCGTCCGGGATGGGAAGCGGCGTGGAGTTGGTATAGACATAAGAGAAGGCCAGCGGGTCGGAGCGGTATTCGATCATGGGGGAGGAGAGGGTCTCTTCCTCTTCTCCCTTCACTTTCTCCGGGACAACCGGAGGCGGGGTGGCGGGAGCCGGCCCCTGAGCCAGGGTAGGCGGGACCATGCCGCCCAGGATGGTCAGGAGGACCAGGAAGGTCAGCAACACTTTTCCTTTCATAGGGATTCTCCTTTCGATAAGACGTTCCGATACACCTGCATCATTCGGAAACTCCCAGAGGGCGTTTCCACCCAGGTGGGGTCTAGAAGAGATGGGCCGGCATCACCTCCTTTCGGGTGTTTCTTCCGGGTTATATGGAGGAAATCGGTAATTTTATTATAACCCAAGAGGAGGAAATTGTCAAGCACTCTTCGCATGTTTTGCGGCAATGGGGAAACCGGGTCAAAAACGGGGATAAGGAGCCGGCGCAACCACGGCCCGAAAATCCGGCACCGGTGGGGGATCCGTCCCAAATCACCGGGAAGCGAGTGTCCTATCCCCGTCTGGGATATGGGCCGGGGCATCGGGCAGACGAGGGCGCTGCAAAGGCAACGGGGGGCATTCGAGGCAGCGGTCAGGAGTTGCGCGCCTGGGTCAAGTTGGCTATAATGCGCTTATAAAAGATGTTCCGGAGGATAGGATGGAATGTCTGCACTATACGGAAAACCGGCGTGCCTGCAACTGCACCTATGAGCCGTGTGAACGCAAAGGGTACTGCTGCCGGTGTCTAGCCTACCACCGCCGTATGGGAGAACTGCCGGCCTGCTACTTTTCCACCGACGTGGAACGAACCTACGATCGCTCGATCGCCCGCTTTATCCAGACCCGGCAGCGCCGCTGAACCGTTGGCCGGTTCACACCCCCTCCCGCCGGCACGCTCAATTGGGGGGAGGGGGCTGTCCTATAAAGCCGAAGCCTCAGGTGCACCTGCCGCGCAGGATGTCGCTCTTCGAAAAGGGTCTGGTGTGTGAGAGGAGAAACGATGGCCGGCCGAAGGTTTGTTTTGGGAATATGGATCCTGGCCCTTATCCTGGGCGGTTGCCAATTGGCCGTTCCTCCGGCCCGTAAGACGCCTGCCCCACCGACTCCCACACCCCTCCCCACCGTCCCGACGGCCACCCCCCTCCCTTGGCCGAAGGGACGACTCCTCTTTTCTTACCTGGGTAAGGTCTGGCTGGCCGAGGACGCTCCCCCCTATGCCGTTACCTATGGGGAAGCGCCGGTCCTCTCCCCGGATGGAGAGCGCATCGCTTATCTCCTGCCCGTATCGGAGACGGCCCCAACCCGCCTGGTCTATGTCCTCCACCTCGCCGACGGCCTCATCTCCCTGGTGAGCGGCCCACCGGCTGCCTACCACCCGCCCGCCTGGTCGCCCGACGGCCAGTCCCTGGCCTATGTCTCCGACTCCATCCTGGTGGTCGCCGATCCGGCCGGCACCCTCCAGCGGGTACTCTGTACCGATGTGGGGGCATTGGGCGAGAGCCCCATCGTCCCCGCCTGGTCGTCCGACGGCCAGACCCTGGTCTGCCCCCTGACGCGGCTGGGCCCCCCCGAACTCTTTGCCATCCGAGTGGCGGACGGATCCGGCATCCAACTCTCCTATACCGGCGGTTACTCCGCCTCGCTTCCTTTCCTCGTTTTGCCCCATGATACCGCCGTGGCTCCGAAAGATTCGCTTATTTATGTCAATATCAAGGACGGCGGGACGCTTTGGGCGACGCCGCTCGACGGAAGCGGCCGGCAGCGGGTGCTGGCTCCGCTAGACCATGTCGTGGGCTTCTTACGCCTTTCCCCCGATGGGAGACAGATGGCCGGCCTGCGGCAGCCTCCCGAAACCTCCGGCTACGAACTCTGGATAGCCGACCTCACCTCCGGCCAGGTACAGATCGGGGAAACCCTTACGGCCCTCCCGGCGCAGGTGCAATGGGATGCCGATGGCCGGACCCTCTACTGGATTTCGGCCGGCCGCCTGTACGGCTACGCTACGGCAACCGGCGCGACCTATCGCCTTCCCCTGCCAGAACCCACTCCGACCCCCTCCCCGACGCCCTTGCAAGTAGCCTACCCCCTGATCTACTACGCTCAGGGAGCCTTTTTCCGCGTCCGGTCCTATGCTGAGCCGGCGCATTACAAGGACCTGCCCAGCCGCCTGGCCTCGGCCTCGGGCTTCAGCCTTCACCAAGGTATAGTGGCCTTTACCCTGGGGCCGGATCTCTACACCCTGCGGCTGGAAGGGGGAAGTCCTCGGCGGATCTACTCCTTTCAGCAGGAGGGGCTGGTACGGTTGGCCGTAGCTTGGTCGCTCCAGGGCAACGTCCTCCTCTACACGGCCGTTTATGAGCAGGAAGAAACCCCCTTCGGTCGGCGAATTGACGTGGGCACCCTCCACCTAAAGCCCTATACTCTGGAATTGGTGGACGTCCACCAGATCACTTCCCTCCTCGACCGCAGCCTGGCCTTGCCGCTCCTTTACGATGAGGAACGAGGGGAAGCCGTGGTCATCCCCTATAGCGGTAGTGCCCTCTTCACCCGCCTGGAGGTCTACGGCGCCACCGGTCAAGTCTTGGAGTTCCTTCCGGTGGAGGGCTATGGCACTGCCGCCCTTTCCCCCGACCGCCGGCAGGCCGCCGTCACCGGCTACGACGAGGAAAGCGGCCGCTATTTCCTCCGCTTCTACGACTTGGCTGGTGAAGCCCCTCCTCGCATGCTGGCCCTGCCGCCGGGGACAGCCGTGCAGGAGCCGCTATCCTGGTCGGCAGATGGGCGCTACCTGGCGCTCGTCCTGTTGGTCAGAGAGGGAGACTCCTTGAAGACCCAGGGACTCTGGGTGGTGCATGTCCCCACGTTGGAATCTTCCCAGGTGGCTCCGCTCGATGGGCCGGTTTTCCTAGTAGGCTGGGGGGAATAATCAGGGCGCAATTCGCTCCGGATGGGTGAAGAAAAATAAACGAATCGAGTCTTTCGCTCACGATTTTTCCAGATCGGCGAGCAATCTGGGCAACGCCTCCTGGGCCGCCCGCTGGCCGGCCTGGAAGAGGGCATCGGCCTGGGAGCCGAAACGCAACCAGTCAAAGCGGGCCGTATCCGGGCGGATCAGGCACTCCGGATCGCCGCCGGGGCCGATGTTGTTCCGTGTCATAATCTGATAACTGGCGATGACCACCTCGAAGATATTGCGCGGCCGACGGCCGGGCGGCAACGGCGGATGCACATCCACGGCAATGACGTAATCCGCGCCCATCTCCCGGACCACGGAGACGGGGAGATGGTCCACCAGTCCGCCATCCACCAGGAGACGCCCTTCCTTCTCCACAGGAGTAAAAATCCCCGGGATGGAACAGCTGGCCCGCACTGCCGGAGCCAGAGGCCCCTGGCGAATGACCACCCGTTCGCCGGTAAGGAGGTCGCAGGCCACCACGGCCAGCGGGATGGAAAGGTCGGCGAAGGTGAGGTCGCCGATCAACTCCCGGATCCGTTCCTCGAAGCGCGTCCCATCGAGCAGGCCAAGCCGGCGCAGGCGCGGCCGGCCCAGGTGCAGAAGGCTCAGCCCGCGCACCAGGCGCAACATCTGCTCCGGACTCCACCCCCGGCAGAAGAGCACACCGGCAGCGGCCCCCGCGCTCGTCCCGGACACCCAGTCCGGGATAATCCCGGCCTCCATCAGTACGGAAAAGACCCCGATATGGGCGATTCCCCGACCTCCTCCACCGCTCAGGGCCAGCCCGACCTTTCGGCGGCGCTTCTTCCGCCCCAGCAGGCGGGCCAGCGCTTCCAGCGGTTCGTGCACCAGGCTGATCAGGTCGGTCGGCCGTCTTTCCATCGTTTTCCTCCGGCTAACGCCACAGGCCCAACTCGCCCTCCTGCCACTTGATCTGTCCCCTGAGAAGCAGGCCGGAACTGCGCAGTTTATAGACCAGGTCCTCGGCGATGTTACGCATCACCCGGTAACCGATGCGGGGGTTGCGTTCGCAGAGGCGGTCGAAGCGGTGGATGATCAGAAGGAAGCAATCCTCGACACAGCGCCCAGTAGCCGACCGTCTCCCGCCACCCACCCACACCATCTCGCCGAAAGAACGGCCGGCCCAGAGGTGATGGATGGGCGTTTGCCGGACTTCCCCTTCGGGACTGCGGGTACGGATAAAGACCTCCACCGAGCCGCGATGGACAAGGTCGTCCCCCTCGGCATCCTCCTCAACGACCACCTCGCCCTTCCGATAGGAGCGGACGCTGCAGATCTGGGCCACCTCAAGCAATTCCTCCGGGGTCAACCCTCGAAAGATATCCACCCGGCCCAGCACATCCCGAACGATTTCCTCGGCCACGCGTCCTCCTTGGGCAAGACTACTGTCTATCGCTGCTGATTCTACCATCATGAGAAAGCGGCGTCAACGCCGTATTCCGATGGGAGGAGTTGACCTCAAAGAGCATAATGGGGTATAATAAAAAGCAAAGGCGGATGGAGCCGAATGCCCTTGGGAGGCAGGTATGTTGATGGAGACATTCTGGCGACTCTTGGCCGTTGCGGCCTTGGTGGCCGTCAACGGCTTTTTCGTGGCAGCCGAGTATGCCCTGGTCAGCGTGCGGCGGACGCGGGTGGAGGAACTGGCATCTCAGGGCAACCGCAGCGCCGTTCTGGTACAGCGGGCGATCCGGGACCCCGTCCGTTTCATCGCCGCGATACAACTGGGGATTACGATGGCCGGCATCCTCCTGGGATGGATTGGGGAAGAGGCATTGGTGCCACTTTTCTTACCGATCTTTCGGGCCATTCCCGAGGCCTGGATCGGCCCGACCCACGCCGGCATCGCCGTGGCTATCTCACTTGCTACCATCACCCTGCTCACCGTCGTACTCGGAGAACTGGTGCCCAAGGCTGTTGCGCTGCAAAACCCTGAACGGGCCGCCTTGCGGGTTGCCCGGCCGGTCCTCTGGAGTTTCTACCTCTTCCGGCCCCTGATTTGGCTTCTGAACGGGTCCGGCAGCCTGGTGTTGCGTTGGCTTGGGGTGCAGCCGGCGGCTGGGCACGAGCGCGTCCACTCCGTCCAAGAACTCAAGATGATCCTCGAGGCCAGCCGGCGGGAAGGGGTGCTAGAGGAGGAGGAACGGCGCATGCTCGTCGGTGTCTTCGACCTGGGAGAACTGACCGCCCGCCAGGTGATGATTCCCCGCCCGGACGTAGTAATGGTCTCCGAGGATGCGCCGGTGCGTGAACTCCTGGAGTGCTTCCGTGCAAGCGGCCACAGCCGCTTCCCGGTGCTGGGTGCGGGCGGCGTGGATGACATCGTGGGCGTGGTCTCGGTCAAGGACCTCTTGCAGAAGATCCCCCTTTCGGAGACCGATCTGGAGCGCCCGGTGCGGGAGTGGATGCGTCCGGCCATCTTTTTCCCCGAAAGTAAGCCGGTGGCCGACCTCCTCCAGGAGCTACGCCGGGATCGCACCCGCATGGCTATCCTAGTGGATGAATACGGGGGCATGGCCGGAGTTCTGACGGTGGAGGACATCGTCGAAGAGATTGTCGGGGAACTGGGGGACGAACAGGACCGCCGTCCCCGGCCCTTCCGGACGGTGGACGAACATACGGTGGTTATCTCCGGCCAGATGCGGATAGAGGAGTCCAACGAGAAACTGGGGCTTTCCCTGCCCGAGAGCGAGGACTATGAGACGATAGCCGGCTTTATCCTGACCTACCTCCAGCGCTTGCCGGTAGAAGGAGAAACTTTCGATTACCGGGATATCTGCCTCAAAGTGCTCACAATGCGCGGGCCACGCATCGAGCAGGTACAGATCACCCGTTTGGCGGAGTGTGCAGGTCCACCGGCTGCCGCACCAGGGAAATAAAGACGTCTTCCAGAGTGGGGGAGATAGGCTCCAGCCGGTTTACCCGAATGCCGTGCTCTTTCAGGGCGGCGCAAATAGCCGGGCCGGCCCCATCTTGGGCGATGACGTGCAGGAGGCTCCCGCAGATGGCCACTTCCCGGACCTCCGGCACAGCAGGGAAGCGGTCCAGGGCGGCCATCAGCGGATCGCAGTCCACTTCCCAGACCTGGCCGCGCATGGCCTGGGCCTTGAGGCCGGCCGGGCTGTCGCAGGCAACGAGTTTTCCTTGGTACATCAGACCCACGGTATGGCAGTGCTCGGCTTCATCCATGTAATGGGTGGTCACAAAAATGGTGGTCCCCCGGCCGGCCATCTCGTAGATGAGGTCCCAAAATTCCCGTCGGGAGGCCGGGTCCACCCCACCGGTCGGTTCGTCCAGGAAAAGCATCTGGGGCTCGTGCAAGATGGCACATCCCAGGGCCAGGCGCTGCCGGAGGCCGCCGGAGAGGTGTTCTACTCGGGTGTGTTCTCTCCCGGCCAGGCCGACCAGTTGCAGAAAGTCGCGGATTCGCTTTCGGGCCTGCCGGCGCGGAAGGCGGTAAATGCCGGCGTAGAACTCTAGGTTTTCGCGCACGGTGAGGTCGCTGTAGAGAGAAAAGCGCTGGGACATATAGCCGATACGGGCCTTGACCGCTTCGGGATGGCGGGCCACATCATAGCCCAGTACAGTCGCCCGGCCGGAGGTGGGCAGAAGCAGGCCGCAGAGCATCCGGATGGTGGTGGTTTTCCCGGAACCGTTGGGCCCCAGGAAGCCAAAGATTTCCCCTTCGGAAACCCGGAAGGAGATGTGATCCACGGCAACGAAATCACCGAAGGTTTTGGTCAGTTGATCGGCTTCGATGGCATAGGGCATCACGTCCCTTTTTCCAGGCGACGCCGGCGAACTTCGTCCGACTGCTGCGCGTTGAACGCCCCCCGTCCAAAGGAGGAGGGGCAGCGAGCAGGGAGCGGAACGGCGGTTGGAATCGGATGCCGAAAACAGGGCCGGCGCGGTTGTTCAAGCACAAAAGGGTGTGCTTCTATTATACCACAAGGCCGTTTCACCGCACGGTCGGCACTTGCCGGGAAGATTGTGCGATATTCCATGGGCTGGCCGGAACGAGCGGGGCCCGAGAGTAGGCCAGTCCACATCGACGTGCAACGGAAAACACCGGCGCCGAATTTGACAAATTTCGGATTTTGCCGTATACTAAAGATGCTCGATCCTTGGGGGCATAGCTCAGCCGGGAGAGCGCTACAATCGCACTGTAGAGGTCGGGGGTTCGAATCCCCCTGCCTCCACCAGGATGAAGCGTTGGGGCTGTAGCTCAGTTGGGAGAGCACAACACTGGCAGTGTTGGGGTCAGGGGTTCGAGTCCCCTCAGCTCCATTATTCCTGAAGGACGAACCGCCACTTCCTGGATACGGAGAATGGCGAGGTTCTCTGGGGTAACCGAAAGGTTGCTCCAGAGAATCATTATACCGAGTATTTGGGCCTGGACGATGTGCGACATCCATCCTCGCGTGCTCTGTTTGACCGGCCCTGAGGACCTTCGTCGGGAAATGGAGCGGGTCGGCGTCTCGAAAAAAGGTGCCGCCATTATGGTACCTAAAGGCGTGTTCCGGGCGGTCAAGGTCTCGGGCCTCTCGGCGGCGCAGGCCAACATCGTCAAGCAGGAGATGCTATCGAAGGGAGGGGAAGCGGCGGTCAACTGGCTTTCGTATTTGGCCGAGGAAGGGGCCACGAGCGATGTAATCCTCCTGGGAACGCTCCGCCACTTCCGATTGCTGATCGCCAAACTCCGTGCCCAACCGCGTTCGCTCGGCCTGGGACCGCTGGCCGAGGCGCTGGTCGAAACCCTCCGTCGTTACGCCGGGGAGACCCGGGGGGAGATGACGATGGCCGGCCGCACCTTTCGTTGGGGCGAACGTACCTATGTGATGGGCATCCTCAATGTGACCCCCGATTCCTTCTCCGGCGATGGCCTTCTGGGACGGGGGCTCTCCCCGGTGGAGGCGGCCTTGTCCCTGGCCCGCCGTATGGCCGAGGAAGGAGCCGACCTCCTCGACGTTGGCGGGGAATCCACCCGGCCGGGGGCGGCCCGGGTATCGGCAGCGGAGGAGATAGCGCGGGTGGTGCCCGTGATCGAGCGTCTGGTGCGGGAGGTGGACCTTGCCGTCTCGGTGGACACCTACAAAGCGGAGGTGGCCCGGGAGGCGCTGCGGGCCGGTGCCCATCTGGTTAACGATGTTTGGGGGTTACGGAACCCGGCCGGCGAGGGCTGGAATGAGGACCTGGCCGCCGTGGTGCGCGACTTCGGTGTGCCGATTGTCCTGATGCACAACCGCCGTGCCCCGGCTACCGTAGGCGACCTGGGCGGCCACTACCGTCAGGTGGAGTACCGCGACCTCCTGGGAGAAATCTGCGCCGAAGTGGAGGAGAGCATCGCCTTTGCCCTGAAGCAAGGTATCCCCTGGGAGCGAATCCTTGTGGACCCCGGCATCGGCTTCGGCAAGACACCGGAACAGAACCTGGAGGTGATGCGGCGTTTGAGCGAGGTGCGTAGCCTGGGCCGGCCGATCCTCCTGGGTACCTCCCGCAAGTCGTTCATCGGGCTGACCTTGAACCTCCCGCCTCAGGAACGGTTGGAAGGGACGCTGGCCACATTGGCCCTGGGGGTGGCTGGCGGGGCCGATATCGTGCGTGTCCATGACGTTCGGGAAGCAGTGCGTGCAGTGCGCATCAGCGACGCCATCGTCCGCAAGTCCCCTTGACCGGCCCCAAACCCAGCAGGTAGCCGATATACTTTTTGTCATCTGGATCCGGGGCAGGGGAGCCTTTCCCCCCGAGTAGCGGAAGGGTACGCTCTCCCCGGTTGCAGAAGTTGGAGGTTACCCCGCCGGGCATCGCCGTCCGGACCGTCCGTTCCCGGGAACGCGGACCGCCGGCCATGGTCTCCTTTTGAACGGCTCCCTGTCCATCGGCCCTCGGCCGATTGTATTATATCATGTTTTTTCCATCTCCAATCCTCTTGACAATTCGGATAGATCATGGTATAATTCTTTCCGAAACGACGATTTTTTCCGGCGAAATATCGGAAATCGACATCTTTTCGCAGATTACCGGGAGGCAAAGGTGGCCTATGAAATCCTGAAGAACCATATCGGCGGGGACCGGATTTCCTCCTCCTCGACCGAGATGCGCGAGGTGCACGACCCGGCTACCGGCGAGGTGATCGCCCAGGTACCCATGTCCACACCGGAGAAGGTCGGTCGGGCGATGGCCGCTGCCCGGGAGGCTTCCCCGGAGTGGCGGGAGACCCTGCCGGACGTCGAACTGAACACTTTTGGGGCGATTCTGCGCTTTGCCATGGAGTGGGAAAGGCGGGCCATCGCCTTTTATGAGGAGAACGCCCGAAACCACTGGCTGGCCTCTTTCCTGGAACTGGCCCAGGGGGCGCGCCGGCGGCTGCGGCGGCTGGAACAGGCCCGCCAGGAAGGGATCGCCGAGATGATTCTGGAGCCGATCACCGGTCTGGACAGCGCATCCTACCGTCTGGAACAGCCGAAGGAGGCCGATTCGGATGCCCTGCTGGGCTATGCCCGGAATCTGGAAGAGATGGCCGCCCACTTCTACCAGGATGCCGCGGCCAGGATGCCCATCCGCGAGGTGGCCCGCCTCTTCCAGAACCTGGCCCAGGAGAATTTGAAACGAGGGGAGAACTTGTCCAGATGTTTTTGAACCCCGCCGGGAGGTAGCCGGCCGGAGAGGGGCAATGTATGGTTTTTTTAACCGCATATTGCACATAGACCTGACCGACCGGAGCACGGCGGTCGAGGAGATCTCCGACGAGGTGCTGGCCCGGCACCTAGGAGGAAAAGGGCTGGCCGCCTACCTCCTGCCGCAACTGGCTCCGGCCGGTGTGGATGCCTTGTCCCCGGGAAACCCCCTCATCATCGCCGTCGGCCCGGCCAGCCAGAGCGGCCTGCCCCCCGCCAGCCGCTACGGACTCTTTTCCAAATCGCCCCAAACCGGCATCTTTGCCGAGTCCTATGCCGGCGGGCATGTGGCGCCCCAGATCAAGGCCACCGGCTACGATGCCATCGTCGTGCACGGGGCGAGCGGCCGGCCGGTCTACCTGGAGATCTCCGATGCAGGCGTCGTCTTCCACGACGCCGCTCCCTTCTGGGGGCTGGATGCCTATGCGGCCGAAGCGGCCCTGGAGCAGGCCGTCGGCCGGGAGGCCAAGGCCATCGTCATCGGGCCGGCCGGGGAAAACCGCGTGGCCTTTGCCTGTGTGGGAAACGACCGCGGGCGGCAGGCCGGCCGCACCGGGGTAGGGGCGGTGCTGGGTGCCAAGAAGGTCAAGGGGCTGGTCTTCCACGGCCGGGCGAAATGTCCACTCTTCGACCCGGCCGGCATACGCGATTACACCCGCCACCTCGTCCAGCGCGGCCGGGACGATCCCGCTGTTCGCAACTATCGCACCTACGGCACGCCGATGGTCGTGGCCCTCGCCAACCGGGCCGGGGCTTTCCCCGGCTACTACTGGTCAGCCGGCACCGTGCCCTATTGGGAGCAGATCAGCGCCGAAACGCTCCTGGAACGCTTCCACCCGCGGCCCAAAGCCTGCTTCGGCTGCTTCTTCGCCTGCGGCAAGGTTACCACCGTCCCCGACGGCCCCTACGCCGGCCTGACGGTGGAGGGGCCGGAATACGAGACGATCTATGCCTTCGGCGGCCTCTGCGGGGTAGACGACCTGGCCGCGATCCTCTACCTGAACGACCTCTGCGACCGCCTGGGGCTGGATACGATTACCGCCGGCAATGTGGCCGGCCTGGCCATCGAGGCGACGCGACGCGGGCGGCTGGAGACACCGCTGGACTATGGCGATGTGGAAGGCATCGCCGCCCTCCTCCGCCAGATCGCCACTCGGGAGGGGATGGGCGAAATCTTTGCCCAGGGCGTCCGCGAGGCCGTCCGCCGGCTGGGCCTGGAAGAGTTGGCCGTCCACGTCAAGGGGCTGGAGCCGGCCGGTTACGACCCCCGTGCCCTCAAGGGCATGGGGCTGGCCTATGCCGTTTCCGACCGCGGGGCCTGTCACCTGCGGGCGACCGTCTACAAGGCCGAGTTCGCCGGCTGGGTGGACCGCACCTCGGCCGAAGGAAAGGCGGCTCTGGTACTCGATTTCGAGGACCGCCACACCATCTTCGACACCCTGATCTTCTGTCGTTTCTATCGTGATATGATCGGCTGGGAAGAATTGCCGACCGTCATCCGCCTGTTGACCGGACTGGAACTGGACCGGGCCGGCCTGCAGGCCCTTTCTCAGCGCATTGCCGATGCGATTCGCCGCTATAACCTGCGCGAGGGCATGTCTCCGGACGACGACACCTTGCCTCCCCGCCTCCTTCGGGAGACTCTTCCTCCGGGAAACGACCGGCTGAGCGCGGAGGAACTGCGGCGCATGGTGGACGAGTACAAAGCCTTGCGGGGCTGGACGGAATAGACGGTGGGCAATGTCCGGGAGGTCGGCCGATGGGCAAAGTGAGTCCGTTGGATGTGGCCATTGTGGACCTGCTGATGGAGGATGGCCGGATGTCCTGCGCCGAGATTGCCCGCCGCATCGGTGGCCTCTCCGAACGGGCGGTCCGCTATCGCATCGCCCGCCTGGCGCGGGAGGGCATTATCCGCATCTCGGCCATCCCCAATCCCAAGGCGCTGGGCTATTCGGTGGTCGCCGACGTGATGATCGAGGTGGCGCCCAGCCACATCCAGGAGGTGGCCCGCCGGTTGAGCGAGTACCCCTGCGTGAGTTACGTAGCCTGCTCGACCGGTGACCGCGACGTGAGCATCCAGGTGGTGGCCCGCGATAACGCCGACTTGTACCGCTTTGTAACCGACGTGGTGGGGCAGGTGCCCGGCGTGCGCCGAACGGCTACCTACCTGGTGCCGGTGATTCTGAAAGACGTTTACGAATGGCGGATTCCCCGGGAATGTATAGCCCCGGAGAAAGGAGGAGCGGACTGATGCCCATACCGCGCGGAACGTTGATTTCTGCTCGACCGTGTGGACCGAGCAGGCCGGAAAGCAAGGAGGAGGTGCTCGATGGCAGAGAAGACCTTTGCCCGTAAGGCCAGTGGCCTGGTACGGGGACTCTCGCTCCTGGATGCCTTCGGCGTCGGCTTCATGAACCAGGGGCTAACCCCAAGCATGTGGGTGATGATCAGCCTGGGACTGGCCGTGTACAGCGGAGGCAACCTGATCCTGGCCACCATCCTCTCGGCCGTCCTCTGCGGTATCGGCTTTTCCCTGGTCTGGGGCATCCTGGGCGGCAGCATGCCGCGCAGCGGCGGCGAGTACATCTACAACTCGCGCATCCTGAGCCCTCTGGTGGGCATTGCCGAGAGTTTCGGCAATGCCTTTGTCTGGATCATGTGGATCTTTGTCCTGGCCCCCTGGACGGTGGACCCGGGTCTGGTCATACTCTTCCAGTTCCTGGGCCGGCCGGACATCGCCGAGCAACTGACCCACCCCTGGGTCCTCTTCGCCTTTTCCACCCTGGTCAGCCTGGTTGGCCTTCTCTTCCTTATCTTCGGCATTAAGGTCTTTGCCACGGCCCAGAAGGTCGTCATGTTCCTGGGCATCCTGGGGTGTGCCGTCATCTTGCTGGTCTTTACCTTCACCTCCCCCGGCGGCTTCCAGAGCGCCTGGAACGCCATGGCCGAGCAGGCCGGGCCGGCCGAGGCCGATTTCAGCACCATGGCCGAAGATGCCGGGATTGACATGGCCGACAGCGAGGCCGTCACCTACTACCTGCAGACCCAGCTCCTGGGCCGGACGCCGGTGGAGGACATCGTCAACCCGCAGGACGGCAGCGTGATCGTCCCGGCCGGGAAGGAGATCGACGAGGAGGATGTGGCCGCGCTGGCGGTGCTGGCCGATGAAAAGGGCGTGCCCGTCACGGTCCGGGTCCAGTCGCTGAGCTATGACGCCTTTCTCAACGCCGTCATGCTGGTGATGGACAAGGCCGAAGGCCGTCCGTTACCCAACACCTGGAACTGGGTGGATACCCTGGGCGTGATGGTGGCCGGCTCCTGGCTCTTTGCCTACTCCTACTGCATCACCTTCATCGCCGGCGAGGTCAAGCGCCCGGATAAGAGCATCATCCTGGGCAACCTCTTCGCCATCCTGGTGCCGGCCTTTTTCATGCTCTGGCTGGCCATCGCCCTCTATAACACGGTCGGCTTCCAGTTCCTTTCGGCCACGGCCTATGTGGACAACACCTGGGGAAATGGCTTCCTCGGCCTGCCCTTTTCTTGGTCGCCCCTCTTCGTCGGCCTGGCCGTCGTCGTTACCCAGCATCCGCTGCTGGTCATCCTGATGGCCGGCTCCTTTATCCTCTTCAACCTCTGGTGGGTGGCCCTCTCCTACATGGCCTTTCCGCGCATCCTCTTTGCCTGGGGGATGGACCGCGTCGGGCCGCGCTGGTTCACCGATGTCCATCCGCGCTGGGGCACGCCGGTCTGGAACCACATCGTCTGCTTCGTCCTGGGCGAGATCGGCATCCTCCTCTACGCCTTCTGGCAGAACCCGATGGCCGGCCTCTCGGTTACCGGGATGGAGATCGTCTCCGTCTTCGGGGTCACGGCCCTGGCCGCTGCCATCTTCCCCTTTGTGAAAAAGGTCCGCCATATCTGGGAGGCTTCGCCCTACCGGAACTGGGAGATCTGGAAGATCCCGGTGGTAACCATCGGCGGAATCGTCAACCTGGTCTACCTGCTCATCCTCTTCGTCTTCTTCTTCCTCATGCCCTTCTTCGGCGGGGCCGGCCTGGAGGAACTGACGCTCGGCTCTGGTGCCCTCTATCTGATTATCTGGACGGCGGGCATCCTCTGGTACTATTTCTGGAAGTGGTGGAACCGGCGTCGGGCCGGTATTGACATCGGCCTGGCCTATGGCGAACTGCCTCCAGAGTAATCGTGCTTGCCCTCCCGGTCCTCTGGGGAAACAGGGGACCGGGAGGGACAGGCTCAGGAGGTCCGCGTGAAGATTTTTTTCGTCACTGACATCCACGGTTCCAACGTCTGCTACCGCAAATTCCTCAATGCGCTGAAAATCTACGGGGTCGATGTGGGCATCCTCCTGGGAGACCTCACCGGGAAGATGGTGATTCCGCTGGTGGAACGGGCCGGCGGCGGCTGGGAGACTACCTTCCTGGGGGCTCCGACCGTCGCCCGCACGGAGGAGGAACTGGCCAAACTGAAAAAGACCATCGAGATGATCGGCTACTACTGGTGTCATCTATCCCCGGAGGAGTTCGACGCCCTGAAGGCCGATCCGGAGGCCCAGGAGGCCCTCTTCAAGCGCTTGGTCCTGGAGCGCCTGCGGGAATGGATCGCCCTGGCCGACGAACGGCTGGCCGGGAGCGATATCCCCGTTTACATGGCCCCGGGGAACGATGATTACCTGGAGGTAGACGAAGTCATCGCCGGCTCGCGGGTCATCACCAACTGCAACGACCGGGTCCTCCGCCTCGGAGAACATGAGATGGCCACCTTCGGCTGGACTAACCCGACCCCCTGGGACACGCCCCGGGAGAAGCCGGATGAGGAACTGGAGCCGATGCTGGAGGCCCTCATCGGCCAGATTCAGGACATGCCCAATGCCATCTTCAATTTCCATGCCCCACCCTACGGCTCCGCCCTGGATCTCGCTCCCGAACTGAGCCGGGACCTGGTCCAAGCCGCCGAGCGCAAGGTCCATGTGGGCAGCCGGGCAGTGGGCCGGATGATCCAGAAGTACCAGCCCTTGCTGGGACTGCACGGCCACATCCACGAATCGCGGGGTGTGCACAAGATCGGCCGCACCACGGTCATCAACCCGGGCAGCGAGTACTCCGAGGGGGTACTCAAGGGGGTCATTGTGGTGCTGGAAAAGGGCAAGGTCAAGGACTATGTGTTTACATCGGGGTGACCGGCGTCCCCAGGAGCGATCGAATGGCGATAGGCAGGTTTCGTCTGCCCATGGACATCCCACCGGAGGAATACCCCAGGCCGGAGGTCTTTTTGGAGGAGGCCGGCCGGCTGATCGAGGAGGCGCAGAAACAGGGCCTGATCCTACGGGTGATGGGCCCGATCGCCCTGCACTATTACTTCCCTGAATACGTGGACCTTTACCGCCGGATGGAACGCCTGGGCGAACGGGTCTTTACCGACATCGACTACGCGGCCTATGGCAAACAACGCGGCAAGATGGTTTCCTTCTTCAGAAGCCAGGGCTATGACTTCAACCCGCGCCTCATGATGCTCTACGGCCAGGAACGACACATCTATTTCGGCGGCCGGGTGCCGATGATCGACGTCTTCTACGATCGGCTGGCCATGAACCATACCATCGATTACCGCGGCCGGCTGGAGTTTCACCCCCGCTGTGTTTCCCTGACCGACCTTCTGTTACAAAAACTGCAAATTGTGCAAATCAATGACAAGGACCTGAAGGATGCCCTTTTGCTGCTGCTGGCGGCGCCGCTGGCCGAGCAGGAAGAAGGGGCCATCAACCGCCGCCATATCACGCGCCTCTTATCGGAGGACTGGGGCTTTTACTACACGGCCACGACCAACCTGGGCAAAGTGCGGGGCCACGTCGGACAGGTTCCCGCCCTGCAGGAGGAGCAACGCAGCGTGATCGTCGAGAAGGTCAACGCTCTCCTCCAGGCCATCGAGGCGGCTCCCAAATCGGGCCGCTGGAAGGCCCGGGCCAGGGTCGGTCCGAAGAAGGTCTGGTACAACGAGGTTTCGGACTGGGTTTAGAACCCATCCGAAAACTTATGGAGGAAGTGTTTTGGGGCAGGCAAAGGCAGTGCCTTCGTCTACCCGACGGCAGTTTTCGGATAGGCTCTTAGCACGGAGGTCCCGATGATGATCTACACGGGCAAGGTGTTGCGGGTAGACCTCACGAGCGGCAAAATTTCTACCGAACCGCTCCGTGAGGACTGGGCCCAAGACTTTATCGGCGGCAAAGGCCTGGTCTTTCGCTACCTCTACGAGGAACTCCGCCCCGGCACCGACCCCCTTTCGCCGGGCAATGTGGTGGTCATCTTTCCCGGCCTCCTGGCCGGCACGATCGTGGCGACGACGGCGCGCACCTGTGTGGGTGCGCGTTCTCCGGCGACCGGCACGATCCTCGACTCCTACGTCGGCGGCGGATTCGGGGCGATGCTCAAATATGCCGGCTGGGATGGACTGATCATCACCGGACGGGCAGAAAAACCGGTCTACCTCTTTACCGAAGACGGTCAGGCCGAACTCCGCGACGCCACCCCGATCTGGGGCCGGCCGATCTGGGAGGCCGAAGCCTGGCTGGAGGAGCAGGCCGGCCCGGGGCGCATCGTGGATCTGACCGCCGGACCGGCCGGCGAAAACCTGGTCCCCTTCGCCTGCCTGACCTCGGAGGCCTATCGCCAGTGCGGCCGGGGCGGTCTGGGGGCCGTCTTCGGCAGCAAGAATCTGAAGAGCGTGGTGGTGCGCGGCAGCGGGGCCATCCGCGTGCCCGACATGGCCGCTTTTCTGGACACCTACCGGCAGGTAATGGCCTCCTGCCTCCTCTCCGAGGCCAACCTCTGGGCCAACACCGACGGCACGCCGATGATCGTGGACCCGGCCAACGAGGCCGGCCTCTTCCCCACCCGGGGTTTTACCCAGGGGGAGTTCGATGGCAAGGACGGCATCAACTCCGCTGCCGTCCAGGCCGCCCTGGTCCGCAAGCGGGCCTGCACCAACTGCCCCCTGGCCTGCGGGCGCTTCACCCGCAGCAAGAGGGGAGAGGTCGTGGAGGGGCCGGAGTACGAGACGATCGGCCTGGGCGGTGGGAACTGCGGCATCGGCAACCTCGACGACCTGATCGCCTACAACCGCCTCTGCGATAACCTGGGCCTGGACACCATCTCCACCGGAAACGTCATCGGCTTGGCCATGACCATGACCGAGGAGGGCATCCACGACTTTGGCCTGCGCTACGGTGATGCCGAAGGTTACCTCCGGGCGGTGGAGGACATCGCCTATCGCCGGGGCATCGGGGAGGATCTTTCCCACGGAGCGCGGTACGTGGCCCGCAAGTACGGTGGTGAGGGGGTGGTGCTGGAGATCAAAGGCCTGGAATTTCCGGCCTATGACCCACGGGGGGGCTTTGGCATGGGGCTGGCCTATGCCACCTCGGAACGCGGGGCCTGCCACCTCCGCTCCTTCGTCGTGGCCAATGAAGCCCTCTTTTCCATCTTCTATCCCGATTCTTTCCAGGGCAAGGCCCAGATGGTCATCAACGACCAGAACCTCAACTCGGTCAAGTGGACCGGCATCTTTTGCGACTTCTGGGCCATCAACGCTCAGGACATTGCCACCCTCTTCTCCGCAGCCACCGGCCGCACCTTCACCGCCGAGGAGGTGATGCGCATCGGAGACCGCATCTGGAACGTGGGCCGGCTCTTTAACCTACGAGAAGGCTTCGGCCGGAAGGATGACTACCCGCCGCCGGCCCTCTTCAACCGCCCGTTGCGGAACGGCCGGGCGGCCGGCAAGGTTTACACCCATGAGGCCTATGAGGCGGCCCTGGACGAATACTATGCCCTGCGCGGATGGACCCGCGAGGGCATCCCCACGCCGGAGAAACTGGCTGCCCTGGGACTGGAAGACCTGGCCCGCTGAAAGGAGGAACGCCATGCCGCTCAAATTCCGTAACGCCCTCTGTACCGGCTGTCACCTGTGCGAACTGGCCTGCTCGGCCCATCACTTTGGGGAATTTTCTCCCTCCCGGGCCCGCATCCGCGCCACCGTGCGCCCACGGGAGGGGGACTGCCGGGTGATGGCCTGCTTTTCCTGCCCGAAGGCCCCCTGCATCGCTGCCTGCCCTGGGGGCGCCATTTCCCGCGCCGGACCGCGTCAGCCACTTTCTATCGATCCGCAGAAGTGCGATGGCTGCCAGGCCTGTCTCCCGGCTTGTCCCTACGGGGCCATGTATTTCGACCGGCAGACCTTCAGGGCCATCGCCTGCGATATGTGCGGTGGCGATCCCCAGTGCGTTCTCTACTGCTACCCGGAAGCCGTGGCGCTCGGCTAGTCGTCCAGGAGGATCGATGATGACCGAAGACAAGCGCGTCGAAGCCTTGACCTATGCCCGGCGTTGGGTGGAGATCCTCCACAAGCCGTCGCTGAGCGAGGCCGAGGCCAAGGAGATTATCGAGGAGAGCAAAGAAAACTTTGCCCGGCACTTTAACAAGGGCTGGCTCAACTACCGCAAGTCGGTGACCGAGGCCGGCGACTGGGCGGCTACCGAATGGACCGGCTCGGGGGCGATCTTCCGCGATGTCCTGGGTCGCGAGTATATCGACTGCCTGGGTGGATACGGCTTGCTGGACCTGGGATGGTCGCATCCCGAGGTGGTAGAAGCGGTCAAGGCGCAACTTACCTACCGCACCCCCATGCCCAGCCAGGAACTCATTGACCCGCTGCGGGGCGTACTGGCCCGGCTGATGGCACTCATCACCCCGGGGGATATCCAGTACAGTTTCTTCGCCGCCAGCGGGACGGAGGCCGTCGAGGGGGCGATCAAACTGGCCAAGATGTACACCCGTCGGCCCGGATTTATCGCCGCCCTTCGGGGCTTTCACGGCAAGACGATGGGTCCGCTCAGCATGTTGGGCAAGTCCGAATTCCGCGAGCCGGTGGGCATCCTCTACGGCGGGCCGGTCTACCACGTGCCCTTCGGCGACGCCGATGCCGTCGAGCGACAACTGGAAACGTGCCGCCAGGTCGGCGTCGGGATCGCCGCCGTCCTGATGGAGCCGATCCAGGGGGAAGGCGGGGCCATCGTTCCGCCGGACGACTTCTGGCCGCGCCTGCGCGAGTTGACCCATCACTACGACGTCCTCCTCATCGCCGATGAGGTGCAGACCGGCATGGGGCGCACCGGAGAACTCTGGGGAGTAGACCACTGGAACGTGGTTCCGGACATCATGGCCATGGGCAAGTCGCTCGGCGGCGGGGTGATGCCGGTCAGCGCCTTTTGTTCCACCGCCGAGGTCTGGCAGGTGATGATGGAGCCGAACCCCTTTATCCACACCACGACCACCGGCGGCGGCCCTCTGGCCTGCAGCGCGGCCATCGCCGCCATCCATGTGACCCTGCGCGATCGGCTCTGGGAGCAGGCGGCGGCCAAGGGGGATTACATCCTGCCCAAAGTGCGGGAACTGGCCGGCCGTTACCCGCAGATCTTCGACCCGGCCTACGGCGGCGACGGCATCACCGGCCGGGGGCTGCTGATCGGGATGCACTTTCGCCGGCCGGAGGTGGGCTATCGGGTGGCCGCCGGCCTTTTCCGCCGTGGCGTTCTGGTGGCCGGCACCCTCACCAGTGCCCATACCATCCGCATCGAGCCGCCGCTGGTCATCACCTATGAGCAACTGGATGCCGTCCTGGAGCGGCTGGCCGATGCGCTGGCCGAGGTCGCCCGGACGCTCTGAACGAGGCGAGGCCGGCCCGGCCTACCCATGTCTCTGGCGAGGCCGGTGGCCGGGCCGGCCCTCCTTTCGAGAAGGAGGTGTGCGATGGTCCGACAGGAAGCGGCGGCGATCGCCTATCTTTCCCCGGTCTGGCCGCGTTATACCGAGATCCTGGCCGAACGGGCCGAGGGAGTCTACATCTACGGCACCGACGGCCGGCGCTACCTGGATTTCACCTGCGGCATCGGGGTGACCAACACCGGCCACTGCCACCCCCGGGTGGTGCGGGCAGCCCAGGAGCAGTGCGCCCTCCTCATCCACGGCCAGGCCAACATCGTCTATCACCGGCCCATGCTCCGCCTGATCGAAGCATTGCGTACGGTCGTTCCCCCTGGCCTGGATTGCTTCTTCTTCAGCAACAGCGGGGCCGAGGCGGTCGAGGCGGCGGTGAAACTGGCCCGCCATGCCACCGGCCGGCCCTGCATCATCGTCTTCCAGGGCTCCTTCCACGGCCGCACGGTGGGCACTATGTCGCTCACCACCTCCAAAACGATCTACCGCCTGCGTTACCAGCCGCTTATGGCCGGCGTGGCCGTGGCCCCCTACCCTTATGCTTACCGCTACGGCTGGTCGTCCGAGGAGACGCTCCGTTTCTGCCTCCAGGAGGTGCGCCACCTGCTGGTGACGCAGTGCGATCCCTCGGAGACGGCGGCGATCCTGGTCGAACCGGTGCTGGGGGAAGGCGGCTACGTCGTCCCGCCGGCCGGGTTCCTTCCGGGCCTACGCGCCATCGCCGACGAGTTCGGCCTGCTCCTCATCGCCGACGAGGTCCAGAGCGGCTTCGGCCGCACCGGGCGCTGGTTTGCGGTCGAGCACTTCGGCGTCGTCCCCGACATCCTGGTGATGGCCAAGGGGCTGGCCTCCGGCTTCCCGCTGAGCGGCATCGCCGCCCGGCGAGCACTGATGGAGCGCTGGGTGCCCGGAACGCACGGCGGCACCTACGGCGGCAACGCCGTGGCCTGCGCGGCTGCGGTGGCGACCATCCAGGTCATGCGCGAGGAGGGCCTGATCGAGAACGGCGCCCGCCAGGGGGACTTTCTCCTGGAGCAGCTGCGCAAGATCCGGAAGCAACATCCGCGCATTGGGGATGTACGCGGCCTGGGACTGATGGTCGGCTGCGAATTCACCGCTCCCGATGGCATTCCCGACAAGCCGACGGCCAAGGCGGTGGTGCATGCCTGTCTGGAGCGCGGCCTGATCCTCCTCACCTGCGGACCTCACGACAACACCATCCGCTGGATTCCGCCGCTCATCGTGACGCGGGAGCAACTGGAGGAAGCCCTGGACATCTTCGAGCAGGCGCTGGTGGAGGTGGGAGTATAGCCGCCGTTACTTGCCGAAGAAGTCGGTGATGTCAAAATTACAACACCATGTTGAGGTACTCCGCGCCTCGGCGGTCATTTCAGCGGAGGAGCGTTGCGAACAGGGGCGCAGCCTCACCCCTCCCTGTTGCGGGCCGCGAAGGAGCACGGGGGATGTGGGCAGATGTCGGTCAGGCCGTCCCGGCCGCGATGGTCAGCCCCAGCAGGCGCAGGGCGTATTCGATGCCGCTCTGAAGGTTCGAGCGGCAGATCAGGGCGCTCATGTCCACCCCCAACGTGACCAGCGTTTGGGCTACCTCTGAACGTATCCCGACCAGGATGACCTCGGTGCCTAGCAGTCGGGCCGCCCCGGCAGCCTGCAGAAGGGCTTGGGCCACGGCCGTATCCACCAGCGGAACGCCGGTGATGTCCACCAGCACCACCAGTGCCCGTTGCCTCCGGATCGCCTCCAGCATCCGCTCGGTAAACTGCCGGGCCCGTTCGCTGTCCACCGTGCCGATGAGCGGCAGTACCAGGATGCGGTCGTAGATCGGAATGACCGGGGTGGAAAGCTGGCGCACCGTCTCCAGGAGGCGGGCCTGGCCTTCGTGGGCCTGGCGCAGGTCGGCCAGTTGCTGTTGAACCTGGGCATAGAGACGGGCGTTCTCCAGGGCGACGGCAATCTGCCGGGACAACATCCGGGCCAGTTCGATCTCGTGCTGGCCAAAGTCGCGCCGATAACCGGTCGACATCAGTTCGACCAGGCCGGTTACCCGGCCGTAAGCCTCCAACGGAACCATCAGAAGGCTTTTGATCCCCAGTTTCCGCATCAGGGCACGTTCGGCCGGATCGGCCAGCGGATCGTCCTCCCGGACAACGGCAGAAATCTGCTCGGCCAGCACCCGGGCCATCAGGGGGTAATCCTGCAGGGCATAGACGGTATCCGGGGTATCAGAATGCCAGACTTTGATGCCCTGGGCGGTATGTTCGAGCCAGGTATGCACGCTTTTCTCCCGCGGGTCGTAACGGGAGAGGACACAACGATCCACTCCGATGAGGCGCACCAGCTGGGCAGAGGCCGCCCGCAGCACCGTCTCCAGGTCCAGGCTGGAGAAGATGGCAGAGGTGGCCTCCAGGAGGGCAGCCAGCTCCTCGGTCTCACGTCGGGCTTCGACAAAGAGGTGGGCGCCCTCGACCACCAGCGCCGCCTGGCGGGCCAGGCTCCAGGCCCGGGCCATCTCTTCCGGGGAAAAGGTGCGTGGCCGCTCGCGGTCAAAGATTTCCAGGAGGCCGATTACCTTGTCGCCCACCATCAGGGGGAGCATCAGGTTGGTCTGTTGTCCCATCTCCCTCACGTAGGCCAGTTCGGCCGGGTCGGCCAGGGGATCGTCGGCGCGTACGGCGATGGCCACCCGCTCCTGGAGGACACGAGCGGTGGCCGGATATTCGTCCAGCCGATACTCGCTCCCGGTATCGGCATGGAAACGCAGGTTCTCCTGGTTGGGACGAAGGGCATAGGTAACCTGGGTGGTGACCACGCCGCGGGTGCGATCCCACTGGGAGAGCGAGCAACTGGAAACCCCCAGTTCCTGAACGATCTGCTGACAGACGAACTCCAGAATTTCTCTGACTCCGGCCGGCCCGGCGGCCAGTGGCGCTTCCATCGCCTCCTCCATGTTCCGGTGGGGATGGGCCGGGGCAGCCATCCCCACCGGACATTTCCTGACAGGCCTGCCTGCGCGCTCAGGACATCTCGCGCATCCCGTAGGGAAAATCGTAGCGGGGCATCCGTTCCAGGAAGGGATCCGGGTCAAAGGCTTCCGGCCCCAGGACGCCCGTTCCTTTCCATATCCCCTTGGCCAGCAGTTCCATCGCAATGACCGGGTTCACCGCCGTTTGCCAGACCACGGCTTGGACGCCATACTTGCGCATGGTCTCCTGGTTATCGGTTACCTGGTAGAGGAAGACCTGGCGCGGCCGGCCGTCCTTGAGGCCCTTGACCCAGGTGCCCACACAGGTCTTGCCGACCATGCGATCGCCCAGATAGGCCGGGTTGGGCAGGCAGGCCACCACCACATCCCGAGGGGCTACCATCACCCCCTTGACGTGGATCGGCTCGGTGCGATCCAGGCCGAGCAGATGGAGCATCTGGAGGACACGGATGAACTGCTCTCCCAGACCGTACTTGAAGGTCACGCGCCGGCATCGAACCCAGCGCGGAATCAGCACAACCTCCTCGTGCTCCACGTTGACGCATTCCACCGGGCCGATGCCCTCCGGAAAGTCAAAGACCTCCGGTTCGGAGAAGAATTCGGTGGTGTACCAGCCCCGGTCCTTTTCCCAGATGATCGGGGGGCTAAGGCATTCGTCGATCGCCGTCCAGACGGAGAAGGTCGGGGCAAAGGCATAGCCCTGGATTTCCAGGTTGCCCCCATCGCGGACGCCGATTTCATCGATCTCGTCGAAGAGGTGCTTTTCGGCATAGCGGGCAAAGATGTCGGAGAGGCCCGGGTCCACCCCCATACATACCAGGGCCAGGAGGCCTTTTTTCTCCCATCGCTCGGCCTGGGCGAACTGGTAGTTGCCCAGCCGTACCCCATATCGGTGGGCGGGGTCGGCCCGATGAGGCGTCGAATCCAAGGCCATGTCCATGTAGGTGCAACCGACCTCGTAGGCGGCGTCAAAGATCGGCACGTTGAAGATCGGCTCCACGGCGTTCAGGATGAGGTCCACATCGTACCGCCGGGCCAGGGCTTCGACCTGGCTACGGTCGCTGGCATCCAGCGTTTCCTGGTGAAACTTCTCCGGAAAGCGCAGTTTCCCATAGACCTCCTGCAAACGCCTGGGGTTGATGTCCGCCAGGAGCATCTTTTCCAGCCAGGGCTTGTCCTGGGCGATGAGCGCGATGGACTCGCCCACACCGCCCACGCCGATCAACAGGACGCGCATGATTCACCTCCGTCGCATTTTCCGAAACGCCTGTCGTCCACCAACTGGAGAAGGTGCTTCGTCGGGGCAAAGCACACCCCGCGCGGCTGAAAAACAGACCTCGCCCCTACCGGGAGCGCAATTCCGTCCAGATGCGGTCGTAGAAGATGGTCGCCTCCCCCAGGTCCTGCATCCACTCCAGGCGGGCCATAACCTCTTCCGGCGGGTAGATCACCGGGTTGTTCAGGAGGTCCGGTTCCAGGTATGGCTCGGCGGCCTGGACCGGGCTGGCGAACCAGGTAAAGTTCGAGATCCTGGCTGCCACCTCGGGACGGAGCAGGTAGTTGATAAAGACCTCGGCCGTGTACTTGTTGCGGGAGGCCTTGGGAATACAGAGGTTATCGGCCCAGATGGCGGCTCCTTCTTTGGGGATCACATATTTGATTCGGGGGTCATCTGCGGCCACCGCGAAGAAGTCGCCGCTCCAGCCCTGGCCGATGACGGTGTTGCCGATCACCAGGAGGTCCTCGAACTGCTCGCTATCGTAGGTGGCTACCCAGGCCTTTTGCCGCAACAGGATTTGCTTGGCCTCCTCGAGTTGTTGTAGGTCGGTGCTGTTCAGAGAATAGCCCAGGTATTTGAGGGCGGAGCCGATGGCCTCGCGAGGATCGTTGAGCATGCTCATCTTCCCGTAGTAGGGCCGGGCCAGTTCGGGGTCGAAGAGGTAGCCCCAACTGTCGGGCGTCTGGGTAACGACCTCGCTGTTGTAGCCGATGCCGGTGGTGCCCCACTGGTAGGGGATGCAGCGGGCGTTTTCGGGATCGTAGGGTGGGTTCTGGAAGATCGGGTAGAGGTTGCTGCGGTTGGGGATGTTGCGATGATCCAGGGTGGCCAGCATATCCTGCTTGATCATGATGTCCACCATATAGTCGGAGGGGACGATGATATCGTATCCGGTGGCCCCGGCCTGGAGTTTGGCCAGGAGGTCCTCGTTGCTGGCGAAGGTATCCTCGATGACCCGCACCCCGAATTCCCGTTCAAAGTCGGCGTAGATTTCGGGATCGATGTACTCCGACCAGTTGAAGACATGGAGTTCGGCGGCCAACTGGGGTTCGGGGGAGGGGGTCGGCACGGCCGTCGGCAAAGGGGGAGGGGTACACCCGAACAGGAGAAGGAACAGGCCCAGCACAAGAATCGCTTTACGCATCGGTTTCCTCCTTATCTTCTGGGCATCGCTGGTGATGCCCGACGCTCCGGTTTGCGGCCGGCAGAACCATTCTGTAGAAGACTCTTCCTCCGTGGAAAACGTGCCCGGTTGAATTTCACCTCCTTCTCTGTAGCACCAGGGAAAGGACGACCAGCACCATAGCAGCCCCGAGCATCAGGGAGGAAAGGGCGTTGACGTCGGGGCTGATGCCCTTTTTCACCATGCCGTAGATGCGGATGGGCAAAGTGGTGGCCCCCGGGCCGGTGGTGAAGAAGGTGATCACGTAATCGTCCAGGGAAAGGGTAAAAGCGAGCAGCGCCCCGGCGATGATGCCCGGTGCCAGGAGCGGCATGGTGATGCGATAGAAGGTTTGCCAGTGGTTGGCCCCCAGGTCTTGGGCTGCTTCCTCCAGCGTCGTGCTCATGCCGGCCAGCCGCGCGCGCACGATCACGGTCACGTAGGAAATGTTAAAGGCGGCGTGCGAGACGATGACGGTGGGCAGACCCAGGGGGATGCGGGCCGTAACGAAGAAGAGGACGAGCATAAAGCCCATGGCGATCTCGGGGATGATGATCGGCAGATAGATCAGCGCCTCAAAGGTCATCCGGCCCAGGAAGCGGTGCCGTTCCATCACCAGGGCCAGCAAGGTGCCGATGATGGTGGAAAGGACCGTCGAAGCCACGGCCACAATGAGGGAGTTGCGCAAGGCCTGGCCGGTTGCCACATCCTGGAAAAGTTGAGCGTACCAGTCCAGCGTAAAGCCCCTCCAGACCGAGAGGGAGCGCCGGTTGTTATTGAAGGAGAAGGCGATCAGGAGGATGATGGGGGCGTACAAAAAGAAGTAAATGCAGACGGCGTTCGCCGCCAGGAGGCCGTGGGCCAAACGGCGGAAGGAGATTCCGCGGGAGATTTTTTTCGGCTGCAGCGTCGTCTCCATCCTGGCCCTCCGTTATATCCGGTGACCCAGGCGGAAATAGATCAATGTCCCGACCAGCATAACGACCATCAGGACGAAGGAGAGGGCCGAACCAAAGGGCCAGTCCCGCGTGGTCAGGAATTGTCGGGTGATCAATGTGCCGATCATCTCGGTCTTTCCGCCCCCCAGGATGTCGGGGGTGATGTAGGCTCCCAGGGAGGGGATAAAGACCAGGATGACTCCGGCCACGATCCCCGGCGTACTCAGCGGCAGAACTACCCGCAGGAAGGCGCGCAGGTCTCTGGCGTAGAGGTCTTTGGCCGCCTCCACCAGTGAAAAGTCGATCCGCTCGATGGCAGCATAGCAGGGCAGAGCCATGTCGGTGATCCAGCCATAGACCAGGCCGACGATCACGGCGAACTCGTTATAGAGGAGGGGAAGAGGTTGCGCTGTGGCCCGCGTCAGGGGCGAGATCAGGCTGCCCAGGTACGGCTCCAGTCCGAGGAAGAGGCCATGGAGCGGCCCGGTCCAGAAGGAGTTGATCAGCCCTTCGCCGCTCAGGAGCATTTCCCAGGCGTAGGTACGCACGACAAAGTTGGTCCAGAAGGGAATCATCAGCAACAGGAGGAGGGCGTTGCGCCAGCGCGGTGGCCGGCGAGCGATAAAGTAGGCCAGTGGATAGCCGAAGAGAAAGCAGATCAGCGTGGTGGCGACGGCGATGTACAGGGATCGAGCAAAGATGCCCAGATAGCCGACGTCCAAGATGCGGGCATAGTTCTGCCAGTTGAACACCCACTCCACCTGCCCGTAGACGCCCCGGCGGAGGAAGCTGTAGATCAGGACGATGACAAGGGGAGCGGTGAAAAAAACAAGCAACCAGAAGGCCCCGGGGAAGATAAGGCGCAGGACGGTCCCGCCCAGGAACAGGAGGAGCAGGAGGGAGAGGAAAAACTGGGCGATGGCGTAGAGGTTGCCCTGGAACAGGAGGGCAAGGACGCCCCAGGCCACCCCTCCCAGTCCCCCCCGGGCCAGTACCCAACCCTGGGCCCGCTTTCCTCCCCACCCCAGGGAGACGGCCAGGGCGGCGTCCAGCGCGGCCAGGGGGAGGTGGAGGGAATACAGCGGTGGGGTGAGGGCCAAGGAGCAGGAGGCATAGAAGTCCGCTCCGGAGATCAGGTTAGCCTGGATGGCCAGCGGGCAGAAGTAGGGGAAGCCGGCCAGAAGGAGAGCGTTCAGGAGAAGGAGGCCGGCCGCCGCCCACTCCTCCGGGGCGATTCTCCGAAGAACCTGCTGCGCATCCATATCCTTCCTCGCCGGCTAGTCCAGCAAGATCAGCGTGCTTTCCGGAGGCCAGGAGACCAGAACCCGGTCCTGTCCCCCGTAATAGGCCGAAGGATCGGCGGCCGAGACCACGTTCTGCTGCCGGACCATAAGTAGAGAACCCTCCTCCAGACGCACTTGAAAGTGCGTCTCGGTGCCCACGTAGATGACCTCCTCCACCCGGACGGGGAAGGAATTGGTCAGTCCCGAAGGGGCTTGCGGCAGGAGGCGAATCTTCTCTGGGCGGATGGCCACCGTTACCGGGCGTCCGGGGACGAGTTCATCCAGCCGGCCCTGCTGCGCCAGGAGGCTTTCCGGGCCGGCGGTGGCCCAAATCAGCAATTTGGCCCCAACCTCCACGGCGACATGCTCGGCGTCCCGCTCCACCACCCGGCCGGCCATGAAGTTGCTTTCCCCGATGAAATCGGCCACGAAGCGGCAGTTCGGACGCTCATAGATTTCGGTCGGGGTGCCGATCTGCAGCACCCGTCCCTGGTGCATGACGGCGATGCGGTTGGACATGGTCAGGGCCTCGCCCTGGTCATGGGTGACGTAGATGAAGGTGATGCCGACCTGCTGCTGGAGTTTTTTCAATTCCAGTTGCATCTCCTTACGTAGTTTCAGGTCGAGTGCCCCCAGTGGCTCGTCCAGCAGGAGCACGGAAGGGCGATTGACCAGGGCGCGGGCCAGGGCTACCCGCTGCTGCTGGCCGCCGGAAAGTTGTGCCGGCCGGCGATGTCCCAGGCCGGTCAGGTGCACCATCTCTAGCGCTTCCTGAACGCGCCGGCGGATCTCCGGCCGGGGCACACGCTTCATCTCCAGGCCGAAGGCGATGTTGCGCTCCACCGACATGTGGGGGAAGAGGGCATAGTTCTGAAAGACCATGTTCGTGTTACGGCGAAACGGCGGAGTCTCGCCCATGTAGCGACCCTGGATGTAGATTTCGCCCTCGCTGGGGAACTCGAAGCCGGCGATCATGCGCAGCGTCGTCGTCTTCCCGCAGCCGGAAGGACCGAGCAGGGCGAAAAACTCGCCGTTGGCGATCTCCAGGGAAGCATCATCTACGGCGACCACATCGCCGAAGCGTTTGGTCACGTGACGCAGTTCGACGGCCGGTTGCTTTTCCATGGATTATTCGCACAGCGTCTTCTTCAGCGCCTCCTCGAAAATATCCAGGGTGCGGTCAATGTCCTCGTCGCCGTGGGAGTAACACAGGAACCACGGTTCGCGGTCGTCGGGATCGGGGATGACGCCGTTTTCCACCAGGTTCAGGGCCAGACGTCGGTAGAGCGCTTCGTCGCAATGGGCAAAGTCGCGGAAGTCGCGGGGAGCCTCCTGCTCGGTGAGGAGGATGCCGAACATGGCCCCGGGTCCACAGATAACGTGCGGGACGCCGGCCCGGGTGAGCACCTCGCTCAACCCCCGTTGCAGGCGCCGGCCACGCTCGTCAATCGTGCGCAGGATCGAGCCGTCCTCCAGAAGTTCCAGGGTGGCCTCGGCCGCGGCCATGCCAACGATGTTGCCACAATAGGTGCCGGCGTGCGCGGTGCCCTGGACGACCGTCTCCATGATCTCCTTTTTGCCGCCAACGGCAGCCACCGGAAAGCCGTTGCCCAGGGCTTTGGCATAGGCCACCAGGTCGGCGCGGATGCCAAAGTACTCCTGCGCCCCGCCGGGGGCAATGCGGAAGCCGGTTTTGACCTCGTCGAAGATGAGGACGATGCCGTATTCGTCGCAAAGCCGGCGCAGGAGTTCCAGAAAACCCGGACGGGGCATGATCGAACCGGCGTTCCCCAGGATCGGCTCGACGATGATGGCCGCCAGGTTGAACCAGCAACGCCGAACGGTTTCCTCCAGGAGATCGGGATCGTTGAAGGGAAGGGTGAGAATCAGGCTATGAAGGGCCCGGGGGATGCCCGACCCCACCGGCTGAGGGACCGGACTGCGCCGGTATCCCAGCGCTTCCAGCCGCGAAGTGGCGGTGGTAAAGAGAAGGTAGTCATGCACGCCGTGATACTGCCCCTCGAACTTCAGGATGACCTCCCGGCCGGTATAGGCCCGGGCGATGCGTAAGGTGTGCATCGTCGCCTCTGTGCCGGAGTTGGCAAAACGAACCATCTCCACCCCGGTTAGGCGGGCGATGCGCTCGGCTACACTCACCTCGAGAGGTGTAGGATGAGGAAAGGAAGTGCCTTCGGCAATGGCCTCGGCCACCCGGCGCACGACCGGCTCATAGCCATGGCCCAGGATGACCGGTCCGAAACCCAGCTGGTAGTCGATGTACTCTTGGCCATCTGGATCCCAAACGTGGGAGCCTTTTCCCCGGCGTAGCGGAAAGGTATGCTCTCCCCAGTTGCGGAAGTTGGAGGTTACCCCGCCGGGCATCACCGCCCGGGCCCGGACCATCAGTTCCTGGGAACGCGGACCGCCAGCCATGGTCTCCTCCTTTTGAACGGCTACCTATCCATCGGCTCTCGATACATGACATTATACCATGTTCCCTTCAATTTTGCAAGTCCCTCTTGACAATCCGGATAGATCATAGTATAATTTTTTCCGAAACCACAATTTTTCTCAGAAAAATGTCGAAAAACGACATCTTTTCCACAGACCGTTAGGAGACAAAGGTGAACCAAGTCCTGAAAAACTACATCGGCGGGGACTGGGTTTCCTCCTCCTCGAGCGAGATGCGCGAGGTGCACAACGCGGCTACCGGCGAGGTGATCGCCCGGGTGCCCATGTCCACACCGGAGGAAGTCGGTCGGGCGGTGGCCGCCGCCCGGGAGGCTTTCCCGGAATGGCGGGAGACGCCGCCGACGGTGCGGGCGCGATACATGTTCCGGCTCAAGGCGCTGATGGAGGAGCACTTTGAAGAACTGGCCCGTGTGGTAACCACCGAACACGGCAAGATTCTGGACGAAGCGCGAGGAGAAGTACGCCGGGCCATCGAGAATGTGGAGATGGCGGCCGGCATCCCTTCCCTCATGATGGGCTATAACGCCGAGGATGTGGCCGCCGGCATCGACGAGGAGTGTGTGCTTCAGCCGCTGGGAGTCTTCTGCTGCATCGCCCCCTTCAACTTTCCGGCCATGGTGCCTTTCTGGTTCCTGCCGTATGCCGTCGCCTGCGGCAATACGTACATCGTCAAACCCTCCGAAGTCTGTCCGATCAGCCAGAACCGGCTCTTTGAACTCCTGGAGGCCGCCGAATTTCCGCCGGGCGTGGTCAATCTGGTAAACGGGGCCAAAGGGGTGGTGGACGCCCTCCTGGCCCATCCCGACGTGGTGGGCGTCTCCTTCGTCGGCTCCACCCCGGTGGCGCGCTACATCTATGCCACGGCAGCGGCCCACGGCAAACGCGCCCAGTGTCAGGCCGGGGCCAAGAATGCCCTGGTCGTGCTGCCCGATGCACCGCTCTCCCCTACGGTGGCGGCCATCCTCACCTCGGCCTTTGGCACGGCCGGCCAGCGTTGCCTGGCCGGGGCCCTCGTCCTGGCCGTAGGGGAAGTGTATGAGCCGCTTCGCCAACACCTGGTGGAGGCCGCTTCTCGGCTCAAGGTGGGCAACGGGCTGGATGAAACGGTGCAGATGGGCCCGGTGGTCAGCCGCCCCGCCCTGGAACGCATCTGGGGCTATATCGAAAAGGGCCTGGCCGAAGGCGCCGTCCTCCTCCTGGACGGCCGCAAGGTCCGGGTGGAGGGCCACCCCAACGGCTATTTCGTCGGCCCGACCATCTTCGATCAGGTCCACCCGGAAATGACCATCGCCCGCGAGGAGATCTTCGGCCCGGTGCTGGGAATCATCCCGGTGGACGATTTCGATCAGGCCCTGGAGATGATCGAGCGAATCCCCTACGGGAACGCCGCCTCCCTCTTCACTTCCAGCGGAAAATATGCCCGCGAATTCAAGTACCGCGTCCGTTGTGGCAACATCGGCATCAATGTGGGCATCGCCGCTCCCATCGCCACCTTTCCCTTTTCCGGGATGAAACAGTCGTTCTTCGGCGACCTGCACGGGCAGGGGAGGGATGCTATCCAGTTCTTTACCGAGCGCAAGGTTGTGATCACGCGGTGGTTTTAGACCCGGATGGGACACGGATGGGGGTGTGGGTTGGACGGTGTCAAGACACCACCATCCGCTGGATTCCGCCGCTCATCGTGACGCAGGAGCAATTGGAGGAAGCCCTGGCCACCTTCGAGCCGGCGCCGGTGGCAGTTGGGGTAAGCCGCCGTTATTTGCCGAAGAAGTCGGTGATATCAAAGTAGACGGTGCGGACCATACCGTCGGCCAGGCGGAGGCGCATCTCGTCATAGTGCCGGCCGGCCCTAGCGAGGAGGGCCTGCCGCTCGAGTTGCCAATCCACGCCCCGCCGGCCGAAGAGGGCCTCCAGACAAAGGTATTCGGCGCCGATGCCGGCCATGGTGTTCGGTGCCCCCTGGATAGCGATGGCTGTCTGGGGCGTATCCCCCGGTCCGCCGGAGAGAGTGATTCCGCCCAGGTTGAAGTCTTTGAAACAAAAGGGCATCATACGATCTACTCCCGGGGCGGGACGTAGTCATCCCCCAGGATGATGACAATGTCGGCCGAGTCCACCGCCTCCTGGCGTATAAAGCCGGGCTGCACGTGCAAAAGTTCGGCCAGTTGCTGGCGGGTGAAAGGGTGATCGCTGCCGTCCAAGATCAGGGTACGGGTATAGATGCCGGCCTGCGGGTCCTGAAGCGCGGCCACAACGTTGAAACCGCGCTTCAGGAGGTAATCCCGGGTGCGGGCCGCACACAGGTTGCAGGTCAGGGTGCCGTTGCGCACCTCGATCCTCGCTGCCTCCGCCCGTATCTGCCGCATCACCGGGTCCTGCTGGATCTCCTGGGCGATAGAGCGCACACAGGGCAAATCAGGATACAGGCGGGTCGTGCCGCTGATCATGCTCAGGCAGTTGCTGGTATCCAGGGTATAGGAGGAGATGGATTCGGCGGGGATGTCGGGGGCCAAGCGGGCTAGGGCGAGGAGCGTGTCCAGGGGGATGTCGGTCTGGACCGTGTGCCCCATCTCCACCAGGAGTGTCTCCAGGCGGCCCAGGTCGGAGAGCATACCGCTCTGCAGGATGCGGTCGCGCAGAGCCAGCAGGACCTGTTGCTGCCGCCGGTTGCGCCCAAAGTCACTATCGCTGTGGCGGGAGCGGACGTACTGCAGGGCGGTATGGGCGTCCATATGTTGTAGGCCGGCCGGGATATAGATGCGGGCATAACCGACGAGGCCCACCGGGTATTCGTTATCCTCCAGCGGGGTCGGGACGTCCACGATGATCCCGCCGGCCAGGTCCACCAGACGTTCAAAGCCCTGAAAGTCCACCAGGGCATAGTAGTCTATCGGGATGCCCAGGAAATTCTCCACCGTCTGCCGAATCAGGGCGGGCCCCCCTCCAACCTCGGCCATATAGATCTCCCCCAGGCCGTAGGCGGCGTTGATCTTGTCGGTACGAAAGCCGGGAATCTCCACGGCCGTGTCCCGGGGGATGGAGAGCATACCGGCAAAGCGGCCCTTCGGATGGACGTACACCACGATGTTGACATCGTTCAGGGTATTGCCGCCTTCTTCGCGCCGGTCAATGCCGATCAGGAGGATGGCAAGCGGCTTTTCCAGCGGCGCGACCGTAGGTGGGGGAGGGCCGGGAGTAGCCGGGACGGCCGGTATTACGGTGGCGAGAGGGGGGCGAAAGATGTCGGCCGCCGCGGTGATGGCCGTGCGGATGGGTCCCCAGACCATAGCCACGATTCCGGCCATCAGGAGCAACAGGAAGACGGCCAGAAACAGGTAAGTGGCTCCTCCCGAGGGCCGGGAAGACCGTAAGGCTTGTTTCCGCTTGGATGTTCGGGTCATCATCCGCTCCAAAATCGTCTTCATTCCCTAAAATTATACCACAAAGTGCGACAATGTGCACAAGGACAGAGGTCCACACGGGGTATGTCCCACAGGCAACCACGGGGACTCTACCCCAGGAATCCCGATGCGATCTCGGTCAACGCTCCACCCGGAAGACCACCTCGTTCGGGAAACGGAAATCCCGGATCCGCCACCCCCGTCCGGCTACCAGATGCTCGCAATAGGCCGGGTAGTTCACCTCCATCCCCTTCCCCTTTCTTCCTCCTAGGCTCTGCAGAGGGAAGGAGACCAGGAGCACAGGAGACTGGAGGCCATCCAGGAGTCGCCGGCCGGCCCCCTTCTCCACCTGTTCCAGAACGGCCAGCGTCTTCAGCAAAAAAGCCAGTTCGGCCCGCTCGGCGGGCGGCGATCGGGCGATGTCGCGGGCCTCGGCCCGTCCCCGCACGGGAAGGAGGGCGAAGAAGCCGTTCAGGAAATCCACCAGGTCCTTGTAAACGTCCCAGGCCAGGTAGAAGGCATCTTCCGAGAGCGACATCCAGGGAATGGCCCGGGGATGTAACCCACAGCCAAGGTCCATGACAGAGCGAAGCGGCGGCAGGCCGGAAAAACAGGTCGTATAGAACTCATCCAGAAAGGGCAGACGCTCCTCATGGAATCGTGCGCAAATTCGGGGCCACTTGACAAAACGAAGAAAATCGTATATACTTTTTATATAAGCAGGTTATTGATGTCCAAGGAGGGAGCGATGGAGCGTTTGCGTTCATTGCGCTGGCCCCTGACGATAGGGCTACTTTTCCTGGCCCTGGTGGGAGTGGTGTTCCTCTGGCGGCCCGCTTCCCCTCCGGCCCCGCCGGCCGCCGCCATCATCGTCTACACCCCCACGCCCCA
>FWPU01003770.1_pt1 | contig 37134 bp, 32 predicted proteins | sample 2228361 | NCBI WGS metagenome assembly FWPU01 (sample SAMEA103939777, study PRJEB20133) | metagenome
TGATAACTTCGACACGGTCGCGGAGCTGGCCGATCATATTCTGGAACACGGCCACCTATGACGGAGAGGACCCTTCCCGAGCAGCTTTTCCGGCTGACCGCTGAGACGCCGGGGCGCGAGTGCCTGCGCTTGGTCGGCCAGGGTAGCGAGGACCTCGTATTGAGCAGGGGGGAGTTCTTCCAGGCGGCGCGGCAGGCGGGCCAGTTCCTCGCCGGGGCAGGCGCTTCGCGGGAAGACCTGGTGATCCTGATCCAGCGTGACCTGCTCCTCCTGACGACCAGCTTCTTCGGCGCGACGCTGATCGGCGCGATCCCCTCGATCATGCCATTCCAGACGGAGAAGCTGCATCCCGATCGCTACCGAAATGCCCTCTCAGCGCTGATCCAGATCGCGCGTCCCTCCGTCCTGATCACTGAACCAGACCTGGCTGGGCAGGTGCTCGCCCTACTTCCTGAAGGAGGGTCAGGCCCGCTGCCCAAAATCCTTGTGATGCGCCCGGCAGAGCTGCTCAACACCCAGCAGCCGCTTAGGTTGGACGAGACGTTCGACGCTGAAGCCACCGCCCTCCTCCAGCATTCGTCGGGTACAACCGGGCTGCAAAAAGGCGTCGCGCTCAGTCACCGAGCGATCTTCGAACACAACGACCGCTACGCGCGCGCCATCGGCTTCTCGCAGGACGATGTGGTGGTAAGCTGGCTGCCGCTCTACCACGATATGGGGCTTATCGCCAGCTTTTTGCTTCCCATCCTGCACGGCGCCCGGCTTGTGCTGATGGGGCCGCTGGAGTGGGTGCGCGCCCCCCATATGCTTATGCAGGCCATCACCCGGCAGCGTGGAACACTCTGCTGGCTGCCCAATTTTGCCTACAACTTCTGCGCCCAGAAGATACGGGATGAAGACCTTGAAGGCGTAGACCTGAGCAGCGTGCGGGCCTTTATCAACTGCTCGGAACCAATCTACGATAGCAGCCACCGCCAGTTTGCCGAGCGTTTTACCCCTTATGGGGCCAGTATCGACAAACTGGCAACATCCTATGCTATGGCCGAGACGGTGTTTGCGGTCACACAGAGCCAACCTGGCCTCCCGGCCCGTGTGGACCGGGTTGACCGACAGGCCCTCCGTGAAGAAGGGCGGGCACAGCCCGCGGGTGTCGGCCAGCCTGTGCAGCACGCGGTATCATCCGGCGCTCCCATCGAGGGCATGGAGGTACGCATATTCGACGACCGGCGCCGCCCGCTGCCAGAGCGCAGGGTGGGCGAGATCGCCCTGCGCACATCGCACATGCTGACCGGATATTACTGCCGCCCCGAAGAGACGCGGCGCGCTTTTCACGAGGGCTGGTATCTGACTGGCGATATGGGCTATATGGCCGAGGGCGAGCTTTTCGTGCTGGGGCGCAAGAAAGACCTGATCATTGTTGGCGGGCGCAACATCTACCCCGGCGACCTTGAGACGCTGGTCAACTCGGTCGAAGGGGTGCATGCCGGGCGTGCCGTCGCTTTTGGAATCCCCAACCCTGAACGCGGCACCGAAGACATTGCCATCGTGGCGGAGGCGGAACCCAACATAATAGAGGACGGTAGGCGGGAAGAGCTGGTAGCGGAGATCCGGCGTGCAGTGGCAGGCGGCGCGGATGTGATGGTGCGTTACATCGAGCTGGTCCCGCGCGGCTGGCTGGTCAAGACGAGCAGCGGCAAGGTCTCACGCCCAGCCAACCGGGAGAAGTTCCTGGAAGCTCACCCGGAGATTGCGCGACCGACTTGAGAGAACAGGCCGTGCTGCACTGCCTCACCCGGGGCTTGGAGAGCGCCCTGCTGATGGCCCAGTCACAGATCGTCCCATGCGAGCTTCTCCTGCCAATGCACGACAAGCACCGGGCGGCGCGTGCGCCGGACGATGTCGGCTGTCAGATTCTCCTGGAGAAGCTGCCGCAACTCCCGCCACGATTGGTCTTTGGGTACATAATGCGCGCCGATCACGATCAGATCGTAATCTCCGTCTTCAGCCTCGGCCAAGATCTCGTCGAGAACTAGGCCACGCCGAATCTTGGCACGGGGTTGTTTTACCCTTCGCGCTGACAAAATGTCAAGCATCCGGCGCAGGTGACGCCCCTCGCGCGTCCCGCTCTCTATCAGCTCAGCCGCGTCCTGCTCCAGATCATCGATCTTGGCCGTGGGGACTAGCGGAACCTGAGACATAACGTGTAGTACCGTCACCTCTGCACCGAGCAGCGCCGCAATTGTCCCGCCCACGACAGCGTCATTCTCACCGGGTTTTAGCCCGCTGGTGCAGATCAGGATGCGCCGTATTTCCCGCTCTGGGCCGGTGAAGATCAGCAGAGGCACCGTCAGTGTGTGCATAAGCCGCTCGGTCGTTGATCCCATCAGCAGTTCGCGCCACCCCCGCCGCCCCCGCGAGCCTATGACAACCAGGTGATAAGGGTTCTCGCGGACCTCGGCAACGACCTGCTCTGCTGCATTCCCGTGTCGGAGTTTCAACACGGCCCGGCAGTGCAGATCGTCCGCGAGTTCCTGCCGCAGCGACTCCAGGCCGGCCTTGTGGCGTGCCTCGGATGGGCGCCTCTCAACCACCCCCAAGAGTGTCACCTCTGCCCCGGCGGCAACCGCGATCTGGCACCCGTGTCGGGCCGCCTGGCGTGCACATTCCGAACCGTCACTGGCTATCAAGATCCGCATAGCCATCACCTTATCAGCAACAGTCCTACCGGGATGAGGACGATGACCAGCAGAAAAACAGACAGGCGCCCTGTGCCCTCAACGAGCCACAGAACCAGTGCCAGCACGCTCCGCTCGAAAAGCGGGAAGGAGAGAGTAAGGATAATGGCGGAGATAATCAGCACACTCAACATCTGGGCCAGAACAACGGCCGTCGCATCACTATTGCGCAGCAGCAACCCGGCTATCAGGGTATCAACGAAAGTCGAGATATTGCAGCCCATAATATAGGGTACCAGATTCTCGCGCCGGATGTAACCGCGCACCGAAAGCGGCACCAGCAACCCCAGCGACACCGAGACGCTCATTGTCATGAACGTCACGGCCAGGCCGAGCGCAAACGTGACGATGGGCCGGTAGAGCAGGCGCGTGATCTCGCTGAATGCGCTTTCCCTCAGGCTGAGGTTGGGCAGCGCCTTGTCGAACAGGTTGAAGCTGGCAACGATAACCCCCAGCCCCACCAGGAAGACTCCCCAGTCCGGCAGCAGCCGGGACGCTAGCCCTACGGGTGGGCCTAACGCCATGTCCAACGCTGACACAAAAGGGCCTGCCGGACGGGGATTGTTGTGCCCCTTCAGCAGGCCCAGGGAGACCATCAGGTAGCCAAGCGGCAGGGCAGGCAGGTAGACCGCTGCTGTGACGGTGAGCGCAAGCAGTCCTGTTGTCAAGCTGGTGATGCGCTCATGCCCGCGCAGTACGTACAGCAGGCCGATAAAAAGGACGATCAACGAGGCGCCCAGGCGCGAGCCGGTGATCATGGCGAAAGCGCTGACCGGATCGACAACGCCTGCATCCAGGAAGGTCAGCGCGGCAGCGGCGACCGGCGAACCGCTCATCACCAAGCAGGCTGAAAGCCAGCCAAAACCAAGCCCGTTGATCGGGTTGCTGACATCCAGCGCGTTCTGGATGAGCGGGGCCAGACCGCGAGCGCCTGCCTTCATCAGCTCAAGCGCCAGGACAAACAGGGCCAGGCTGACACCAAACAGGCTGATCTTGTGCCACTTGATGCGGCGCGGCGGAACTGCATCTGAGGCCCTTTTCATCGCCTGCCCTGGACCTCCGCCGCCATCTCCTCAAAGAACACAACCATGAACCGATGACGCCCCTCCGCCAGGCGGCGCCCGCTCTCGGTATACAGGCGCTCCTTAATGTGCTTCAGCTTGGTGTGGAACTCGTGGTGCGCCGTGTGCCGTTCGCCTCCTTCACCGGGGACGTAGTCTGGGGCTACCTCGCCCCAGAGCGGCTGGCCGAGCACGGCGCCATAGGCGAACGCCCGTGCAATGCCCACCGCTCCGATGGCATCGAGCTTGTCAGCGTCGAACAGGACCTTCGCCTCAATCGTAGCTGGCTCGATGTCGTTCCGAAAGCGGTGGGCCTCAATCGCGTGGGCTACGGCCTCGATGAAAGCGGGGTCCGCTCCGGCGAGAATGCGGCGCGCTCTTTGCGCGGCCCGGATGGCGTGATCGACATCCGCTCCGGCTCTCAGACTCACACCTTCATCTTGGTCGCGTGCGATGTCGTGTAGCAGGGCAGCCGTTCGCACGATCTCCACGTCGGCCTTCTCAGCCCGCGCCAGGCGCTCGGCGAGGGCCAGCACCCGCAGAACGTGCGCAAAATCGTGTACAGGGTCTTCATCCGCGTAATAGGTCCGTGCCTGCTCAATGGTGATCAAATTAAGCCTTCCCGCCTTGTCAGCGAGTCTCCATGCAGTCAACAGGCTCCACCAGCAGCGTCCTCGGGGGTGCTTCTGGCGAGATACACCCGAGTATACCATCTTGCCACATGCCTTGAGCAACCAGCGGGCCGGCGGCAGCAGGGTGATGTGCGCTGGGCAGGCAGCTACCAGGCCAGGCCCCCGCGCGGCGCAGGAGCCTGACAGCCAAGTGACAGGGAATTGCAAGGATATAGTACCCGACTCATATTGACGCGCGCCTCGGAGTTCCCTTACAATGCGAACAGTTGAGCGTTATTTTTTTGTTATAACCACGCTATTGTATGGTGCTATGTGTTCTCCCGATCACCCCTTCTGGCAGAGCACACGGCACGCACTCGCCACTTCTCAATTTACGTTGGCTGCCGCGCGTTTTGTTTTAGTGGAAGCGAGGGACGATGTACACGAGCAATGAACTGTTGTTTCCCAATTCCGTGATTCCCGTGCTGCGCGATATGCGCGGCCCCGAATGGCGGCAGCTGGTTGATCATGTCCTCAGCCTCCCCGAAGGCCACCCCGAATCTATGGCGTTTGTGCTCATGATGATCCGCTTGAACGGCTGCCTGGACTGTGAAACAGACAGCTACCGGGCCATGCGCGGCTGTGCCATGTGCGCCACCCAGACGCTTCGCCGCTTCAGAGGCCCAGACCGGGACCTCATCGAAGCCTACAACCAGGCGCTCGCTGACCTGATGGCATTCCTGGCCGACGAGCAAGCGGATGAGGTCAGGCGGATTGCCTGACCCACCCCGGCCTGCGTCCAACCTGATCCCTGGTAAAACTCGCCCAGCCGTCGAATGTTGCTGCGTGCGCCTTTGGAGGAAATTCCAGCCCAAAGATCGCTAAAGCAAAGACTTGCTGATCCGGTCTGGATGCGCGACAATCCAGGCTGTCATGTCACCCTCTCGCCGCCCTGTCTCACCGCTCTGGCTGGGCCTCGGGGCCTTTGCGGGCACGTTCCTGCTCATCCCGCTCTGGGACCTGGGCGCGTTGCTGTACACGCTGCGAACAGGCTGGCGCGCCCCCCTGCTGCGCCGCCTTGCGCGGCTGGCTGCGGCTTTTGGACTGGCGCTGATCGGGCTGGGTTGGGGCAGCGTCTCCCGCTCCACCTACCTTGTGGCTGAAACGGTCATCGCCAGCAGTCCGTGGTTCTCCTCGCTGCGGATGCTGGCGCTGGCTACAATCCTTGCTGCCCCGCTTATTGGGATTGTCCTGGGCTTGACGCTGGGCGCTGGATACCTCACACGCCGCCACAAGCAGCTTGGCACCGGTGTGCAAAGTCTGATATGGGTTGCCAGTGGCCTGCTGGCTACGCCCGTTGGCAGCCTTGCGCTGACCGTCCTGCTTGTTCTGGGGGTGCGTCTCCACATTATACCGGTCGGGCTGGGGGGTGCGGGGACGGAACTGCTCCGCTCGCCGATCGTGCCCGCCCTACTAGTGGCAATGATGCCCTCCCTGGTCGCGGCGCGCGCCGGGCTGCACCGGTGGGCAGATGCAAGGCAGCAGGGGATCACCCCCGACCGGCTCTGGGCGTTGCTGGGTATGGAAGTCTCGCGGGCCTTCACCGGGCAGGCAGGCTGGCTTCTGGGGAGCCTCGTGGTGGTCGAGGCGGTGTTTGGTCTGAACGGGATCGGGAGGGTGCTCCGCGATGCCCTCCTGCATAAGAGCAGTGCCCTTTTCCTGAGCACGTCGGCAGCGCTGGTGCCGGTGCTGCTCGCCGCGAGACTGCGCACCGTGCTGACGAGCAGCGTCCAGCGCGCTTTTCTGGGCGAGCCTGAGCGGGAAGAAAGCACGCCGGTTCCGAAAAGCCAGCCGCGGCTACCGCCGGGTTACAGGCTTCGCCTGGCTATCGCAACCGGTACGCTGCTTCTGGTACTGGCCGGTTTGGCTTGGCCGTCTCTCTCACCCTCCCGCCACGCGACCCAGCCCGATCCATCCGCGATCTACCAGCCCCGCTCCAGCCTGCATCCGCTTGGCACCGACCATCTTGGCCGGGACGTGCTTGGGCAGGTCGCGGAGGCGCAGAGAAACACCTGGGGGCTGGCCCTCGCCGGAGGAGCAGCGGCGCTGGCCTTTGGGGGAGCGTGGGGGATCGGCAGCCGCGCCATCGCCCACTGGCGGGGGACGGCGGGCCGGGTGCTCGCCGACCTGCTGCTGGTGCCAGCCGAGGCAGCGATTCTCATGCATCCGGTGTTGGTTGGGCTTCTGGCCGCCGGTCTCACAGACAGCCCCCCGGCAGGCCGTTCTCTGGCGCTGGGTCTGGGCGCCGGTCTTGGCCTGCTGCTGGCTCCGCGCCTGGCATGGGCGCTTGGTGAGGGCAGCTATTGCCCCTCTGGCCGGGTGGACAGGCGGCGGGCAGCGGGCGCGGCCCTGGCCGTATTTGCAGCCGCTATGTTCGCTGCGCTCCAGTATGGCATGGCGGCGGGGATGCTGAACGCAGCCCTTCCGCCGGTCGCCACGCTCGGTACACTGCTCTCCCGCTACGAGGAGCTTGCCGCCGGGGAAGCCATCATCCTCGATGGGCGTTTTGTGCGGTTGGCCCTCTACTATACGGCGCCGGGTGTCCTCTCGGCACTGAGCGTCTGGCTGGCTCAAGACGCGCTCACCGACCTGACCGAGGGTCTGCGTGAGAGTATTCTGCCTCACATCCTCGCCTGACCCCCGGCAGGTATTGCGACGGCGGCTTGGCCCCGGCTGGGTGTAGGCGGGCGGGTTGAGTAAAATTAGAAACTGGCACTCCGACCCCCTCGTATACACTCGCGAGGATGGGTATAGTAGGGCAAGCGGGTGTGCGACGCAGTAAGCACAGGAGCCGGCAACGAGGCCGGTGGCTCCGTGCGGCAACAATCGCGCCCGTCTTGATGGGATTGAGTCACAAACGACCAAGGAATCTCCACCATGTCAACAGACAACTGGCACAGTCTGCCAGCCGATGACGTTCTTGCCCATTTCGGCGTCGATCCCGAAAAGGGGCTAAGCCAACAGGAGGCCGGAGAACGGCTGAAGCAGTACGGTCCGAACGAGCTTCAGGAGCAGCCCCGCCCCGGTTTCCTCCAGCGGCTGCTGAGCCAATTCAAGGACATGGTCGTCCTGTTGCTGATCGGGGCGGCGCTGGTCTCTGGCCTCCTGGGGGAGTGGTATGAAGCCGGAGCCATCCTGATCATTGTGCTGCTGAACGCTACCCTGGGCGTTGTCCAGGAGGGCCGGGCGGAGGAGGCGCTGGCAGCGCTGAAGAAAATGTCGGCTCCGGACGCACGGCTGATCAGAGATGGGCGCACCGTCACGGTGCCCTCGGCGGAGGTCGTGCCGGGTGATATCGTGCTGCTTGAGGCAGGGAACTACGTCCCGGCTGACCTGCGCCTCCTCGAGAGCGTTAACCTCCAGATCGAGGAAGCCTCGCTGACTGGCGAATCGGCCCCGGTGAGCAAAGACGCCCAGGCCAGGGTTCCGGACGATGCCGATCTGGGTGATCGCAAGACGACGGCCTTCAAAGGCACCATCGTGACCTACGGGCGTGGTTCCGGCGTGGCAATTGCGACAGGGATGCAAACCCAGATTGGCAAGATCGCGGAGATGATCCAGTCGGTTGAGGAGGAAGAGACGCCGCTTCAGAGACGCCTCAACCAGCTGGGCCGCTGGCTGGTTTACGGCGCGCTTGTTATATGTGGGATTGTGTTCCTGGTCGCCTTTGTGCGCGGCGCGCAGCAGGCAGGGGGGCAGTTCCGGGTCTCTGGCTTCTCGCAGTTCCTGGACTCGTTGGAAAACACGGCACTCCAGACCGAGATCGGTGAGGCCGCGCTCCAGGCGTTCCTGACCGCCGTTGCGCTGGCGGTTGCCGCCGTGCCGGAAGGGCTTCCTGCCATCGTGACCATCAATCTGGCGTTGGGCATGCGCGAGATGGTCAAGCGCAATGCCCTCATCCGCCGCCTGCCAGCCGTCGAGACGCTGGGCAGCGCCTCAGCCATCTGCTCTGACAAGACCGGAACCCTGACCCAGAACGAGATGACTGCCGTCAAGCTCTCGGTGCTGGACAAGACGATCGACGTGACCGGCCAGGGATACGCGCCCGAAGGCGAGTTTGTCCTCGACGGCCAGAAGGTGGATCCGCTCGAAATCCCCGACGCAAAACAACTGCTGCTGGGGGGAATGCTGGCGAGTGACGCCCGGCTGGAAGTTGAAGCAGTCGATGGCACAAAATCATACCGCCTGGTTGGCGACCCCACGGAAGGGGCGCTGGTGGTGGCTGCGCAAAAGGCGGGCCTGGATCCGAACACAATCAAGAGCGTGTATCCTCGTGTCGCCGAAATTCCCTTCGACTCCGCGCGCAAGCGCATGAGCACGCTTCACCGCGATCCAGAGGGCGATGGGTACGTCTTGTTTGTCAAGGGGGCGCCGGATGTCCTCCTCGACTTGGTTACACACGTCTATCACGACGGGCAGGACCTGCCGCTTACCCCTGAGTTGAAGGAGCGGATCGCCAGGGCCAACCGGGAAATGGCCGCGCATGCCCTGCGTGTGCTGGGCGTCGCTCAGCGCCGCTTTAACGAGCGCCCGGATGAACTGACTCCTGAAAGCGCCGAGCGCGATCTGAGCTTTATCGGCCTAGTCGGCATGATCGACCCCCCGCGGGCTGAGGTGGCAGCCGCCATCGAGCGCGCTCGCCAGGCGGGCATCCGGACGGTGATGGTCACCGGCGACTATCCTGAAACGGCCCGCGCGATTGCCGAGCAGGTCAATCTGCTCCGCGAGTGGGGCGATGTGGTCACCGGCAGGCAGCTTCAAGACATGAGCGAGGAAGAGCTGGTTGACCGCATTGACGACATTGATGTTTTTGCCCGCGTATCGCCTGAGCACAAAGTCCGCATCGTGGATGCATTCCGCCAACGCGATTACGTCGTCGCCATGACCGGCGACGGCGTAAACGATGCGCCTGCGCTGAAGCGGGCCAGCATTGGCGTGGCAATGGGCATCACAGGGACGGATGTCAGCAAGGAAACCGCCGATATGGTGCTGACCGATGACAACTACGTGAGCATCGTCAACGCGGTCGAGCAGGGGCGGATCATCTATGACAATATCCGCAAGTTTGTCTACTTCCTGCTGAGCTGCAACCTGGCTGAAATCGCTGTGATCTTCATCGGGACGCTGCTCGGTTTCCCAACCATCCTGACGCCGATCCAACTGCTCTGGCTTAACCTGCTGACAGACGGCGCTCCAGCTCTGGCGCTGGGCGTCGAGAAAGGCGACCCGGATATCATGGCTCGCCCGCCGCGCCGCCCGGATGAACCCATCATCGACAAGATCATGCGGACCGGAATGGCGGTACAAACCGTATTCATCACCGCCGTGACGCTGGGCGGCTTCTTCATTGGTCTGGGCCAGGGCGGGATCAGTGAGGCCCGCAGCGTCGCCTTCACCGTGCTCTCGTTCTCCGAGCTGCTCCGGGCCTACACTTCCCGATCCGAACTGCACTCGGTTTTCCGCATCGGTGTCTTCAGCAACCGGTACATGCAGTATGCGGTCCTGGCCTCAGTTGCCCTGCTGCTGCTGGTGATCTACGTCCCGTTCTTCAACCCGATCTTTGAGACAATGCCGCTCACCCTGCGGGACTGGGCCGAGATCGTCCCGCTCATGCTGGTGCCATCCGCCGCCGCAGAAGTCACGAAGCTGATCCTGCGCATGCGTCGTGGACGTGTGTCCGCGCAACCCGCGCCCGCCGATTGATCCCCCTGCGGGTGGTGTGCCTGCGGCTTTCCAGGCGCCGGAGAAGGCCCGGACAATAGCCTGAGCAAGAGGGGTGACTGTGGCAGATGTTCTTGAAGTCGAGCTAACCGGGATAGCACATGGAGGGTCCGCATTTGGGCGGTGTGAGGGACGCATCGTCTTTGTCCCCTATACCATCCCCGGCGAACGAGTCCGGGTGCGCATCATGGATGAAAAGCCCCGCTATGCTCACGGGGAGGCAGTTGAGATCCTCAAGGCCTCCCCGGCGCGACTGGAGGCACCCTGCCCTCACTTCGGGCCTGGCCTGTGCGGCGGCTGCCAGTTCCAGCATGTTGCTTACCAGCACCAGCTTGAACTCAAGCGGCAGGTCGTTCTGGACCAGCTCAGACGGATAGGCAGGCTTGAGGCGCCCGACGTTCTTCCGACCATCCCTAGCCCGGTGCAGTGGCACTACCGCTCACACTCGACGTTTACGATGTCCCCCGAAGGCAGGCTTGGCTTCTACAGCGATGATGGCCGTTCCATCCTGCCGGTTGAAGTGTGTCACATCCTACACCCGGCGCTGCTTGAACTCTTCCAGCAGCTCGACCTTGACGCCGAGGGGATCGAGCGGGTCAAGTTTCAGGTTGGCAGCGATCCGGCTGATCGGATGCTCGTGATCCAGACCACCGACGACCTACCCCCGGAGATCGAGGTTGACGTACCGGTTTCGGTAAACCTCCTCCTGAGCGACAACGAGCCTGTTAATCTGGTTGGCAGTCCGCAGGTGGTGTATCAGGTGCTGGGCCGCGATTTCCGCGTTACGGCTGGCGGGTTCTTCCAGGTGAACCTGCCGGTTGCGGCGATACTGGTGGAGCAGGTGCTGCACCACCTCGCACCCGGTGCCGGTGAGACGGTGCTCGATCTATACAGCGGAGTAGGATTGTTCACGGCCTTTATCGCCGAGCGGGCCGGGCTGGTCGTGAGCGTCGAGAGCTACCCGCCCGCTGCATCTGACGCCGAGGTGAACTTGGCAGACCTGGAAAATGTTGAGATCATCGAGGGACCTGTCGAAGCGGTACTTGAGGACCTGGAAGGCCCTATCGATGCCATCGTTCTCGATCCACCCCGGACGGGCGTAAGCGAGGTAGTTGTCAAGCAGCTTGGCCGTCTGGCGGCCAGACGGATCGTGTATGTGAGCTGCGATCCGGCGACGCTGGCCCGCGATGTCCACCAGTTGGCCGGTCACGGCTATCGGCTGCGCGTCGTCCAGCCTGTTGACATGTTCCCCCAGACCTACCACATTGAGACAGTTGCGGTCTTAGGGCAAGAGTGATAGCCTACATGCGGACGGTGAGTCTTATCGGGCTTGTCCGAGGGAACACTGAGCGTCATTCCTCCATAGGAAAAGGAGCACAACATGAAATATCGCATTTCGGGCAGCACCATGCAGGCGTTGGACATCCGTCTCGACCGGGGTGAGGCCGTCTTCACAGAAGTGGGGGGCATGGCATGGTATCGGGGTGCTCTGGACATGAAAACCAACATGCCAGGTGGCCTTCTTGGCGGGTTAGGGCGGGCACTGTCGGGTGAGTCGCTCTTCCTGACGACGTATACTGCTACGGGGGACGGAGCCGAGGTCACCTTCGCGCCAGAAGCGCCCGGCTCAATTGTGGCGATGGAGCTGGCCGCCGGACAGTCGGTTATCGCCCAGCGCGATGCTTTTATGTGTGCCCAGCAGGGCGTTGAGGTCGCCATCCACTTCAAGCGCCGCCTGGGGGCCGGGCTGTTCGGCGGTGAGGGGTTCATCCTCCAGCGCATCACGGGACCCGGGGTGGTCTTCTTCGAGATCGATGGGGAAGCGCGGCAGTTGGAACTGGGTGCCGGTGAGAGGATACGCGTTGACCCCGGTCACATCGCCCTATTCGATGCCAGTGTGACGCACGACATCGAGATGGTTAAAGGGGTCTCCAACGTTCTGTTCGGCGGCGAAGGGTTGTTTCTGGCAACGCTGACCGGGCCGGGCAGGGTCTGGCTACAGACCATGCCGCTCAATAACCTGATTGCCAAAGTCGCCGCCCGGCTCCCCAAGAGCAGTTAGCTGGCACGCCGCCTATTCAGCCGCCGCCGGAGCGTTTGTGTCGGCGGCTTTTTGTTGATGTCTGCGTCCATCTGTCTCCCGGAGAGGGCTTGTGTTCCCGGTCTAATGGGTTACGTTGAGAACATGATAGCACCTGTGGAGCTTTCCTCGATACTGGAATTTGTCGAAGACCTAGCCCGCTCAGCAGGGGACCTGCTGCGGGAGTCCTACTATCGCCGTCCGCGCCGGATTCACCATAAAGGCGCGGTCAACCTTGTCACGCAGGCGGATCTTGAAGCCGAGGAACTGATCGTCAGCAGGCTCAAAGCGAGATTCTCCGATTACGGACTCCTGGCCGAGGAGGGAGGCGAAGCGCCGGCGAGCAGCGGCGGGCGCATGTGGCTGGTCGATCCGCTCGACGGCACCAACAACTTCGCGCATGGACTCCCGGTTTTTGCCGTGTCAATCGCCCTTCGCGATGCTTCCGGGCCGATCCTGGGTGTTGTCTACGATCCTCTCAGGGATGAGTGCTTCAGCGCTGTTAGAGGGCATAGGGCAACGCTAAACGGCCAGACCATCCGCGTTTCGGATCAGATCGACATCGAGAAGTCGCTGCTATCAACCGGCTTTCCCTACGATCACCTCGATGCCCAAGACAACAACAGCGCGGCAGTCGCTGCCTTCCTGCGCCGGGCGCAGGACATCCGCCGCGCCGGTGCAGCCGCGCTCGATCTAGCCTATGTGGCTGCCGGGCGGCTGGATGGGCACTGGGAGATGGGGCTTGATGCATGGGACGTGGGGGCCGGGATTCTGCTCGTCCGCGAGGCGGGCGGGACCGTCACCGGCTACACAGGCGATGCCCCGGAGCAGGCTGTTCTGAGCGGTAAGCAGGTGGTTGCCAGCAACGGCCACATCCACGCCGCGATGCTGGACACCCTGCGAGAGGTCTATGATTTCTCCGGGGACGGGAGCTTTACTCTGAAAAACCCTCCACCCGCGCCGAGCCGCCGAGGGCTGCCGCCAACGCCAGAGAAACAGGGTTAACAGCACGCCTCCCAGCACGGCAGCGCTCACAAAAGAGAACTGGTTGACAACATTGAAGATAGACATAAACTGAACTCGCAGCGTCTGGACATCTGTGTCAGTTAGACAATCTGACTATAGTGAGCGGCTGTTGCGCCTTGCCAAGATCGCCGCGCGGTGGCGCTGCCCGACCACCTCGCTTCTCTAGACGGCTGGGGCCTCGAACCGTCCTGTAACGACTAAGGGAGGCTGGATGGCATACGAGTACATCCTGAAGGAAGTCCATGATCGGGCCGGCCTGATCCGGCTCAACCGCCCCCGTGCGCTCAACGCGCTGAATACCGCCCTGATACGCGAGCTGGTGGAGGTGCTGTTCGCCTTTGACGCCGATCCAGAGATCGGCGCCATTGTCCTCACCGGCAGCGACCGCGTATTTGCGGCTGGCGCGGATGTGGGAGAGATGGCGGAGGCTTCCCTGGCCGAGATGCTGGCCGCCGACCCCATCGCCCTCTGGGATCGCGTGGCTGCCATCCGGAAGCCGCTTATTGCAGCCGTCTCCGGCTACGCGCTGGGCGGGGGGTGCGAGCTGGCTATGGCATGTGACATGATCATTGCCAGCGAGACGGCCGTTTTTGGTCAGCCCGAGATCAACCTCGGCGTGATCCCCGGCGCAGGCGGCACGCAGCGGCTGGTGCGTGCGGTCGGCAAGGCGGTGGCTATGGAGGTGATCCTCAACGACCGCCGCCTCAGCGCGGAAGAAGCGCTTCGCTTAGGGCTGGTTAACCACGTCTACCCGGTCGAGTCGTATCTGGAGGAGGCGCTCAGGCTGGCTAACGCCATTGCGGCCCGCGCGCCCCTCGCTGTGCGGCTGGCCAAGGAATCGATCCATAAGGCTTTTGAGACGGCGCTCGCTGAGGGGCTGGCCTTTGAACGGCGGAGCTTCTATTCCCTGTTCGGCACAGCCGACCAGAAGGAAGGTATGGACGCCTTTCTGAACAAACGCGTGCCGCACTGGAGGGGCGAGTAGCTCCGACAGCCTTTCGGCAAGGGGAATGGGGGTGCGATGCCATACGAACTGACCGCAGACGAGATACGACAACAGCTTGAGGAAGACCTGAAGATCGGCCAGGACCTTGACCTGATCGCCCACGTCAGCCTGGACTCGCTGGGCATCGTCCGGGGCGGCGCTGAGGCCGTCGCAGGGGCCATCCTGGGCGCCGCCCGCACGGTGGTTATGCCTGCTTTCACCTACCAGACCCAGATCATCCCCCAGATCGGGCCGCCTGACAACGCGCTGGTGTACGGCTCTGGGGATGAGCTGAACGCCAAAGCCGAGATTTTCCGGCCCGACCTGCCCGTGCATCCGGACTGTGGATCAGTGGCGGAGGCCCTTCGCCAGGCTCCCGGCACCCTGCGGAGCGTCCATCCTATCCTCTCATTCATCGCGCAGGGGCCGTCCGCACGCGAGGTGCTGGCCTCGCAGACGCACGAGAACCCGCTGGGGCCAATCGCTTGGTTGGAAGCACACGACGGTGCGGTGCTGCTGATGGGCCTTGACCAGCGGCACAACTTCTCGCTGCACCTGGCCGAGCAGCGAGCTGGCCGCAAAGGCTTCGTGCGGTGGGCGCTGACAGTGGACGACATCGAAGAACTGCCCCACATCCCCGGTCATGGGGAAGGCTTCAACGCGATCTGGCCCGAACTGGCCGACATCACGCGCGTCGCCCAGATTGGGCTGGCGCGTTGCGAGCTGATTCCGCTTAAACCGCTGCTTGCCTATGCTGAGGAACGGTTGCGATACGAACCAAACTTCCTGCTCTGTGATAAACCCTCCTGCCTGCTGTGCCGCACGCAGGAGGTCAGGTAGGCAGGTCGGCCAATCGCCCGGTGGCAGCCGGGCGCCCGGACGTGATACAATCGAAGCCGCAGCCGTCCCGCTCCAACCGGCAGAAAGGCCGCACAAAACGGGCGCCCGATAAGCCATACCAGATGCTCCACTCGTGAATCCCATCTGGCATAGCTCGCGGTATGGCGTCATGCAGGGAGCCAGTAGGGGGAGTATGAGTAAGGCCGAATGATTAGGATACGACATGATTAGGGCTGTAATCTTCGACATGGACGAGACGCTGCTCGATTGGAGCCAGCACAACGGCGACTGGAATGAAATCCGGCAGGGTCAGCTACGACCCGTGTACGAGCGGCTGACGGCGGAGGGGCATCACCTACCGCCGCTCAAAGAAGTGGCCGAGCTATACAACCAGGTTAATCATGAAGTCTGGATGGCAAGCGCCCCACCTGAGTGGGTTGCTCCTCGCCAGATCAACGTGCTGGGTGAGACGCTCAACCGCCTGAAGGTGGTGGTTGGCAAAGAAGAACTGATAGAACTCCAGCAGCTTTTCGGCTGGGGGCCTATCCCCGGCGTGCGCATCTTCCCGGATGTGCCGACTGTGCTCGCGGCGTTGAGGCGGGCGGGGCTGCGCATCGGCCTGATGACCAATGCCTCATCGCCGATGTGGATGCGTGACCGGGAGCTGGAAGCCTACGGCCTGCTCAGCCTCCTCGATGTTCGCCTGACGGCGGGCGACGTGGGCCACCTCAAACCCCACCGGCGGGCTTTCGAGGCGGTGCTAGAGCGCCTGGGCGTCGCCCCCGATGAGGCCATCTTTGTCGGTGACCAGCTTCACGATGACATATCCGGCGCGCAGGGCGTCGGTATGCGCGCCATCTGGCTCTGCCGCTCCCGGGGAGAGGGGACGAACAGCGAGGGGACAGACAGTCATAACGGCGTCAAACCACACGCCACTATCCATACCCTGACCGAATTACTCGGTAAGCTGGATGAATGGTACCCGGGCTGGCGGTAGGGCATGGCACTGGAAGCGGTCCTGTTCGACTTGGGTGGAACGTTGCTACATTATCACGACCGGTATGCCGACGACCACCGGCAGCCGTTCCGCCGGGTCACGCTGGCAGGCCTCGAGGCAGTTCTCAGGCGCCTGGCAGAGGATGGCGTTCCCCTGCCGCCCGCTGAGAAGCTGCGCGAGGCACTTGACCGCCGCATTGGGGCTGACTACCGGGCGGACTGGGAGGCGCGGCGCGGCGGGAGCATTGAGCGCTCGGTGCGCGCCGGGCTAGCCGAGATGGGCCTTGACCTGACCGAGGCTCAGTGGGCTGACCTGCGCCCTGCACTTTACTCCGCCGTCGATACAATTGTCTTTCCCCGCGCAGGCGTCTACGAGACTCTCCATACACTTCGGGCGGCAGGCTACCGCCTGGGCCTGATCTCTAACACGCACTGGGCCGCCGATCTGCACGACCGGCATCTCCGGGAGCACGGCCTGCTCGATCTTCTCCCGCTGCGCATTTACTCGTGTGATACCCCCTTTATGAAGCCCCATCCCGGTATCTTCCGCCTGGCCCTCGACGCACTGGGTCTTCCACCAGAGACCGCTGTGTATGTTGGCGACCGCCCTGACGTGGATGTCGAAGCGGCGCAGCAGGTTGGGATGCGGGGCATCCTGATCCGCTCCCCCTATCGCCCTGAGGCTGGTCCGGGCGAGGCGGGCGGCGTGGCTCCTGACGCAGTCGTTGACGAACTGTCTGACCTGATCCCCGTGCTGCATGGATTGGAAAAGGCTGGGATATGAACAGCCCGGAGCCGGTGGCTTACGTCTTTCACGGGCAGGACGAGCCGACCCTCAAAGACCGGCTGGCGGCCTTTTGCGCCGAACACGCCGACCCGGCTACGGCTGACCTGAACCTGACGCGGCTGGATGGCAGCACGGTGCAGGCTGGGGACATCGAGGCGGCAGCGGGGGCGCTGCCTTTCCTCGCCGACTGGCGCCTGGTGCTGGTCGAGAATCTCACCGCTTCCGCTGGGGGGCGCGCCATCATCGACAAAGTGCCTGAGATTGTATCTGGCCTCCCGGACTGGGCACGGCTCGTCTTTGTGGAGACTCGTCTCACGGGTGACTCAAGCCAGCTTGCTGCCCGCCGCCGAGCGCTCAGGAAGCTGGTTGACGCGGTCGAGCAGGACCCGCGTGGCAGAGTCTTAGAGTTCGAACTGCCTGAAGAGCGCGACCGCCCCGCCTGGATTCAGCAGCGGGCGGCCCGGCATGGTGCAGCGATTGAAGCACACGCTGCGTTTCTATTAGCCCAACGGATTGGCGAAGACCTGACGCTGGCCGATGCCGAGCTGGCCAAGCTAGCGACCTACACCGCGGGAGAGCGACCCATCAGCGCCGAGGACGTGGAGCGGCTGACGCCCTACACGCCCGAAGCCAGCATCTTCAAGATGGTGGACGCGCTCGGCCAGCGCCAGGGCGGGGAAGCGCTGCGGCTTCTACGGCAGTTGCTCGACGAGGGCGATGAGCCGCTGCGTATCTTCGGGATGGTCGCCCGGCAGTACCGCCTGCTCATCCAGATGAAGGAGCAGCTTGACCGGGGGCAGACGCCGACCTCAGCAGCCAAGATCATCGATGTGCATCCCTATGTTGCCGGAAAACTGGCCGGGCAGGTGCGCTATTATTCGGCGGAGCTGCTGGAGCGCATCCTGCACTATCTTCTGGAGGTTGACCTCTCAATCAAGACCGGGGAGATAGACCCTGCACTGGCGCTTGAGATGCTGGTTGTGCAGTTGGGCAGCCGCGGCTGATACAAAAAGGGCCAGGCCGCCTCTATGCTGGCCTGCCCCAACATCTCCCCGAATCGCAGAGAGCCGGGCACGCCGACCCCGGCTCTCGTTTAAAAGGAGGAGAAGAAGAGATTTTCGCCCTTCACACATGATAATAGAACATCCGATCCCGTTCACCTTGCCGCCACGTGAACGTTCACCCTACGGGAATCCTACGGCCCCTGGCAGGTCGCTCAGCCTGAGGCCCCGCCCTGCCGCCGTTCCATTCTGCCGCCGGGCCGGAGTTGTGGTATGATAGCGTTGGGAATGAGAGGGACTGAAACCTGGTCAGCAAATTTGCGTAGTAAATACTGGAACCCCTGTACGCTGTGTCCTGGCGGTTTCGCGGTAAGTGGACGGTGCTGTGTGATCACGGATCAAGAACTCGTTGCTCAGGTCCTGGATGGCGACCAGCAGGCCTTTGCGGAACTCGTCGAAACGTACCAGCAGTCCGTGTACAATCTGGCATACCGTATGCTTGGCAACGCCAACGAGGCCGAGGATGCCGCTCAGGAAGCATTTATGAGGGCCTACCAGCATCTCAGCCGGTATGATCCTTCGCGCCCGTTCAAGACCTGGCTGCTGTCCATCACGTCAAACTATTGTATCGACCGGCTGCGCAAGCGGCGGCTGACATGGCTCTCTATCGACGAGCCGCTGCCTCCCCATCCGTCGCTGACCAGCGGCGCACCCGAGCCGGAGGCGGCGGCGGTCGCGGGCGAACGTAATGCTGCCCTGCAGGCGCTGCTGGCCGATCTAGCTCCCGACTACCGGGCCGCCGTTATCCTGAGGTATTGGTACGATATGTCTTATGCCGAGATAGCCGAGAGCCTGAACACCACAGAGAGCGCCATCAAGTCACGCCTGTTTCGTGCCCGCCAGATGCTGGCCGAAGAGCTGCGGTCGGGCAAAGCGCCGGGGCTGGCGATTGCGATGGAGGGAGTATGATGGCCCACAACTCCTACGAGATGATGATGAGCCTGGAGCTTGACGGAGAGTTGAGCCGGGAGGAGCAGCGCGAACTCCGGGCGCATCTGGCCTCGTGCAGCGCCTGCGCAGACACCTGGGACCGGATGTGCCAGCTTGACCTGATGTTCCTGCGCCCCGCCGAAGTGCCACCGCCCACCAACCTCAGTGCTCAGGTGATGGCCCGCATCGGGGCCTACGAGGCCCGGCGCCGTGGGCAGCCCTGGGCGGTGAGCGTGCTTGTCATCAGCTCAATCCTGGCCGCCCTGAGCGTGGCAGCCCCTGTTGCCTTCTTCTCGCTTGGGCTTCAGTATGTCGCCGCCGGGTGGCCGGTTGTGGGCGTGGTGATCCGGGCTGTTATGCAGAGCTACGGTTTTGTCCTCAGCGGCGCCACACTGGCAGCCGATGCGCTGGTGAGCTGGCTGGCCTTCCTCAGTGAAGAACCGGCTGCGCTGGCGGTTGTCCTGAGCGCCCTCGCGCTCGCCTCGATCTGGATCGGCATCCTGGAGGGGCTGAAGGCAGCGCGCGCAGCGGGGGCTTCTCAGCCCAGTTCCTCGTAAAACGAACCAGCGACAGAAGCAAACGAGGCCCCTCGTGCATGAGGGGCTTTTTGTCGGGCATCCCGCTTGCGTCGGAAATTGAAACTGCCCAGCCGAGGCGCTAAACTAGGACTGGGATCCACTCAAGGGAGTGCCAGTGACAAGACCCCTCATTGTGCTGACCAACGACGATGGCATCGATTCGCCAGGGCTGGCTGCTGCTGCGCTGGCCCTGCACCCGCTAGGCGATCTCCTCATCGTTGCGCCGCACGTCCAGCAGTCGGGCATGGGGCGCAGCATGCCGGCCTACATGGACGGTCGGTTGTTTGAGACGCGGGTCTCCGCCGATGGGCACACCTGGACGGCTTACGCTGCACATGCCTCGCCGGCGCAGGCTGTCCAGCACGCCGTGTTGGAGCTGGCCCCCCGCCGCCCCTCGCTGGTAGTCTCAGGTATTAACTACGGCGAGAACGTTGGCACCGGCATCACCATCTCCGGCACGGTCGGCGCGGCGCTTGAAGGCGCTGCGCTGGGCATCAAGTCGATGGCCGTCTCGCTGGAGGTGGATATCGAGCATCACCACACCAACGAAGAGTCGGTTGATTTCAGCACTGCCATGCACTTCACGCAGTTCTTCGCCGCACGGTGGCTCGAATCGCCGCCTCTCCCGGATGTCGATGTGCTGAAGATTGACATCCCGGCTGCGGCGACCCCTCAGACTCCCTGGCGCATCACGCATCTGGAACGCGGCCTTTACTATCGCCCTCTGCCTGCCCGGCGCAGCCAGCTCGATGAAGCCGCCCCGATTGGTTATGAGATTGTCCCCCACGAGGCCCGCAGCCCCGAATCCGACGCTTATGCCATTGTCCAGGGTGTGGTGGCTGTCACGCCGCTCAGCCTTGACCTCACCTCGCGCATTGCTCCTGAGGCCCTGTGCCAGGCTTTGGGCGGGTGATGTGTTTCGCTCGAGGAGCCTCAAAACGCGCGGGGTGAACGTGTGACCCTGACCTCCTCTCAGCGCAGCCGGTCGGCCAGCGCCGTGTAGCGCCGGGAAACCATGTCATTCTTCACCGCGATGGCAATCGCCTTCTTCGAACCGACCAGCACCACAAGCTGCTTGGCCCGCGTCACGGCGGTGTAAAGCAGGTTGCGTTGGAGCAGCATGTAGTGCTGTGTCACGATGGGCATCACAACTGCCGGGTACTCACTGCCCTGCGAGCGGTGCACGCTGATCGCGTAGGCGTGCATCAGCTCCTGTGCCTCCAGCCAGTCATAGCTGACGGGCCGCCCGTCAAAGACGACCGTCATCGTCTGGTTGGTGAAGTCAAAGGATCGGATGCGCCCCACATCACCGTTGAAGACCTCTTTTTCATAGTTGTTGACCGTTTGCAGCACTTTGTCCCCCACGCGGAACACCCGCCCGCCAAGCACCCGCTCGGCTGGACGGCCCGGCGGGTTGAGTGCCGCCTGGAGCTGCCGGTTAAGCGCCGAGACGCCCGCCGCGCCCCGGTACATGGGCACAATGACCTGCACATCATCAAAGGCGTCCAGCCCGAAGCGGCGCGGGATGCGGTTTTTGACCACGTCCACCACCATCTCGGCGACCCGCTCAGGCTCATCGCCCAGGTTAAACAGGAAAAAGTCGTCCGCTTCGGGCGGGAAGAGGGGCATCTCCCCCCGGTTGATGCGGTGTGCGTTGGTCACAATCAGGCTGCCCGCCTCCTGCCGGAAGATCGTACTGAGCCGTGTAAGGGGAATCTGCCCTGAAGCAATCAGGTCGCGCAGCACGTCACCCGGACCAACGCTCGGAAGCTGGTCCACATCGCCTACCAGCAGCAGGTGAGAGCGCGGATCGACCGCGCGGAACAGCGCGTAGGCCAGGAACTCGTCGAGCATCGAGGTTTCGTCCACGATCACCACATCCTTGGGGATCGGGTCTTCCTCGTTGCGGGTGAACCCCTGCGCTGGTGAGTAGCCCAGCATGCGGTGGATCGTGCTGGCCGGGCAGCCTGTCGCCTCGCTCAGGCGCTTGGCGGCCCGCCCCGTCGGAGAAGCCAGCGCAAAGGTGTGCCCCTGCGCCCTCAGCACGTGGATCAGGGCACGCAAGGCGGTCGTCTTGCCGGTGCCGGGGCCGCCGGTCAGGATGCTGACCTTGCTTGTCAGGGCCAGACGCACCGCCGCCTGCTGCTCTGCCGAGAGCGGGGCGTCGGCAGCGGCGGCGGCCTGCGCGACGAGCGCGGGCCACTCGTCCGGGCTGGTCGAGAACAGGTGCGAGAAGGGGTTATCGAGGAGATGACGCAGGCGGCGCGCGGCCCCCACTTCGGCATGATAGAAGGGAGGCAGGTACACCGCGCGCACCGACTGTTCTCCATCCTCGGCCGGCAGCCGGTCCAGAATGACCAGTCCGGTGTGGGCAGCGCGCTCCACGGCAGCCTGTACATCGGGGGCGGGCACGTCGAGCAGGTCGGCAGCCCTCCCAACCAGCTCTGGCTCAGGCAGGTACACGTGTCCATCGTCGGCAGCCTGGTTGAGCGCGTACACCAGCCCTGCCTCCAGCCGGGCCGAGTGATCGTGAGCCAACCCCAGGTTACGCGCGATCTGGTCGGCGGTGATAAACCCGATCCCGTGAACATCACGGGCCAGCCGGTACGGGTCATCCTCCACTTGCCGGATGGCATCGTCGCCGTAGGTCTTGTAGATTTTGACTGCCAAGCTGGTCGAGACACCGTGCGATTGCAGGAACAGCATGACCCGCTTGATCTCCCGCTGCTCCGCCCAGGCACGCGCGATGTATCGGACGCGCTGCGGGCCGATGCCATCCACCTCGCGGAGCCGTTCGGGGTCCTCGTCTAGGATGTTGAGGGTTGCCAGCCCGAAATGTTCGACGATCCGCTTCGCCAGTCCCGGCCCGATGCCCTTGATCAGCCCCGATCCCAGATAGCGGCGAATGCCTTCCACCGTTGCCGGGTTGACGCGCCGCACGTTCTCGGCCCGGAACTGCCGCCCGTAGCTGGCATGCGTTTGCCACGTCCCCTCGATCTCCAGGCTCTCGCCCAGCGTGACCTCCGGCAGGTTGCCGACAACCGTGACCAGCCCCTCGTCATCCACACCGCTCCAAAAGCCGAGTGGGGTTGTCGGGGCCAGCCGGATCACGCTGTAGCCGTCTTCCTCGCTGTAGAAGGTGACGCGCTCGACCGTGCCTTCCAGGGTGATACGTCCAGCGGGGTCGCCGGGTGGATTGATGGCCCGATCTCCTTGGTCTCAGCCGCTACCTGCGCCAGAACTCAGCTAATTGTACCCCGTCCCGTCCAACCTGGCCGGGTTCTTCACCCTGATCCCTGTTACCGGGCCGCTTCACACGCCGGCGGCGTGCTGCGATCATCTCTGAACCCCTAATCGCTGATCGCTTCTCTCAACGCCAGTAGGCTCGACAGGTTGTGCTGCACGTAGTCAATCCGGATCTCGTAGTTCGTCAGGTCCCGGCTGAATCCCCCCAGCGCCCGCTGCGGGTTATCGAGGTACAACGTCCGTTCCGGCCAGAACTGTGTCTGGAGCTGGAAGGCCACGCCGTAGCGCGCCGCTTCCAGGATGCGTGCCGCCTCGCGCTGCGACCCGTAGTCGCGTGCCAGTTTATAGGCGGCCATCAGCCCCTCGCTCCGCGTCGCCGCAGGTGTCGAGCCGGGCGGCTCGTGGTAACCCCCCAGCCAGTCCCGGTACGCCGGGTCCCGGTTCTGGCTGGCGATCATGGCCTCCGCGATGCGCATGGCGTGGTTCAGGTACAGCGGATCAGGCCGGTAGCGGTATAGGTCATTCAGTGCGTACAGCAACCAGTGATCATGATCGAGCTGGTCTGTGTTCTTACCCCCATCCCGCACGGTGATCAGCCATCGTGCGCCCCGTTCTGCCGTGTCCAGCCAGCCCTCGTCCGGGTCAAGGGCGTATATCCGTGCCAGCGCCAGCAGCGCCTCGCCGGGGTAGTAGCTTGAACGGAAATCCGACACCGGCCCATCGGGGTGCTCCCGCTTATGCACCAGAAACTCCCCGCTCTCCCCCTGCGCGGCCTGGATCCACCGTCCCAGGAGCCGCAGTTGCAGCAGGTAGGTCTGGTCGCCGGTCAGTTCGATATACTTCGCCAGCGCCACGGCAGCCAGTCCGGCTCCGCCCAGCTTCACCTCCGCGTTCTCCACGATGCACAGCGCTTCGACCCCGTTCAGGGTGCACGGTTCCCCCGCCTCCAGGATCAGATAGTCAAGCGCCCGTGTAGCTGCGTCGAGCAGTTCCGGGTCGCCCGTCACCTCGTACAGTTCGAGCATTGAGTAGGTTGTCCCGGCGTGGCGCAGGATATTGTAGTCGTCCGGCACGTGATCTGACTTGGGCAGGTAGATGTACTCAAACCGTCCGTCCGGGTACACCGCACGGGTCAGATACTCGCCCGCCGCGATAGATGCGGTGAGCAGGTCATCCGCCGTCAGCTCCTCGGCGTCGAACAGCCGATGCCCCCGGTAGAGTGGGATCGGCTCACCGCCATCGCTGAAGGCGCCCAGTGTTGAGAAGCGGTAAACATTCAGCCGGTCGGTCTCAGCCAGCCGCCCGATGGCCTCGCCTGTGCCCCCCTGTGCCTCCCAGTAGTCCGCCATGTTGCCAAACTGTAGTTCCCGGTCGCTGTTGATCAGCGTCTGCGCGACCACCGCTTCAGGCAGGAACGCCATCCCGGTTTCCTCCTCGAACGCCAGCCCGAACAGGCTTCGCTCCAGTTCTACCGGTTGAGGGGCGCCCGGGGGTACGCCGAGCACCGGGTATACCTCCTGCACGATGTCCACCTTGACGTAGCGGGGAGTCCTGTCTCCCCCATTCCGCGCCTCGATGGCATCCAATGCCTCCTCCAGCGCCTGCCCGACTCCCATCCCTGTTCCCATGACAACCGCTGCCGGGTCGCTCCCATTGCTTGTTGAGATGAACACAATCCGAGGCTCGCTATCCCGGCTCAGGATGCGCGGCGCATCCCCGGCCTCCCCCGGAGAGTAGACTGCCGCTGCCGCGTATGCGGCGACTGCCATAGCGTCCTGCTCGCTGAGCGTGCTCCGGCTGCTGATATCCTCGAACCAGACCGTGCCAGTCGTCGCCCCCGTCGAGGCCGAGCAGCCTGCCAAGGTCAGCGCGGCTGTGAGCATCACTGCCAGCAGGGCCGCGAGCGTGCGCCGCCGTGACCTCTGACCTTTGCGGAATACACGGTGCAGCATGGGAACCTTCTCCTCGTGGGTCGGCGTTGCGATAGTGATAACGAGAAGAGTTTACAGGCTTTTAGCCCTGGCGTCATCTCGCTGCCCCGAGATACAGCGAAGGCGACAGCAACTGCGCTGTCGCCTCCGCTGGCCGTCCGTACCGGGAGACGCTGGCAGCTCTCCTCCTCGGAAAGCAGCCAATCATTCGTTTAGCGGGCTTTTCTTTACCTAGCTCCGCTTGCGTGTCCTCAGCTTCAGGCCCAGCAGGCCCACAATGCTCAGTCCCAACCCGGCTGGCAACAGCATTGAGATATCGTCCGCCAGGCCTCATAGCCTAGTACTATTTTTTACCGATAACGAGGGACTGGTTTGGTCTGCGGGCAATGTCTGGCATCCAGCCCGGCCTGCGCTGCAAAAGCGGTGAGATGTTATCTACATCTCAGCGTTGTTGGGAGAAACCACCGCCGAACTAGGGTTGTCCAAGTTCTCCGCATTCCGGTTGTTCTGCGCCTCTGACATCTCCTGTCTCGCCATCGCCAAGATCTCCGATGCCGCCTCCTCGATAGACTTCACGCTCATATCCACCACCGGCCACCCACCGCGCATAAATACCTGTCGCGCGTACCGCAGCTCCTCGCGGATGCTGTCCTCGTCCCCGTACCGGCCGCTCACCCCCAGCGCTCGCTGCCGCGCCCCGCGCAGCGAGATCAGCCGCTCCGGGCGCACCGTCAGCGCCACTACCCGCTGCCGCGGCAGTTCAAACAGGATAGGCGGCGGCTCGATTCCTGGCACGAGCGGCACATTGCCCACCAGCCACCCCCGCGTGGCGAAGTACATGCTCAGCGGCGTCTTTGATGTGCGCGACACCCCCACCAGTACCAGGTCTGCCTGGTCCAGCTCATGCGCGTTTCGCCCATCGTCGTGCTGCACGGCGAATTCTATGGCCGTGATCCGCCGGAAGTAGTCCTCGTCAATCTGCTGCGTCAGCCCTGGCTGCTGAGCCGGAACCCGGCCCAGCCAGTCTGAGAAGTGCAGCAGCACCGGCCCGATCAGGTCGATGCACTCGGTGGCCCGCCCCCGGCTCTCATCCATCAGCCTCTGCCTCAAATCCGGATCCACCAGCGTGTGCACGATCATCCCGTTCAGAGCTGCCGCCTCCTCCACAATTGTGCTCACCTGTTCTGCTGTTCGCGTTCCCTGCCGCCACTTGATCTCGACCAGGATGTCCTTGTATTGAGCCAGCGCTGCCCGCACCACGCGGTAGGCGGTCTCCCCCGTCGCATCCGAAACGATAAATATCGTGTATGGCCCATTTTTTGGCTGCGCCATTCCCTCATCCCTTTCTCTCCACATCCCAACTTAGCCCATGTTCCCCGGGCTGGCAACCCGGTGGCGCAAATATCCAGAACGGCCTGCCCATCCCGGCGGGTAATTCGCCTGCATCGGGAATTTTCCCGTTGAGGCTGTTCCCAAACGGCGTATCATAGGGGTATTCAATCAGATACATCAGACTTGCAGTTTTGGGGCGTACTGCTCGTCCTAAGCCTCATCGGAACCTGCTTGTTCGTGTTGTTTGGTGGTTTATCGCTTTACTGATGCCTACCCGCCCCCTAGAAACGACCCGAGAAGCGCGGCCATGTTTGATTGGGATGGTGACGGGACACCCGGCTGGGTTGAGGACTGGGACGGCGATGCGACATCGATGCGGACGACGAGCTAATCGAGGCTTGGGTGTGGACAGAAAGCTGGCGTGAGATGCAGCGCGGGCAGCAGGAAGGGCCAGCCGCCTGCGCGGTCGGGCAGACCTCCGGGTGCGAGAATGTGCTCATCATTGCTATGGGCTTGTTAATCGCGCTCGGCGTCCTGCTGTGCATGCTGATGAGCGTACTGGCATACTGATGAGCATCAGTGTATTCAAGGAAAACGGTGCCGGCCCGCCAACGAGCGGGCCGCCCGCTTCTATAGGGATTTCTCCCGATGACAGGGGAGACTGACCGGCACAGAATCAGGGCAGATACCAGCTTATGGGAGGAGACAGGTGAGGAAAGGCTTGCGGTGCGTGACATACGGTGAAGAGATCTTTGCCGGGCTGGAGATGGCTGCCCGATGGTGGGCCACCTTCAACCTTGGCCCGCTCAACCGGGAGGCAACGGAGGACCTGCCGGTGCCGGTGCGGGTGGCGCTGGATGAGCTGATCCGCTACACGCTGGAAAGCCTGCCCGGAATGAACCGCTACCTGAGGGTCGAGGATGCGCTGCGGCTCGGCTTCAAGATGGGCTTCAGCTTCCAGCGAGCGCTGACAGCGGGTGAGTTACAGGGGAATGACCCATCCCCGCTCCCCGATGAGGAGGCCAGCGACTCGTTTACGGCCCCGGCGAGGCGCCGCATCGCCAGCCCGCGCACGCCTGAAGGCCCACACTAACCGGCGGCACGGTACAATGGGGGTGCTTTCTACCTCCGCCTGAAAGGATGCAGAATCATGCTGGCTGCTATTGTACTCACCGTCACCCCCCTCGACAAATGCACCGCACCCCCCACCGTCGGGCGGGCAGCACAGGCCTGGTTGCTGGACCTGATCCGCGCCCACGATCCGGCGCTGGCTGCCGCCCTGCACGAGGGCAGCGGCCAGCGCCCTTACACAGTCAGCGATTTGATTGGCGCGGGGCCGGTGCGGAACGGTCGGCGGGTGCTCTCGCCGGAGCGGACCGGTTGGATGCGCATCACGGCACTCACGGCAGATCTCTCCCGGCTGCTGGTGGAGCAGATCGCCCCAACCCTGCCGGGAGCCACCATCGATCTGAGCAGCGTGGCCCTGCGCGTGGAGAGCGTCGCGGCAACGCCGGAGGCGCATCGCTGGGCCGGGCAGGCCACCCCGCAGGCGCTGTTGACCGCGCACTCGCTGGCGTCCCGCACCCCCCGCCGTGTAACACTGCGTTTCGCCTCACCGACCACCTTCCGCTCAGAGGGGACAAACGTCCCCTTCCCACTGCCCGCGCTGGTGTTCGGCAGTCTGGTAAATCGCTGGAATGCCTTCTCGCCCATCGCGCTCCACCCTGACACACGCCGCTTCGCCGAGGAGATGATCGTCGCCAGCAAGTACACCCTGCGCTCACAGCACGTTGAGTTTGCGGCGGGCGAACGCGGCGGGGCGGTTGGCTGCGTGGGATTGTGCCGTTACTACATCCGATCCAGCGACCGTTATTGGGGGGGTGTGGTACACACGCTGGCGGCCTACGCCTTCTTTGCTGGGGTGGGAGCGCACACCACCATGGGGTTAGGGCAGGCTGCGCTGTGGGATGAGGCAGAAGGGCGGCCCCTGCTCGCGGCAGGAGGGTGATTTGCCCAGGACAGGCCCAGCACCTATCTCAGGGCGAAATCGGCCCAGTCAGGGGCCAAGTCGGGAGCACATCGAAGTCGAGCGCATCGCGCTGACCCCGGATGTAGCGGAAGTACCCGGCGGCGGCGATCATGGCCGCGTTGTCGGTGCACAGCACAAGCGGCGGCACCCGGACGGGCCGGCTGGCCCGCTCGATCATGGCAGCGCGCAGCGCCTTGTTGGCCGACACGCCGCCCGCAATAAAGATCTCGCACGCGCTGTACTCTTCGGCGGCGCGCACCGTCTTACCTACCAACACATCTACGACCGCTGCCTGGAAGCTGGCAGCCAAGTCTGCGATTGGAATGCGGGGGGAGATGGGGCCATCTGGCTCGTAGCTGGGATCGAGCGCTTCCAGCGTACGCAGCACAGCCGTCTTTAAGCCCGAAAAGCTGAAGTCATAGTTCTGTTCGCCCTGGTTACCCCGTAACCACGCACGCGGCAGGTCGAATGCAGTCGGGTTCCCGCCCTCCGCTGCCTTCTGGATCGACGGCCCGCCGGGATATGGCAGGCCCAGCAGCCGCCCTACTTTGTCGAAAGCCTCGCCTGCGGCGTCGTCCAGCGTCCCGCCGAGCGGCGTATACTTCCCGTGATCGGTCATCAGCACCAGCTCGGTATGCCCACCCGAGACGATCAGGACTACTACCGGGAAGGCGACCGGAGCTACACTGCTTGACGGATCAGCAGGCGGCTCGCCGGGCACAAAGCGATATTCCGGCCCGGCCAGCCACAGCGAATACACGTGCCCCTCCAGATGGTTGACGGCGATGACCGGCAGGCCGCGCCCCAAGGCCAGGCCCTTCGCCATGTTGACGCCCACCACCAGCGACCCGGCCAGCCCCGGCCCGCGCGTGGCCGCAATGGCGTCGATATCGGCCAGCGTGACCCGTGCCTCGTGGAGCGCCTGTTCGACAACCGGATAGATGCGTTCGATGTGAGCCCGCGAGGCGATCTCGGGGAAGATGCCGCCGTACTGCGCATGAATATCCACCTGCGACGAAATGACATTCGAGCGGATCGTCTGCCCCTCCTCCACGACCGCCGCTGCCGTCTCGTCGCAGGATGTCTCGATGCCGAGAATGAGCGTCATCGGTTCAGCCAACCGGGAGCACCAGGTCCTTCGGGAAGGGCGTCAGGGAATGAACCCGGCCCTCATCGTCCACATACATCGTGTCCTCGACGCGCACCCCGTATCCCCTTTCCGGATAGTACAGCCCCGGCTCGACGGTGAACACCTGCCCCGGCTGGATGGTATCGTTTGAGAAACCCGACAAGCGCGGGCGGGCGTGTATCTGTAGCCCCAGTCCGTGCCCTAGATTGTGGACATAGCCCTCCTGGGTGCCGGGGTGCGAGCGTATAGTTTTATGCCCCTGCTCCTCGAAGATGTCACACACCAGATTCTGGTAAAACTGGCATTCCCGCCCGACCTCCAGCGCATCGATGACGGCGCTGAACGCCTGCTTCACCTGATCATAAGCGCGCTGCACCTCCGACGGGGCATACCCCAGGCAGAAGGTGCGCGTCATATCGTGGTAGTAGCCGCTTTCCAGATCACGCGGGAACAGGTCAAAAACGATGCTCCTGCCAAGCGCCAGCACGTCATCCGCCGCGCCGCGTGAGTGTGGCACGCCCGCGTCCCGCCCGATGGCGAAGATCGTCTCGCCCGCGTCGTCCAGCCCGTGCTGAAGCAGGGAACCCCGCAGAAATCGCTTCACATCCCGCACCATCAGCGGCCCGCCATCAGCCCCAACCAGCCTGCCATTCTGCACGGGATGTTGCTGGATGAAGTCAACCGTCTCGGCCATGACGGCATGGGTGCGCTCAGCCACCGATTTCAAAAGGGCCAGCTCGCTGGCGTCCTTGGTCAGGTAGGCCTCATCGAAGAGGCTTGTTTCCGTCTCGCCGGTCACGTTCACGCCGGGCATCTTCTCATCAAGCTCGCGGAGCAGGATATACGACCGGCCTGGGTCGCCCACGCCGTAGAAGCTGACCGTCCCGCTGACGTTGTAGCGCTCCAGGATGGCAGCAATCAACCGCCGGGTGGCCTCAAAGACGCCGCCCGTCTCCTGGATGAGTTGAGCGTAGTGGAAATCATCTTCGGTCACAATGTTGAGACCGCTCCGGGCGGCCTCGTCGCGCTCCATCGCGTTGCAGATCAGCACCGGCTGTTCGCCGCGCTTCTTGACGAGGATGCCGTGTGTGATCCTGGCGCTATTCGTCAGATAGCGTAGCGCATGGTTCCCCTCCGATTGGCCCATCACGATGATGGCGTCCAAGCCGCGCACCTGCATCAGCCTGTCCAGGTCAGATTTCATGCTCTGTTCCTCTGATAGCTGCCAGGGATTTCAGCGCCGCCAGCAGATCAGCCTCATCCCGCGCCAGCACTGTGCGCGGATCGACTAGCAGCCGCTCCTCCTCGCGCCGCACGATCACGGGCGGCTGGTATGCACGCAGGCGGCGGGCCGCCTCGTCCGGCGATTCGACCGCAATTGCCAGCACACGTGAGGGCAGCGTTTCGCCCGGCAGGCTTCCCCCACCGACCACGCTTTGCCCATCCATCACTTCGACATCCAGCCCCGCCCGCGCCAGCTCAGCCGCCCAACCCTGTGCCCGCTCGTCGAGCACCTCAACCGGCGCGCTGATCATTTGCCACACCGGGATGTGACGCAGCGCCTCGTCCTTGAGGTAATGGGCCAGCGTGGCCGCCAGCGCAGCCAGGCACAGCTTGTCTGGACGGACGGCACGCGCCAGCGGGTGCCCCCGGAGCGCTGCGATGGTGTCGGCTCTGCCCAGCAGGATTCCGGCCTGCGGCCCGCCCAGCAACTTGTCACCGCTGAACATGACCACGTCGGCGCCCGCTGCCAAGCTGGCCTGCACGGTCGCCTCAGCGGCCAGCCCATAGGCCGATGTGTCGTACAGCGCTCCGCTCCCCAGGTCGTCGATCAGGAGCAGCCCATGATGGTGGGCCAGCCCGGCCAGTTCTTCCAGGGTCGGTTCGGTGGTGAAGCCGACCATGGCAAAGTTGGAGCGGTGCGCCCGCATGATGAGCGCCGTGTTCTCGTCGATGGCCGCTTCGTAGTCGCGCAGGTGAGTGCGGTTGGTTGTGCCTACCTCCACCAGCTGCGCGCCGCTGTGGGCCATCACATCCGGCATGCGGAATCCGCCGCCGATCTCCACCAGCTGCCCGCGCGAGACGATCACCCCCCGCCCGGCGGGATGCTGGCGCGTCCTCCCCGCCAGCGCAGTCAGCGCCAGCAGCACAGCCGCCGCGTTGTTGTTGACGACAAATGCCGCCTCCGCGCCGGTGATACGCTGCAGCAATGCCTCGGCATGCACGCTGCGCGATCCGCGTACGCCCCCTTGCAGGTCAAACTCCAGCGTGCTGTACCCCCCCGCCACCTGCTGGATCGCTTCAAGCGCCGCCTCGGAGAGGGGCGCGCGTCCGAGGTTGGTGTGCACAATCACGCCCGTCGCGTTGATCACGCGGCGCAGGGTCGGCGCAACCCATTCCTCAAGCGTCCGGCGGGCGGCGTCAAGAAGCAGCGCGTCCCCTGGTACGTCTCCAGCGCCGCGCCGGAGCCGTTCTCGCGTCTCGTCCAGCACGAGGCGCACGGCCTCAACTGCCAGAGGACGGCCAAACTGCTCGATCAGTCGGGCCGCCGCAAGGTGGCCGAGCAGGCGGTCAACGCTTGGCAGATTGCGTAGAAGGCTTCTGCTAGGGGTTTCGTTCATAGGATCACGTCGTCAGTCAGGCTGCCAGGCTGTACGCTCACGCAGGCGCAGCAGCGCTTCAATGGCCACCAACGCGAGCGCCAGCACGACCGCAACGGGGACGGACAGCAATCTAGGGATGCGCAGCCAGGCGCAGGTCGTGACAAACAGACCAACCCAGACAGCCTGCCGCACAAGCACCCCGGCCTTGACATGCGCTCCAGCATGGCGCGAGAAGCGCCGGTGCAGCAGCCGCACAAAGGGCAGGGCCGTGCCAGTCAGCGCAACCTGGAGCAGAGCATAGAAAGCCCAGCGATAGGGCACGGTTGGCAGCGTGTTCGTCACCAGCCATATCAGCCCCGACCAGCCGCCTACGGCCAGGAGCGTACCCGCTACGACGGCACTGGTGTGCTCTGCCTCTACGCTGTTTTGGGACAACGATCCCCGCGCCGTTCTCTGCCCCGCGCTTGTTGCCATGTGCCAGATTATATAAGATACTCCCCACGCCTTGCTAGAGCCTGTCAGGCTCCCATGAACTTTGACAAGTTCATGCAGGCTGCACAAGGGCGAGCATCGACTGGATCGGGACCAAACTGCCCGGAGCAAGGAACGGCCTTCTGCCTACGGAGAGTTCGGAGCAGGCTCTAGCCTGCTTGTGCCCCCTGGCCGAGCACCGTGTCACGCCTGCCTGTCGAGCGACTGCTCAACCAACCGAATGTTGCGGGATACCTGCTGCTGCAGCTCGCCAAGCACAGACAAAATCTCCCTTAACTGGCCGAGTGCTTCCTCGGCGCTGCCCGGCTCGGCGTCCGGCGTGAGCTGGCGGGCCGATGACGCGCCCACATCGCCCCGAATCCGCTCGTAGAGCGCCACCGTCTGGCGGGAGGGTGCAACGTTCAGTTCATCCCGGAGGGCCTCCACGCAGCGCTCGTACTGCCGGATAGCCGCGATCCGGTCGCCCGCGCGGTAGTGCAGACGCATCAGGCTGCGGTGAGTCCGCTCGTGGGCGTAGTCGTAGCGGAGGATGCGCATTCCGTACTCGATGCCTGGCTCGTAGTCCTCGTGCGCCTCGCAGTGGGCCATCAGCTTATCGAGCATAGCCAGATACATCGTCTGGAAGCGCTGGCGCTCGAAGATACACCAGTCCTGATACCATCCTTCCAGCAGATCCCCCTGATAGAGCACGACCGCCTCCTCGACGAAGCGTTTTGCCGGCGTGTCGAGATCACGTCCCGGCACGCCCTGGACGCACGAGTACGCCTGCTCAAAGATGTCCACGTCGAGCCACAGGGCAGCTTCCGGGTTGATCTGGATCCAGTCCGCGTCGAGCAGCACCACCGGTCCAACCGAGGCTCCAGCCCGCCTGTCCAGACAGGCGTGGAGCTGCCACAGCACCTGCCGCAGGTATTTCCTCGACTGGGCGGACGAGCTGTCGCCCCACAGCAGGCCAGCCAGTGCTTCGCGAGGGTGTGGCCGTGCCCGGTAGATCAGGAGGTAGCAGAGAAGCTCCTGAGCCTTGGCCACGTCGAGGCAGTCAACAGGCAACCCATCCCAGTGAATACTCAGTTTGCCGAACAACCCGATTCTTAGCTCAGGCATGGCGACTACCCCCTCTCTTGCCAATAGCCATAGCTGACGTTACCAGCCCGGACAGCACGGAAACCCGGTATGCCATGCGTCTACCGGAGTGTTTCGAGGACGCCCCTGGTGGAATACGTCGGGCGGAATCGAGGTCAGGAACGGGTACACCTGCGTCCAAGAGGAACTGAACTCATCGCTTGTCTCTTAACCATTATCGACCGGTTCGGGGATTTGTCCAGCAGATTTAAGACAATTCTTGTCAACATATCCCACCGTCAGCGCCGCAGTACGGAGATCGGTGGGCAAGAGCAGGCAGGGCGCACGTTTTTCCACCTATCTATACGGGGCGGGCCGGGTGCACGCACTGCCGGGCGGGTGCATTTCAATCTGGGGGCCTTGAGAGCCTCGTCCCCGGACCTTGCTTATGCTCGGTCTTACCCCCTCTCCACGCGTGGAGAGGGAGACGAAAGGGGGTGAGGCTCCGCATGATAATCAGCGTGTCACGCCAACTCCGGCCATACCGTCTCACTGGGGCAGGTAAATGATGTCGTCCAGATACACCGTGATCCCATCCGGTGTGCGGCTGCGCTCGACGACCCATCCAAAGCCGTCGATCACGTGGCTCCGGTCAACGCCAGAGAGATCGATGGTAAAGGTCTGCCACTCCGTCGAGAGCGTCACGAAACCCTGCCAATCTGATCCTTCTGCAAAGACAGGCTGCCGGATGGAGCTGGGATAGGGGCCGTTGGTTACGCCTCCGACCAGAAACTTGACCGCCGCTCCCTCTACACTGCTTCGCGCCCGGAAGCTCACCCGATCATAGGCAGTCAGATCATAGCCTTCTGGCAGCGTGGCCCAGTTGCTGTCCGGGTACTGCCAGTATATGCCCGCCCAGCCGTACTGGTCGGCCTGGCCCGGCGTATACTGGAGCTCAATGGCACGGTCGGCCCACTCGCCGCTCGGGTTGGCGCAATCGTTGATGTGGATGGTGTCCAGGTCGCCCATCCAGCCGCTGGGCGCAAAGTGGTTGTCGGTGGGACTCTCGTCGTGGTGGGTGCCGCTGTAGACGGCGTAGTTGGTATACACGCCAAAGAACGTAGCGGCGTGATCTACGGGGCCGGGCGTTCCAGTTGCCACCGGCGCAGCCGCCACTTCCTGTCCGGGAGGTGGAGCCTCAGCCAGCGGGATCAGCATGCTTTGCAGGTCGTATTTGTTACGGCGGTCAGGCCCCATGAAGCCCCAGTAAGGCCCGACGCCACCTTCTGCTTTCCACAACTCATCGAACGGGGCGAAGTAGTAGAACTCAATCGCTTCTTGCTGGGCGAGTGAGAGAAACTCACGCATGTAGCGCCGCTGGTTCTCCGGGCTGGCCACAGCGGCCCCGTTGGCCGGGCCGGACGCTGGCCAGCCTGTCTCACCGATCACGACACGCTTTCCGCCAGCCTGCGCCTCGATCTGCCTGTAGGTGTTGACGGTGTGCCATGCGGCATTTTCGATGGGTACGCCCTGGGGCCATTCCCAGTAGGGGTAGATGTGGACCATGAGGTAATCAACCGCCTCGATCACAGCGGGGTGTTGAAGCAGTATGCCGCCGATCTCCGCTGTCGTGACGGGCACGCTGACGGCGGCCTTGACCCGCTCAATGTAGGCGATTAGCTCTTCCTCAGTCAGGTCGCCCCGCAGCAGCACCTCGTTGCCCACAATCACCGACTCAACCGGAGTAGTGTTCGCCAACGCAATCAGCGCCGCAATCTGCTGCTCGTTGCTCTCGGCGTTGCTGTCCAGCCATGCGCCTGCGGCAACGCGGAGCCCATACTCGCCGGCAATGGCGGGAATCTCTCCTTCGATGCGGGTGCTCGCATAGGTGCGGATCGCGTTGCCCATGTGCCGCAGCAACTCCATATCCTCACGGACCTGGGCTTCAGTTGGGTAAGGCCCCCAGTGAGGGTTCTGGCAATCCCGGTAGGGGCTATAGGCCAGCCCCTGGATGTGCCGAGGAACCGGGTACCACGCCGTCTCTACAGCGGCCACCGGCCAACTGACTGCTCCGATGGTCTGCAATTCAATCGTGTGCTCCATGCCAGTATTACTGACGAAAGCTACTGTCGGCCCGTCGCCCAGCGCCAGGGGATCACACGCGCCTGGCTCGCTGCAAACTGCTGACCACAGAATCTGGCCATCCACACTGATCGTGGCCGCGCCAGCCTGCCCGGTCACCGCATGAGAGCACCCGCCGGGGCAGCTCACCCGCAGCACAACGACGTGTGGTTCGCCAGCGGATGGCACGGCAACCCGCGCTGAGTAGATGCCACCCCCCACCGCCTCGCAGGTCACCGGGTCTGCACCAAGGATGAAGCCCTCCGATGGCAGCGTCTGTGCGCAGTCGAGTTCCACATCAGCCGACACATAGGGCTGTGAGAGAGTGACATCCGTTATCGTTGGGCCCGGCGTTGGTGTCGCCGAAGCTGGTGGCAATGGGGTGTCGGTGGGCATGGAGGGTGGAGATAGCTCTGGCGCAGCAGTTGGCGTGACGACCGCCGTCGTTGGCGCGCTGCACCCCGACAGCAGGAGGGCGCACCACAGAACTGTTCTTTCAAGCATCCGCGTGCGCTTCATTCATCTGCCCCGGTTTTACGGCTGGCTCTGGGCATTGAACACAAAGCGCTCAATGCGCCAGCAGCCATTCTGATCTTTTCCCAGATACCATTCATCTGAGCCAGGCAGGTTGTCGTAAGTCAGGGTGCACTTTCCCTCCTCCTCCCAACCCCATTCTCCCCGGCTGGCAGACGTAACCCGAGCATGATCGCCCTGCACTCTGACCGTGTAAGCAAGATGCTCCACAGAGCAGTGAATCTCGTTGCTGAATTTCTGCTCATAGTAGGCCAGCGCCGACCACTCTTCACCACTGGCGCCGTTGTAGACGGTTGCATCGGCAGTGAAGATGCTGGCGATTCGATTCAGATCCTCGGTGAGCACGGCATACGCTTCTGCGTCAATGAGTGCAACCAGCGTGTCTCGATCCGTTGGCCCCGTGACAGCGCAGGCTACCCCTTCCGTCTGCGCCTCCTCATGGGCAACGCTTTGCAACTGAGCGGCCAGCACAACGCCAGCCGCTGTAACCACAGTGCCGATAAGCGATATGATGGCAACCCTGACTGCGACAGGCTGCCTATTCCACCAGTGGAGTGCAGACGAGCGCTGTTTGTCAGCCATGCGGATCACCGCCGACAGATCGTGAATGATTGGCTGTGAGAATCGGGCACGGAACGCCACAGCATGCAGCTGCTCTCCGGCCCGATTGCAGGCAGTGCTGGGATTATTGTATCACGAATGAGGGAGTGGTGAATCTGCCCGTAGGGCCAAAAAACCTCACGGATGCTTCGGTTCTCGCCTACGCCGCGTCGCGATAGTAGTCATGAAGTGTAGTCTTAACCTTCTCCCCGCACAGTGAGGTAGCGTAGAATTGACAGAAGGAGGGGAGGTCATGAACGCGGATACGAAGCTGGCCTATCAACGTCTGAGCGTGCTGGAGCTGGCACAAAGCTTGGGCAACGTGGCCGAAGCCTGCCGCCAGTGCGGCGTGTCGCGGACGCAGCTCTACGAGTACAAGTGGCGCTTTCAGACACACGGGATCGAGGGGCTGAAAGACCTGCCTCCCGTGCACAAGACGCACCCGCAGACGACAGCGCCGGAGGTGGTGGAGAAGCTGCTGGCACTCAGCCTGGCGAACCCAACGCGCGGCTGTAACTGGCTGCACGACCGGCTGCTGCTGGAAGGTATCCGGGTGAGTGCCTTCACCATTCAGAGCATTCTGA
>FWPU01003205.1_pt1 | contig 37125 bp, 33 predicted proteins | sample 2228361 | NCBI WGS metagenome assembly FWPU01 (sample SAMEA103939777, study PRJEB20133) | metagenome
AGCCAGGGCAAGATGAATGAACGATGTGTCGAGCTTGAGGTTCAGGATCGCAAGTTTCCAGTAGTGGAGATCTTTTCTGGATCTGGCATAGAAGAGATGGATGTCCAGATCAAGGATTTGTTTGGCAATATCTTTCCTCGTAGAAGAAAAAGAAGAAAAGTAAAAATACCCGAGGCCCTCGATATCCTGACCCAGGAAGAGGCTCAGAAGCTCATCGATATGGACAAAGTGATAAAGGAGGCATTGGAGCGAGTTCAGCAATCAGGCATATTGTTTATCGACGAGCTGGACAAAATCGCCGGCAGGGAGGCAGCCCACCAACCTGACGTCTCGAGAGAAGGAGTGCAAAGGGACCTTTTGCCTATTGTGGAAGGATCTTCAGTTAACACCAAGTACGGCATGGTTCGTACTGATCACATCCTTTTTATCGCTGCTGGTGCATTCCATGTCGCAAAACCTTCTGACCTCATACCCGAGCTTCAGGGTCGTTTCCCCATACGAGTCGAGCTGCGCTCACTGACTGCAGAGGATTTCGTGAGAATTCTCACTGAGCCTCGTAATGCCCTGGTGACCCAGTACGTGGAAATGATGAAGACAGAAGGTGTGGAACTCGAGTTCACCGACGATGCAATTCAAAAGATCGCCTATGTGGCTGCTGAGGTCAATCAACGGACCGAGGATATTGGAGCACGCAGGCTGTACACGGTTATGGAACACCTTCTTGAGGATATCTCATTTGAGGCCCCGGATCGGAGCGGGGAGCAAATCGTGATCGATGCCGAGTACGTGGAGCGCAAGCTAAGGCCATTGGTAAAGGACGAAGACCTGAGTCGTTACATCCTGTAGGCACAGGGAGGTGTCGTTGGTACATGCTGCAACGTGAGGGTGTGATAATGGCGCGGCTGATAGAAAAGGCAAAGATCCTCACTGAGGCCCTTCCGTACATCCAAAAGTTTTCAGGAAGGACCATTGTGGTCAAATACGGCGGAAGCGCCATGCAAGAGGAAAGGCTCAGACATTGTTTTGCTGAAGACATTGTACTGATGAAGTTCGTGGGACTGAATCCAGTAGTTGTCCACGGAGGAGGTCCGCAGATCGATGAACTGCTGCGTCGCCTGGGCAAGGAGTCGAGCTTTGTCAGAGGGCTTCGCGTTACCGATGCCGAGACCATGGAAGTGGTCGAGATGGTGCTCATGGGAAAAACGAACAAGGAGCTTGTTCGACTGATCAACCAGCACGGCGGTAAGGCAGTTGGGCTGAGTGGCAAGGATGGGGAGTTGTTCCGTGCAAAACGATTTGCATTCGAACACAGTGATGACAGTAGCGTAAACGATGATATAGGCTTCGTGGGCGAAATTGATTCAGTGGACCCCACCATCATCACTTGTCTCGAGCGCGACCGGTTCATACCGGTTATTGCACCCATTGGTGCTGATGCAGAGGGAAGGACCTTCAACATCAATGCAGATCTTGTGGCAGGGAAATTGGCAGCTGCTCTTGGAGCGGACAAGCTCGTGCTGCTGACCGATGTGGAGGGAATACTGGATCCAGCAGGAGAGCTTTTGTCATCCATTTCTCTTTCAAATGCTCAAGAACTTATCAAGCGCAAGGTAGTGAGTGGAGGTATGATTCCAAAGGTGAGGTGTTGTATAGACGCCATAAGGGGTGGAGTGAGCAAGGCCCATATCATCGATGGCCGTCTGGAACATGCGGTGCTGCTTGAGATCTTTACTGCGCGTGGTGTGGGGACCGAGATCTATGGCGATGGCACTGCTGATGACATCCGAACGTCCTAACGTCGTAACAGAGAGAAAAGGTGTATGAGTGCGAAGAGGAAAAAGGAGCGGATACCGTGGCAGCGTAATCAGGAGGTAATAGCACTTACCGAACGATATGTAATGAATACCTACAAGCGCCAGCCGATTGCATTGGTCAGAGGCGAAGGATGCAAGGTGTGGGATGCTGACGGCACGCAGTACCTCGATTTCGTTGCAGGGCTTGCGGTGTGCAATCTGGGACACTGTCCTAAAAGGGTCGTTGCTGCAATACAAGAACAGGCCTCGCGTCTCCTCCATGTATCGAATCTCTACCACATCCCTTGGCAGGCCGAGTTGGCGCGGATCATAGTTGAGCACTCTTGCGGGGACAAGGTCTTTTTTTGTAACAGTGGGGCAGAGGCAAATGAAGGGGCTATCAAACTTGCCAGGCGTTACGAGAAGGTCGTACGAAAAGGCACCAGGTACGAGATACTCACAATGTATAACTCGTTTCATGGCAGGACCTTGGCCACCCTTACCGCAACAGGTCAGGAAAAGGTGAAGAGCGGTTTTGATCCGCTCGTGCCGGGGTTCAAGCATGTGCCATTTAACGATATCACTGCATTGGAGCAGGCGATCGGCCCTGAGACCTGTGCGGTCATGCTCGAACCGATCCAAGGAGAAGGAGGCGTCATATGCCCATCTGAGGAATATCTCGGCACAGTCCAGGATCTCTGCAGGCAGCATGAGATGCTTCTGATCCTTGACGAGATACAGGTGGGAATGGGTCGAACAGGGACACTGTTTGCATATGAACAGTACGGTGTGGAACCCGACATCGTAACGCTTGCCAAAGGGCTTGCAGGTGGGATCCCCATCGGGGCGGTAGTGGCAAAGGATCATGTGGCTGCTGCATTCGAACCAGGAACCCATGCCACTACATTTGGTGGAAATCCACTTGCGTGCGCTGCTGCCATTGCAGCGCTTGGCACGTTACTCGAAGATGGCATCCTGGAAAACTGCGGCCAGATGGGTCGCTACCTTCATGAGCAGCTCCTGCAGCTTCAAGGCCGCTATCCGGACACAGTCAAGGAGGTCAGAGGTAGAGGGTTGATTCAGGGAATGGAGCTTTACTGCGAGGGTGCATCGATTGTGCAGAGATGTCTCGCTCAAGGGCTCATCATCAATTGTACTATGGACAAGGTGTTACGGTTTCTGCCACCCTTGGTGGTTACTCGAGAAGAGATCGACGCAATGATCTCAATCTTGGACCGAGTGCTCTCAGGTGTTTCGTGATGCGCGAATCCCACCACACAAAAAGACACTTTATCACGCTGGCCGACTATTCCAAAAAGGAACTCATGGCCTTCTTGCACCGTGGCCTTGAGCTCAAGGCGTTATGCAAGGCGGGCAAGCCAGTGACTCCGCTTTCAGGAAAGATCCTGGGTCTTTTATTCGAGAAACCTTCCCTTCGTACCCGGGTCACCTTCGAGGTAGGTATGCGGCAGCTCGGAGGGCATTCCTTGTATATGGCTGCCTCTGATGTCCAGCTCGGTATGCGTGAGTCAGTAGCTGACGTTGCCAGAAACCTTGATCGGTTTTTGGATGGTGTCGTGCTACGCACGTTTCGGCACGATGTGGTAGAGGAATTCGCTCGATGGTGCTCGATCCCCGTAATCAATGGATTGACTGACCTCCTGCACCCGTGCCAGATTCTTTCCGATCTTTTGACGGTATTGGAGAAGAAGAACAGGATCGAAGGTGTACGCTTGGCGTATGTGGGTGACGGAAACAACGTTGCCAATTCATGGCTCCTGGGCGCCTCGCTCATGGGGATGCACCTTGCTGTTGCCTGTCCCAAAGGGTACGAGCCTGATGCAACCGTAATCCGAAGGGCACGAAGACTGGCCCGCTCAAGTGGCGCACAGATCAGCGTACTCAACGATCCGAGAGAGGCAGTAAAGAAGGCTGAAATCATATACACCGATGTCTGGACGAGTATGGGAAAGGAACGAGAGGCAGCCAAAAGAAGGATCCATTTTCAAGGATTTCAGGTGAACGAGCAACTCATTGCCCGTGCCGATCCCGACGTACTCGTGATGCACTGTTTGCCTGCGCACAGGGGTGAAGAGATCACCGATGAGGTGCTGGACGGCCCTCACTCGATTGTGTTCGATCAGGCTGAAAACCGACTTCACGCACAAAAAGCGATTCTGGAAGCACTTCTGTCCACGAGAGGAGAGCGGCTTGCCGCTGGAAAGGATTGATGGTGAAAGCAAGGGCGCCTCATTCAGGGAAAAAAGAGATTAGAAAGATCGTGCTTGCCTATTCAGGGGGACTGGACACGTCCGTAATTTTGAAGTGGCTGCAGGAATCCTATGAGTGTCCGGTTGTTGCCTTTACCGCGGACATAGGACAAGGGAAAGAACTCACGGAGATTGAGACAAAGGCCCTGGCCTCAGGTGCCTCAAAGGTCTATGTAGAGGACCTCAAAGAGACCTTCGTGAGGGAGTATGTTTTTCCAGCCCTGCGAGCCAATGCCGTATATGAAGGAAGCTATCTGTTGGGAACGAGCCTTGCCCGTCCTCTCATCGCAAAGGAGCAAATGAAGGTTGCTCGTAAGGAACATGCAAATGCAGTTGCCCATGGCGCAACCGGGAAGGGGAATGATCAAGTAAGGTTCGAATTAGCCTATCTTGCAATCGATCCGTACATCCAGATCATCGCGCCTTGGCGCCAGTGGCATCTTACCTCTCGAACAGCACTGCTCGAATACGCGAGGCGCCACGGCATTAAGGTCCCTGTAAGCGCTGCCCGTCCTTACAGCATGGATCGAAACCTCTTTCATATCAGTTACGAAGGCGGTATCCTCGAAGATCCGTGGTTAGAACCACCTGAAGATATGTTTCTCTTGACAACCTCGCCGGAAAAGGCCCCTGATAGACCACGATACCTTGAGATCGATTTTGAACGAGGCGATCCTGTTGCAGTGGACGGGAAACGAATGGACCCTGTCCGGCTGCTGAGCTTTCTCAATAAGGTCGCTGGCGAGCATGGTGTTGGCAGAGTGGATCTTGTAGAAAATCGTTTTGTAGGCATGAAGTCTCGTGGTGTCTACGAGACTCCGGGTGGCACGGTTCTCCACGTAGCCCACAGGGGGCTTGAGTCCATCACCATGGACAGGGAAGTCATGTTTCTTAGGGATTCCTTGATACCGGAATATGCCCGACTGATCTATTGTGGATTCTGGTTTTCTCCTGAAAGGGAACTCCTGCAGAGGATGATCGACGAAAGCCAAGAGACGGTCTGGGGTACGGTGAGAGTAAAGCTCTACAAAGGCAGCGTGCAGGTCGTGGGCAGAAGATCGAGCCGATCGCTGTACCATAAGGAGTTTGCAACTTTTGAGGAAGATAGCGTCTACCGGCAAGAGGATGCAGAAGGATTCATACGACTCAATGCCTTGAGGCTCAGGATCCAAAGCCTGATGAAGCAGGCAGGCCGAAGGAGATGAACGCTACAAAGACCAAGCGGACACGTCGCGGTCCAGACAGGGAGAAGGCTTGGTCAGGCAGATTTTCTGAGCAGCCTTCCTCAGAGCTGGAGACCTTTACTGAGTCTCTATCTGTAGATAGGAGACTTTATCGCTATGACATCATGGGCAGTATCGCCCACTGCCGTATGCTGGCCGCACGGGGCATCCTTTCTCGAGACGAAGCTCGACGGATCGAGCGTGCCTTGAAGCAGATCGAGCGCGATATCGGGCAGGGCCGCAGTACGCTCACAGCCCGCTATGAAGATATCCACATGAACATAGAGCATCTCCTTGCTGAACGGGTCGGGGCCCTGGCAGGGAAGCTTCATACGGCACGCAGCAGAAACGATCAGGTCGTCCTCGACCTGAGGCTGTTTCTCAGAGAAGAGCTCGTTTCGATACGTATGGCTCTCACAAATCTGCTTGAGACCATCCTGGAGCGAGCCTCCCAAACAGTTGACATTATTGTCCCAGGCTATACCCATCTTCAACGAGCCCAGCCGGTTCGACTCGCTCATCATCTGCTTGCCTACTTTGAGATGTTTGCGCGCGACAGGGAGCGTCTTGACCAAGTTGCAGAGCGTGTGGCAGTACTGCCGCTCGGTGCTGGTGCACTTGCCGGCACAGGGTTTCCAATAGATCCGCATCTAGTCGCAGCAGAGCTTTCCTTTCCCCGTGTATTCTCAAATAGCATGGATGCAGTGAGCGACAGGGATTTTGTGATCGAGACGTGTTGTGTTGCTTCGTTGATTATGATGCACCTCAGCCGGTGGGCAGAAGAACTCATCATCTGGGCAAGCCATGAATTCGGTTTTGTAGAGCTTTCTGATGCGTATTGCACGGGAAGCAGCATGATGCCGCAAAAGAAGAACCCCGATGTGCTAGAGTTGATCAGAGGGAAGACAGCAAGGGTGTACGGTGATCTTGTGGCATTGTTCGTCCTGATGAAGGCCTTGCCGCTCACCTACAATAGGGACATGCAAGAAGACAAAGAACCACTCTTCCATACCGTGGATACGGTAAAGAGCAGCCTCAGCATTTTTCGTCAGGTCGTTCGTACATTGACGTTCAGAGAGGATCGGATGCATGCTGCTGCCCAAGAAGGGTTTCTCGAGGCAACGGATGTGGCCGACTATCTTGCCGCAAAGGGGATGCCATTTCGAGATGCCCATCGCGTAGTGGGAAAGGCCGTTGCCTTGTGCCATAAACGGGGAATAGGCCTAAGAGACCTCTCAAGCGAAGAGTGGACGCGGCTTGCAGGACCCTATGGCTCAGAACTTCCTTCGGTACTGGCTTCATGCGTTGGAGTCGAAGGAAGAACGAGCCCGGGCGGACCTTCGCGAGAAAGCGTACTCCGTCAGATAGCACACGCCCGCAGTCGCCTCGCGATGTAACAGAAGCCCTGAGAAGAACAGACGACACCCCGTTCAAGGGTAGGTGAAGATCCATGGACCTTGGTTCAAACAGGGACCCTCGTGACGAGTGGCCTTTGGCGAAGGAGCATGAGGTTTTGTAAGGGTTGGTGTGTTCTTGCTATACTGTGTCTACTCCTTGGATTAGGCTGCGGGATAAAAGCACCTCCTGTTGCCCCTGAGACGGTGGTTCCTGCTCCTGTTGATGACCTCCAAGTCACTGTTACTGAGGGAGGCATACGACTCGAGTGGACGCTGCCAGAGCGTTCGCTGGACGGGTCTGACCTCAAGGAGGTTGCGGGTTTCAAGATTATCCGTAGCGGTCCGGAGGGAGAATGTATCAGGCGGGAGAAATGGTTTCCTATTTCAGAGCGGAGCCGCATGGTGGGCAAGCGGTTGAGCTGGACCGACCTGGCTCCACTCCAACAAGGACTCTATACCTTTTGGGTAGTGCCGTTTGATACCTATGGGACACGTCCCCCTCGGGGAAAGGGAAAGCAGCTTATATGGGACCACCAGGTGATAGAGCGACTGAGATGATGAGAGTCGTGAAGCAAATGTAGGACGGAGACCACATAGTAGGGACACGAAGCATGCACTATTTTGCATACCGAGACGGAAGACTTTTTGCAGAATCTGTTGATGTTGAAACGATTGCAAGGGAGGTCGGGACACCTCTTTATCTGTACAGTTATGCGACGCTGAAGAGGCACTATGAGGTATTCGACGATTCCTTTTCTGGCGTGGATCATCTTGTGTGCTTTTCAGTCAAATCGAATTCCAACCTTGCCATCCTCAGGGTATTCATCTCACTCGGTGGTGGCATGGATGTGGTCTCAGGAGGCGAGCTGTTCCGCGCGCTCACCGCAGGAGCGGATCCTGCAAGAATCGTCTTTTCAGGAGTTGGAAAGACTACCGAAGAGATGCGCTACGCACTCAAGAGTGGCATCCTCCTGTTCAATGTGGAGTCTGAGCAAGAACTCGTTACGCTCAATCAGACCGCAGGTGAACTTGGTACTGTTGCCCGCGTGGCATTGAGGGTGAATCCTGACATTGACCCACAAACGCATCCATACATATCGACCGGGCTGAAGAAGAACAAGTTCGGAATTCAGATAGAGCAGTCCATCGAGGTATATCAGAAAGCGCTCGGCCTTCCCCATGTAGATCCTGTGGGGGTTCACTGTCATATAGGATCACAGCTTGTTGAAATTGCGCCATTTGTAGACACCCTGCAAAGGATAGTGAGGCTTATCAACACGTTACGATCGCTCAATATCAACATTCGCTATCTCGATTTTGGTGGTGGGCTTGGGATTACGTACGAAGAGGAACGTCCACCGCACCCAAGGGAGTACGCTCAGGCGCTCATCAAGGAGGCTTCGCAACTGGGATGTACAGTTATTTTGGAACCAGGACGGGTCCTCGTGGGAAATGCAGGTATTCTGGTTACGCGCGTGCAGTACATCAAGCGAGGCCCTCTAAAGACGTTCGTGATCGTGGATGCCGGGATGAACGATTGCATACGGCCGAGCCTTTATGGGTCTTATCAGGCACTCTGGCCGGTGAGAAAGCGGCAAGGAGAGCCATTTCGAGCTGATGTGGTCGGTCCGATTTGCGAAAGCGGTGACTTTCTGGCAAAGGACCGCCTTGTGGCTTCGGTAGAACCTGGAGACCTGCTTGCACTCATGAGCGCAGGTGCATACGGTTTCAGTATGTCATCTAACTATAACTCGAGACCACGTGCAGCCGAGGTGCTTGTTCACGGAGACTCGTATTCAATAATCCGCCACCGAGAGACCTACGAGGATCTTATCCGTGGTGAGTCGGTTCCGTCCTTTCTTTCATAAGGAGGGGAGACCTGCGGCATGCAAGCACTTGAATTTGCGAAACTCAACGGCAGCGGTAACGATTTCATTATCATCGATAATCGGTCAGGGCAGATACCTGCTGAGGTCTTTTCTGACATGGCTCGGACCTTGTGTCGCAGGAAGTTTTCAGTTGGTGCGGACGGCCTCATTGTCATAGAGCGATCTCGACAGGCGGATTTCCGTTGGCGGTTCTTCAACGCAGATGGAAGCGAGGCCGCGATGTGCGGCAATGGAGGGAGGTGTGTGGCCCGGTTTGCGTACTCCAAAGGAATCAGTGGTTCGCGACTGAGTTTCGAGACCCTTGCAGGAATCATTCACGCAGAGATCAATGGCGCACGGGTCAAACTGGAACTCGTCCCTCCCGAAGGCCTCAAGATGGATATTGGCATAACCCTTCCGACAGGAGAGGTGGTCAGTGTCGACTGCCTTACGGTAGGAGTCCCACATGCGGTGATCTTTACCGATGACATCGAGGCATGGGACGTACGAGGTACGGGCCGCTTTATTAGGTTTCACCCCTTGTTTCAGCCAGAAGGGACAAATGTGAATTTTGTCTCGATCCAGGGTCCTTCTGGCATCTCTATCAGAACCTATGAGCGCGGGGTGGAGGACGAAACTATGGCATGCGGGACTGGTTCTGTTGCCTCTGCATTGATCAGCGGCCTCAGGCACGCATTGGCTTCACCTGTCTCGGTGAGCACTCGCGGGGGTGAGCTCTTGCGCGTGTATTTCACTATCGAGGATAGCAGCTTTAGGGATGTGTATCTCGAAGGCGATACGACGTGGGTGTATGAAGGTCGACTGATGGATGAAGCCCTCAAGCTCAGCCGCGTACACTTATGACGAATAAAGACAGCAGCCTTCTTCGCACGGGCACCGATACGGCACTGTCTGAAAACGGGGTTGAGGCAACACCATATAAGGGAGGTGAAGGCATGTTCACGGGTTCGATGGTCGCTATTGTTACGCCGTTCAAAAACGGTGTCATTGACGAAAAGGCCCTGGCCGCACTTGTAGAGTTCCATATCAAAGAAGGGACAGAGGTTATCGTCCCCTGCGGAACGACCGGCGAATCTGCTACGCTGACGCATGAAGAACATGAGCGGGTGGTCACACTCGTGGTAGAGGCTGTGAGTGGTCGATGCAAGGTACTGGCAGGAACTGGTTCTAACAATACTGAGGAGGCGATCCGACTGACCAGGTATGCAAAGGCTGCCGGTGCAGATGGTGCCTTGCTGATCACGCCGTACTACAACAAACCTACACAAGAGGGCCTGTATCGGCACTATGAAGCAATTGCTCGAGCCGTGGATTTGCCGTTGGTGTTGTACAATGTTCCAGGTAGAACGGCACTCCAGATTTCGCCTGAGACCGTTGCACGGCTCGCTGCAATCGAAAGCATTGTCGGTATCAAAGAGGCAAGTGGTTCGTTGCAGTACGTGAGCAAGATCATTGAGCTGTGCGGGGAAGATTTTGCAGTGATTTCAGGAGACGACTTTACCACGCTTCCGATACTATGCGTCGGCGGTGTCGGCGTTATATCTGTGACGGCGAATGTCGTTCCTGGAGACGTTCGTGCGATGATAGACGCGTTTCGTAACGGGGATATATCCAAGGCCCGACAGTTGCATTACAAGATGTGGCCCTTACACGAAGCGATGTTTCTGGAGACAAATCCGATCCCTGTTAAGGCTGCTTTAGCACTTATGGGGATGATCTCATGGGAGCTTAGGCTTCCCTTGACTCCCTTGTCCGAGCCGAACAGAGATCGACTGCGAACAGTCCTTTCTGCATATGGATTACTCAACGCTAGGTAAGGAACGACAACGTATGACTACACGCATAGTTGTACATGGGGCTGCAGGCAGGATGGGCAGAAGGATCATTGCTCTTAGCCAGGAAGATAAGGACCTAACCGTAGTCGGCGCACTCGAAGCGCCTGGACATGGCGAGCTCGGTAGGGATGTTGGTATTCTTGCCGGCGTAGGAGAGATAGGCGTCCTGCTAAGAGATTCGCTGGGTGAGGTCGAGCATGACTTCGATGTACTGGTTGATTTTTCAGTGCCTTCTGCCAGTGTGGATATGGCCCGTGAAGCTGGCCGTAGGACCAAGGCCATGGTTATCGGGACTACAGGATTGAGCCACCAACAGCGAAAAGAGATCGAGACCCATGCAGCCCGTTGCGCCTGTGTGATGGCTCCCAATATGAGTGTGGGCGTCAATGTACTGTTTCGGGTCGTAGAGCATGTGGCCCGGATACTCGGCACCGGGTTCGATGTGGAGGTTATTGAGGCACACCACAGGTTCAAGGCAGATGCACCCAGTGGAACGGCATTACGACTTGCAGAGGCGATTGCCCGTGTTCGATCACAGGATCTGTCCGACCACGCAGTCTATGGCCGTGTAGGCAGGCCAGGGCCGCGACGATCCGAAGAGATAGGGATCCTGGCCCTTCGGGGTGGAGATATCGTAGGCGAGCATACGGTGATGTTTGTTGGGATGGGGGAACGAATCGAGCTTTCCCATAGAGCGCACAGTCGTGACAATTTCGCCTATGGCGCCCTCCGGGCGGCCAAGTGGGTGATTACCCAGCCACCGGGGATCTATGATATGATGAATGTACTAGGCCTTTAAACTGATTCTCTGTTGGAGCAGCAAAAGGATTCACATTATAGGGGAGAGAGGGTATGCGTCGGAAGAGCAGGGAACGTGCTCGACTGCTTTGTCAAAAGCTGGCGCCAGAGGATTACGTACGATTCTGCAACATTCGGATAAACGACCTGGGATTCGGATACGATCCATTCGGGCTGGAGATCGAATCAGCCATGCTCGCATTTAGCTTGGCCCAGTACTTGTACAAGTATTGGTTTCGTGTGGAAAGTTATGGCATCGAACATATTCCAGAAGAAGGCCCTGCCTTGATCATACCCAATCACAGTGGTGTGCTGCCTATCGACGGGTTCATGATCGCAATCGATATTGCAAAGAAGATGCGGACGCCTAGGGTCATGAGGGCCGCAGTGGACAACTTTGCAGGGTTCTTGCCTTTTATCAATACCCTTTTTTACCGCTGCGGACAACTCGTAGGTGCGAGAAGAAATTTTGAGGAACTGCTCAAGCAAGGGGAGCTTGTCGCTATATTTCCAGAGGGTGCAAAAGGCACAGGAAAGAGCTATAAGCAGAAGTACACACTCAAACCGTTTAACGTTGGTTTTATGGAGTTGAGCCTTTTGTTCAAGGCCCCCATTGTTCCTACTGCGGTGATTGGCGCAGAAGAACAATACCCCTACATGATAAACATCAAGCCACTTGCAAAGGCCCTTCGGTTTCCTTACTTTCCGGTCACACCTTTCTTCCCATTGCTTGGTCCTATAGGAATGCTTCCCCTTCCGACCAAGTACTACATATATTACGGTGAGCCGTTTCGCTTTTACGAAGAATATCCGGCCGAGACCGTTCATAATCCTGAGACCATCCGCATGCTGGTAGCAAAGGTTCAGGCACGAGTCGAAGAAATGATCAATGAAGGTCTCAAGAGAAGAAAAAATGTGTTTGGCTTTTCACTGCCGCCTCTCAGGCGGCTCATTGGCCTTGGGAAAGGGGAGAGGGTTCAGGAGGAGGTAAAGCAACTTGAGGCGAAAAGTGCAGTTGTGGCGTCCCATCAGGAAAACGTACATCGGTAAGGATCTTATTCCTCATGAGAAGGGAGGTCTATTGAGTCTATGAACAAGAAGAATGCCTCTTCAGCCTCTGAGAGAACCAAAGGAAGCGGGAAGCGACAAAAGAAGAACGTCTTGATCACTGGGGTGACCGGAACAGTCGGGAGTCGGCTGGCTGAAGCACTCTACTACGACAAGAACGTCGGCATAATTATCGGTGTTGCGCTCGGTGCCAAGCCGTACTATTTCAATCAGTTCGACGAGAGGCGATTCATTTACAAGAACATGAACATTCTCAAATCCAGGGAAATCACAAATCTGTTTCTGTCCAATGATTTTGTCGATGCCAATATCAATACGGTGGTGCACTTAGCGTTCTTCAATCGCGTTTCTGGGGGCAGGGACCTGGAATCGCATCATACGCTCAATGTTGAAGGAACTAAGAATCTACTTGACAAGTGCATCGAAAATGGGAAGATCACGAAGTTCGTATTCAAGTCGAGCGACGTCGTCTATAAGATCAGACCCCACAACCCTATCTACCTTGATGAGAATGCAGACCTCAACTTCGATCCCCGTGTGGACCCATGGATCAAGGATCGTGTAGACGCCGATATGATATGTCGATCCAAGATGGATAACGGGAAGATGAACATCGTGATACTGAGAATGTCCAACATCATAGGTCGGATGGTAAGTTCTCAGATGAATGCATATTTTGACTCTCCAGTGACCTTTCGGGCACTAGGATTCAATCCTCTGATCAACCTTATTCACATGGATGACGTCATCCAAGCCATTCAACTGGCCATCCACAAGAATGTGAAAGGGGTCTTCAACATCGCAGGTGCTGATACGGCACCGATTTCCACCTTCGGTGAATTGAATCGGTCGCGGATGATCTCGCTTCCCGCACCCCTGATTGCTCCTCTGAACACGTTGATGCGAAAGCTCGGGCTGACCAAGTATTATTACTCAGTGGATGCAGACCGCCTCAAATACAGTGTCCTTCTGGATACTACACGAGCGCAGAAGGAACTCGGGTTCCGTCCACGAAGTCACGTATATTTTGAAAAGACTTCCGGATGAAACAGCTCCTGTGTACCCTATGAAATAGGCTTGCACTTCTATTCCACGCGGACAAAGCCGTTCTGGTAGTGCTTGTCGTCCATCGGTGACCACACGGATCACGGCGCTTTCCTCTATAGCGACATCTTGAGCGGCGGCAAGCGTCATGGCAACTATATTCCGTGTGTGCAGGAGTGACTGGGAAGCGGTCCTTCTGGTGCATTGAGGTCTGGTATTACGAGAGAGGCAGGGACTGGATTCCGGGTAAAGCCCGGAATGACTGAGGCACGCGCCCCTTTCTTTCCCTGTGACAAGATACGATACGCCACCCAGACACGCCTTCAATTGACAGCTGCGAAAGATATTGGTGTAATAGAGCGATAGCGGCGGTTAGGACCTTAGGTGAACCTAGCAATGCGTGTGAAGGAAGAGAGAGAACTATGGAAGAACAAGCCCTCGGACAGGTAAAAAAGATGAAGGCCATTGCAGTGGTCGCCCTGGTAGCAGCCTGCATCGCACTAGCATTGAGCTATACGATGTACAAGAAGGTTGCAACACCACTGAAGCATATCCAGACAGAACAGCTTGCTGCTCTGGAATCAAAGGTCGACTTCCTTGTCGAGAGCCGACTCAATGGAAGGATGGATGTCGAATTACAGCTTGCCATCCTGAACATCAAGGAGCTTCAGGAAAATACCACCGGTGAGGTTGCCGCGCAGGCAGCCAAGGCGTTGGCAGAGACCCAGGCCCTTCTTGATATGCTCCGTAAGGCCCGGAGCACGCCTGTTCCTGAGGCCGAGCCTAAGGCTGAGTAATCTGGTCTCCTTTGAGTGTGGGGGATGGGGGCCTGGCGGAGGTAGCAAGAGTCTCAGAAGCTTCTGTCAAATCTTTGTAAGCCAGGAGTGGTACGCACTGTACCCACCCCGTACGACATCGAAGAAAATCTGCTGCAGGCGAGTGGTTATCGGTCCTGGTTTGCCAGGACCGATCTTTCTGTTATCCACCTCACGAACAGGTGTGATCTCTGCCGCAGTGCCTGTGAAGAATGCTTCATCAGCGGTGTAGAGTTCGTCACGGGTGAATCGTTCTTCACTGACAGGAATCCCATGATCCTTGGCCAGTGTGATTACCGTGTCCCGTGTGATCCCGGGCAAGATCGAGGTGAGTGGCGTGGTTTTAATCTTGCCATCCTTGACAATGAAAACATTTTCGCCGCTGGCCTCCGCCACGTAGCCGTCTACATCGAGCATCAACGCCTCGTCGTATCCTAGCTGTATTGCTTCTTTTTTGGCAAGGACAGAGTTGACGTAGTTGCCGCATATCTTTGCCTTGGTCATCATCACGTTGACGTGGTGACGTGTAAAGGAGGAAGTATGAATTCGGATTCCATGGGTAAGCCCTTCGTCTCCAAGATAGGCGCCCCATGACCATACTGCGATAGCCACCTGAATGGGGTTGTCCTTGGGTAGGACACCCATAGCACCATATCCAATGAACGCGATTGGCCGTATGTAAGCCTCTGCGAGGCCGCTATCCTTGACAGTCTCACACACTGCTTTGGTGAGTTCCTCTCGTGTGTAGGGTATTTCGAAGCCGCCTATCAAGGCAGAGTTGTAGAGTCTGTCTATGTGCTCCTTGAGTCTAAAGATCGCTGATGATCCATCTTTGCACTTGTAGCAGCGAATGCCTTCAAACGCACCAAGACCGTAATGAAGCGTGTGGGTCAATACGTGCACCTTTGCTTCGTCCCATGGAATGAGTTTCCCATCCATCCAGATCCGTGACGTCTTGTTCACCATGTGTCGCTCACCCCTTGTTGAAGATTGTTAGTGGGAGTCCTTTTTCTTGAGCTGTTCCAAAAGAAGTTCATTGACGAGTTTCGGATCAGCCTTCCCTTTTGTGGCCTTCATCACCTGTCCAACAAGAAATCCCAAGACCTTGTCCTTGCCTGCCACGTACTTGGCAACTTCTTCAGGATGGGAGGCAAGGACGCCTTCGACCGCACGCCTCAGCTCGTCTTTGTCTCGTATCTGTATCAGTCCTTTTTTTCGGACGATCTCCTTTGGGTGCTCGCCCGTGCGATACATCTCGGTAAGCACGTGCTTTGCAAGGGTACCACTCAGTATGCCTTCGTTGACGAGCTTGAGCATGTCGGCAAGGTGTTCAGGGGTCACCTTGCACCGATCTATTGACGATCCGTCAGTGTTGAGTTCCTTGAGGAGGTCTGACAATATCCAGTTGCTCACTGTCTTGGGCTCAGGGAAAAGGCTTACCGTCTTTTCAAAAAAGGCGGCAAGCTCCTTTGATGACGTAAGTACTTCTGCATCATACCGGGGCAATGCATACTGAGCAACGAAACGGTCCTCTTTCTCGTCGGGTAGTTCGGGAAGTGTACGCTGTACGGCATCGATCCAGTCCTTGTCAATGACGAGAGGGACAAGGTCTGGTTCAGGGAAGTACCTGTAGTCATGAGCCTCCTCCTTGCCCCTCATGCTCATGGTCCTTCCCTTCACAGGATCCCATAGCCTGGTCTCCTGCACGATGGTCTCCCCGTCAGAAAGAAGATCGATCTGCCGTTGGATCTCGTATTCGAGTGCTCGCTCGACAAATCGAAATGAGTTCATGTTCTTGAGTTCGGTCTTGACTCCTAGCGCCTGCTCGCCTTTCAGCCGCACCGATACATTGGCGTCGCAGCGAAGGCTTCCTTGCTCCATATTTCCATCGCATACGTCGAGATACTGGAGAATGGCCCTCAATTTCCTCAGGAACGAAGCTGCCTGGCTAGGGGTCCTCAGGTCAGGCTCAGTTACAATCTCCAAGAGAGGAACACCGGTTCGGTTAAGGTCCACGAAACTCGCTTCAGTCGTATCCATTGTCCCCTCGTACACGAGCTTCCCTGCGTCCTCTTCCATGTGGATCCTGGTTATCCGAATGCGGTGCATTGTCTCCTGGTCTTGTATGTCGAGGTAGCCGCCGGTGGAAAACGGTAGCTCGTATTGAGAGATTTGATAGCCCTTTGGCAGATCTGGATAAAAATAGTTTTTCCTCGCGAACACACTGTAGGTCGCTATTGTTCCATGCAGGGCCAGCGCAGTGCGGATCGCCAACTCCACCACACGGCGATTCAGAACAGGCAGGACCCCTGGCATGCCCAGGCAGACCGGGCAGGTCGCACTGTTGGGCGGTGCGCCGAATTGTGTAGAACAGCCGCAAAATATCTTGCTCTCGGTGAGCAGTTGCGCATGTATTTCAAGTCCGATAACGGCTTCGTAGTTCATGCTGCTACGCTTTCTTGTTGTGCGATAACGTACTCCTCGGCATCTGCTGATGCCTCTGTAGCTCTGTAGGTACGAGTATCACAGCAGTGACGGTCTCAATTTCCAATGGCCAGTATGCTGCTCGTAGACCCACGCGACCTCGAGCACATCTTCTTCAGCGAACGGCCTGCCGAGTATCTGAAGCCCTACCGGCAGCCCCTGTGAAGTAATGCCACAGGGGAGGCTCAGGCCGGGCAGGCCGGCGAGATTTGCAGAAATCGTGTAGATGTCCATTAGATACATCTGCAATGGATCTCCTATCTTTTCGCCAATCTTGAACGCAGGTGTCGGTGAGGTTGGTGTTACAATTACCTTGCACTGTTCAAACACGCGGCTGAAGTCCTGGCAGATCAGGGTTCGTACCTGCTGGGCCTTTCGGTAGTACGCATCATAGTACACAGCGCTCAGTGCATAGGTGCCGAGCATGCTCCTGCGTTCGCCTTCCTCTCCAAAGCCTTCTGCGCGCGTCTTCTCGTACATCTCAAGTAGGCTCTTGAAAGGTCCCTGGGCCCTATAGCCGTACTTGACTCCATCGTAGCGGGCAAGGTTTGAACTCGCCTCGGCAGTTGCAATGAGATAGTAGACCGGGATCGCATAGCGTGTATGAGGTAGTGACACGTCTACTATGGTGGCACCGAGAGCCTCGAGCGTCCGTATGGCCTCCATGACACGCAGACGTACTTCAGGGTCTATACCTTCTACAAAGTATTCCTTTGGGATGCCAACAGTGACTCCTTTAAGCGACTCGGGTCGGTTGTGCAAGAACTCAGGTACGGGTATATCAGCACATGTTGAATCATGCTGATCATATCCTGCGATGGCCTGAAGGAGGAGTGCACAATCTTCGACGGTCTGTGTTAAAGGTCCTGCTTGGTCAAGCGAGGAAGCATAGGCCACAAGCCCATACCTGCTTACCCTTCCATAGGTAGGTTTCAGGCCCACCACCCCGCAGAATGCAGCCGGCTGTCTGATCGAACCCCCTGTGTCGGTACCGATGGCTGCTATGGCGAGGCGAGCAGCTACTGCGCAGGCCGATCCGCCACTGGAGCCTCCTGTCACGCAGGACTGGTCCCATGGATTACGACAAGGTCCGTAGTAGGAGGTCTCATTCGATGATCCCATCGCGAATTCGTCCATGTTCGTCTTTCCAATAATAACTGCGCCGGCATCAAGCAACTTCTGGGTCACCGTGCTTTCGAAGGGCGGTACGAAGTTGTGGAGCATTCGCGATCCGCATGTAGTGCGAATCCCTTTGGTGGTGAAAATGTCCTTGACAGCTATGGGGATGCCACACAAAGGGTGCGCTGATCCCGTTCGTAGACGTTTATCTGCTGCTTGTGCAAGGGTACGGGCATGTTCCGGCATTACTGTAATGAAGGCATTGAGCCGATCGTTGAGTTGGGCTATGCGCTCAAGTATTGACTCGGTAAGCTCCATCGCACTGAGCGATCCATCGATGAGCTTCTTGTGGAGTGCGGCAATTGTTTCTTCGTAGAGAGCCATTCATTGACCTCGGGTCGCCTTGATGGAAAGGAGTGGGCTTCGTGCTGATCCAGTGTTCATCTCGATAGACCTACACGAGTATCTTTGGAACGCGGAAAAACCTGTCGAACGCCTCCGGCGCATTGGCGAGGGTGTTCTCTGTAGGAAGCGATGACTGCAACGAATCCTGTCTGAACACGTTGGTACGTTGGCACACATGGGATGTCGGTGCAACGTCTGTCGTGTCGACCTCTTTGAGCATATCGAAGAAATCGATAATCGTACTCAATTGCTCGGAAAACCTTTCTATTTCTCTATCCGAGAGAGCGATCCTGGCCAAGCGGGCAACGTGTTCTACAGTACGTCGGTCGATCTTCATGCCATACCCTTGTGGTGTGAACTGTAAGCGTGACATAGGGTCTCACCTAGCAGTGAGCCTGCTATCTGCGGTATTGCTACGGCTGGTGAGCGACCAGGCGAGTCCCCTCAAAGATAGCAAAATAACATACCATAGAGCTAAAGATCTTTCCAACGCCACGCGAGGTGTGGCAGGGAAAAATAGCCCTTCCCAGTGTAAGGCCCTGGTTGACGCATATGGCTTAGAGGCCGATACGTCGGGTTTGCTATTTGACTTGTGATTATCTGCATTCAATGGCACTGGGGATTCGTATATGCCTTCGTATCCAAATACAAACTACGTGCAATTGACAATGCATAGGGGTGTTCACTAAGATCATGATAAGGCAAACGAGAAAACTGGTACGACAGAGGCTCATCAGGTACTATGCTTGAGAGAATATTCATACGTCTCCGGAAAAAGGTTATCGGCCTTGTGGAGATAAGAGGCGTTATGCTTTCTTCAAGGCCTTACGTAGACGAAATAGAGCGATTTCGCAAGATCCCCAATGTAAAGGCTATTGTGGTACGCGTGGATTCACCCGGAGGCGGCGTCGTAGCAGCGCAAGAAATCTATGCAGCTATTTGCAGGGCAAAGCAGGACAAGCCAGTGGTGGTCTCCATGGGCTCGGTATCTGCCTCAGGAGGCTATTACCTTGCATGTGCAGGACATAGAATATTTGCCAGTCCTGGGACCATTACAGGAAGTATCGGTGTGGCCATGCATGTGCGCAACATCGAGCAATTGTTTTCCAGGATTGGTATTGACAATTCGGTCATCAAGAGTGGTGAATTCAAGGACATAGGATCTCCCTTCCGCAAGATGACGCCTAAGGAAGCAAAGTTCCTTCAGGGAGTTGCCGACGATATCTACGAGCAGTTCATCGAGGCTGTCTCAAAGGGAAGAGGTCTTCCTATCGAAAGGGTCAAGGTGCTTGCCGAAGGCCAGATCTACACCGGCAAAAAAGCCAAAGAACTGGGATTGATAGATGAGATAGGAAATCTCCAGGACGCCATCCGTCAGACGGCCCGGATGGTCGGATTGCCGGAAGAGCCATACGTCGTCTCTTTTAAGCGCAGGAAGAGAATCTTCTCTGAGTACGTGGTTAACCAAGCGATCTCCGGTTTCCTCAAGGAATTCCAGGATCACTGGTATGCTCTTGGTCCGATCTCATTCATGGTGCAGCTTTAGAGATGATCTACCGAAAAAAAGGTATTTCCATATCTTAGAAGAATAAAGAGTATAACTGATGGGAGACGAATATTTTCGGTTCAGGAAGCTTGAGGCTGATTCAGCAGGGATTGTGGCAGTAGCCGAAGTGAGGCTGTTTCGTGGGGTATGGTTGCGTGGCTGGAACATCGTGAAAAATGGGCCAGTAGTCGAGGTCCTGCCTCCCTACAAGGTATATAGAGATCCTCAGACCGGACAGAAGCGGGTCCTTCCTCTTCTTGTCTTTGAAAGTGATGAAACACGAGACAAATGGCTTGAAAAGGTCAAGGAAGAATACCTCGCATGGGAAGCGGCACAGCTCCAAGCATCTTCATCTTCCATTGCACCGTAAATCAGCCATAGAAATGTAACAGTGTGGGACGCGTGGCAAGAGACCGCCGGTCAAAAGAACGATACAGGGTAGATCTACCGGCGAAATTTCGTCTCTTTGTTCCCTCCCAACCTCACATCACTTCCCGAGAGCTCGAGGGCCGAGTATACGACATTTCAGAGCACGGTCTGCGGCTGCTAAGCCCCACGGTCCAGAGTGATGGACTGCATGTGCTCAGTCCCACTGTCTCGCCGTGTGAGCAGTGTCTGCTCAGCATTGAAATCGAAACACCAGAAATGCCCCTTTCAGTGTGTGGCAAGGCTATCTGGTACGACCGTGTGGCAGGAGAAGCTGTCTATCCCTATCATATAGGGGTTAGTTTTCTCGAGGTGCCGCCTGAGGTGAGGGTTCGCATAATGGCCCTGTGCACCCGGTATGCTGTCCGGTAGAGCAGTGGCAGTGGCGAGTCAGGGGATGTTTATCCACTAGTTTTGCGTCGTCTTCTCTTGTAGGCAGAAAACTGCTGCATTTGCTGCTTGTCGAGTAAGCCTTCTATCTTTTCGACGACCTTGGTGAGCTTGCCCAGTTGCCTTTCCAGACGCTGCCTATCGACCTGATCCTGGTCCCATGGGCCTGAGGAAAGTTTCTCAATCAAGGACTGCAATGTTTCTATAAGTCGTGCAACGCGCTGGGGTGGTGCAACCTGTTCTCTTGAGGGCCACAGGTCCTCTCTATAGGCTGGTTCTTCCAGTACGTGTAGGGTTTCTCCCAACATCGGCACATAGGGAGTGCAGGGCAGTACGTGCTTAAGGTGCTTTGCGAACGCAAGTGAGATCTCCTCTTCTCCATGTACCACGTATACCTTGAGCTGAGGATTTTGTATCCCGCTAAGCCACTCGGTCAATCCTGCCTGATCGGCATGTGCTGAGAAACCGCCGAGTGTGTGAATCTTTGCACGCACGACTACATCCTCGTGAAAAAGGCGTATCCTTTGTGCCCCTTCTACCAGCTTCCTGCCGAGCGTACCTTGTGCTTGGAATCCTATGATCACGACATGGGTTTCCGGCCTCCAGATGGTATGCTTGAGGTGATGCAGAATGCGGCCTGCGTCACACATGCCACTGGCAGAAATAATAATTGCAGGTCCTTTGAGTTCATTGAGGTTTCGGGACTCCTCGGTGGTTCGTGTAAAGGTCAATGACTGGACCGTAAGGGGAGATGTACCCTGCAGGATCATGTGCCTCGTCTGTTCATCGAAGCACTCTGGATGTCGTCTGAAGATCTCTGTTGCAGAGATCGCCAATGGACTGTCGACAAAGGTAGGGAGCACCGGTATCCGTTTCTGGCTTTCCAGGACATGTAGTGCGTAAAGCACCTCCTGGGTCCTTTCAACGGCAAAGGCCGGGATAATGATCTTCCCTCCATCACGGTAGGCCTCGAGCAGGATGCTCGCAAACTCGTCGATGGTGTCCTTCATAGAGCGATGGAGACGGTTGCCGTACGTGGATTCGATAACCACGTAGTCAGCACGCTGAACAGGTTCTGGATCTCGGACAATGGGCTGGTCCCGGTTCCCAATATCGCCTGAAAACACAAGCTTCCTTGAACGGCCTTCTGCAGTGAACGTGCACTCGATAATAGCTGAACCCAGGATGTGACCAGCATCATGAAAGCACACGTCGATGCCTTCACTCGGCGTGAAGGTGGCACCATAAGGCACCGCTTCAAAGCGTGCCAATGTACGCTCTACGTCAGCTTGAGTATACAGGGGTTCTGGGACGAGTGCCCCCCTGCGAAGATTTTTTCGTGCTTGCCACTGGGCTTCTGTTTCCTGGATGTGGGCGCTGTCAGGAAGCATGATGGTGCTCAGATCTGCTGTTGCTGGCGTTGCATAAATTTTTCCACGAAATCCTTCGCGTACCAGCCGAGGAAGCAGCCCACTGTGGTCTATGTGGGCATGGGTGAGCAGAACAGCTTGGATCTCCTTGGGCGAAAAGGGGAAGGCCGCACGGTTGCGCTCTTCGAGCCTTTGCGGTCCGTGAAACATGCCGCAATCGACGAGCAAGCTCGCATGTTCGTTGCGACACCAGAAACACGACCCTGTGACTGTGCGGGCACCTCCGACGCAGGTGATATGCATACGATACTCCTCATAGAATGCCGCAGATGTGTGTTTGGAGTGTAAGCCTCCCGTTTCGGACAATTCTTGTGAAAAATTGCTGGAAATGCAAACCCAGGCACTTTGCAAAAGGCCTCATAGTATCTCGTGCTCCTGGACAAGGGGACAGAATACACTATAATAGGCTCAGAAAAGGCCCATACGGTGGTGTCTTGCGCAGGGTCTCTGCTCAGCAACGGTTGTAGAGTATCAGGTCACTAGTTGCAGCACGAGGAGGATGTGTCATGGCAATCGACCTTACAGCAGCAATGGGTGCACAACTTCCACCAATGGAATACCATCTTGATCATGACAAGGTGATTCTCTACGCCTTGGGGGTCGGAGCTGTCCCTGAGGGCGATGAACTGGCATTTGTGTATGAGAACGGCCTGAAGGTGTTGCCTACCTTTGGCGTTATACCGCCGTTTCCTGCACTGATGAGCCTTATGAGCGTTCCTGGTGTTGAGATCAATCCACTGATGGTACTTCACGGCGAGCAGTATCTCGAGGTACGTACACATCCTATTCCTGTCGAAGGCCTGCTCATTTCAAAACCCAAGGTCGCTCATATCTACGACAAGGGTAAAGGGGCCCTCATTGAACTCGACGTAGAGACCGCTGACAAGAATGGGAATGTCATATTCTTCAACAGGTTTGGTGCGTTTGTCCGGGGCGAGAGTGTTCCAGGCGCAGACAAAGGACCTGCCCCGGGAAACGAGCCTCCAGAGCGTGCGCCTGACGCTGTGGTGGAAATGAAGACGCTACCTCAGCAGTCAGCGATTTACCGGCTTTCAGGAGACAAGAATCCCCTCCACATCGATCCAATGTTCGCGAATATGGCAGGCTATAGCAGGCCGATAATCCACGGCCTCTGTACCTTCGGCCATGTGGGAAGAGCGATTCTAAGGACGTATTGCGGCAATGACCCTTCACGTTTCAAGTCGATAAAGGTGAGATTTTCCAGACCTGCATACCCAGGCGATACGATCGTGACAGAAATGTGGAAGGTCTCCGATACCACCGTCATAGTAAGGGCGAGGACTGCCGAACGACCTGATGAGTACTGCATTACCAACGCAGCAGTAGAACTCAATCCATGAGATGCACCGGCTCCCATGATCGTAGTCGGTGAGAAGATCAATATGTCAAGAAGGCCTGTTGCCAATGCATGGCAGCAGCGGGATGCAGCTTACATTGCTCGGCTTGCTGTTGCACAGGCCGATGCCGGTGCACACTATATCGATGTGAACAGTGGGGTGTATGGGGAGGAGGCCGAGTGCATGGAATGGCTTGTCTCGGTGGTACAGGAGGCGGTCGATCTGCCGCTAAGTATCGATACTACTCATCCGGTCGCACTTGAAAAGGCACTGCAGCTTGCACGAAGGCCTCCAATGATAAACTCCGTATCATGCGAGACAGCCAGAGTGCGTGCGTTTCTCCCCTTGCTCAAAGGTGCTGACTGCACAGTAGTGGGCCTCCTTATGAGCGATCGGGGGCTTCCTGCCACTGTAGAGGATAGGATCCAGAACGCTCAGGATCTCATCGACACGCTGACAGCTGCTGGGTTCGAGAAAGGGCGAATCTTCATCGATCCCTGCATTGTACCTGTTGCCTCTGATACTGCAGCAGCAGGGAACGTCCTTGAGGCCCTTTGGGCCATCAAGCAACGATGGCCAGACATTCATCTGATTGCCGGCATATCCAATGTATCGTTTGGGCTTCCTCGTCGTTCTGTACTCAACCAGGTGTTTTTTGCGATGTGTTGTGCGCGAGGATTGGATGCGGCAATCCTCGATCCTACTGACCCGGGGATAAGGAGCAGCATTGCAGCGGTCAAGGTGCTGCTGGGCCAGGATCCCTATTGTGGACAGTATCTGCGCGAGTTCAGAAAAGGGCTGTGCAGTAAAAGGGAAGAGGTACGATCTACAGAGCAGTGATTATGGTCGGCATCTACACCCACAGGCCGTGATGCGGCCTTTTTTTCGTCGACTGATTTCTCACGAAGAAGGGTTTGAGGAAGACTGTAAAAGCCTCTCGAGTGTACGCAGTGTGCTCTTGCCCTGTGCACTCAACCGATGTGTGCTCCCGTGCCTTCTGACGAGTCCCTTGTTCGTCAAGTAAACAATGAATGGCGCAAGATGCTCGTCGACATCTTTTTCACTGAGCCCTTTCCCTTCCAGGCACCTGAGCACTGCAACAACCTTTCGCATATCCATGCCTTCTTCAGCATCGAGAGCAAAGGAATCAGCACGGAAGTTACATATTGCCATGGCCGTTCCTCTTGATCCTACCAAGGAACTCTGCTGCAGCTCGCTGTATCGACCTTCACCGAGGCTTGTTCGAATTTAGAGCCGTGCACGCACTGCCTCGAGTCGTGCCTTGTGTTTAAGTTCCTCGTCAGCGAGCCGAGAGAAAAGCTCTCCTATATCAAGGCCCTTTGAGATAGTTGAGAGGCTTCTATAAAACGCGAATGAAGTTTCCTCTGCTTTTATGGCCCGTTCGATTACCCGTGCAAGGTCCTGCTGCGCCCCCATCGACCGTATATCGTCATTCTTGAGAGAGAGTGCCTGGATCGAGGCAGCAGATGTCTTCTTATTTCCTATGGTGCTTATATCGCCTTTCTCAAGTGCCTTCTGTAACTTACGAGCGTGGACCATCTCTTGCTTTGCCAAGGACTCCAGTACCGCCTTGATTTTTTCATTTGTGGCAAGCCGTGCCTTTTCTTCGTAAATAGCCGAGGTTCTCTCCTCTCTTCGTATGGCTGTCTTGAGTGCTGTAATCATGCGCGCTGAAAGAGATGCCATCGTAACCTCCTTTGGTTCGTCGATTGTGTTTTCTACTTCTGCTATCTAAGATGCTACGCACTATTTCTGACTGAAAATCGTATCATTGTCAAACAGAAAAGATTCTCTTGACATCGAGGAGCTACGCAGTGCCTTGTTGAATAAAGGCCGAGAAACGTGTACACACCAGCATCGGCATAAAAAAGGGGGTAACGTTGTAGTAAATAGCGAGCCAAAGGTAGGGCCTCATAAGTTCGCAACGGAGCAAGGACAACACGCATGAAGAAGTGGTTATCATCACGACGACTCTTTATATTTTGTGGTGCGCTGGTAGTTTGTGTGGCGATGTATGTTGTGTGGGACTTTGTCGTGCAGAAAAATTTCTCTGTGGTTGTGGACAACAGACTCTATCGTTCAGGCCAGCCCAGGCCTGGACAGCTAGAACGATGGATCGCCCTGTATGGGTTGAAAACTATTGTCGTGCTCAGGCCGACACTTGAGCCTTATGAAAAGGAGATTGCAGAACGGACTGGAGTAGCACTCCACCACATCGTGCTCAGTTCTCGGAAAGGACCTTCAGATGACCAGTGGCACGACATTCTCACCTTGTTCGAGGATGAGCGGAACTGGCCCATCCTCTACCACTGTCGGGATGGCGCTGATAAAACAGGCATAGTGACCGCGATGTATCGTATAGAGGTGCAGGGCTGGCCCCTCTGGAAGGCCCTTCTGGAGATGAATCTTCATTATCACATCCCCTTTAGCCGACCACAACTCCAACGGTTTCTCAAGGAACGGTATGGGCAAAGTCAATAACATGAGCGGAGTGAGTAGCGATCTCGTTCCTCAAGAACCGTACCTCTTTGACATGAAACGTCTAATTCTTATACTTGAGAGTTGGCGACTCCTGTTGAGGAGTAGCTACCTACGGAGGGATGGCCGAGTGGTTTAAGGCGCCGGTCTTGAAAACCGGAGTCCGAAAGGACCGTGGGTTCGAATCCTACTCCCTCCGCCAGATATTTTTCTTTGGACTCACTACCTTACAAAACGAAAAGCCGTCACTACTACCGTCTGTGGACGATCGGGAGATGGCCCAAGAGGGTATATAGTTCCGCCCCTAGCCTGTCGAGCCGAGGAGGCCTTTCTGAAAAAATACGCCCATGCGCCCAGTCCTCTTACGAACTACAACAAATATCCTCGTTGCACAGTGCGGGGGCTTCCGACCTTCTCTATCGTCAGTCTTCACGAAAACGCGAGCAGAGCGAGCAACGTCTGTGGACTCCTCCTTGTGGCCGAGTGTTCACTCGAAAGGCAGGTGAAACCCGCACTAGGAAGAAGGAAACGGCCTAGTGTATAAACTCTATCTCGGTTTCTGAAAAGCAGTTAGGACTGACTGACAGACCTTCTCAACCTCTTGATCTGTGAGAGATGGATGTAACGGGATGGCGACCAAGTCTGCATAGATGGATTCGGTTACGGGAAGCGAACCAAGAGGTTGGTTGACAAGAGGTTGCAAGTGATTGGGCATATACGGATGGTTTGCTTGGATGCCGTCTCGGTTGAGATGTTCAATCAAAATATTTCCTTTTCCCGGGACATGCACTATGTAGTTGAAGGGAACGGTGTTCGGAGACTGTCTGTATATAACCCGAAGACCGTCCACTCCAGCGAAACAAGCGTCATAGTATCTTGCGATCTCCTGCCTGCGTTTGATGAAATCATTGATTCTTTTCAACTGCACAAGTCCGATTGCGGCATTCAAGTCGCTCATATGAAGACGAAGACCTCTTGTGCAGACCTTGTGCTCACGTCTTTCGCCCTGCGCATGAAAGCGCCAGGCATCTTTCTCCATGCCGAGGTTCCGCATAGATCGTAGTCGTTGCTCAGCACTCTTATCTTTTACAACGACAGCTCCTCCCTCACCGCACGTAATCAGCTTGATCGGATCAAAGCTAAAGCAGGTCGCATCACCGAACCCGCCGATACGCTTGCCCTTGTATAATGAACCGAGGGCATGGGCTGCATCCTCTATGGTCCATAGACCCCGCTCACGACAGAGAGAGAGAACAGCATCCAGATCACAGGGAAGCCCCGAACAATGGAAGGCGAGCACTGCCCGTGTGCGGGAGGTTACGAGCTTCTCTAGATGGGAGACACTCAGATTCAGCGTTTCTGCTTCGATGTCACAAAACTTCACTCGCATGCCGGCGAACAGGGCAGCCTGCAGGCCGGAAACAAAAGTAAGGGAAGGCATCACAATTTCGTCACCCGGACCGAGGCCGAGCGCCAACATTGACAGGTACAAGGCAGAGGTGCCGGAATTGACGCACACCACGTGACGGACCCCAAGAAACTCAGCCAGGGCAGCTTCGAAATCAGCAACCTTCTTGCCTAAGCCGAGCCAGCCGCTCTCGAACACTTCCCTGACGGCTTCCAACTCCTCGTGGCCCAAGGAGGGACGATGAAGAGGGATCATCGCGTGTCCCCGCTCCTCCGCAGAACCAGTCTCGCCACGCCCTTCAAGGTTCTCAGGAGCACCGATGGCCGGAAATAAAGTGAAGTACCGTGAGGTCGAGGAAAGTGGGATACTGGACACTCCACGATCCGGAGACCAAGCGAGCGGGACTTGAGTAGAATCTCTAGCCCTAGCTCCCCGCCCTCTGCCCGGAGATCGAGTGCCGGAAGGATTTCCTTCCGCATAAGGCGGCAGTCGCAGGACACGTCCCGAAAGTGGAGGCCGGTTACCCGCTGTACGATTCCATAAAAAAGGCGACTTGCTAAGACCCTAACGATGGGATCCTTCCGCGGCCGCCGGTACCCTGTTACGATCTGGACTCCTTCCTCCATCCGCTCCAGAAGTATCGGCAAGTCCTTGGGGTCGTACTGGCCGTCACCATCCGTGTAGAAGACCAGAGGATATCTTGCAGCGTTCAGCCCGGTGCGAATGGTGGCACCGTATCCCTTGTTGTCCTCGTGCAGGATACAGCGGAAGACTGGTACGCGCTCGGAAAGACTCTGTAGAAGCTCACGACTCCCGTCGCTACTGCCGTCGTCGACAACGATAATTTCGTGTTCCAGCCCCCTGGAAGTGAGGATGTCATTGGTTGTGCAGACCAGTGTCTCGATGGTCTGCCGGTCATTGTAGCAAGGGAACACTATGGACACGGAATGCATCATCTTCTGTTCTGCGAGGTGGGATGTCAGGGGGTTTCTTGCATCCTGCCCCGTTGCCAATAGCCGCCCCTTCCGGTCTTATGCTTCAAACCTATCCTGGTATCGGGAGCTCAGAGGGAAGCATCGGATCTTACATATTATACTCGGTCACCACATATGAGACAAATGAGAGGGGCGATATAACGCAACGATTCCGAATTTGGAAAGGAACTGTTGCGACGTCTTCTACTAGTTCAAAATCTGGCATGGTCTAACGCAGTTGCTCGAGGAGAACGCTCCCCTGCCATCTCCCTGGGTCGCTCTGAAAAGGCTCCAGTGGCATCGGATTGTGAACGACAAGCTGTCATTTGGTGAGGCGGGCCTACTGCTGTGCTGCTGGCCAAGGCTCCTGAGGAATGGGTTCCCCTGGCGCCTCCGGTTTCCTCCCACGCGTAATCCGGAGTGGTCGGCCTGCGTTTCGTGATGCGACGCTTGAGCCTGAGATCTGTTCAGCAGCGGCAAGGAAAACATTGGGCTCGTTTGATTCAGAAAGATTTGCGAGACAAACCTCTGTGGTCTGTTTCCACTGTCAGGGGCATCTGAAGCTCATACGCTTAGTTGATCCCACTACTACCCTAAACGAAAACACCTATGTTTCCTTCAGAGGGCCGGAGGATACCGCGGTTCCTGCCACAGACTGAAGGGGTGAAAACCCCCGAGACGTACGGCACCGCAGCATGAGCAGAGCAAGAACAAGGATCATGGCCATGGTAGGCACGGACAAAGATAGGACATAGTTTCGGGCGGTATCGCCGATAATGTCCCTTGAGGTGCCAAGAAATACCGTAGCCAGCAAGATGATCCACCAGTGTTCTCTTAGATGAAATCGCCTCGATTGTACCGAGGTGAGAAGGACATACGAGGGAAGAAGCAATTGGGTCATATGAGGACTTCGTGTATCAGGTGAGATCAACAACATCAACACGATAAAGACACTGAACTCACCCACCTGAATGCCTTTTGCCCCATGCAGTGCAGTCCATAGACACACTGCTGCCGCCAGCAGCACGCTCGTTCCATAAGCACCATACGGGTAGATACCAGCATCCAGGAAATTGGAGAGCCGCGCTGCTGCTGCAAACAAGGACTGATTGCTTGGCGTTGCAAGATCAGGCCCAACTAATTTGTAGGTGTGGGCTGTAGCAAGCCACTGAGCCGCCAGGGAGCCGGCTTCGTGCCAGCCAAACCATGCGACAAGCAATAGTGCGGATATAGCAGACCAGCCCACGGCTCCGAGGAGGAACTTCCACTGCCGGCGAATGACAAAATAGGGAAGCACGAGAAGGGGAGCTACCTTGAAAGATGCGACCACAAATAAGAGCGAGGATAGCACATACTTTTGTGCGCCTAGCGCCACGACAGAGAAGATCATGAGCACATGCACAATGAGGTTTACCTGACCGAGTCGGAAATCGTTATTGATAAAATTGGCACACAGGAGCAAAGGGAGCAGGTTGAGCCATTTTTGTCCTTTTGTTGGGTGTCTGGATGAGGTCCAATGGGAAAAGAGTCTTACCGTCGAGACAAGCATGCCAAACTTGGCAATAAACCAGACACTTGCTGAAACACGTTGTGGGATGAGCGCCCAGGGCATCATAAGGAGTGCGAAGTGAGGCAGGTAGAAAACCCTCATACCTGTACGGGGCATTGGATCGTATATGTGCCCCTTTTTTTCGCACGCAGTCCTGCCCAGCTCGTAAAAGGTCAAAAAATCGTTGCCCCTCTTCACACAGACCACCATGTAGCCTGCAAGGGCCAAAAAGAGGACAGTCCACCCTACGAAGCGCACCAAAAAGGTCTTGGTCATTGATTACACCATTTCGTTCCTGTGCAGTAAGACTGTTTGAGGCCGTCTCATTCCTCTTGCGGCTATTAATACAACAGTAAGGTATCGATTGCCAGTGGGTCTTTGTTAACGTGCGCAGCGCCGTGAAGCGAAAAAAAGGGAGAATACTTCACTTCAACTGATGCGGCAGTGCTCTCTTATCCTTTCGCTATCATCCCCATCCTGGACCTTTAGCCAGTGAGTTCGAACTTGAAGGCTTTTCCCTTGCATGCTGGTCTGGCGAAGCATCGAGCGGTCATCTGTCAGCGCTATTGGACAACCAAGGTGGGGCAAGCTAATTTGTCTACATGAGAACAGGAGACTTTCTGCTTCATAGGGAAGATGACCGAGCCATGAGAGCAAGAAAACAAACGTCTTGTTTTTGTTATCTCCTCTTCGTCCTGATGATCCCTTCTGTGGCTTCTGCCTGGAGTCCCTACGATCCTACTATAGATTGGGCCGAGCATATCTTCGGGCCAGCCAACATGAACGGTTTTGTCGGGTGCGGCGGTTTGTCAGCAGGAATATCCGGCCAAGGAGAACTGACAGTCCTTAATTATCCCTTTCCCAGCTTTTGTGACCAGATGGGCTACCTTACGCTGAGCAGGACGCTGCCAAGGATGGGGGCTCAAGCAAATATGGGCTCATTCTTTGGATTGCTGTGGCATGAGCGGGAAACCAAGGTGGTAAGCTGGCTCAGAGACAGGCCATGGCAGCATGAACAACACTATCGTTCAGACAGCTCCGATATTCTCATCACAAGACATATCAACGAACAACTCGGTATCACCGTTGAGATATACGACGTCGTCCTACCAGATCGCGACATCTTGGTTCGCCATGTCCGGATGGTTCGCAACTCAGGCACAAATGGAGTTCCCGAGAACTTGCAACTCCTTTTGTTCGAGAACCTCGATCCATGTACGACCAAGATACCCTACGTGCCTATTCAGGATTGGCTCTTGGATGTTCTTAACGACTTCGCTCTGGTTTACTCAGCCAAGCGGGATGCGCTCATTCATTTTCGACCAGACGATGCCACTATATCCTGGAAACAGCTTCTTCCCCTTTTGGGCGCCTCCCTTGAAAAGGTTGACCAATTTGTAGAGACGCTCGACATCACATTTCCCAGTGGCGTGTACATTGCCATCGGAGCAGATAGACCGTGCACCTCCTTTCAATGCGGTCGCCAGGATATTCCATGTCCCATAGGCAGATGGGCCCAAGACGCCTTTGAAGACGCAATGGATGGAGTACTTTCGAGAAACCCTTTTGCACCAGGCAGGGCAAGCGGTGCCCTTGTCTGGGATCTTGACCTTTCCAGCGGTGAAGATGCGGTGACGATCTTTTTCTCCGTTGCCCCACACGCCAGTTATGCACTTGAGGCGCTCGATGATGTTCGCAGTAGGGATTATCTGCTGTTTGAACATGCTTCGGACGAGTGGTGGAAGGAGAAACTAGAGAGGGCACAACTCCCTGCTTCACCTGATCCAATGGTTCTCCGTGTCTGCAAGCGTGCATTAATAAGCATCATCTCATGCTGTGATCGTCGAAGTGGCGCTATTGTCGCATCTATTGCACCTCAGCCCCCTTATGCACAAGACTGGCCCAGAGACGGTGCATTCCTGAATTGGGCGCTCGACAGGGCGGGCCTTACTGAGTTCGTGACAAAAAGAAACCAGTGGCTTGCCCAGCAGTATCATCTTGATACAGGCCTTGTCGACATGTGTTACTATGCGGATGGCGTACCAGCTGGTCCTCTTCCTTTTGAAATTGATAATCTTTCGCTCGGCATATGGAGTCTCTGGGCTCACGCGCAATTCCTAAGTACTACAGATGAAAGGCTTGCCTACCTCAATGAGGTATATCCTGCCATACGGGCAGGAGCAGATTTTCTCGTGCGCTGCAGGGATCCTTCCACAGGACTGCAATGCCCTACAATGGAAGGCGATCAGCCGTGGCTCAGTCAAGGCATTGCCGGTGCAGGTTCAGCCAGAATGGCTCTTGAGGCATCATGGCGGGCAGGTGAGACGGTTGGTGAAGATCGGTCGAAGATCCTCGCGTGGAAGGCACGGAGCGAAGAACTCAAACATGCACTCATCTCAGCCTTCTGGATTCCGGAAAAAAACATGTTTGAGGGTGGCCTTATCACTTGTTATCTTTTTTGGCCTTTTCCGCTCCTTGATCTCGATGACTACCGAATGAAGGCACAGGCACGAGTCCTCATCGACATGATAATGCGCACGCTCCACAAGGAGACGGCAGGCGGAGGGTATGAGCCTCTGGCCTTGTGGATGCTATCAGAACAGGTCGATCATTTGGGCACACAGGTAAAAGATCAAATCGAAGAAGCTCTCACTATTCTTTCCCACGAGGTATGTACGCCTGGGACCCTTCATTATGGAGAGGCCTTTATCACAGTAGACCTCGATGGAGACGGAACAAAGGAGTTTGAGCCACATGCTGCTCAGCCTCAGGTTCCAATAGCCGCCATGATGTTTTCGACAGCCATGGCCCTTTATGGGTCAGACATATCAGGACGAGACGGGATGCGCTCAAGTGCCGTTGACAATGGTTGTGGCGGGTGCAGCGTTGCTGAACATCCAGGGAATTTCAGCGCCGAGATCATTTTTTTCCTGGTAATGCTAGTCGTATGTTGGTGGTGGCATGCATCCTCAGTCAGAGGACCGCTGAAAAAGAAAGACCAGTCCAGGTTGGTATCTAGAAAACTGAACTGACAGCTGAGTATGTTGTGCTCCCACACCTATCTGGAGCCGCCATAAGAATCGCCTAGTATTCGGGGCTATCGCAATGGCTGAGCGCTGGTTACCGATCCCATAGACCGGGAGACGGACAAGACGGCCCGCCCTTCCGGTTGTTAACCCAAAGGCCTTTCAGCTACAGTGGTCAGTATTTAAGAGGAGCTTCTTGGTTTCTTTCAGCACTCGAACACCTACCTACAGGATGTTTTGCTTCGCTTGTAGAGCGAGGTCGCTACGAGCGATGTGCAGTATGGCCGGTCGCAGCCGAGGCGGATCTCTTTTTGTGCCTGCTTTTTAGACGGCGTTGGTGTACCTTCATTGACCATAGGTTGATGAGCAATGACCAGAGCTTGTTCGAAGGCCTTTTCCATACTGGCGGCTTGATCGCAGCAACCGGGACACCGACCAGCTCATATGTCGGCTTGAACGCGCTACGCTCAAAGGCCCTAAGATACGGCACATCTTCGATGCTATAGCCCATAATCTCTGCCACAACGACATCTGCGCAGATCGCATCATCTGAGGTGATGAGAACATTTGTCTGTTTTGGGCTGCCGAACGGGCCCTCACCTTCGCAGCTAACAATACCGTCTACAATGACAAGGTCCGGTGTAAAGGTACGGTAGAGGTCCAAAAAGATCTGTCCCTCTGCGTCTGCAAACCCCTTGGTGTGATATCGCAAGAACTTGAGGGCAGTCGGGACCAGGCCAAAGAGATTTTTCACAGCACATGACATCCTAAAAAACGCGTGGGTCTTGACCACAGGAAGGTCGATCAAAATGTGAGGCTCAAAAAGGACGGTAGGGAACAGGTCCGTGCCAATCCTTCCACCTACGTCATGGAGCACGAGCGGCTCGTGCTGAAGATCGATAAACCTCACTTGCTTTTCCTTGAGCACCTGCTCCACCTTGCTGCCCTCGTAGCACTTCTCAAGGCTCCACCAAAAAATGGACGGACTCTCTACGACAATGATCTCTGCGTCCTCTCTGAGCTCCCGAAGCAGGTCTATGGTGTCACCAATGATCTCTGCACTTGTCTGTGTCCCTGCTCGATCCTTGCCTCCTCCAGCAAGGTTGGGCTTAAGTAATACCCTACGGCTCTTTTCCCAAAGGAGTTCTTTGAGATACTGCACACCGTTCCATTGCTGGAGTGACTGCTTCAGGGCTTCCTTTACGTCATCGCCTATTGGGGTAATGGATACAACCCTCCTTCTGCGTTCAAACCTTGCCCGATCTTCCTCGGTCCATTGATAGTCGAGATCCTTGCCAAGATAGGCAAGGAACAATATCAGCATGCCAATGGCGAGATTGATGCCCAGGAATAGCAAAAGAAATAGCGGCTGCCGCAGGATAATAAAGGGTGCGGTTCCAGCGTGGAATTCCTCGAAGGTCCCTACAAAAAGCAGGCGGCGGTAAAAGATGAAGAACAGGATTGCACACGCAACAAGGGAGAGATCAAGGAGCCTTCTGCCAGCTCCGTAGGTGGTGCGCTCTTTCCATGCTGAGAGCCCGAAGCCAAGGGTCATTACTGCGTAATACCCTAGAAAGGCGAGTACCACCCACATGCGGGGTACGCGTTCTGCCTTGATCACATACATCCAGCACCAGTCTGGAAAGACCAGGTAGCAATAGATAGCAAGTGGCATACAGAACAGGGTTTGGAAGAGCAATGCGAAGAGGTAGTAGCGGTTGAAAAAAAGAGAGCCTGTTGCGGCAATCTGCCGAGCATTGAAGTACCCAAACAGCATGCCTATCAGAAAGAGGAAACACCAGTCAGCCCAGATCGTTGTCATGGTTTGGTTATCTCTAAAGCTAGGTCAGCTATGGGACTATGGCAAATACCCGTGCCGGAAAGCCACACCCTGCCTTTGGCTTGGGAAACGATACAACTACCATTGCGCCTGCCTCTGGCACTAAGTCAAGGTTGGTAAGAAGCTCTATCTGGTAGTGGTTGGTACTGAGGACATATGTCTCGAGCGAGTAATCGCCCTTACTTGTGGCAACCCCAGGGTCGGTATCAGTGGTTTCGTGTCCTGTTGCCGTCACCCGGCAGACCTCGTAAAGGTAAGAGAGTACCTCCTTGCTCCAGCCAGGATAGTGGGCGATGCCAAATGCGTCTCTGTTCTGCAGGGCTACAGGATCTGGCCACCGTTTTGACCAATCGGTCCTGAGGGCAACAAAGGACTCTCGAGGGATCGGACCATGCCGATGTTCCCAGGTGCGCACGTCCTCCATTGTGACCGTATAGTCAGGGTTGCGCTGGGCCTTTTCATGTATGTCGATAACGACCAAAGGAAGGATCATTTCTTTAAGTTCTATTCGATCGACAGTCCGCAGGCCATTGACAAAATGAGCAGGAGGATCTACATGGGTGCCCCACTGGCCGACATGGCAATAGAGTTCTGAGCAGAATCCGTGTCCCATTGTACCTACCCCAGGCTCGTACCAATACAGGATATGCCGTGTTTCGTCGGGAAAGCCTGGCCATCGTGGGATACCTGGCTCGAATGCATGTGTGAGATCGACATACCGGTGCTTTTTAAGAATGTGTACTATCTCGGCAGGCGGAGGCTCCCTTAAAAAGCCTGCACAAGACGTAAGTACTGAGCTTAAAACCACGAGAAGACACCACAACCTGGGCGTAGGGGACAGTCTCATGCGATGCGCTCCTTCTGGCAGATTATCGTGTACATACTGAATGTGTTCGCTCTAGCCAACTCATTATACGATGTTTTGGCCTAGGGTGGATAAGAAATGCCCTCTATCCCTCATGTTCAATTGGCAGTAGATAATCATGGGCGACGGTATTGAGGAGAGGCTTAGAGCACCAGGGCATGGCGATGGCCTGAACATCATTGTTACCCATCACCCAGTGGAACGCGTTGTCAGTGGCCAAAAGTGTCTATTGAGAGAACCTCAAACTGGGAGAAACGAGGACGTACACTAGCACGACGTAGCCTCCTCGCATGCATCGATCGGCAGGAGATGCGTGGTGCATCTTATCCGCTCGGATTTTCTCCCCTTGTCGCGTCCATCGATCGACCAGTGAGACATAGACGGAGTCGTTGAGGTACTTACATCGGGCTGGATTACCACATGACCAAAGGTTCAGGCCTTTGAACAAGCCTTTGCGCGCTACCTGGGGGCGTCCAGGGTCTGCGCCCTCTCGTTAGAGATAGCCTTCACACCACTCTGGGATCCATCCCCCTGACTGAGCTTTTTTCTCTTCCACAAGCAGCGATTGCGGAGAAAGCAATTCCATGACGTAAAGGTTTGGGTGGCAGTGCAAGCGAATTAAGGATTACCTTCAAGATATCTTCTGCACGCGATCCCTCCACCTTTTCTGACGGTAGAGCGCTGCCATTGTCTTGGCTGCAGCCTGTGGCGTACTTGCGATAGGTATATGATGTCCAAACATGGATTTCACATGATACCGCCATTCAGGATGTCCAGGAACAGAAAGAATAATGGGTCGAGATGGCGTCTCCTTCTGTCGTAGCATTTTGGGGACGAACAGGTCAGCGACAGCATCAGGTTGGCTTTTCAACAGGGGCTTGATGACAGCCCACGGGATTATGGGAAACGAGAGGATGCCATGCACATCAGGTTCGGTGAGCGCTGTCTCCATTGCAAGGGCGAAAAGTCCTGAAGGACCAACGTCAAGCGGATTTGCTACGTTCATCCAGGCAGGTGCCTTGGAACGTATCTTTTTTTTTGTCGCTTCAGTAAGACAAGGAAGGTCCATCCCCTGCTGCATGAGTGCGTCTGCAGCCATGACGCCCAATGATCCTGATGCCGTGACTACAATGATTCTTTTACCTTGAGGAAGTGGTGCATAGGCAAAGGTGCGCGCCATATCGAACAGTTCCACAGGATCTGCTGCCAGATGGACACCTGCCTGGCGGAGGAGACCTTCTTCTATGTTTCGTGAGGTTCCCAAGGATCCTGTATGGCTCAGGATGGCGCGGCGGCCTGCATCAGTCTGGCCGCCTAGATACAGCACGATAGGTTTTTTCGGGGCGGTCGTTCGAGCAACGTTCAAGAACTCGATAGGCCTCTTTAGGCTCTCAAGGTAACACACAATTACCTGTGTGGCTGTGTCTTCAGATAGGTATTCGAGTAGATCTGTCTCATCTATATCGACCCGGTTTCCGATAGTCGCAACTTTGGTAATCGGTATATCCTGAGAGGGCGCCCAATCGAGCAGTATGTTGCCGAAGAGACCACTTTGGGCCACGATCGAGATAGGACCTGGTGTGAGTTCTTCAATGAGGACCTCACAGGTAGCGAACCTGGTATGCACATTGACGACGCCGATACAGTTCGGCCCGAGGAGTCTTGCGCCGCTCA